>Ga0194128_10005501_pt1 | contig 17704 bp, 17 predicted proteins | sample TA2KigCa65mmetaG_FD_148650 | JGI IMG/M metagenome (GOLD analysis project Ga0194128, IMG submission 148650) | Freshwater microbial communities from Lake Tanganyika, Tanzania - TA2015037 Kigoma Deep Cast 65m | ecosystem: Environmental > Aquatic > Freshwater > Lake | place: Tanzania: Lake...
CCACGCGCATCCCACGGCGGAGCAATTATATGAATCGCTGCGCCAGGACCATCCTTCCCTGTCATTGTCGACGATCTACCAAACGCTTGACACCTTCATCCGTACTGGCCTGTGTCGCCGTGTGAGCGGCGCTGGGGATCGGCTGCGGGTGGATGGAACACCCCAAGACCACGATCATGCGGTGTGTCGGCTGTGCGGGTCTATCTTCGATGTTGACCGGGATCAGTTACAGCTTCCAGTTCCTCCAGGACAGTTGTCAAACGGCTTGATGGTGACGGGTATACGTTTTGAGTATGAAGTCATTTGTCAGGCATGTCAGGAGGCTCCAGGAAGAGCGCGGTCCTAAGGACGAGCGGTCGGTGACAGGCATAGGCCATGGAGCCATGGCTAACTCCTGGAGGGTGACTCTGTCAAGGACCACAAGGTGGGCTGTAGGTCTCTGATGGAGAATGTTGTCCTGTTTCGTCTACAGTCTCGCGCAGCATGCCCGAGACACCTACTATAGACATCAGACATCGTGAGGAGGTAGAGGCGATGGCAGACAGTCATGATATTGGATTGATTGCGCACCTGATGCGCCGCGCTGGCTTTGGGGCATCCCGTGAAGAGTTAGAAATGCGCGCTGCGAAGGGCTACAACGCCACGCTCGAAGAGCTATTACATCCCGAAGAGAACGAGGCGGCAGATCAGAATGTGCTGCTCCGCTATCAGCCCGCGTCGTTGTTGCCGGGCGGCCAGCCCCCGATGGGGAACGTCAACTGGATGTTCCATCTGGTGAACACCAAACGCCACCTGGAAGAGAAGATGACGTTGTTCTGGCATCACGTGTTTGCCACGGGCAATTCCAAAGTAGATAACTACGACCAGCTGCTCGAACAGATCGAGATGTTCCGTGACAAAGGCATGGGGAACTATCGTGAGCTGCTCGTGGCGTTGGCGAAGAACCCGGCGATGATTTACTGGCTGGACAACCAGGAAAATCACAAACGGGCGGTGAATGAGAACTGGGGACGTGAACTCCTCGAACTCTTCAGCATGGGCCAGGGCAACTACACGGAAAAAGATGTCCGTGAAGCCTCCCGCGCCTTCACGGGCTGGGGCATTGCTGCCAAGATTCCGCGGTTGCCGTATGGCCGTTTCCCGTGGGAATTTGAGTACAATGCCGAAGACCACGACGAGACCGAGAAAGAGTTCTTAGGCCACACGGGCAACTTCAACGGTGAAGACATTATTGACATCGTCGTGCAGCAGCCGGCCTGTGCCACCTTTATTTGTCGGCATCTGTATAGCTTCTTCGTCGCGGACGAGCCACAGGTCCCCAGCTGGAAGATCACCCCGCCGCAGGATCCCCAGCTCATGGCTGCTATGACGAGGTCCTTCAGGGAGTCCAGCTTTGAGATGCGCGCTGTGCTGCGCACGCTGTTCACCTCTGACTCCTTCAAGAACGCCCGTTTCAACAAAATTAAAAGCCCGGCAGAGCTGGTGGTCAGCACGCTGCGCATGGTTGGTGGGGCGGACATCCCGTTCCCGCACTATGGGGAAGAAATTGCCATGCAGCCCACTTACATGGGCCAGGATTTGCTGAATCCGCCCAGTGTGGAAGGCTGGCATACTGGTAAAGAGTGGATCAATAGCGGTTCGCTCATGAGCCGGATCAATTTCACGGCCCAGATGGTGGGTGACGCGAGTAAGCCGGGCGTACGCTTCATCATCAATCGTGTCAAAGCCCGTGGCACCCTGCAGCCGGAGCAGTTTGTGGATACGGCTCTGGATCTCATGGGGCCCCTGGAAGTCGATGAGGCCACTCGTCAGGAATTGCTCATTCATGCCCAGGAGGGTGGTGACCTGACGTGGGAGAACAACGCTGTGTCCGAGCAGCGTGTTGCACAGTTGTTGCAGCTGATCGTGGCCACGCGCGAGTATCAGTTTAATTAACCTTCTCAGACGAGAGAGGAGCACATATCATGGCAAAAGATCCGGTTCTGGTCGTATTGCAGCTCAGCGGCGGGAATGATTACATGAACACGGTGATCCCGTACTCCAATTCGTTGTACTGGGAAAACCGCCCGGTGGTGAACATTGCCGAAGACAAAGTCATCCCGCTGGATGACAAAGTGGGCTTCAACCCCAGCATGGCGCCTCTGAAGAAGTACTACGATGAAGGCAAAATGGCGCTCATTCACGGTGTAGGGTATGCGGATTCACCGCGCTCGCACTTCCGCTCGATGGACATCTGGCACACCTGTGAGCCGAACATCGTCGGGACAGAAGGCTGGCTGGGTCGCGCCCTGCGCGAATTCGATCCGAATAAAGAAAACGTCGTCACCGGCGTGAGCTTTGGCCCGAGCATGTTCCGTGCCATGTCGTTGCCTGGTGTGCCAGTGGCGTGCGTCAGCGGCTCGCTGGAAACCTACGGCATGCTGCCCGGCATTCAGGGCGACCAGCGCCTGAAGGTGTTGGAACGCTTCAAGAATGCGTACGCTTCGTCCGTGGGCCTGGGCCCGGTGATGGATTACCTCGGCACCACTGGTATTGATTCACTGGCCGGTGCTGACATTCTGAAAGTGGCCCCTAGCAAGTACAGCTCCACCGTCACCTATCCGGCTTCCAAAGTGGCGCAGAAGCTGAAGGGCGTGGCGCAGGTGCACCTGGCCGATCTGGGTACCAGGATTTTCTATCTGGATCATGGTAGCTTCGATACCCATGCCAGCCAGCTTGGTGAGCATGCGAAGCTGTGGCAGGAAGTCTCCCAGGGCGTTGATGCCTTCTTCTCCGACCTGCGTGAGCACAATGCTGCCGATAACGTCCTGCTGGTGATGTTCACCGAGTTCGGTCGCCGCGTGCATGACAATGGCTCTGGCACTGACCACGGCGCCGGCGGCGTGGCGTTTGCCATTGGCGACGCCGTGAAGGGTGGACAGTACAGCGAATTCCCATCCATGAAGCTCCAGGATCTGTCGCAGGGTGACCTGGTGCCCAACCATGATTTCCGTGGCTTCTACACGACGATTCTGGAAGATTGGCTGAAGCTCGATGCCAAGCCGCTCGTCAATGGATCGTTTGAGAAACTTTCCTTCGTTCGCAACTAGGTACCGTGCAGCGCTGAAGTACTCTGCGTAGTGCCTGGAGAGAGTGGCGGGGCATGCCTCGGGATGCCCCGCCTAAAGGCAGGGGAGTGAGCGCTCTCGGGCAACGGTAGCCACAAGCATGAGGTAGTCGAAGATGCTTACGACAGTAGCAGAAGGGCGTGTCTACGATTGGAGTCATGCGGTTGGCCGTGGCGCTGCCGCAGGAGATGGCTTCAATCAACCCTGTTCGATTGTTGCAGGTGCCAATGGCATGATGTATGTGGTCAGTCGGGGCAATGAGAACAACTTTGGCTCGCGTGTTTCCAAAGTGTTCGTTGGGGCTCCAGGGGACGAAAAAGTCCACGCCGAATTTTGCCGCTATGGCACCGACCCTGGTCGGGCTTTGTGGCCGAACTCGGTGGCTCTGGACTCACAAGAGAATGTCTACGTCTCTGATGACTGGCTCAACCGCATCTCCGTGTTTGACCAAGATGGCAATTTCTTGAGTGTCTGGGGCACGTCTGGTTCTGCCCAGGGACAGCTCAATGGTCCCGCTGGGCTGGCCTTTGACAAAGACGATAATTTGTATGTCGTCGATAGCCGGAACCATCGGATCCAGGTTTTTACCAAAGATGGGCGGTATCTGGGTGGCTGTGGCAAGCTGGGTACAGGGCCTGTCGAATTCAATCTGCCGTGGGGCATCCATATTGACGTCAATGATGATGTCTTCGTGGCAGATTGGAAAAATAATCGCGTCCAGAAGCTGACCAAGAACGGGGCGTTCTTGATGCAGATTGCAGGTGAGGGTGCCCGTGCCCTGAATCATCCCACTCATGTGACGACGGACTCTGAGGGGGATATTTATGTGTGTGATTGGGCCAATCATAAACTGCGTATCTATACCCCTGATGGTGACTTGATCACTTCCTTGGTTGGTGATGCTCAAGTCATGTCCAAATGGGGCCAGCAGTCTCTGAATGCTAATCCTGACATGGTCAAGATGCGTCGTCGCGTGAAGAGTCTCGAACGCGAATGGCGTTTCTGTTATCCCACTGCGGTGGCCTATGACAAAGGCAATGACACCATCCTGGTGGCGGATTGCCAACGTGGTCGGCTGCAGATCTATAAGAAGGACAAAAATTACTCGATTCCGCAGTTCAATCTGTAATTTCGCCCTTCTCTGATGCGTTGCTCTGGTCTGCATCTTGCCATCGCTTGGCAGAGCAGACCAGAGTGGCATCTCCCAGATACCTTCTCCTCTTCGTCTATGACACGTGGTATCATTTGTAGACTAAAAAAGGAGGAGCGTATGCCCAATGACGATCTTGGTCTGCTCATCACTCTCAACATCTGTCTTACACTCATGGTGCTATTGGCAGCCGTTGGCCTCACTTGGATGATTATGCGCCAGAATCTTTGGAGTCAAGAGATTGCCGAACGGATTGATCTGCGCCTGCGACGACAATATGCTGACATTGACCGGGAGTTGCAGGAGATCATAAGGAATGCTTGGGGCAAACGGTTCTTGACATCTTTACTACGTTAGTTATGTGGTGCCACTGCGCGCATAGCCTTTAGATATGCCTCCTTATTCGGCTCGTTAAAGACCAGACGGATCTCCTGTACCCCTGCATCAAAAAAGGCTTGCATCTGGTCGCGGCACTGCTGTGGATTGCCCAGGATGGTCACGGCATCAACCATCTCGTCCGTCACCAGTTGCGCCGCTTTGTCGCGTTCGCGTGCCTGATACGCCTGGCGCACACGGTCGGCCTCGGCACCAAACCCGATACGGTGGAAGTATTGATGGTAGAATACCCCCATGCCACCGATGTAAAACGCAATATGTGGACGCTCACGGTTTCGTGCAGCGCTCACATCGTCCGTCACATAAATCGATACCTGTGGGGAGAGCCAGAGGTCCTGGAAGGTGCGTCCAGCTGCTTCAGCCCCTGCCCGTAATTCCGTGACCGCTGTCGCCATGCGCGAGGGCGCCAGATAAATGGGGAGCCAGCCGTCGGCTAGTTCGCCGGTGAGACGCAGACTGGCCGGACTCAAGGAGGCGATGTAAATGGGTAAATCGGAGCGATAGGGAGTCATCCGCAAGCGGAAGCGCTGGGTATGAAAAAATTCGCCGGCATGATCCAGTCGTTCCCCGCGTGCAGCTTTGCGAAGAATATCAATGTATTCGCGCATGCGTGTTAATGGTTTGCGAAACTTTTCTCCGTGTAGATCTTCGATAACAAGCTGGCCACTGGTGCCCAGTCCCAGAAAAAAACGTCCCTCCGACATGCGATCCAGATTCAGGGCAGTCATCGCCAGGTTGGCTGGTGAGCGGGCAAAGACCGGGACAATGCTTGAACCAATCCGAATACGGGTCGTGACGGCTGCCAGTTGGGCCAGGGAGGTGAGGGCATCTTCGCCCCAGGATTCCCCCATGCTCAGACAACTATACCCGAGTTCCTCTGCCAAGATGGCACTGTCGCGGATGTCCCGCCATGACATCCCCGGCACATGTAGCCCCATAATCCCTACATCGCCCATAGCCTGATGCTCCTTGTACCGTACAGGTTACTGTTATCGGGGCGACATTCTAACACGCTTGTGTTCCAGGTACCATGGAGGTGCCCGCACCTCCCAGGGGATGTGCTATACTGTGACCAGAGAGCACCGGACACTGCATTCCTACTGCTGTTGAGAGGAAGGATGCTCGTATGCCGAAAGAATGGACCCATACGCGTGAGGTATTGTTCAAGATGCAGCCGCTGACGGCTGGGCTGTACATCGGCAAACTCGCGTTCAAGAGCCCGCAGATTTTTGCCCAGGCTCGTACGTTGTTGCAACAGTACCCCTTGCACGATGATCGCTTCAAGATCCAGATGATTCATTACCTGCGCGAGACCTTTCCGGGAGAGATGGAGTCGTTGTATGAAGCCCTACTCAAGGACATCATGGCCGACAAGCTCCAGCTCGAAGCGTAGTGCGCAGCATGGAGGAAGGAGGAAAATATGATTTTTGAGCAGATCGATGCGGGCGGCGATCGCAATTTTAGCTACCTCATTGGCGACGAAGAGAGCCACACCTGTGCAGTGGTGGATCCGGGCTATGATACGAGCAAGCTCGAAGCACGCGTACAGGCTCTAGGCTTGAAGGTGATGTATGTGTTGAACACGCATACCCATCGAGACCATACGGTTGGGAACGATGTCTTCCACAAGGGAGACGTCAAGCTCGCCGCCTATAGGGACGCGCGGGTGAACCCCGACATCAAGCTCAACCACGGCGATGTTATCCATCTGGGCAAGCAGCGCATTGACATTCTGTTTACCCCAGGCCATTACCTGGACGCCATTTGTATCCTGGTCAACGGTAAGTTGATGACGGGCGACACGCTCTTCGTGGGCTGTATTGGCGGTTCATTTTCCCAGGGGGCTAGTACCGAGAACCAGTTCCACAGCCTGTTCGAGATCATCATGAAGCTCGATGACAGTGTCGAAGTGTACCCTGGCCATGATTACGGTCCACAGCCGTTCTCGACTATTGGCCACGAGCGGGCCACCAATCCATTCTTGAATCGCACGAATTTCCAAGATTTTGTGTGGCTCAAAGAGCATTGGGACGAATATAAAGCCGAGCATAATCTGCCCTAGTGTTGCGCACCTCCATGGCCTTGCCTGTCTGGCAGGGCCGTCCTCCATGAGAAAGATGTTGTTACGCTATGCAAGCTATAGAGACCATTCGCAATATCGCCGTGATTGCGCACGTGGACCACGGCAAGACGTCGCTCGTGGATGCCATGTTGTGGCAGAGCGGTATTTTTCGGAGTAATGAAGTTGTGCAGGAACGCGTGATGGACAGTATCGATCTCGAACGTGAGAAAGGTATTACCATCATGGCAAAGAATACCGCAGTGACCTATCGCGGCTGCAAAATTAACATTGTCGATACGCCAGGGCACGCGGATTTCGGCGGTGAAGTTGAGCGCACATTAACACTCGTCGATGGTGTCATGCTCTTGGTGGATGCCTGCGAAGGCCCTCTACCGCAGACGCGTTTTGTGCTCATGAAAGCCCTGGAGCGTGGTCTGACGCCGGTCGTTGTGATTAATAAGATTGACCGGGGGGACGCGCGCCCAGGCGAAGTGCTCGATGAGGTGTATGGCCTGTTTATCGATCTTGGAGCGAGTGAGGCGCAGTTAGAATTCCCCGTCCTGTATACGGATGCCCGGCGTGGCATTGCCCGGCGGACGCTCGACGACCCATCCACGGACTTACAGCCGCTCTTTGAGACGATTATTCAGACAATGCCTTGCCCCGAGGGTGATCCGGCGAAAGCGCTGCAATTTCTTGCCTGTACTCTAGACTACAATGATTTTGTAGGCCAACTGGCCATTGGACGCCTCGTCAATGGCTGTATGCGCGTGGGGGACACGGTGTTACTGTGCCAGAGCGACGGGAGTCGTCAGAGCACGCGCATCAGCCAGCTCTACACCTTTGAAGGCTTAAAACGCCTGGCGGTCCAGGAAGCGGGTGCCGGAGAAATTATCGCCCTTGCTGGGGTCGAAGACATTACCATTGGCACGACCATCACGGATCCGGAGAATCCACAACCGCTGCCGCCTATTACGGTTGATGAGCCAACGCTCGCCATGCTCTTTGGCGTCAACACCTCACCATTTGCTGGCCGCGAGGGCCGCTTTGTGACCTCACGACAGGTCCGCGAGCGGCTCCTCAAAGAAGCCAAGCACAATATGGGTATTCGGGTTGAAGAGACCGAAAATCCGGAAAACCTCCGGGTCTGCGGCCGGGGCGAGCTCCAGCTTGCCATTCTGATTGAGATGATGCGTCGTGAGGGTTATGAACTACAGGTCTCACGCCCGGAAATCGTCACGAAAGAGATTGACGGCGCAGTCCACGAGCCCGTGGAAGTGGTGATTGTGGATTGCCCGGATGAGCATCTTGGCGTGGTGACGCAGAAACTGGGAGCGCGGCGTGGCAAGATGATACGCATGACACCAGACGGCCATGGGCGGGTGCGCCTCGAATTCCGTGTGCCAACCCGTGGCCTGATTGGTTATCGGGGCGAGTTCCTCACGGATACGCGTGGCACCGGGATGCTGCACCAAATGTTCGACAGCTATATGCCCTGGCAAGGTCCGATCCCCAGCCGGAGCAACGGCGTTCTGGTCGCTGACCGTTTAGGTACCACCACGACCTATGCCCTGTATCATCTCCAACCACGTGGGCGCCTGCTCCTCGAACCTGGGGTGCCGGTCTATGAGGGTATGTTGTGTGGCGAAAATTCGCGCCCGGCAGATTTGGATGTCAACGTCACGCGTGAAAAGAAACTCACGAACATCCGTGCGGCAGGCACTGATGAGGCCCTCCGCCTGGTACCCATCAGGCCGTTAAGTCTAGAGCAAGCCCTGGGGTTTATTGATCACGATGAGTTGGTGGAAATTACGCCAACGTCTATGCGGCTGCGTAAGAAAGTGCTCTCTGCGTCGCGGCGTCCGAAGAAGACTGTAGAATAATCGCAGCATACAGGGGACTATGCGCTGCTTGCACGAAGCCATTGACCGTTTACACGTTGCCTGTCTGCGCCGTGTCATGCCACGGGTGTTTCGGCACGGCGTGGAGTCCCCCTCGCTGGTAGAGCACCTCAATGCTGTCCAACTCCGCCTGCCAGCCCTGACGTCTGCACGACATTATCACGTGCAAGCTCAGACCCTGGTAGGGGAACTTCGCGCTGGTTTCCAGATACGCTGGGGGCCCCGGCCGACATTACCGGTTATTGTCTATCATCATGGTATCGCTGAGATGCCGTACGATAAAAGTTTTCGCGGCATTTTTCGAGACTCCCTCCCTGGCCAGGCCCACCTGGTGGCGATCCGGGCACCCTTTCATCGCACCTGGCTTGGCCTGCTGCCTGGTCTCGCCAGCATGGCCCATTTTCTTGCCATGTGCGCTGTCGCTATGCGCCTGGGTGAAGCCGTCCGACAGGCGCTGCTGGCACACGGAGCGCAGGGTAGCATGCTTGTCGGGACGAGCCTCGGGGGTTTTCTGGCTCTGGTGCATCATTGCCTGTTTGGTAGTGCTGATTGCTATGTGCCATTGCTCGCAGGGCCAGATCTCGCCTACAGCATGCTCAGCACCCATCTCCGCCATTTCCTCGCCGCGCCAGCCCTGGCGCACGCAGCCAGCATCACGGCGTTGCTCGATTGGCGTGCCGCATTTCACGCCAGCGACACTCGGCGTGTGGTCCCATTGTTGGCACGCTATGATCTCCATATGCCCTACGCACATTATGCCGCCTGTTATGCCGCCTGTGGCGTCCCAGTCGTGAGCATGACACGGGGGCATATTACGGGTACGCTCGCCTTTGCGACCCTGCGTACGCATGTGCGCACATGTATCCAGACGTTACCTTCTCCCTCGACATAAACAGACTGTACGCCTGCTAGCCTGCCTGCTATGCTATGGTATCCGCAGAGGGCACGCATCTGCTGCCGTGCGTTTTCGATCTCCTTAGTCCCCGGTAGTCGCTGCGAAGGAGTAGTGTGTGAGGTTTATGATGTACCATAGAGTCGTCTGTCCTGTGCTTGCCTGGGTCTGCCTGTGTGGCATGTTCATGAGTCCTCTGTATGCCCAGGTACGTGGCAAGCCTGCTGACCCCGGTACCAAAGCCGCGGATCCGGCGGCGGCTTCACGTCAAGACGCCCTGACGATCAATGCCAAAAGTGCCGTCCTCATGGAAGGAGCCAGTGGGCAAGTGCTGGCCGCCCAGAACAAAGATGAGAAAATTCCCCCGGCGTCTTTTGTCAAAGTCCTCACGCTGTATGTAATCTATGACATGATCAAGAGTGGCAAAATCAAAGCCACCGATGAAGTGTATGTCAGCAAGAAGTCCTGGGAGACCGGCGGCTCCAAGATGTATCTGGAACTCGGCGCGAAAGTGCCCCTGGAAGAGATCATCAAAGGGATCGCTATTGTCTCGGGTAACGACGCCTGCGTGGCGGTGGCTGAACATGCCGCTGGCAGTGTCGAAGTGTTTGTGAAACTGATGAACGAAACAGCCCAAAAATTGGGGATGACCAACAGCCATTTTGACAATCCCCACGGTTTACCCAGCCCTGTACAGCAAACCACTGCCTATGATATGGCCCTGCTGTCTCGGCGTTATCTGCAAGATTTTCCGGAAGCCTTGAAAGTGCACTCGATCCTGGAGTACACGTTCTCTGGGATCCGCCAGGACAACCGTAATACTTTGCTCCGGAAAGACTCGTCTGTGGATGGTCTCAAAACCGGTTTTATTGCGGAATCTGGGTATCATCTGGTGGCGACTGCCAAGCGTGACGACCGACGGCTGATTGCGGTGGTGATGGGGGCGAAGAACCGCGCTATTCGTGCGGAAGAAGCGCTCAAACTGATGAACTATGGGTACCGGAATTTCGCGTTTGTGGCCCTGTTTCCCAGGGATAAACCCCTTGCTGAGTTGCCCGTCTGGAAAGGGCAGCAGAACACGGTGCAGATCGTGCCTGGGGAAGAAGGCATGATTGTGGTCCCCGCGGAGCAGAAAAACAAGATCGAGCACTCCCGGGAGCTGCCAGAGTTTGTCGTCGCGCCTATTGAGAAACGGCAGGAGATTGGGAAGTACACCGTCAAAATTGGCTCCAATGTGCTCCGTACCATTCCCCTGGTGGCCGAGACCGAAATCCCCAGAGCCGGTTTTGTCAAAGTGATATGGCATAGTATCATCTATTTTCTTGGCCGCGTGAAAATTCTGACCTACGTCTTGCTGGGCATCGCGAGCATTGTCCTGGTCGTGCTCAGCCTCAATTTCCTGAGCCGCATGCGTCGCCAGAGACCGCGTGTACGTTATTAAGACGACCTCCACATGAGGGTGAGAGCATGGGACCACGACTGGTCGATTATCTGTTATACGAGCCCGAAGACGATGGCATTCTGTGGATCAAGTTCAACCGTCCGGAGCGCATGAATGCGCTTGTAGGTACAGCAGAAGAACACGCGACGGTCGCAAAAGTCGGCGAATATATGCGGGCTGGAGATGATGATCCCAATGTCCGGGTGATTGTGCTTACCGGGGTAGGACGTGGCTTCTGTTCTGGCGCAGATATGAAACGCGATATTCCCGATGATGTCAAAGGCGAGAATCTCTCCGGGAACCGTAATATCCCAGAAGGCCCCGACCACGCCCGTGAACACTTTTTTCACGGTTTCACCAAGCTCCACCGCGATATCTCGCTGATCCGCAAGCCTACCATTGCCATGGTGAATGGCCCGGCGGTTGGCTCTGGCATGGACATGGCCCTGCATTGTGATATCCGTATTGGCTGTGAAAACACCCGCTTTATCGGTTATCAACAACTGGGGCAGATTATGGAAAATGGTGGCTGCTATTATCTCCCCAAAATGCTGGGGCTGGGTAGGGCCCTGGAGTTTGCCTATGTCGGGCAAATCGACGCGCAGCGTGCCTATGAATGGGGGATGCTCAATCACCTGGTGCCGGCTGAGCAGTTAGAAACCACCACGCGCGACCTGTGCGAGCGCATTATGCGCACGCCGCCCATGGTCCAGTGGATCAGCAAGCGCATCATGCGGGCGGCGCTCGATAGCTCGTTGGAAACCACCATGGTGCTGACGTCCAATGCCGGTGGGATTCTGCAAGGCTCTGAAGATGCCCAGGAAGCTCGGCGTGCTTTCCTGGAAAAACGCCGTCCAGTGTTTAAGGGGCGCTAGCGCGCCCCACCCAGTACATTGCCCCCAGCCCGCCGTTGTTGTAGGGTGACGTCAAGCGTAGGATCGTCACCGACGCCAACCAGCGTCTTGCCAAAGTTACCGCCTTCCAGCATGGCCCGAAATGCTTGAGGAGCCTGTGCCAGGCCAGGCCACAGATCTTCTTTGTATTTGATCTTGCCGGCCTGAATCCAGCCCGCCATGTCGTGTAAAAACTGACTTTGGTGTTGCGCCACAAACGTTCCCACGACCAGACGGTGCGCCTGCACCTGCTGGCGCGCAAACGTGGGCTGGCCTTGCGCCATCCAGGCGTCATGGGGATCGCCCTGGGAAGGCACACCATATTGTGACACCAGACCACAGAGACTGATACGCGCCTGGCGATTGAGCTGCGGTAGTACTGCCGTAAAGACTTTGCCCCCGACATTTTCAAAATAGACATCAATCCCGTCTGGGCAGGCGGCTTTGAGGTCCGCCTCCAGGGTCGGGCTGAGGTGCGAGACACACGCGTCAAAACCCAGTTCCTGCGTCACGAAGTCGCACTTGGCCTGCACACCTGCAATCCCGACCACCCGGCAGCCAAAGATCTTCCCGAGTTGCCCGACAATCTGCCCCACCCCGCCAGAAGCCGCTGACACGACGACCGTCTCACCCGCTCTGGGCTGACATTGCAGATAGAGCCCGGAATACGCCGTGAGTCCGAGCATTCCCAGCACACCTACCGCTGTTGAGATAGGGGCTTGCGCCGGATCGAGTTTGCGCGGGAACATATAGTTGAAGACGGAAATCCCTTCCCCCGTCAGTCCGTACTCTTGCCAGCCATTCGTATTAAAAACAAAATCCCCTTCCTGGTATGCTGGGATGTTGCTCTGTACCACCTGGGAGACCGTGCGGCCATGACAGACGTCACCCACGGCCTCCACACCGCTGCGCCGCCGGCCCCACTGATACGGATCAAGCGAGAGATAAATTGTGCGCGTCAGCATCTGTCGCGGACCGGGTACTGGGATTGGACGTGTCCCCCAGCGAAAATCGTCATCCGTCGGGAGCCCGTCAGTAGGGGTCCGGGCCAGCGTCCACTGCTGATTCATGCCTGCGCTCCTTCTACCATGGGCGTATGGGTGTCTCATCTGGTGACAGGCTATCATAGCGTTGGGGTGAAGAAAAGGCTGGCGTACGACAGTGGCATGCACGCTGCATCAGTGCTATGCTCGCCCAGTCTGCGCAGACGCTGCTGTGCACAGCAGGTAGTTCCCGGGGCTTACACTGAGGAGAGGCATCATGGAAACCGTTGGCTTCATCGGGCTAGGCAATATGGGTGGGGGAATGGCGGGGAATATCCAGAAAGCGGATTATCCCATGGTCGTCTTCGATCTCCGCCGTGAGATCGTACAATCGTTTGTTGATCGTGGTGCCCGGACAGCAGCGTCCCCCGCTGAGGTCGCGAGTCTGTGCGATGTCACGTTTACATCACTGCCTGGCCCGGCGGAAGTCGAAGCCGTTGCCCTGGGGGCGCAAGGTATTCTTGCCGGCATTAAGCCTGGCGCGATTTACGTAGACCTCTCAACCAGCCGTCCCACCTTGATTCGGCGCATTGAGCCACAGTTTCGCGCCAAAGGGGCGCATGTGCTCGATGCCCCGGTCAGTGGTGGGAAGTCCGGGGCTGCGTCCAGGAACCTGGCGGTCATGGTAGGGGGGGAGCGTGAAATCTACGAACGCCTTAAGCCTATTCTCGACGCCTTTGGTGATAAAGTGTTTTATGCCGGGGCTATTGGGGCTGGGAGCGTCTGCAAGCTGGTGCACAACATGATTGGGCACGGGGTGCGTCAGGCCATCGCCGAAGGTTTAACGTTGGGGGTAAAGGCCGGGGTAGACGCTGAGACCGTCTGGGAATGCGTACGCCGTGGTTCCACCGGTCGTCTGCGCTATCTGCATGAGAGCGTACCACGGAACGTCTTTCGGGATGACTATGATGACCCCAGTTTTATGCTGGCACTGGCCCGTAAAGACATTGCGCTGGCCAATGAACTCGGCCGGGAATTCAACGTGCCCATGCCCATTGCCAATCTGGCCGAGCAAATTGCCATTGAAGGGATCAATCGTGGCTGGGGCGGGAAAGATAGCAGCGTAACGTTTCGCCTCCAGGAAGAGGCCGCAGGGGTTGAGGTCCGGGATCCTGATGTCGATTACGTCAAAGCCGGGAAATTCATTTCCACCCATCCCGAGATGAGCTAATGCCTGTCTAGGCCGAGTATCCCGCCCATGTGGCGGGGTATGTCCTGGCCTGCAGCGACGCTGCCACGTTCCCTGGGTGTACTGCTGGGCACACAGACACTGTGATGCCTATCACATGCGTTTCCTGTAGAAACAGGTAAAGTTTTGCGCAGGATACGCCGAGGGTCAGCGGCAACCCCTGAGAGCCGCGCGATGATTGTCTATGGGTGTACGCCAAGCACAGCAGGAGGAAGCGCTATGCGACGAGATACCCGCATGTTCATGACCGTAGTGTTGAGTTGCTGTCTCACCGTGGGCCTGATACGTCTGGCGGCAGCCGCAGAGACCATGGCCTGGACCGACTTCCGTGGACGGGCGAATTATTCGGTGGAAGAACTCGCGCAGGCGTTGTTTCCTACGCCGCAGCTTGTCCGGACACGTAGCCTTGGCCCCGCGCAGTCGCTACCATCATTACCAGCACGGATTGCCGTAGCACTCAACATCTATTTTGCATCTAATTCCGAAACCATCCCCTCAATCCATTATCTGGAATTAGACAAACTGGGGACCGTGCTGAGCTGGCCACAATATACGGACTACCGCATCCAGATCGAGGGCCATACGGATAGTCGTGGTGTGGCAAACCACAACCGGCTACTGTCCGAAAAACGTGTCGAGAGTATTAAGCAATACCTCGTGGAACGTTTCCAGGTGTCGCCAGCGCGTCTGCGCACCGTGGGATATGGATCTAGTAAACCCATTGCCCCCAACACGACAGCGGAAGGGCGCCGCCAGAATCGCCGTGTTGAAGTGGTCAATCTTGGGGTGGGTTTCTAGGCATGACGAGCCGAGCGACTGCTGTCATGTCTGGGGCGTGCTCCAGGCGCGCGATCGCGGTGATAATGGCGTCAACATGCTCCGCGGGGAGGCAGGTGGCGGTGTAGCGCCGAAATTTCTCACAGATCTCGTCCCAGGTAAAGGGATTACGTGGAGAGCCTTTGTGCGGTCGCGTGGCCAGCGTATAGCACTGCCCAGCGTATTCTAGCCTCAGTTCCGCTTGCAGGGCTGCAGGGCCTTCGTGGGGAGCGTCGGGGATGGTCTCCAACTCGATGCGTTGCGCCAGCGCCCGGACCACAGGATCGTGTACCGCTTCCGCATTGTAGAGCAGTGGATTGAACAGATCACGCGTGAGGGCCACCGCGGTGGTGAATGGTAAACTGTACTGCCCGCCCATGACGGTGTCGGGATCACGCACCGCATGGCGTTCCTCCATGAGACGCTGGCCTCCTCGAATGACCACGCGGGTAAGCTTCGCAAGCTCCCATGTCTGGGCCTGCTTAAACTCCTGAATGGCCTGTACTACTGCCTGGTGCGTCACATGCGTGGCGTAGGATTTTAACGAAGCCGGCTGGATAGCCCAGGCCGTGCCCAGGCCGTCGGTGAGTTTCTCTAACTGTGGTGGGAGTGAAAACGCGTTGAAATACCCATAGCGGCCTTCCAGGGCAGTGTCCGGTCCGTGGAGTCCTTGCTGGGCCAGCAAGGCACTTTCTAAGCCAAGCTGACTGGCTCGTCCCAGATGGATACGCTTGGTATCGGCGCCACTCCAGGCAAATTCGAGGAGTCCAGCACTACACGAACCGGCGAGTCCCATGGCGCTCACCAGCATCTCTCGATCGAAATCCAGGAGCTTGCCTACGGCCATCGCCGCCCCAAAAGGTCCCTGGGTTCCTGGATTATGAAAGCCGCGGACGTTCTCCAAGCCCACTGCTGTACGAGCAATACGTGCTGATACTTCAAAGCCTACCGCCAGCGCAGTCAGAAACGCTGCGCCATGCGCGTGCTCCCGCTGACTGATGGCCAGGGCTGCTGGCAGTACTGTCCCGCAGGCATGCGATCCCGTCAGCGGCTCACACTCAAAAGCGCCGATCAATGCACCATTGGCCAGCGCTGCCCGTGACACATCCGTCTGCCAGGGCTGCTGGATGACCGTTGCTTCAGGTGTGCCTCCGAGGGTGCGTACCATGCTGACTACACGCTGCGCCCAGGGTTGGGCCGTGCCTACAAAGGCGGCACTCAGCGTGTCCAGGACGGCTATTTTACAGTCATCAACCACACTCGTGGGCAAGTCAGTATAGTGTGTCTGCGCCACGAAGTTGGCCAGCGTACGTGTCTCATGCATGGTGCGGCTCTCCTGTTGTGCCTGGTGGATACCGGTGGCATGCGATTATCAGTGTGTCGGTGCCCGATGTCCAGGGTCTGCACAACCTTGTCTGCTCTGTAGGGGCATGGTAGAGTGCCGCAAGACATGCATCGGCAGTCCCTTCATACCGCTTCAGGAGGTACCGATGGCCCTGGCAGCGACGGCAACCCTGTATACACCAGACGATCTGCTCGCTCTTCCTGAGCAAGGACGCTATGAGCTTATTGATGGCTATCTGGTGGAGCGCAAAATGGGTGCAATATCGAGTTATGCAGCCACGAATATGCTTGGCTTACTATGGTATTTTGTGCACAACCATAACCTGGGTCTTGTCTTCCAAGCGAATTGTGGCTACCAGCTCTTTGCTGAGGCTCCAGGGCGAGTTCGTTTTGCCGATGCTTCGTTTATCCGTCGCGGAAGATTGCCTGAGGAACGTCCACCTCAAGGGTACTGCCAGCTCGCTCCTGATCTCGTCGTTGAAGCGGTATCTCCCCATGATACTGCCGCAGAGCTGGAAGCGAAAATCGCCCAATGGCTCGCTGCTGGTGTCAGGCTTGTCTGGGTCTTGTATCCTGAAAGCAAACGCCTCCAGATCCATCGCCCCGATGGGACTGTGACCAAATTACAAACTACCGACCAACTCGTGGGCGAAGACGTGGTGCCGGGCTTTCAATGTCAGGTCGCCGACATTTTCCAGGGTGTATAAACCAGGGCTTACGTTGCAAGAAAGACTGCCTATGACAGACATCTTGTGTTATGCCGATAGCTATATACAAGCCTTCACTGCGACCGTCGTCGCTGTCGATCCGACGGCCAGCAGAGTGGCCCTCGATCGCACGGCGTTTTACCCTGGTGGGGGCGGGCAGCCACATGACCTCGGCACGTTCACACTCGCGGGACAGGTCAGCACCGTGACGAAAGTGCAACGGCAAGGGGAGGAGGTGTGGCATACGCTCACGGGGACTCTGCCCGCTGTCGGTGTCACCGTCGAGGGGCGTATCGACTGGGAGCGCCGTTATAAGCTCATGCGCACCCATACGGCCCTCCATATTCTGTGTGGAGTGGTATGGCGCGATTATGGGGCGCAGGTTACAGGCGGGAATATGGAGCCGTTACAAGGGCGCATGGACTTCGAGTTCGAGGCGTTGCGTCGGGAACTGGTACAGGAGATCGAAACGCGGGTGAATGCAGAAATACAGCAGGCCCGCCCTATCCAGGTGCGTGTGCTACCACGCGCTGAAGCCTTCGAGATTCCTGATCTCATCCGTACGAAAATTAACCTCCTGCCCGAAGGCATTGCCGAGGTGCGCACCGTAGAGATCGTTGGCCTCGATCTCCAGGCGGATGGTGGGACACATGTGGCCAACACGCGGGAAGTTGGGCATGTACGGGTGGTGGACTATCAGAGTAAAGGGAAGATTAACAAGCGGATGTATATTGTTGTGGACGAGTGATGCAGTCCATGCGTG
>Ga0194128_10005503_pt1 | contig 17702 bp, 16 predicted proteins | sample TA2KigCa65mmetaG_FD_148650 | JGI IMG/M metagenome (GOLD analysis project Ga0194128, IMG submission 148650) | Freshwater microbial communities from Lake Tanganyika, Tanzania - TA2015037 Kigoma Deep Cast 65m | ecosystem: Environmental > Aquatic > Freshwater > Lake | place: Tanzania: Lake...
TGCCGGCGCCGCAGTCGGCGCAGGTGGCCGGCCCGATCCAGCGTGGGTCCGGAGGTAGAAAGAGCGCGACGCGGCAGCTCATCGGTTCTCTCCCGCTTCCGTTTTCCTGCTCAACGAGCAATCCAGCCGAAGAGTACGCAGATCGTTCGCAGGAAGGCAAGTCCAGACATTCCCGACCAAGCACCCGGCAATCCTTGCCGGGTTCCCTCGTCAATTCCTAGCGGTTCATCCGAATATGATGCGGATTCATGGCCCCTCGCCGGGGTACGGGAGTTGCTCATCTACTGGACATGACCCTGGTGGTCAACTCCAGCTTGGTTGGTTGTCAGTCCTCAGTTTTCGGTTCTCAGTTGCGTGACTGAAGACTGATGACTGAAAACTGACTACTTCCTAGCAAGCTTGGTATGGAGGTCACGCCATGCATCCGATAGGAGCAGCGGTTATTGCGCTTGTGGTCTCGTGGGTGAGCGTCGACAGTGCCTGGGGAATCGAGTTTATGGCGGATCAGATCACGCGCATCAACGGGCACAGCCACAAGGCCAGTGTCCTGTACCGGGATGACATGTGGCGCCTGGAGCACAGCGATGCCGGGCCGGTCAATGTCACGATCGTGCGGAAAGACATGCAGGTGATGTGGTTTTTGCTGGCCAGGATGAAACACTTCAAGACCCTGCCTTATGATCCGGAGCAGGCCCCAAGAGTCAGTGAGCGGCTTGAGGGCGAATTCACGCGGGAGGTCGTCGGCACGGAAATCTTAGAGGGTCATCCCACGACGTTGTACGAAGTGACGACAAGAGAACAGGATAAGGACGTGACCTACTATCAGTGGCTCGCGACGGACATCCGCTTTCCGCTCCGGCTGGCCCGCAAAGACGGGAGTTGGACCGTGGAGTACCGGAATGTGAAGCTCCGGACTCTGCCCGCCTCTCTCTTCCAAATCCCGCTGAGCTATCTGCCGCTGGAGGAATGGGAGCGGGTCAAACACGACGGTCCATCCAAGCTGCCGATGTAAGGGAGAGGGTCAGGATTACGGCTGTCACCCTTGGGGGCCGCCCCGGCGCTGCCTCCACATGTCCCCAATCGGCGCGGCCAGCAGGACCAGCGCCACCGAGAATAACGGCCAGTTGAACCAGGTCGGCTGCATCTTTTGAACAGCCTCATAGCCCTCGCCGGCCACCCGGATGGCATCGGCCATGAAGACGTAGAGCGCCAGCAACATGCCCGCCAGGCATAATCCCCAAGCCCTTCGCCCCGGCCATAGTGAACGCTGTTCCTGCTGGAACTGACTCATCATGGTGCCAGCCATGATCATCAGCGTCGCGATCAGAACCGGCGCCAGCACCGGCCCCCACCAAGGGAGGGGGATCAGGAAGAGGATATCCCAGTCCATCACGGACCGAGGCCAGCCGGTCAGGGGCACCAGGAAGACGTAATAGAAAATGTCCCAGACGCCGAAGGCGATCAGGAAGTAGCCGAAGCGGGTGCGCCCGGTCCGTCCCGCCAGCCATCCCACCGCGATCAGCATGACGATCGTCGCCGCTTCTCTGACTATTTCCGCAGAGATCACCCAAGCTGGAACCTCCAAGGGGCTCGGCATATACGGATCCGGCCTGTCGAGGAGCGCCCGCAGGTAAGCCACCACCGTCGACTCAACCAGCCCCATGGCCACGGCGTAGAGCACGACGATGGTCCAGCGGGGTGTCTCCTTCATGGTCTCCGAGAGGTCGCCCATGCAGTCCGCAGCCACTCTTACGGTTGCCAGAAGTATTTCATCGAGAACCCGGGATAGATGGCGTCCACGTTGTTCTGCCCGGCCACCGTGAAGAGGATCCCTGCCGATGCGACAAAGTCCTGGCTGAACTTGTACTCCACGGCCGCCGCCGTGCCGATCAGCGAGAACGTCTTGAACTCGGTGTTGATGGCATGGCCGTCCAGCCGGTACGGTAGCCCTTGCTGGGCGACAAAGTCCAGGATCAAGCCGAAGCCTCGCTGGTCGTTGACGACGTATTCGATGCCGACGCGGGCATCCAGGATATCCCCCGGATAGACCGTCTTGCCCCCTTCGCTTCCCGGCGCACTGTAGGTATACAACACCATCCCGCTCAGGCGGAATGGCTCAAGGTTTTTCCGAAATATGGGGCCTTCGGTGAAGGAGAGGGAGCCGGCGCGCGTAATGGGGCGGGGCGTGATCGGCACGAAGCCGCCTGGGATCTCGTGGGTGCCGGCCCACCGACTGCCGGGCAGCGAGATCCGGCTGTAGGTTCCGATCGAGGGCCGCCAGGTCTCCGGATCCTGCACGACGAAGCGAGTCTTCATGATCAGCCCGATGTCGTCAAGCCCGGTGGCGTTGGCCCGACCGGAGCCGGCGCCGCTCAGCCGGTCGGAATCCCAGGAGATCATGGCGGCGCTTACGCCGACCGACACGTGGTCGGTCAGGCCGTAGTACAGGACCGCGCCGGGCGCGATGACGTCCTGGTGGAAGGACGTCCCCGATCCGGTGGGAGACAGAGAGCTGCCGAACCGTCCGTTCGTGACTTGCCCGTAGGCAAAGGACCAGAGCAACCACCGACCTTTGGCTTGCGGGTCGGCCGGAGACACGAGCAGCGGCCCGTGGGTCTGCGGGTTCCAACTGTGCCGGAACTTCTGCATCTCCTGGTCGGAGGGAAACCAGTCAAACGCCGGTGCACTCGCCGGACCGGCCAGTATGAAGAGGACGATAGCCGCATGACGCCAGACTGGATGCGTCAGCCCGGTCCGCCTGTCATCGGGTTTGGTCACGGCACCGCATGATTCAGCAGCCGGGCCGGGATTGCAAGGGAAGAAACAATGACGGAGGGAAACGACGCGCCAGCTTGCGAATAGAACATGATCTATCTAACATGAGCCCTCTGCTCCAAGGGGGGCAGGTGGAAGCGGGCAGTTCCTGGTGGAGGAAGGATCACATGGCAGAGCTTGATCCCAGAGAAGGTCCGGAGTTCTTTCTGAACATCCCGGCGAAGCTGGACAATCCCTATGCAGACTTTGCCTATTTCCGCCGCCACCGACCGGTCTTCTACTATGAACCGATGAACACCTGGTTCATCTTCCGCTACGAGGACGTCGAGCGGCTGTTTATGGACCCCCGGCTCAGCTCGAAACGCATGGATGCATTCATCGAAGGGGCGCCGGCGGACATGCGGGAAGAGATCAGAGGATTTACCCGGATCTTCGACCGGTGGGTGCTGATGCTGGATGGCCCGGAGCATAGCCGCCTGCGCAAGCTCCTCCACCGGGGCTTCAGCCCGCGCGTGGTGGCCACGTTCCAGGAGATGATCACGGAACTCGCCAACGAGCTGCTGGATCGCGTGCAGGGTCACGGCGCGATGGATGCCGCTGCGGACTTTGCCCACCCCTTGCCGGTCATGGTCATTTGTGGGTTGCTCGGCGTACCCAGGGGAGAACGGGACCGGGTCATGCACTGGGCCGACAGCATCGCCGACTTCTTCAACGACCTCCCCATCACCGCCCGGAACACCCAGCGGTTCAAGGGCAGCAGTGCGGAGATGATCACCTCCGTGCGCGGGCTGATCGCTGCGCGCCGCGCTGAGCCCAAAGGGGATTTCCTCAGCGAACTGGTGCAGGCTCAAGAGGACGGGCAGGGTCTGACCGAGGAGGAGATTCTGGCCAATTGCATCGTGCTGCTGATCGCGGGGCACGAAACGACGCGCAATCTCATCGGCAACGCGGTCTATCTCCTTCTGACCCATCCGGAACAACTAACCAGGCTCCGTCGGGATCCCTCGCTCTACAGGAACGCAATTGAGGAAACGCTACGGTTTGAATCGGTGCACCCCATGATGCCTCGCATCGCGGCGGAAGACTTCGCGCTGCACGGACAGCAGATCAGGAAAGGTCAATTCGTATACCTCTGCATGGGCTCAAGCAACCGGGACCCCGACCATTTCCCCGATCCTGACGTGTACGACATCACCAAACAGCCGGATAAGCATCTGGCCTTCGGCATCGGTCCGCACTTTTGTTTAGGGGCGCCCCTGGCCAGACAGGAGGCACAAATCGCCCTCCAGACACTGCTCACCCGCATGCCGAACCTCAAGCTTGATGAGCGTCGGCCTCCGCAATGGCAGCGCATCGCGAACCTGCGCGGTCCTCGGTCCCTGCCGGTAGTTTTTTAGAGAGAGGGCCGTGTTTTAGGTAAGGTAATCAGCCGGCCTGCCGGCCGGAGGAGGATTCAGCCGCCGTACCGGCTTCCCATCCACCGCCCAGCGCCTTGAAGAGGCTGACCATGTCGGTCAACCTGGCCCGCTCCGTCTGGACGAGCAGGGTCTCCGCATTGAGCACCGTCCGCTCCGCCTCGAGCACGTCCAGGTAATTCACGAGTCCCTCCCGATAGCGGACCTGCGCCAGCTCCAGCGCGGTCCGGGCCGCCGTGACCTGCTCGCGCTGTCGGTCCCGCTGCTCGGTCCTGGCGCGGATCGAGACGAGCAGGTCGGCCACTTCGCGGAAGGCGTTCAGGATGGTCTGCTGGTAACTCTCCAGCATCTGTTCATAGCGTGCTTCGGCTGCGTCCAGGCGGGCGACGTTGGTGCCGCCGAGAAAGATCGGCAGCGTGATGGACGGCCCGATGCTGTACGAGCGGCTGTTCGACGTGAACCAGTTATTGAAGTCCACGGTCTGCAGCCCGCCCTGTCCGGTGATCGAGAGCGAGGGGAAGAAGTACGCGCGGGCTTCCCCGATGCGAGCGTTGGCTGCGATCAACGTGCGCTCGGCTTGTAGGATGTCCGGCCGCCGCTCCAACAGTTGCGACGGCAGGCCGACCGGAATCTCCGGCTGGACGACCACCGTCCGGAGCGGTTTCGCGTCCAACGCGAGCGAGCCCGGCTGCGAGCCGGTCAAGACTTCGATCCGGTGCAGTTCGATGGCCCGCAGACGTTGCAGTTCCGGGATCTGCGCCGCGCTCTCCGCCACCAGGACTTCGGCCCGCTTGACATCCAGCTCGGAAGCCAGCCCGACCGCCGCGCGGCTCTGAATGATCCCGAGCGAGTCCTTGCGCAGGGCCAGGTTCTTTTCGGCGATGGCGACCTGTTCGTCCAGTTCGCGCAGGCGGAAATAGGCTTGGCCCAGGTCGCTGATGAGCGAGAGGGCCACGGCCCGGTGATCCTCCTCCAGCGCCACGGCTTCGGCTGAGGCCGCCTCCAGCCCCCGCCTGATACGTCCCCAGAGGTCCAGTTCCCAGCGCAGGTCGGCGGCGGTGTTGTAGAGATTGAAGCCCGTGCCGGGAGTCGCAAAGACCTGGGGCCCGATGCGCTGGGGCGAGGCGAGCGCGAGGCCGGCCAGCGTGTTCGGCGAGATTTCGATCCGGCTGTAGCTCGCGCTGACGTTGACTTGCGGGTACAGGCCGGCACCGGCTGCCAGCAAGGTGGCGCGCCCCTCCAACACGCGGGAGGCTGTGCGCCGCACGTCGTGGTTGTTTTGCAGCGCCTTCTCGATCAGGCCGTTGAGCTCTTCGTTCCGGAATTCCTGCCACCAGCGGGCTTCGGGCAGCTTCTCGGTGGAGACCGTCACGCCGGCCGGTTGGCCGCCCGCCATCTGATCCCAAGCCGGCGGCACCGGGATGTCCGGTTTCCGGTAATCTTGCCCCTGCACGCAGCCGGCCAGCAGCAGGATGTTGAAAAAGACCCCCAGCTTTGTTCTCATCACCCATTGCACGAAGCCAAGCAACGGGTACCCGTCGCTCCCCTCAACGTACTTCTCCAGTACGCCTCGGGGCCCTCGCTCCCTGCGGCCGCGCTGAACGGTCTTTTTGAACATCCTGAAGGGTTTTCTAACAGAGAATCTTGTCATGGTGTGCTATGAGATCACTTGTCCTTGGGTGGTTCAGTGTCCCTCTCGATGAACACGTCCACCTGCTGTCCCGCGTAGACGGGGAAGGTGGGCCGCTCGAAGCGATAGATGATCTGCAACACACGGGTATCCACCCGTTCGGTATTGTCCCCCGTCAGCGACTTCTTCGGTACGATGTAGGGCTCGATCCGCGCGAATTGCAGCGGGATCGACTGAGTGGTGGAACCCTTGAGATAGGCCACCCCCGGCGCACCTGCTTTCACCAGCGGTGCGTTCACCTCGTCCACATCGGCGCGCACCTGCAACGTCTGCATATCACCCAGCAGGACCAGCGGGTCGGTGGCGCCGACCACCGCATATTCACCGGCCCGCACGTTGACTTGAAGAATGGTCCCGGTACGCGGCGCGCGGACCGTGAGCCGTTCCAGCAACAGCTTGGTCTCATCGCGCTGAGCAATGGCTTGTTCGAGATCGGCCACATTTCGGACCAGCACGCGCTTGTTCGCCTCCATCGCGTACCAGGTCCGCTTCACGTCGTCCTCGCTGATGGCTCGGCGATCGTGCACGGCCTGGAGCCGTTTGTACTGGACTTCGAGGTCTTCCAGCCGGTGCCGCTGCTCGTCAATGCGCGCCTGCGTCGGGGGGATGGCCGCCTCGCGGACGCCGAGCTGCGCGCGCAGCTCGCGGTCATCCAGTTGCAGGAGCGGGGCGCCCTCCGCCACCTGATCCCCGACGACGACGAAGACCTTGATAATGAGCCCCCCCACCGGGGGAGCGATCCGCACGTTTTCGTTGGCCGCTTCGATGATGCCCGAAGCTGCCACCGTCGACTCGTAGGGGCTCTGAGGCGGGGGCTCGACCGGGGGCGGCATCGGTTCCTTCTGCCGGGCCGCCATCAGGACCCAGACTGTGAAGGCCATCCCCGCGAGCGCAAGCCAAAGGCTGATCCGCTTCAGGAGGATCATGGTTGGGCCTCCGGTCCTCTCGCCTCGGGCAACCCCGCCGTGCCGATCACGCCGAGCGGGTGGAGCGGCGCGGTCGGCGCATCGTGAATCCCCACGATGCGGCCGTCGGTCAGCTCGGCGACCCGATCGCCGTAGTGGAAGACCCGGCTGTCGTGCGTGACGACGATCACGGCCCGGTCCGGCGCGCGCCCGACGTCCCGCAGGATGGCCATGACCTTCTGCCCGTTCTCCCCGTCGAGCGCCGCCGTGGGCTCATCGCAGATCAGGAGGCGGGGCTCGGCCACCAGCGCGCGGGCGATGGCCACCCGCTGCTGCTGCCCGACGGAAAGATTGGCGGGCAGGAACTCGGCGCGGTCGCCGAGCCCGACGCGAGTCAGCATCGTCCGCGCCCGCTGGAGCGCGTCGGACCGGGATGTCCCGGCAATGAGGAGGGGGACCGCCACGTTCTCTGCCGCCGTCAGCGCGGGCAGCAGGTTGAACTGTTGGAACACGAAGCCCATCGTCTCTCCGCGGAACCGCGTCTTTCTCGCGCCGGATAAGGCGTGCAGCGGCACTCCCAGAATGTCCAATTCGCCCTCGTCGATCTCCAGGATGCCGGCGATCACGGACAGCAGCGTGGTCTTGCCGCCGCCTGATTCCCCCACGAGCAGCAGCAGTTCGCCCAGTCGCACGTCGAGGTTGATCCCTCTCAGCACCGTGACCTTGGCGTCACCCGTTCCGAATGACTTGATCACGCCCCGAACCTTGACCGCGGCCGCCTGGGTCGGCGCGATCGATTCCGACTCATTCTGTGTCTCGATCTCCATGCCGCTCACCTGAAGACGATCGCCGGCTCGACCTTGGCCAGCTTGATGATGCTGATCGTCGCGGAGAACGTACAGATCGCCAACAGCGATCCGAACACCAGCGTCAGCAACGGCCAGGTTTCGACGAACGGCAATTGCCCTTCCGAAGCCGTCACCACCCCGAAGAGCGTGGCCAGCCCGATGCCCATGCCGTACCCGATGACTCCGACCGTGAAGGCTTGCAGGATGATCATGCGCGCCAGCGTGAAGGTGCTGGTCCCCATCGCTTTCAACGCGCCGAACTGCTTCAGGTTTTCGACCGTGAACAGGTAGAAGGTCTGTCCGGCAATCGCCATCCCGACGATAAACCCCAGCACGATCGTGGTGCCGAAGTTGATTCCGATACCCGTGTTCTTCAGGACCCATTGGATCGTCTTCCACCCGAACTCCTCTTGGGTGAACGCGCCAAGACCCGTCTGCTCCCTGATCCGTCTGGTCACCTCCTCGACCGGCACCCCGTCCTTCGCTTTGGCCAAGACGTAGGACAAGACCCGACGCTCGGGGGGGGCGTAGATGATGGCCCGCTCGAACGTGGAATAGACGGCCGGGATGTTCTGGAAGTCCTTCTGGATGTTCGCGATCCCCACGACCCGCGCCTTCTTGTCGTTGATCTCGAAGACAGTGCCGACCTTGATGACGTCCGGCCCGCCCATCCGCTCGACGGCCCACTGGTCCACCACGACCGCGTCAGGCGTCCGCAGATTTTCGATGCGCCCCTCGTGCATGAACGCCGGGCGGCCGATCAGGGTGGCGGAATCCAGACCGACCAGGGAGATGCGGTGATATTCGCCGTTTGTCAGCCTGGCTCGCACCTGTGCCTCGTAGAGTCTGGGCTCCAGAACAACCTTTTGCGGGCAACGATGATTCCCCAAATAATCTGCCCGACCTGCCCCTTCAAACAGTGGCGAATGACTCATTCTGCCCTCGATTAGGCTACGCTAAATATCTAGGAAAACATACTTTGGTGCCTAGGTTTTATATGGAAGGAAGCCGATGTTGACAGGCGGTGCCTCCTTTCTGTAGCCGGGTCTCAGTCCGGCGGGGTTGCTCATCCGGGAAGATAGACCGCCTTTCTCCTATTTCCGCCCCCTTTGATTATCCCTCTGGTACCCATCAAGGCGGCGTCTCTCGGGAGCAACTGGACTATTACCTCGATGAGTTCACCTTTCGATTCAACCGTCGAACATCCCGGTATCGGGGCAAGCGTTCTATCGGCTCATGCAACGCGCGGTCGCGGTCCCGCCAGGCCCTTCTCGAAGCTGATCATCCGGCCGCAACACAATGCCTAGGGGGTACTCGAGTCAAGTGGATACTCCACATCTCTCTAATCTTGGAATCTCCCCAGCACTTGGTATTAGCCTATCTGTTGATGGATCTCGCTGCTACCAGTGGTGACAAAAAAGCGGAAGTGCTACGTGATTGTTTGGTCACATGATTGAGGCGGGAACAATTTGCTCGGAAGCGCAGCACAGGTTGGCAGTGGCACGAAATTTGATGGCAAAACATCGTTGAACAGAGTTTCTATAGGCAATTGCTTTCCCCTAATCCGGAGGAACAGACAATTGGGAAAATCATGTTCTGTGGCAGAACACGATTTCTACATACCCGCCTGCGAGTACACCTCGACGAGATCGAGTTCCTCTTTGAGTGGAACGACACCGCATCATCTGAATGTTTCACGGAAGCCTTCAAGGTAGGCCCGCATAATCTGTCCTTTCCACCGGATTCTCTCGGTGAGGCCAAACCGTGCCAACAAGCCAGCATAGACCTCGGCCATGAAATACCCACCCCATATCATGGTAAACGGGGCATAGGTGAGGCGAATCTTCAGATCTGGACATCGGCTCAGGAAATGGACAGCAGATCTCCCCACACATCGCATCCGCTTCAGATAGGACTGCATATCGTACTGATGCAAATGAAGAACCCGCGCTTCGGGGCGGAAGACGATCCGAAGCCCCTTCTTTGCAAGCCTGTACCCCAACTCCTTGTCCTCAAAGGCAGCATCTGGAAACGACGTGTCAAACTTATCTTCTACAAGCCATCGCCTCTCGAGCGAGAGATTGCTTGAGTAGAAGAAGTCGTATCCCGCATCTTCGGGATCTCGCATCTTGTAGAAGGAGAACTGCCCTCCGCCTTGCAGCAGAAAATCCAGGAAAGGGGAAGGGAGAAGCGAGGGATGCCAGTCGATGAGCCCGACAACCGCAACTCCCTGTCTGCTTTGATGCACCTTGAGATGTTCCTCAAGGGTCCTTTCCTCCGGTATGGTGTCGTCACCCAGAAGGAGCACGACTCTCCCCTTTGCTTGGTGAATGCCAAGATTCCGTGCGGTCGCGGGGCCCGAGCGTTTCTGCTCGTAGTACCGCGCGCCAAAATTGTTGGCCAACTCGGCAGCCTCACTCGTGCCGCCGTCATTAACAACAACGATCTCGAATTCCTGGGAGAGCGTCTGCTTTCGGAGCGCCCCCAACACTTCACGTAAGATTGCTGGTCGGCCGCAGGTGGGGATGATGACACTCAATTGCAGGGCTTGTCTGTCCATCCGATTCCTACGAATGTAACGAAGTTGACAAATCTAGAGCCTGCTTCTCAAAACTTCCGAGATCAATGAGAGGTGGCGCGCTTACAGAACCTTAAGAGGCGAACCATTGACTGAGCGGGGCGGCGGGCGGAGCATCATCTTGAAATTGGATGGCTCCAAGGCAATCGTGGCTTGGATGGCGCACTCGAACGTACAGGCGCATCCCTTGCCTTGGATGAACTGGCGGACCTTCATCCCGCGCTCGTGATCCATCACCCTGCGGATGTCATAGTCGTGATCACGCACGTTGCCCATGGTGCACGTGTCGAATGCACCGTGAGGATGAGCGTCGCCGTTCTTGATGAGCGTGTCGAGCACTTCGCAGGGAAAGACATCACCGTACTCGCTTAACTCGATAAACCGCTCTCCCGCCGTACAGACGAAGGGTAGGTCCCCGTGGTGCTGGGCGTGAACGACGACCGTCTCCGCCACCTCACGAATCCGAACAAACACGCGCGAGATGAGAGGGAACTCATATCCCTTCTTTCTTCGGTCAAAGGTCTTGTCGACCAAATCCTGGTATTTGACCTGATCGGGGAGAATCTTGCCAGGATCCCGGATCGCTCCTCGTGGGAAGTTAATAGTATGGTTCTCAATCTTCATTTTGTCTTTGACGAACTCGATTGTCTCATAGATGTGATCTTCGTTGAGCTTGGACAGCACTGTCGTGATGTCGAGCCGCACGTTGTCGCGCCGATCCGCGAGCTTCCTCAGTCCCTTGTAGGTAGCCATCGTTCGCTCCCACGTGCCAGCCTTCCCACGGGCCTTGTCGTGTACAGGACCGACACCATCCAAGGACATGGGTATCTTGATGACCGCATTGCGGCAGCGGCGGGAGATCTCATCTACCTTCTTGACAGTCTGATCCACGAGGGTCCCGGCTGTGGTCAAAGTGATGAAGCGCGTTCCAGAGTTGCGATAGAAGGCCCAGACGATCTCATCGATGTCCTCGCGCAGGAAGGTCTCCCCGCCCGTGCAGGTCAGCTGAATCAGTGCCGGGAGGTTGCGCGAGATGCGTTCGTACTCAGCGACCGTGAGCTCGCGATGCTTAACAGCGGATTCGATCTCTTCCAGGTAGAAGCAGTGCGGACAGCGCAGGTTGCAGCGGGCCGTCACGAATGCAATGAGGTAGTTCGGTCCCTCAGTTCTGACGGCGCGGAGGTAGTGATATCCACGATTGAGTGTTTTGTAGATTCCGTGCAACATCGTTCAGGCGGAATAATATATCAATGTACTGACTGATAGCAATGCATGGTTATCTCCCTCGCGAAAGGAGGAGATCCCCTGCGCTTTGACCTACCTTTCGCCACAGATACTCCGCGATTTCCCGCCAGACCCTTCCTCGAGCTGAATCTTCACAGAGATGCACATCGTGGTATGCGTTGCCCATCACGTTCCTCGAGAAGAGAGTACAACTGTGATCACATTCGTTCTTGCCCCGATGACCTTCGAGGAATAAGACCCACTAACTCCCCATCTTCAAACACAACGTCGTACGACGATACCAGAAACTCCCGCAACGGCTCACGCAAGGCCTCGTTAGCGGCGACCACCTCGGCAAAACAACGAGACCCATGAAGCGGCGAAGCCGTCAACTGGTAAAGCACGCCTTCCCAGCCTCCATAGGCCGGCTGAGCTGAGCGCAGGAGGTCTGCCCGGCGACTGATCACGATTGCCCGACTGTCGCGCAGCTCGCGTATGACCTTTGCAATCTCTTCAAATGTGAACGCTTCCTCCAGTGTGGCGATATACGGCACCTGCTTCAGCCGAAACTCCAGGACCACAGGAAGGCTGTAATAGGCCAGCACGTGGAGATAGTAGGGCTGCCTGTTGCCGAAATGTGCGATGGCTCGACGCAGACTGTTCTGAATCGAGGCCTTAGACCCCTGCTCCACTGAGGCCGCCGCCTCTGGCGTCCCCCAGGCAGCCAGTTTTCGCTCGAAGAACGGTTTCATCATGAAGAGATTGAACACCTGCAGGGGGAGCATGACACCCAGCAGAAGCACGCCGAGATACCAGGCTCGCGCTTTCACCCAGCCCGCGCACGACGGAATGACAAGCAGCGCCAGCAGGAACAGTGGGAGGCCGCTGTAGGCAATGTGCGGTGCGTCGGGCTTGCCGAAGGCCGGACGCAGCGTGGCCAGCGACAAGACCAAGAGCGCGAGGACCAGATCCGCTTCCGGCCACCAGCCTTTCGACAGCAGTGCTCGCGCTAGCAAGGCAACCACCGTAACGCCGATCCCCAACAGGCTCAGCATAGGTAGGCTTAAATAAATGGGCGTGTTGCCTCCACCGGCTGAATAACTTAACACCGGTCTGACGCTATTGAAGAAGGCCTGGAAGCTCGGATCAATCGCATAAAATACCGCGGCCAACCCGGCCAACACAGCCAAGCTCACGGCGGTAAGCCGAAGAAGGTCTTGCAAGGACTCTGTAACGCTGCACCCACCATTCACCACCGCAACGGCCGGCCCCAGGCCAGCAGTCGAGGGTTGCGCGGCCCGCTGTCTTGTGGCAGCGACAAGCCTGTCTGCCCAAGAAGCGACCACGCGAATGATCCCGAGACCCAGCATGGACGCAACAGCTAGGGCCCCCGTCTCGGGCGAGTAGATCAGCGCGAACAGCGTAACTCCTGTCGTCGCAACAAGGTATCCCGCCTGAGGCCGCTCCACGTACCTCCAGGCCAGAAGCACCGAGGCCATCGGCAACAGGTGCCTCAGGAAGACATAGTTCATCCCGAGCACCAGATTGAACAGCCCCACCGACAACAGAATGAACACACGGTCAGTGTCCTTGTGACGCCCCAGGACGGCCTGGAGGCAGAACCACAGAAGATAGATCCCAGCAAGGTACACGGCAACGTAGTACACCACATAGGCCGTGGTCACACCTACAACGTGGCTCAGCCAGTAGGCCGGGTACACCATTCCGGGCCCATACAGGAAATTGACATCTCGGTAAAGGACGGCCCCGGAGGCCATTCTCGCCAGGATGTGCTGGAAATAGAGACCGTCCCCAAAAACAAAGTACCCCTTGACTAGGAAAAGAGCCCCAAGGGCGGCTAGATGACCGCCCAGCACCACCCACACCATGGGTGTCGGGAGTATGCGTGGTTCCTGAATGTTCCCGATGAACGGTCCCACGGACCATCGCTTGAATATCCAGGCCAAGGCTGCCGCGGCCGGCACGAGAAACAGGCAATACAGCAGGAAGGCCGAGTAGTTATTGAAGCCCGTGAGCGTGGAAGCGCTTATGATCGGCGAAGGCTGTGCAAGGTGATACGGCGCGACGAAGACTCCGTACAGCAACCCGACGAACGAGAGGCCCAACGCTGCGAGAGGAAGCACAGAAGATCCTGCACGACGCACGGGGTTCGTCACCATACGGGATCGGACGTTCGGCTCTCTACAGGGTGGGAGCTCGCCTGATTGCGCTTGCGTGCCCACACTTGCATGATAGCTCCTGATCCCGCCATCCAGCTCAAGATTGATAGGGCGACGCTTGGCAGCAACAGGATTGCGGAGACGGTAAGCACCGCCGCACGCGAGAAAACACCGGTGGCGCCTCCGTCCATCCCCATGAGCATTCGGGTGAGCTGATTGTTCGGGAATTTCATCCAGTTCAAGATACTCTGGACCCATCCGTAGGGATCGTGTTCGAACGAGCGAAACTCGACGGAAGCCACTTGCAACCCTACTTGGTCGAGCGCGCGCTCTAGCGAGGAGGGGGTGAAGTGAAAGAGATGCCGCGGCACATCCAGATGAAACCATGCCCTTCCGCACGCTTTAGCCTGCCAACTGTCGAGATTGGGAGCCGCGACCACCAGAGTTCCGCCGGGCACGAGCAGTCGAGCGCAGTGCTGCAGGACCGCATGGGATCTTTCAAATGCTCGATCACCTGGAACAGGATGAAGAGATACAGACCGATGACATCGCAACGAAGGCAACAAGTCAGTTCACGGGCAAGGATCTTGTCGAACTCGCGCAGGCCCCGTGAGCCGATGAGCAGGCTGACGGTCTGAAGCAGAAATTCACTGTGGTTCAAGGTGCCCATATGTGGGCATATATAACATGGAACAGCGGGAGTTGAAAGTCTTTTACAGCTTTGTGGCTATTGCCCCATCTGTGAGATTTCCTTGGCGATCGCATGAAGTCCCTCGAGATTGACTCCGTAAAGCGGCTTTTTGTCCAGCCCGTATAAGGTCCCCAAATGGCCGGGCGCCTGAACCTGCGCTTTGACGGTGATCCTGTCACCGTCGGAGACATCCGGCGGCCTGACCACCGCCAGGCCGCACGTGCCTAGGACGGCGACATCGATCGAGCCGGTGTCGTCCTGGAGGGTGAACAGATAGGTGCTGTAGCAGATGGTTCCGGAAGGCTGGCGATAGGGGTCCAGCACTTGGACCTGCTGGACCGTGCCCTGAAGGGTGACGAGGCGCAGATGGTAGGGCTCAGAATCGGCCAAGATCAGGCCGATCGGCACCGGTTCGTCAGCCAGTGCAGCGACGGAACTTGCAAAGGCGAGGAAGGTTGCCAGGACAATGCTCCGTGCGGGCATGGTCCAGCAGACCATAGGCTCAACGTCTGGGTCAAGCCGCTCCCTAGCAGGATGTTGAAAAAGTCCGCCAGCGGCGTTCTCGCATTGCTCAGAGGCTCAACGTACCACAAAGAGTACGCCTCGCCTCTTCGCTCGCTGCGGCCTTGCTGGACGGCCTTTTTGACCATCCTGCGGGCGATTCCGGTTCCATCTGCGTCTTGTGTGGCCCTGTATTGTTGGGAGTCCAAGATAGTGTTTCAACAGCCTGCTAGAACTTCGCGCACCCTGTACACCAACGCCTCAGGGGCAAATGGCTTCTGGATGAATGCCGGTTCGGTTTTTGAGCCGAGGTGAGGGATAGAGGTCACGTCCGATAGCCCGACATATACAGCACCTTTGTGCATGGTCGTAGGGCTTGCACCTGCTCCGCTAAGGCAGGCCCGTTCATGTCCGGCATGAGGACGTCGGTCAATAGGAGATGGATGGTGTCCGCGTGCTCTTGAACGATGCGAAGCGCCTCGCCGCCGCAATGGGCTTCCAGCACTGTGTAGCCGCGCGATCGGAGGATACGGCTAACCAGCTCCCGCACGACCCTTTCGTCATCCACAACCAGAATCGTCTGCGATTGGCAGGTCAGGCCCGAGCGGAGGTCTTGCGGTTTCGACGTTGAATCCCCCATCAAATGAAGCTAGACTCCTTCGCGGCATTATGACGGGGCGCACCGGCTCGGCAGAACTGACACGCCCCGTCCCGCCACGGGCGTCCAGAAGACGATGCTCCCGTGGTGTGTTTGTCCCATAGGATCCATGAGCCGCGCTGGCCGGCCGAGCGAACGTCAAGCAGTATAAGCTAAAACTTATTCACGGTCAACATGGAATAAGCTAATATAGCATGAGATCGGAACCGCGTGGAACCATTGACCGTCTCCTGGTCGCTCTGGGCTGCAAGACCCAAGCGCAGCTTGCTGCCAGCCTTGACATTCGGCCTCAGTCCATCGTCTCTGCCGTCAACCGCGGGGAGATCCCGGATGCGTGGCTCTATCGCGTGGCCTATCTCACGGGGAGAAACGTCGAATGGTTGCGGACCGGAAAAGGGCCTGCGCGGCAGGAGCATGTCATCGGAGAGGGAACAAGCCCGTCCTATGGAGAAAAGGGAGGCCAGTCAGCGGCCCTCCGTCATGTGCTGGAGGCCTGGGAAGAACTCGATGAGGAGGAGCGAGCCACCGTGGAACGGTGCGCGGAAGTGCTCCGAGTCGGCGATCGCGATGTCCGCGAACACGTGATTGCTCAATTGAAGCTGATCGAAGAAACCGTTCAGAGGCGGCGTGCCAAGCGCCGGCGCCGTTGATGGGTTCCCCGGTGCAGAACGCCGTACGCTTTGAGGCATGAATCCTTCGGGGAGTTGTTGGTGAAACGACGTGCGCAGATGGAAGCCTATGTGAAAGGCGCCAGGCCTCGCTTTGAGCATTCGCTGGCCCAGATGGTCGAGCTACCATCCGTCAGCATGGACCCGACGCGAGCTGCGGACATGAAAAAAACCGCGACCCTTGCGGTTCAATTGCTCAGAGACGCAGGAGCTGAGGCGCGGATCGTGGAGACCGGCGGCTATCCGGTGGTCGAGGGCGGATGGACCACCGGCAAGCACCATCCTACCGTCCTGGTCTACAACCATCTGGACGTGCAGCCGGCTCAGGAACCGGAATGGAGACAGGCCCCCTTCGCGTTTCGGAAGGATCACGGTCTCTACCACGGCAGGGGCGCGACCGACGACAAGGGGCCGGCCCTCACGGCCCTGCTGGCCGGACGCTACGTCGTCGAGCAGGGCGTGCCGATCAATGTGCGGTTCCTCTGGGAACTGGAAGAAGAGATCGGCAGCCCTCATTTCGCCGATGCGCTGAAGCCGCGGGCGGGGATCAGCAAGCCGGACTCAGTGGTAGTCTCGGATACGATCTGGATCGCCAAGGGGCGCCCGGCCGTGCCTTACGGGCTGCGCGGACTGCTGGGCGCCAGGCTTTCGCTTCGAACCGGACGGGCTGACGCCCATTCCGGCCTCACCGGCGGCGCCGCTAGAAATCCGCTCACGGAGCTTTGCGATCTGGTCAACGCCTGCGTGGATGCCGAAACCGGCCGCGTGAAGATTCCCGGCTTCTACGAGGATGTCGTGCCGCCCACGAAGGCCGAGGTCGAAAACTTTCTGGCCTCCGGCTTTACGGTCGGGCGGTTCAAAAAGGCGTTCGGGTTCACGTCCCTGAGGAGCGCGGACCCGGCCGAGGTCCTGCACCGCATCTGGGCCTCGCCCACCTTCGAGGTGCATGGCCTGGTCGGCGGGTACATCGGGCCGGGAGTCAAGATGGTGGTGCCCGGCTACGCCGAACTCAAGGTCAGCATGCGACTGGTCCCGAACCAGAAGCCGGAGAAGATCTTTCGTCTGTTCAAGCGCTTCGTGGCAGAGCGGAACCCCAACGTGACGGTGGAGGCGGAAGGGATGTTGCACCCCTTCAAGGGCCACTTCAGCGGTCCCTATGCGGAGGCGGCCCAGCGCGCTGTGAAAGAAGGATTCGGCAAGGAGCCGGTTTTTATCAGAGAAGGGGGCTCAATCGGCGCGGTGACGACCATGCAGCAGGTCTGGCACGTCCCGATCCTCTTCATGGGCTTGAGCCTGCCGGAGCACGGCTACCATGCGCCCAACGAATACTTCGACTGGGGACAGGCCTCAGGGGGTATGAAGGCGCTGGCAGCGTATTTCACGGAACTGGCGGCGATGAAGAAGTAGCTCTTAGCTATCAGCATTCAGCGTGAAATCTCTGGGCTGAAAGCTGGCGGCTGACCGCTTCCTTGCTATGACGAAGCTAAGAGCGGCTTGAAGACCGGGTCCGCTTCGATGACGCCCTTGAGGTTGTCGTTGGCCAGCAGGTAGCGCCAGGAGTCCATGGAG
>Ga0194128_10005507_pt1 | contig 17687 bp, 18 predicted proteins | sample TA2KigCa65mmetaG_FD_148650 | JGI IMG/M metagenome (GOLD analysis project Ga0194128, IMG submission 148650) | Freshwater microbial communities from Lake Tanganyika, Tanzania - TA2015037 Kigoma Deep Cast 65m | ecosystem: Environmental > Aquatic > Freshwater > Lake | place: Tanzania: Lake...
CCGCCGTCGCCGTCGAGGGTCTCGAAGTACCAATCGGCTGCTCCGGCGGGCGCGCCTGTCAGCGCGAGGAGCATGACCAGGGTTCCCACGACGACCGAGGTTCTCCGCATCCCGAATCCCTTCGCGCTCGCCCGGGCTCAGGCGAATGGCGCCGCCCGGTGCGGGCACCCTAGGAAACCGGCAGCCCCAAAGCAACCGCCGTGATCATCTTGCGGCTGGGCATGCCTCGTGTCGAGACGAGGAGGAACCCGTCGTGCCGGTAGATCGTCCCGAGCGAGCAGTCTCGGCCCTTCCCGTTAGTGCAGACGAGCCGGGTCACCGGCCTGAAGCCGAGGGACTCGAAGGTCGCGATTCCCGGCTCCATCTACAGCCCGCCGAGCACGTCGATGTCGTCGGCGGCGGCGAGGGCACGGTCGGCGGCGAGGGCCGAACCGTACCGGCGCATTACGGTCGGTCCTTCCCACCCACCGAGCATTTGCAAATCCCCTTCGTTGCCGCCCCTCGCGAGCCAGCGGTGTGCGTAGGTGTGGCGAAGCTGGTGGGGATGGACGTGACCGAGACCGGCTTCGCGGGCACGCTGGGCGACAACCTCGCGGATGCCCTGCACACCGAACCGGCCGCGGTGCCCGATCCAGAGGTCTGGCAAGTTCGCGCAGCGATGCCGCGACCTGACGCGCAGGTAGCGGTCGAGCGCCGCGGCGGTGGCCGGGTCGATCCGGACCGTGCGGACCTTCCCTCCCTTGCCCCGGCGGACCACCAGCAGCCGCCGGGCGAGGTCGAGGTCGCCGTCGCGCATCTCGGCGCACTCGGTCACGCGCAGGCCCGTGCCGGCGAGAATCCGGAGGATCGCCAGATCCCTGCGGGACTTGAACTCGCGTCCCTTGCAGGTCGCCAGCAGCGCGGCGAGGTCGTCGTCGCCCAAGACATCGGGCGGCGGCTCGGTCGGCTTCGGCACTCTCACCTTGTCGAGCGGGGAGGCGGCGATCTCCTCCTCGTCGACCGCCCACCGGTAGAACGAACGCAGCGCGACCCACCGGGATCGCACCGTGTTCTCCTTGAGGCCCCGATCGCGAAGACCGGCCAGGTACGCCGTCGCGCTGCCCTTGGTGACCGTCAGGAGGCCGTCCTGGGTGTCGGAGAACCTGCCGAGCACGTCCAGGTACAACTCGATGGTGCGGGGGCTGCGGCCCAGGCTGCGCAGGTGAAGCTCCCACGATCGGGCCAGGCCCTTGTCGGCTTCTCTCATGCCGAGGATTGTACCTGATGGAGCAACGTGCTACGGTGCTTATGGGTCCTGACCTGCGGAAACACCGAGTCCGAACTCGGACCAGTCCTCGGGGTTGCGCTCCGTATACTCCCCCATCACCTCGCCGCTCACGCCGTCGCACTCCACGAGGCCGCGAAGGCTCGGAGGCTCGTCGGCCGAGTAGAGCAGGATGCGCCACGCGGGTCGGCTGCGCAGGCCGTACCAGGCGAGCTGCGCGGAGGCGTGCCCGACGGGGAAGCCGACCGTCCGGCTGGCGATGGCCAGCGCCTCGGTCTCGTTCACGGCCAGCCGCCAGCCGGCGAGGAAGTGGTAGCCGCCGATGAGCGCCAGGAGCACCCCGGCCGCGAGCAGGCCGCCGTTGGCGGTCTGCACCCACTGCGCGAGACAGCCGGCGGCGATGACCAGGTAGATGGTGCCGGCGATGCGACGCTTGGCCACGTCGGGGAAGACGGTCGGCCCGACGAGGTTCGTGACGTCGAGATCGGCGGGCAGCTCGTCGACGTGCTCGTCGGGCGTGGGTGACTCGGCCACGACCGCAGCCTACCCAGACCAGTTGGTGATCCAGCCTGTCGTAGCGGCGGTTTGGATCACCGATTTCGGAGAAAGGGGCGCGTCAGGTGGGCCAGGCGCCGCGGAGGCGCTCGTAGCTCGCCCGCAGGCTCTCGGGCATCACCCGCGTCTCGGCCACCGCGGTCATGAAGTTGGTGTCACCGCTCCACCGGGGCAGTGCGTGGACGTGCAGGTGGTGCGGCACCCCGGCACCCGAGGCCCGACCGAGGTTCGCGCCCACGTTGATGCCCTGCGGGGCGTACGCGGCCTCGAGCGCAGCCGCGGCGCGCTGGGTCGCGTGCATCAGTGCCGCTGCCTCCTCCGGGTCGAGCCCCGTCAGCGCCGCCTCGTGCCGGCGCGGCGCGACCATGACGTGACCCGACGTGTAGGGATAGGCGTTCATCACGGTGTACGTGTCGATGGTGCGTTCGAGGATCATCGCCTCGTCGTCACCGAGCTCGACGAGCGCGCAGAAGAGGCACTCGCCCACCGCCACGACGACCTCGGGGACCGACGCGACGTACTCGGCGCGCCAGCCGGCCCAGAGACGGTCGAGCGGCACCGTCGTCAGCTCCGCTCGATGACCTGCACCGCGAGCTGCTCGACGAAGTCGTCGACTTTGACTCCCCGGCGCACTGCCTCGACGCCGCGCTCGTTGACCCCGACGGTGCCCTCCTCGGCGTCTTCGTCGCCCACGACGAGCACGAACGGCACCTTCTCGCTCCTCGCGCGCTGCACGCGCTTGCCGAGAGTGTCGTGGTGCGCGTCGAGCAGCTCCACCCGGTACCCCTCGGCCGTCAGCCGGTCGACGATCCGGAACGCGTACGCGTGGTGGCGGTCGGCGACCGGAAGCACGCTCACCTGCGCCGGCGCGAGCCAAACGGGAAACGCCCCCGCGTAGTGCTCGAGGAGCACCGCGAAGAAGCGCTCGATCGACCCGAACAAGGCCCGATGGATCATGATCGGCCGGTGCCGCTCGTTGTCGGCACCCACGTAGTGAAGGTCGAAGCGCTGCGGGAGCTGGAAGTCGAGCTGGATGGTCGACATCTGCCAGTTGCGCCCGATGGCGTCGAGGGTCTGCACCGAGATCTTGGGTCCGTAGAACGCGCCGCCACCCTCGTCGATCACCAGCTCGAGCCCCATCGGCTCGGCTGCGGACCTGAGTGCCTCGGTGGCCTCGGCCCACTCCTCCTCGGAGCCCACTGCCTTCTCCTCGGGCCGGGTCGAAAGCTCGAGGTAGAAGTCGTCGAGTCCGTAGTCGCGCAGCAGCTCGAGCACGAAACTCAACGCGGTCTGGATCTCGGCCACCATCTGCGCGCGGGTGCAGAAGATGTGCGCGTCGTCCTGGGTCATGCCACGAACGCGGGTGAGGCCGTGGACCACGCCGGACTTCTCGTAGCGGTACACCGTCCCGAACTCGAACAGGCGCATCGGCAGGTCGCGGTAGCTGCGCGTCCGGTGCCTGTAGATCAAGATGTGGAACGGGCAGTTCATCGGCTTGAGGTAGTAGTCGGTGCCCCCGTCGAGCTCCATCGGCGGGAACATGTTGTCCGCGTACCAGTCGAGGTGCCCGCTCGTCTCGAAGAGCTGCGACTTCGTGATGTGCGGCGAGCTCACGAACTCGTAGCCGGCAGCCGCGTGTCGCTGGCGCGAGTAGTCCTCCATCAGGCGCCGGACGGTGCCGCCCTTCGGATGGAACACCGCGAGCCCCGAGCCGACCTCCTCCGGGAATGAGAACAGGTCGAGCTCGACGCCGAGCCTCCGGTGATCGCGTTTCTCGGCCTCGGCGAGCCGGTGCAGATGCGCGTCGAGCGCCTTCTGGTCCTCCCACGCGGTCCCGTAGACGCGCTGGAGCTGCTGGCGCTTCTCGTCGCCGCGCCAGTACGCGCCGGCGACGCGGGTGAGCTTGAAGGCGCCGAGCCTCGACGTCGACAGCACGTGCGGCCCCCGGCACAGGTCGAAGTAGGCCACGGTGCCGTCGGGTCGCACGTTCTCGTAGACCCCGACCGTGCCGTCGCCGACGACCTCCCCCGCGTCGTCCGGGCCCGCCTCCCCCGCGGTGACATTGCAGATGATCTCCGCCTTGTACGGCTGGTCGGCGAACAGGTCGAGACCGGCCCCCGCGCCGTACTCCCGGCGGACGAACCGCTGGTCCTCCGCGGCGAGCTCGCGCATGCGGGCCTCGATGCGCTCGAGGTCGGTGTCGGTGAAGTGGGCGCCGCCCGGCAGCTCGAAGTCGTAGTAGAAGCCGTCGGCGATCGCCGGGCCGATCGCGTACTTCGCGCCCGGGAAGAGATCGAACACCGCCTGGGCCATGAGGTGCGCCGTCGAATGCCGCAGGACCTCACGGCCGGCGTCCGAGTCGGCGGTGACGACGGCCACCGCGGCGTCGTGGGTGATGGGCCGGGTCAGGTCGACGGTTGCTCCGTCGACGGTGACCGCGACCGCGGCCCTGGCGAGGCGCTTGCCGATCGACGCGGCCACGTCGGCGCCGGTGACACCGCCCGGATACTCGCGGCAAGAGCCGTCGGGCAACGTGAGGGTGACAAGGTCGGGGTTGACCATCGCCGGGACAGGCTACCCGGGGGTGTCGAGCGTCCCGGGAACATTACGGGCCGACGGCGATCGGGCGGTCGAGCGCGATGCCGAGGAGGGTCCCGAGCTCGCGCAGCACCACGGGCGCGTTGCAGTCGGTTCCACCCGAGAGGATCGCGTCGGCCAGCTCGCCGAGCGCCTCGAGCGCCCGCGGTGCGTCGAGGTCGGCGTCGAGCGCCGCCCGGACCCGGTCGGCGAAGGGGCCGGGGTCGGGTCCGTCGGGGGCGACGGCGGCCGCCAGCAAACGGTGCAGGAGCGCGCTGCCGTCCTGGATGTCGGTGTTGTTCCACTCGAAGCCCGAGCGATAGTGATGGTGCATCAACGCGAGCCGGATCGCGCGCGGGTCGGCGATCTCGAGCAGGTCGCTCACGAAGACCAGGTTCCCGAGCGACTTGCTCATCTTCTCGCCTTCGTAAGCAACCATCGCCGAGTGCAGCCAGTGCCGCACGAAGGGCTTCCCCGTGAGCGCCTCGCTCTGGGCGACCTCACATTCGTGGTGGGGGAAGATCAGGTCGGTGCCACCGCCGTGCAGGTCGATCGTCGGACCCAGCTCCTGAATCGCCATCGCCGAGCACTCCACGTGCCAGCCGGGCCGGCCGACGCCGAACGGGGCGCGCCACGCGGGCTCGTCGGGCAGCGACGGCTGCCAGAGCACGAAGTCGAGCGGGTCGCGTCGGTGCGGGTCCTCGGGGTTGCCACCCCGGGCCCGCGCGAGGCGGACCATCTGCTCGCGCGTGTAGTGCGACAGCTCGCCGAAGCGCGGAAAGGTGGACACGTCGAAGTAGACCGTGCCAGCGGTCATGTACGCGTGGCCCGAGTCGAGCAGCCGCTCCACGATCAAGACGATCTCGTCGATGGTTTCGGTCGCGCGGGGCTCGGCGACCGGCGGCCGCATCTCGAGGGCCTCCATGTCGGCGTGGAAGCGCGCCAGCTCCGCAGCAGCCAGCTCCAGGTAGGGCACGCCGAGCTCGCGAGCCTTCGGGAGGATCGAGTCGTCGACGTCGGTGACGTTGCGGACCATCGAGACCTCGTGACCCAGCTCTTCGAGGCGCCGGATCAGCAGGTCGTAGGTGAGGTAGGTGGCGGCATGACCAAGGTGCGTGGAGTCGTACGGGGTGATCCCGCACACGTACATGCGCACCTGCGGGCCCGGCGCGAACGGCACTATCTCGCGATGAGCCGTGTCGTAGACGTGCAGCGCCACGCCGAGGAGTCTGTCAGATCCCGCTGAAGCGGAGTCCCGCCCGGACCTTGTGGCGGATGTTGACGGTCAGGAGGACCGCGGCAAAGGTCTCCATGCCCACCGCGTTCTCGAGCGAGCCGCCGTCGAACGCCCGCAGCTCGGGGATCGCGCAGATGATCTCCATGAGCGCCTCACGGGCACCGTCGTCGTCGCCACAGGCCACGACGTCGCTCTCCATCTTCTCGTCGAGGTTCACGAACTCGGCGGCCGGCACGAGGTGGAAGGCCGTGACCACCTTCGACCGCCACAGCAGGGCCTGCATCTCCTTGGCGATCGAGCCGTGGGGAGGCGGCACCGCGTTGAACTCGGTGCCGCTGCGCACCAGGTTGTTGGCCATCGAGACGACGACCTTGCCCGCAAGCTGGTCGGCGAAGTACTTCGAGGTCGCGAGTGCGGCGTCGGCATGGACGGCCAGCACGACCACGTCGGCGTCGCAGGCGGCCTGGTTGTCGGCTGGCGTGATCCGCGCCACCCGGTCGCCCCAGGTCTCTGCGAGGTCGGCCACCACCCGCTCGGCCTTGGCCAGCTCACGGGACCCGGCCAACACCTCGTAACCGACGTCGCTCAGGCGGGCCGCCAATCCTCGGCCTGCAGGCCCTGTCGCTCCGAGCACTCCGATCTTCACGGCGGGAAGCATGGCACGACGGCTTCGCGGCGCGAGAAACTCGGGCCCCCTGTCAAGGAGCCACATGTGAAGCTCGGGATGATGTTCGCCAACGTCGGTCCGTTCGTCGAGCACGTCGTAGTGCCGACCGGCTACGCCTCCGAGTACCCGTACGCCAAGTGGGTCGCATGCCCGGAGGCGAGGACGCGCCGATCCCGGACCCGCTCGTGTGGCTGACCTACGTGGCCGCCAACACAGAGCGGATCCGGCTCGCGACCGGCATCCTGATCCTCCCGCAGCGGGACCCTGTCGTCCTCGCGAAGGAGGTGGCGACGCTCGACGTGCTGTCGCGGGGCCGGGTGACGCTCGGCATCGGCGTCGGGTGGCTGCAGGAGGAGGGCGACGCGATCGAGGCCGGGAGGGATCCCCACGCGATCGAGATCACGCGTGGTGGCGCGATCGACCTCGACGGAGTGAAGCGGCTGGCCGATGCAGGCGTCGACCGGGTGATGATCCCGCCGCTCGGCTTCGACCTCGTCACCTTGCGCGAGCAGCTCGCACGCTTCGCCGACGACGTGATCGCGAAGATGTGACCCTCTACGACTCGATCGGGCGCCGGTACGCCACGACGCGCGTCTCCGATCCGCGCATCGAGGCTCGGATCCACGCCGCGCTCGGTTCGGCTGCGCGCGTGGTGAACGTGGGCGCGGGTGCCGGCTCGTACGAGCCACCCGGGCGGGTGATCGCGGCGGTCGACCCGTCGCTGGTGATGCTCGGCCAGCGCGCGGCCGGCGCGGCGCCGGCGGTGTGCGGGGTCGCGGGCAGGCTGCCGTTCGCGGACGGAAGCTTCGACGCGGCGATGGCGACGCTCACGCTGCACCACTGGCCGGACTGGCAGGCCGGCGTGGCCGAGCTGCGACGGGTCGCGGCCCGTTCCGTCGTCTTCACGTTCGAGCCGGCGCTCGAGGACGCGCTGTGGCTCGTGAAGGAGTACCTACCCGAGATCAAGGGCCAGCACGACTTCCGGTTCCCACCGGCCGACGAGATCGCCGAGGCACTCGGCGACGCGACCGTCGAGGTGGTGCGGGTGCCCGCCGACTGCACCGACGGGTTCACCGGCGCGTTCTGGGCCCGACCCGAGGCCTACCTCGACCGGGGGAACCGGGCGGGCATGTCGGCCCTCGCAAAGCTCGACCAGGACATGGTGGCGAACCGGATGGCGCGCCTCGCCGACGACCTCGCGAGCGGCGCCTGGGACGAGCGCTGGGGCCACCTGCGCGAGCCGGCCGAGGTCGACCTCGGCTACCGCCTCGTGTCCAGCGCGCCCTGACACGGCTCGACCGACGCCGGGGTGACGACCGCCGCACGGCATCCGTCGTTAGCGTGTGGCGTGCGCAGCGTCGCGGCATCGATCGCGTTCGGGATGCTCCTGGCCGCCGGCTGCGCGGGCGCACCATCGCAGGGGCCTCTGCGATCCGCTGTCGAACCCCCCGAGCGGCTCGTGGCACCGAAGTCGCTCCCCGACGACTGGTTCGTCGCGCAGGCGTCGGTGGACCGCACCCCGAGCCACGGCGGTCAGTGGACGAGGATCTACGCGCGCACGGCGGCTTCGATCCCCGACGCGTCGGTCGCCACCGGCGTCGGAGAGGAACCCGACATCGGGGTGCCGGAGCCGCGCGACCGGGTCGACCTCGGCGCCACGAGGGGCGTCATGGGCCGCCGAAAGGGCTGGTACGTCGTGACCTGGCAGCCCGCGCCCGACATCCCCGTGTACGTCGCCGCCCGCGGGATGACCCGCGATCAGGTCCTCGACCTCGCACGCGCCGCGCGCTTCCGCGAGGCCGACGGGTCGCTCCGCCTTGCCCCCAACGTGCTCCCCGCAGGCTTCGAGCTCCAGGCATCGGCTCCGATCGGACCACTCGGGCCGACGCCGCGGCGCGAGGTCGTCGCGCTCGTCGATGGCACGGGTGCGCACCGGGTGACGCTCGACGCGTTCTCCGGCGGAGCAGCAGTCCGGGAGGTCGCGAGGTTCTGGGCGCTCGACGGCGGCGCGCCACTCGGGGGCGGCCGAACGCGCAGCCGACTCCTCGGGGACACGGTGGTCCTGGCGCGGGGTGGCGCAGACGCTCGCGGGCTCGAAGCGATCCTCGACGGAGTGGGCGTCGTGGACGACGGCGAGTGGCGAGCGCTACGGGCCCGCGTCCTCGACCTTCCTCTGACGGCCTTCCTGACTCCCTCGCTCCAACCGGGAGCCGGACAACCGGTCATGCTTGGCGGCGTCGTGGACGGCCAAAGGTGGGGTGTCTCGATCACCGCCGGGCCGGGTCCCGTGGGCGGGAGCTACGCCAGTTTCAGTCACATGGTCCTCGATCCGGACGGCATGCTGGCCGGCGGAGCCAACGGTGGCGCCATCGACCTCTCGGCCCCGATGCGATCGTTGGGTGGCGGAACCTTCGGCGGTGGGAGAGGCGCGGGCGCCGTCGGCGTCGGCGTCGTGCCGGCCAGGACGGAGACGCTCCGTGTCGAGGTCCCCGGCCAGCAACCCGCGACCGCCACCCTGGGGCCGGTCGGACCGGATCCCAGCCATCGCTGGTACGCCGTCTACCTACCCGGGGTGACCACGCCCACGACGATCGTCGCGCTCGACGCCAGCGGCACCGAGATCGCACGCGGCACCGCCTGACGTCTCCCGACGGTCAATCGTGGGCGAGCCCGTCCTCTCGTGATCGGTGCTCAGCCGGCCTCCGGGCGCAGGCGGTAGACGATCCGGCTGTTCTCGGGATGGTCGAGGTCGATGTGGACGTCGATCGGGTCGTCGGGGTTCGGCGGCGCACCCGAGGCGTCACGCACGACGGTGACCTCCTCGGGATCGACCGCCCAGCCGAGCGCCTTGGCGAACCCGGTCATCGCGGCGCCGGTCACCTCCCCCAGCGCGCTGTGGTGGAACCGGTCGACCGGCCGCTCCCCCGCGTCGAGCACGTCGTTGTCGATCGGGACCCCGCCCTGGTCCGGCCCGCGCTCCATGCCACCAGGCTACGAGCAATCTCGGCACGTTGTGCACCGCATAACCGTGTCGAACGTGCCGAGATCGGTGGCTGTCGGGGTCAGGCGATGCAGTCGGGACCGAGCAGGACGCGCAGCTCGGCGAAGAGGCCGTTGCGCTCGGTCACGAGGAACTCGTCGCCGAGGCGCAGCACGGTCGTCTTCTCCGGGCTCTCCAGGTGGACGTACACGGGGCTGTCGCCGGGGTGCTCGGCCAGGATCTCCTTCAACCGGTGACTCTTCGCCTCCGTGAGCGCGCCCAGCTTCACCCGGATCCGGACCGGTGGCCCGCCGTCGAGGACGAGCTCGGGATGAGTCACCTCCATCGCGATGATCTTCGGGGACTCCTCGCGGGCGTCGAGGCGGCCCTTCACGCAGACGACGGCGTCCTCCTCGAGCAGCTCGCCGTACTGGGCCATCGTCTTCGGAAAGACCATCACCTCCACCGCGGCGGCGAGATCCTCGAGCACGAACGTGGCCATCAGGTCGCCGCGTTTCGTGTACTTGCGCGAGAGCGCGGTGACGACGCCGCCGACCGTCCGCAGCTCGCCCTCACGCATCTCCTTCAGCTCCGAGAGCGTCGCGTCGGTGTAGCGGCCCAGCGAGCGCTCCGCGCCCATCAACGGGTGATCGGAGACGTAGAGACCCAACATCTCCTTCTCGAACGCCAGCCGCTGCATCTTCCTGAATTCCTCGTCGGGCACCGCCGGGCGATCGAAGTCGGCCAGGGCGTCTCCCGACGCGTCGGCCGCGTCGCCGAAGAGGCTCATGATCCCCGCCTCCCGCTCACGACGGCGCGCAACCGTGACGTCCACGACCTGCTCGAAGACCAGCGTGAGACCCTGGCGCGGATAGCCGAGCGAGTCGAAAGCGCCCGCCTTCACCAGGGACTCCACCGTCCGCTTGTTCAACGCGGCCACGTCGACGCGCTCGCAGAAGTCGTAGAAGTCGGTGAAGGCGCCACCCGCGTCCCGAGCCTCCAGGATCTTGGCGACGACGCCATCGCCCACGTTGCGAACCGCAGAAAGCCCGAAGCGGATCGCTCCGTCGCGCACCACGAAGTCCATGTCGGACTCGTTGACGTCGGGGACGAGCACGCGGATGTCGAGCTGCCGGCACTCGTTGAGATAGACCGCCGAGCGGTCCTTGTCGCCCTTCACGCTGGTGAGGAGGGCGGCGAGGTACTCCTTCGGGTGGTTCGCCTTGAGGTAGGCGGTCTGGTACGCGACGAAGCCATAGCCGACGGAGTGCGACTTGTTGAACGAGTAGTCGGCGAACGGCTCGATGATGTCGAACATCCGCTCGCCGAACTCACGCCCGTAGCCCTGCGCCTCACACCCCGCGACGAACTTGTGCCGCTCCTGCGCGATCAGGTCGCGGATCTTCTTGCCAGTTGCCTTGCGGAGGTTGTCGGCCTCCTCAAGCGAGTAGCCGGCCAGCTTCTGCGAGACGCGCATCAGCTGCTCCTGGTAGATCATGAGCCCGAACGTGGACGCGAGAATCTCCTCGAGGTCCGGGTGGTCGTAGCTGACCGGCTTGCGCCCGTTCTTGCGGTCGGCGTAGTCGGTGTGCATGTTGGCCGCCATCGGCCCGGGCCGGTAGAGCGCGACGAGCGCGGCGACGTCTTCGAAAGTGGACGGCTCGAGCGAGCGGATCAGCGCGCGCATCGGCCCGCCTTCGAGCTGGAACACGCCGATCGTGTCGCCCCTTCGCAGCAGTTCGAAGGTCGCGAGGTCGTCGAGTGGGATCTCGTCGATGTTCGGGCGTTCACCGGTGGAGCGCTCGACCAGGTCGAGCGCGACCTCCATCACGTCGAGGTTGCGCAGGCCCAGGAAGTCCATCTTGAGGAGGCCCAGATCCTCGACGCCGTGCATCTCGTACTGGGTGACGATCGGCGCGTCGGCAGGGTCGCTGCCGGCCTCCGGCTTGCGCTGGATGGGCAGGTACTCGGTGAGCGGCTCGCGGGTGATGACGACCGCGGCGGCGTGAATCCCGTCCTGGCGGCGCAAGCCCTCGAGACCCTTGGCGACGTCGATCACCCGCTTGGCGTCGTCGTCGGAGGCGTACAGCTCGCGCAGGTCGGCTGCCATCTTGTAGCCGTCGGCGTACTTTTCCTGCTCCTCGAAGCAGGCGGACAGAGGCGTGTCGCGACCCATGATCAGCGGGGGCATGAGCTTCGCGATCTTGTCGCCGAGGCCATAGGGATAGTCGAGCACCCGGGCCGCGTCGCGCACGGCGGCACGCGCCTTGATCGTGGAGAACGTGATGATCTGCGCGACCCGGTCCGATCCGTAGCGCTGCGCGGCGTACTTGATCATCTCGGCGCGGTAACGGGAGTCGAAGTCCATGTCGATGTCGGGCATCTGCTTGCGACCGGGGTTGAGGAAGCGCTCGAAGAGCAAGTCGTAGCGGATCGGGTCGATGTCGACGATCCGCAGGCAGTACGCGACGCACGAGCCGGCCGCGCTCCCCCGGCCCGGACCGACCCGGATTCCGCGAGAGCGCGCGTACCGGACGAGGTCCCACACGACGAGGAAGTAGGCGGGGAACCCCATCGACTCCACGACGCCGAGCTCGTACTCGATCCGGTCGATCACGTGCGCCGCCGGCGACGGCCCGTACCGCTCCTTCGCGCCTTCCATCGTGAGCTCGCGCAGGTAGCTCACCTCGGTGTGGCCCTCCGGCACCGGGAAGCTCGGTAACACCGGTTGGCCGAACTCGATCTCGACCTCGGCGCGCTCGGCCACCCACAACGTGTTGTCGCAGGCCTCCGGCACCTCGGCGAACAACGCGCGCATCTCGGCCGCAGACTTGAGGAAGTGCTGGTCGCTCGAGAACTTGAACCGGTTGGTGTCATGGATCTTGGCGCCTGTCTGCACGCAGAGCAGCGCGTCATGCGCCTCCGCGTCGTGCTGGTGCGTGTAGTGGCTGTCGTTCGTCGCGAGCAACGGCGCGTCGAGCGCGCGGGCGATCTCGAGCAGCTTGGGGTTGGTCTGCAGCTGCTCGGGTATGCCGTGGTCCTGGATCTCGACGAACATGTGCTCGCGCCCGAAGATGTCCTGCAGCCTTGCCGCGACCTCGAGCGCGCTGCGCTCGTCGCCCTTCAACAGCGCCTGGAGCACCTGACCGCCGAGACAGCCCGTGGTGACGATCAAACCGTCGTGGTGGGCGGCCAGCAGCTCCCAGTCGACCTTGGGCTTCTGGTAGTAGCCCTCGAGGTAGGCACGGCTGGAGAGCTGGATGAGGTTGCGGTAGCCGACGTCGGTCTCCGCGAGCGCGGTGAGGTGGTAGTACGCCTTGCGCCCGCCCTCGACCTCGCCGCCGGAGTCGTCGATCGTGCTCCCCTTGCGCACGGGTCGCTCGGTGCGGCGCTCGTAGGCCTGGTACAGCTCCGTTCCGATCACCGGCGTGATGCCCGCGTCGCGCGCGGCGGCGTACATGTCGAGAACGCCGTACATGTTGCCGTGATCGGTGATGCCGATGGCGGGCTGGCCGTCGGCCGCGGCCGCCGCGACGACCTCCTTGACCCGCGACGCGCCGTCGAGCATCGAGTACTCGGTGTGCACGTGGAGATGGGCGAAGGAACGACCCACGTTGCGGAGTGTAGGGCCTGTCTTACAGCGGTGTAATTATCCACAGGCGCCTGTGGAGGGGACTGTGGAGGGGCCCGCTCACCCCCGGCCGCGCGCGGCGAGCAGCGGGACGAGCATCTCGGCGTGAGTGAGCGAGCCGTGCGCCCCGACCAGCATGGCCTCACGCGGCAGCGCCGGGTCCACGAAGGCCACCCCGTCGCGCGCCGCGAGCACGACGTCGCCCACGCGACGCCTCACCGAGCCGGACGGAGCCACGCTCCCCAACCAGCCCTCGTCGAACACCTCGTCCCGAGTCATCACCCACGCGACCGCGCCGAACACGTCGCGCGCCGCCTCGGCCAGCGCGGGGACACCGCCTCGCGGCGCGTCGAGCCACCGGAAGCGTCCTTCCCCGCAGCAGCCCCGGACGAGGTCACCGAGCGGCTCGAGTCCGAGCCAGCCTCCGCCCACCTGCACGTGCCCGTGGTCGGCGGTGACGACGAGCGCGACGTCGGGCGAGAGCGCGTCGAGCATCCGAGAGACCAGCTCGTCGGCGAAGGCAAGCTCGGCGTGGAAGCACTCGTGTTCGAGCCCGAACTCGTGCGCGACCGTGTCGACGCCCGGGTAGTACGCGTACACCAGCGGCTCCCGCTGCGCGGCCAGCCGTCGGCAGTGCTCGACGAGCACGGCGACGGTGCTCCACCCGTAAAACGGCGCCCCACGAAGGTGGGCGTCGGTGAAGCCCGTTCGCCGGAACCCGCTTCGCGTCACGACCGGCACCGGCCGACCGAGAAACGGAGTGTGGCGCTGCACCGAGAACGGATCTGGTGGACGACGGCCCGAGTCGGTCTGCCACCGCAGCGTGTTCAGCACTTCGCCGTCGGCCCGTTGGCGGTAGCCGACGATCCCGTGCTCGCCCGGTGCGAGCCCCGTCGTCAAGGAAGTCAGCGCGCTCGCCGTGGTGGACGGCACGACGGTCGTGATCGCGGCGCCGGCCATCGCGGCGAGCTCCGAAAGTCGAGCCCGGTTCGCCTCGACGATCGCGGTGCCGAGCCCGTCGAGCACGAGGAGCACCAGGCCCGCGGCGTCGACGACGGGCTCCGGGAGCCACGCCGGGCGGGTGCGACGCAGCAAGGCCGGCATCAACGCCTCGATGCCTCCGAGGCCGTAGTCGGGACGGACGGGCGACTCCGACGCTGCCATCGCCGCACCGTAGCCAAGGGTGCCGGGAAGCGTGCGGGATCGGCCGGGATGGGCCGGTATGCGACGATGGACGCCGTGAAGGTCTCGACGCGGGGCGACTACGCGGCGCGGGCGCTGCTCTCGCTCGCCCTGCACGGCTCGGAGCGGCCGACCTCGGTGAAGGAGATCGCCGAGCGCACCAACCTGCCCCAGCCCTACCTCGAGCAGATCCTGCTCGCCGTGAAGGGCGCCGGGCTCGTTCGCTCCAAGCGTGGTGTCGGCGGCGGCTACGTCCTCGCCCGCCCTCCCGAGGAGATCACGCTCGCGCAGATCCTCGCCGCCGTGGAAGGACCGTTCACCACGCTCCCCGCCGAGCACGACCACTGCGAGGGGCACTGCGTGCTCCAGGAGGTGTGGGTCGGCGTCTCCGAGGAGATGCGGGCCCTGCTCGACGGCCACACCCTCGCCGAGCTCGTTGAGCGAACCCGCGTCGGACACCCCGCCACATCCTGAGCGGCCCGGGCCGAGGTTGGCCCGAGCCTGAGCACGGGTACACGGTGACCGAGCACCAACCGTCGTTGCGCCACTCAGCCACATCCTGAGGTCAGGCGCGGGGGAACCTCGAGACGGCGCAGAGGCCGCCGCGGGAATCCTCGAGTGCGACCGTGCCGACGTCGCCGGCCACCAACTGGCGCACGATCGCGAGCCCTTGTCCCGAGTCACCCTCCGCGCTGCCGCTGGCGCGGTGAAGCGGTCGAACGCGTCCGCGTGCTCCTCGGAACTCATGCCGTGCCCCTCGTCGAGCACGCGCAGCTCGACCACCGGACCGCCGGCGCGCTCCGATGTCCCGCCCCGGATCCGGATGGTGCTACCCGCCGGCGCGATCTCGAGCGCGTTCGCGATGAGGTCGTCGAGCACCTGCTCCACGCGACCGAAAGTGGCGCGGGCGTTCAGGTCGTGTTCGAGCGTCGGTTCGATCGTCACGTCACGCTCTGCAGCCAGCGCCGCCCACGCGGCGACTCGACCGCCAACCGCTCCGGCAAGGTCGATTGCGACGGGTGCCACAGCGGTGCGCTCCGCGCGAGCAAGCGCGAGCAGCCCGTCGACCAGGCGTGACAGGCGCGACGCCTCCTTCAGGGCTCCCTCGACGTCCTCGGCCGCTTCCCCGCTCGCCGCAAGGTTCTCCAGGGGGAAGCGGAGAGCAGCGAGCCACTGCGGAGTTGGTGCGACGCATCGGCCACGAACGCCTGCTGTGCATGAACGAACTCGTCGAGTCGAATCGCGATGCGATTGGAGGAGAGCGCGAGGTCGAGCAGCACCACGTCGTAGCCGCTGTCGGCGAGGGCGCCTGCACCCGTAGCCGCCCGCACTGCCGTGAGCCCCTCACGTTCGAGGCCCCGGAGCAGGAGCTTTTCGATCGCGTCGTCGCCCACCACGAGCACCCGCATGGCGGCAAGGCTCGCACACGGCGAGGGGGCTCACCTCACAGCCTTGGCCGATTCTTGGCGCGCCTATGTCCCCACGCTCCTGCGCTCACGATCTCTACCACCGCGTCGGAGGTGGACGGCGACGACGAGTACGAGCTTCCCGAAGCGCCAGCGATCGAGGACGGGACGTTCAGCGGATTGACGAACGATCAGCGACGCATCGCGTCGAGGACGGGTCGGAGGTCGGCCGGCAACGGCGAGTGGAACCGCAGTGGTGCTCCCGTCACCGGGTGGGTGAACGCGAGCTCCTCGGCATGCAGGAAAGGGCGGCCGACGGGCATCTCGCGCCGAGCGCCGCCGTAGGTCACGTCGCCGACGACGGGATGGCCGATCGCCGTGAGATGCACGCGCACCTGATGGGTGCGTCCCGTCTCGAGCGAGCAGCGCAACAGGCTCACGCCCTCAGAAGGGAACGGCTCGAGCACCTCGTAGGCGGTTCGCGCCGACTTGCCGCCTTCACGCAACGCCATCCGGGTCGGCGTGCGCGTCGAGCGCCCGATCGGAGCATCGACGAGGCCCCGGCGTGCATCGGGAACGCCCCAGACCAGGGCGAGGTACCGGCGTTCGACGATCCGCTCGGCGAGCGCGGCGACGAGCGCGTCGTAGGCGCGCGCGGACCGCGCGACCACCATGAGGCCGCTGGTGTCTCGGTCGAGCCGGTGCACGATCCCCGGTCGCATCGGGTCGCCGACGCCGGCGATCTCCGGGAACCGCTCGAGCAGCCCGTTGACCAGTGTGTGGTCGGGGTTGCCGGCGCCGGGATGGACGACCAGCCCGGCCGGTTTGTCCACGACGGCCAGGTCGGCGTCCTCGTAGACGACCGTCAGGTCGAGATGCTCGGGCCCGGGCGGTGCAGGCGGCTCGGGCTCGGCGGTGAGCTCGACGACCTCCCCCGCCACGAGGCGGCGGCTCTTCGCGACCGGCCGCCCGCCGACGAGCACTGCATCCGCCCGGATCAGCGCCTGCACGTCGGCCCGTGACCAGCCGATGATCAGGGCGACGGCCCGGTCGACCCGCTCTCCGGCCAGCGCCGGCGGAACCGTGATCTTCTCGCTCACCGAGCCGGTTCCGTCGGTGTCCCGTCGGCGGGGGTACGGAGCGCGATCACGATCAGGAGGATCGCACCGATCGTGATGGCCGAGTCGGCGACGTTGAAGCTCGGGAAGCTTCCGACCCGCACGTAGTCGACGACCTCGCCTCGCAGGAACCCGGGCGCTCGGAACAGCCGGTCGAGGAGGTTGCCCAGCGCGCCGCCGAGCACGAGGGAGAGCGCGACCACGCTCCAACGGTCGCGAGCGCGCCGCACCGCGCGCGCGAGCACGACCGACAACACGATCGCGAGCACCGCGAGGACGATCGTGGCGTTCGTGAAGAGGCCGAACGCGCCCCCGCTGTTGCCTGTCAGCCGCAGCTCGACGTCGTCACCGACAATCGGCAGTGGCGCGTCGGAGAGCTGGGCGATGACCCACACCTTGGTGAGCTGGTCGAGCACCACCACCCCGATGACGATCACCGGGGCAAGCCACCGCGGTGGCCTAGCGGCGCCGTTCGACACGCTGCTTGCACTCGACGCACGACTCGGCCCACGGGATGGCCTCGAGTCGCGCCACGGAGATCCGCCGTCCCGCCGGGACGCAGAGCCCGTAGATTCCAGCCTTCATCCGCTCGAGCGCGCGATCGATCTCCTCCACGGCCTGACGGGCCGTGGCCGACAGCATCAGGTCGCGCTCGCGCTCGACGCTGATCGTGTCGCCCTCTCCCGACTCCTCGTCGAACTGGGTGTCCCCCTGCTCGCGCTCGGCGGCCAGCGCCTCGGCCTCGGCCTGGAGCTCGGCGGCCTGGCGAAGATGACGCTCGCGCTCCTCGAGCAGCAGCGCCTCGAGCTTCTCGAGCGTGCGCGGCGAGATGCTGGGGGACTGCTTGGGGACCCAGGTGCCCGAGAGCGGGCAGGTCCTGCCGGCGGGCTGCTTCCTGACCCGGACCGCTCTCGCCGTGGCCTTCTTCGCCGTGGCCTTCTTCGCCGTGGCCTTCTTCGCCGTGGCCTTCTTCGCCGTGGCCTTCCTCGCCGTGGCCTTCCTCGCCGTGGCCTTCCTCGCCGTGGCCTTCCTCGCCGTGGCCTTCCTCGCCGTGGCCTTCCTCGCCGTGG
>Ga0194128_10005511_pt1 | contig 17682 bp, 16 predicted proteins | sample TA2KigCa65mmetaG_FD_148650 | JGI IMG/M metagenome (GOLD analysis project Ga0194128, IMG submission 148650) | Freshwater microbial communities from Lake Tanganyika, Tanzania - TA2015037 Kigoma Deep Cast 65m | ecosystem: Environmental > Aquatic > Freshwater > Lake | place: Tanzania: Lake...
TAATGATCTCGAGCGTAACGACCACACAGCTTAGTGACACGCGTAAGTCATTGATGGCCAACAGGGATCACGAACTCCAGTCTTCTCATAATCCCTTGGTCCTTGGTTCGAATCCAAGCGGGCCCAGGCCTCCAGATATCTACTTAGGTCTCTTTCTGCAGGCGCAGATGTTATATATGCCCGTGCCCCATCTGCAGGGGCATCGCCTACTCACTTTCCTTCATCAGCCCCTCGTAACTGCAACTCATGAATTCCAACGTAGGGCCTTGATTGACCGATCGTGCTGCCGTGCTATCTGAATTGATCCATCGTCATGCGCTGCGATAGAGGGTAAACGCGCAACGCCTTCAGGGATCGGCAGCGCAACTGGCTCAACGAAATTTTGATCTCCGTCATCGGAATGACTGGCGAACAGTCGATAAGCTCATGTATCAAGGCGCACCTGCCAGACTACAAAAAGGCGATTACCGGCAAACGCCATAGATGGTGCATCCGATAGCTTAGCGTCCGGATGTAAGGCCTTTGGGATAGACCAGCTCTTCCCCGAATCTTTGGACCAAGCGGTGAAAACCCCATCAGGCTTTTCGGCGCCTGAATAGTACGCGACTGCCCAGTTAGATTGACGAATCGCTAAGGCAGTGGGCTTACGCGGGCAGCCCTCTAGCTCCCAACGCGCACCAGAGACCCGTCGACGAGACTCAAAATATCTCCCTTTTTGCGTGAAAGTCAGAATTTCATTGTCTCTGAACTTCCCGTCTACTGGACGGGTACCGAGAATGAATCGACCCTCGGCATCGATTGCTGAAGATAGCTGACAGCATGGGCAGACGATGGAGGGAAGGAGCTCAAAGTCTGGCGTAAATGTCTGTCCTCCGTCAGTCGACACCGCGAGTGCCGCACGGGCAGTTTCTCCCGTCGTCATCGTACGAGTATCAATCCATGCCGCATACACGAGGCTGTTCGGACCAGTAGTAATCGTGGCGAAACTGCCCTCATCATCTTTTATAAGGTTATCTATGACTGCATCGACGTTTAGTCGCCGCGCCAAATCGAAGCTCAGACGATCGTCCTTTGAGCGAACATAAAGCGCGACGGTTTCGTTTTCTCCAGTCGTTGAGTTCTTGGCATTCCCCGGATAAAGAATGTGGACGATACCGTCGTCGCTAATCGCAATCCGTGGCTTGCTGATTGCAAATCCCCATACATCGCCGTCGCCTGAGTTAACCTTCAGTGGAGGAAAAAACGACTGACCACCATCCATCGATCTTGAGAAATAAAGGTTAGTCGATGAGTCGTGAGAGTGGCCCCGACGGGCGATTTGCTCGGCATTAGGGGGCGGAGAATTTTCTCCAAGCCATAGATATTAATCGTGCCATCGGGTCCAATTGCGATGTCAGGGCTTTGGGAGGGCATTTCAGGCGGACTCACCGATGCCCATTTTGATGTAGGCGGTCCAAGGGTAAGCTCCGTGCTGCTAACCGTGGTGGGCACCCACAGCGAGAGAGACGCTAGAACGCCGGGTAGATGCGCGGGGAGATATACGTATCGCTACATTAAAATTCCAGAGAGCTATTTGAGATAAAACTATATGGGTAAGTTCTTACAGGATTTTCCCGATAGCGTCGCGAAACTCCTCGATACTCTTTTTCCCCTGAATTCGCCGGGCGACTTTACCGTCCCTATCAATTAGATAAGTTGTCGGAACAACTTCGTTCCATGTTGGATCGATGACGCTGGCAAGCTCGTCGATTTCCGGTCCGTGCCGAGCGTAGGTGAAAAAGTCCGGAAAATACTTTTTCCGAAACCGCTCGACGCCCGTTGCGCCTGGCGAAGGATCGTCAACTGCCACACCGATCAATACCACTCCGGACGCTTTTACTTCGCTCGTTACCGCCAGCAGATCGGGGATCTCCCGCAGACATGGCACGCACCAAGTTGCCCAGAAATTCAATACGACGACTTTTCCACGAGTCGATGCCAACGCTGACTTAAAGTCGGCTGCATTGATCGGTTTAGTCGGTGTCTCTGCGAAGAGTGGTTGGGTATAAAACACCAACAACACGCTAAGGAGTAATCTCCGGAGCGCTGTCATAGATCTTACTTGTCTGAAAGGGTAGTCGACCAGATTCGATCCGCTTGTTGCCAGAGCAGCTGGAAGCGTCCATCTGATCTTGCAGCGGCGACCGGAAACTGGGATGTGCCAGAGCCGGAGTTGAGCTCTCTGATCTCTCCCATCGGTTCACCCGACAAGTTGTAAAATCGGTAATACACCCGTCTCGGGGCACTTCCGAGCTTGGCATGCCATGCAAGAAGAACGCGGGACCCATTGACAGTAATCGTCGGTGCATCGGAAACGGCCGCGTCCGGCTGAACAATGCCGAGAGGCTTGAATGATTTTCCTTCATCGTTCGATACAGAGAAAATGACTCCGGGTGTGGTTTCGCCACCGTTGTGAACCGCAGCAAAAACGTTTTTTCCATGAAGTGCGACAACCGTCGGTTTTAGCGGGCATCCGTTAATCTGCCACGGGGCGCCTCCGATGGATTGTCGGTCGAGTATCGTTTCATCTTTGTGCGATAGCGTCATGACGGTCGCGGGGCGAAAGCTGTCTTTCTCAACCCGCCGCGAACCTAGTACGACTTCAGATCGCGAGTTGGCGACCGCTGTCAGCTGACAGCAAGGGCAGACACTCGTATCAAACAATTGTTTATCGGCTGTAAAGGTCTGACCATCGTCACGAGAGGTACTGCCATAGAGTGCACCGGAGTCACTGTCTGGCTTCATGTGCCGAGTATCGACCCAGTACACATGAACACTGCCATCAGGTGCAGAAGCCATCGTTCCAAACGCGGCGGCACTCGCAAACCCGCCGTGGATGACGTCGCTCATATCTTGACCTGTAACCGACGACAGCCGCTTCGGCGCCTCAAACGACTGACCGCCATCGATCGAGCGAGTGTAGTGGGTCGTCAGCAGCGTTTTATTCAGTGTTGGGTGAATGTCGTTGGCGGAGTACGCGACATGCCAGGTACCGTTTGGCGTGCCAACGATTCTTGGCCGGCTAACTTGTTGCCCCCACACGGCACCCGATGAAGCGTTGACCTTTGTTGGGGCGGAGAAGGTATTTCCGCCATCCTTAGAAATAGAGACATAAACATCCGTGACGGCCAGATGTCGGTCATGGTGGTGAGCCCCATTGCCTGGCTTTTCTTGGGGTGAGCGATCGACCCACAGCACGGCGATGTCCCCTTTTAAGTTGACTGCAATATCAGGTGCAGACGCTTTCTGTCCGTCAGGCGAGAGACTGATCGGATCCGCATTCGCTAACGAGCCCAGCATGACAATCGTGGTCGTTACCAATACGGTCAGACATTTCATAGTTAAGCGTACCATTACATTTCCTAATTCCCGGTACGGATCGCTACCGCAGCAAAAAACCTGATGTTGAAAAAATCGTGAATATTGAATATTAAGATTGAATATTAAGCCGTAGGGGATATCCCGGCGTGGTTTTTTAAGTAACCATAATATATATGAGCCATACATATATATGAGCCATACCTCAATTTCCAGCCAGGCAAAAATTCTCTTCGAAGCCAAAAGCCAAGCCGCCAATCCCAAGCGCTGCACCGACCGGGATCGAGCGATTGATCCGGTCTCCATAATACTAAGCCTCAGAGAAACGCTTAGACCGCGACACCTACCCCGAGTAGCATCCGTCAAGGGTGGTAAAGTCCCCAGACCATGAGGGTCAATATGAGGATGTCGACACTGAAGTCGCTGTGGGTGCTCCTATCGGCCTTGAGCGTCGCTGTCGCTTACGCCGATTCCAGACCGACATTTTTTCGGGTCGTACTGAGCGACGCTCCAACTGGCGGACAGCCCTCGGTCACGCTCGAGCCTGATCGAGGATTCGTTGTGACTTGGCAAAGCGCCAACCAAGACGTCACCTCTCTAAACTGGTTGACCCTAAACTTCGATGGTCAGCAAACTGGAAGAGGAGTTATCGCTCAAGGCCAGAATTGGTTCGTCAATTGGGCGGATACCCCGGCTCTTGCTGTACTAGATAACGGCGATTGGGTGGCATTTTGGCTGGAGCGAAATGACCCATCGATGCCCGGAGGCTACGACATCCGAGCCGTTCGTTCGACGGATCGGGGGGTCACTTGGGCAGCGCCCGTCTCCCCGCACCGCGACGGCACAAAAACACAGCACGGCTTTGTATCGATGATCGCTGCAGGGGACGATCGGGTCTTGATGTCATGGCTCGATGGACGCCGCGCAGCATCTGCGGCCACGAACGTCTTGGAACACTCTGCACATGACCATGAGAGCGCGCCAATGACGCTGCGCTCTGCCGTCCTCAACCGCACCAATAAAATCTCTGAGGAGTTAGAAATAGACGAGCAGACTTGCAGCTGTTGTCAGACGGATATGGCGAGATGGGCCGGTCAGACGTTAATCGTCTATCGCGATCGTACCGACGGTGAGATACGCGATATCTCTGTCGCACAGCGATCCTCTACGCACTGGGAAACTCCAAAACAAATTCACCACGATGGTTGGAAAATAGAAGGCTGTCCCGTCAATGGGCCGGCTATCGCTGTCGGCAGTGCAAAAGGCTTGGTTTTTTGGCCTACTGTTGTAAATGACCAAATGACGCTGCGCTATGTCGTTGCTGAGTCTGCAGAAGAGCTAACGAATGGGTCGCGTATGTCTCAGTTACAGCTACCTGCGGTTCCATCAGGTCGCGTCGACACGGTAGCTTGGCATGACGGTTTTCTTTTGACCTGGATCAGCCGCGCAAGGGATCGTCCCGCTGTCGAAGTCGCGGTGCTGGATGAGAACGGTCAAATTGAGATAGGAGCACCAATTGCCGAACCTGCGCTTCGCGGGCGATCGACAGGCTTTCCGCGCGTAGCCAGCGATGGGAAGAGAGGACTTATCGTATGGCCGGAATTAGGCAGTGATGGGACTCCAGTAATCGGCGCAGCTTTGATTCGTCAATACTGACGGGCTACCCTCACGCCGCTTTCTTCAATCTCTAACTAAGCTCTGGAGGTCTCGAGGCCCTAACGCACCGTGATGGCGATCACGTCGGATACTATTGCCGGCTGGTGTGGAACATGGTTTCGATCACCTAGCACAAGTTGCAGCGTGTGTCGTCCAGGCTCAAGTTCAAGCATCGTTTCGGTTTGACCTTTGCCGAAGTGTATGTGGTTGGTGTCGGCGGCGATCACTTGTCCGGCGGGTGGGGTCGGTGCATCGACGATCAGATGGTGGTGCCCGGTGTCCGGAAACTCGATGCCCGCCGGTGCGATGCCCATACCCGAGAGACCCATCACGACCTTCACCGGTCGCGTGACGGTGTCACCATCTTTGAGGTTAACGAAATAGACCCTTGCGCCCGTCGGAGCCGTCGTTACCGGCATTTGCGCCGAGGCCAAGCCCACGGACAGTGCGACACCCATGGCCGCAAGATATAAAAATTTCATAGCAAAAACCCTCGTGGCACACTCGCGGTACATTTATTTGAAGCCTTCAATCATGATCGACGTAGATTAGAATGTCGAATCGACTCAGCTTGTCGCATCGTGTCATTTTTTTTAAGTCCTTATTTGACTGCAACAGACACATACCCCGCTAGGCTCGAAAGTCTGAAACACTCTGGCCAGGGTATCTGTACGTTTTCCACGAATATCTGAGGGTATTACCTATTTGATCGGTATGACCTGTAACCTTCATGAAAAAAGAATTATGAAAGAAATATGGATGAAACACGGATCAGGAGTAACGATATGAGCCGCATCGACCGTCGACAGGCCCTCGCGCTCGCGCTTAGTGCCGGTTTTCTTCACCCGCGGACAGCGCGCGCCGCCGCGGATGCGCTCAGCAGCACTCCTTCGCTGCTGCCGCTTAATTACAACGAAAACCCGCTCGGTCCTGGCCCCAAGGCTCGCGAGGCGATCGTCGCCGCCATTCGCGAGAGTTGGCGATATGCTGACGGTGAGCATTTGCAGCGGTTTATTGCAGCCATCGCCGCCTACGAGCAGGTCGCGCCGGAGCAAGTTGCGGTGGGATCAGGGTCCGGAGAGCTTCTGCACATCCTCGCGCTCGGTTGGGCGGCACGCGGCAGTGTCACCTGCGCTTGGCCGACCTATGGCCAGCTGATGGGATTCGCCGAAAAAATGGGAGCGACGATTCGGCGTGTGCCGCTTGATTCACGACTGCGGCATGACGCTGCTGCAATCGAAGCCGCAACACCGACTGACACATCGCTCGTCTACCTCTGCAACCCGAATAACCCGACGGGGACGGCACTACCAGCTGCGGAGCTCGAAGAGCTTTGCCTCACGCTCGCTCAGCGTACGACGGTGGTGATCGACGAGGCCTATATGGATTTCGTTGAGTCCAGTGCGACCGCGAGTATGGTGCACCTCACGCGCGGCGGTGCCAATGTCGTTGTACTACGAACCTTCTCTAAGGTTCACGGGCTCGCCGGACTGCGTATCGGCTATGCCATCGGTCGTCCCGACACCATCGATCGCATACGCTCGCTTGAGCTCGTGAGTCCCAACATGCCGGGCGTCGTGGCCGCGACGGCTAGTCTTGGAGACCAGGAATTTGTCGCGCGTTCGCGCGACAGTATCCTGACGGATCGGCATCGGGTCACTGCGGTCTGCCGTGAACTTGGCATGCAGTGCAGCGACTCCCACGGCAACTTCGTATTCGTGCGCACTGGGATGCTAGCCACTGAGTTCCGTGACCGCATGCGTAGGCTCGGTATCGAGGTTGGTCGACCGTTTGCGCCGTTGACGGATTGGAGCCGCATCTCGCTCGGTAGGCCCGAAGATAATACGGCACTCATCAAGGCGCTACGCGTGCTGAAGAGCGACGGGGTGATACGTAAGGTGGTCTCGACTTCTTCGGAGACTTGTACTTGGTCATGAGGCGCCGCGCCCTCGGCGGCCATGACAGACGTCGTAATACTATTAAGGCTCACGCGGCTTAAGACAGCGTGGAGAGGCCGCAGAGTAGAATTTACGCTTTGAAAAAATGTAACGCGGCAAAAGAGCCAATGCTATTTAGCGAGGGTTATGGTCGAGCTACATTTAAAAAATTGGGGTGTCATTGATTTGAGTCTGACGCTGGCCACCCATATCCGGAGCAAGGCATACCTTTCACCGCCTCGTAGATTAATCGTCTAAGGATCAGTGTGATGCAATTACGTAACATATACATCATATTCCCCATTTTTTGGTTACTGACGGTCCCAAGCTTTGCGCAGATCGACTTTTCCAAAACATCAGGGCCTTCAGGATTCGCTCTCGCCCTAATCGATGTCGAAACTACAGGACTCGATGCGGATATTCACGAGATGATCGATATCGGTGCCGTCTATATTGACGTCGACGGTCGTGAGCTTGGGAGATTTTTCATACGTATCAATCCGGCTCATCCCGAACGCATTCATCCGGGTGCCAAGGCGGTCAATGGTTACAGCGAGGCACGGTGGCGTAAATTGGGAGCGGTCAGCTCGTCCGAAGCGCTCCGCGCCTTCGAAGAATTTCATCGTCGGACGGCTATCGACCGCACTATGATTTTCACAGCGTTCAATGTCTGGTTTGATCAAGCATTCGTATCGAGATGGCTGTCCCGGGGGGGCAGATCTTTTCGTGAATGGTATTTTTATCAGGTGCTTGATTTACCCTCGATGGCCTGGGCGCAGGGACTGAGGGAGTTATCCGGAACCAAGATCGCGCAGGCCCTCGGCATTCCGGATGAAACCCGTGATCCCCTGCAGCACACTGGAGAGACGGGGGCCGATTTTAATCTCTCGGTCTATAGAGCATTGATGAGCAGACCTGAAAGGGATCTACGCTAACTTTAGGTTATGTTCACTGTAGGAACTTGGGTATGTCGACACGCGGCATCACCAACAGTATTGTAGAAATCTCGCACGATAGTCGTAAGCCTGAAAGGTTATCGCATTAGCGAGGACTTACGGGGTGGCCGCGTGTTCAGGCTGAGGCCACGGGCGTAGCCCGGTTAAACCGAAATTAAAGTCGACCTCGAACATTCGGTCGAAGACCACGCCCCGCCCGAGGCAGTGTAGTACTCGAAGCGGACCTCGGTGGGCCACTACGACAAGATGGATGTCGGCGTTATGGCTTTGGTTGAGGCGGTGCTCTGTACAAAACGCGGCGACCCGCTGCCACATTTGACTTAGCGACTCACCACCTCCGGGTGCGACGTTCCACAGGTCTGCACTCCAGCGGTCGATCTCGTTTCGCTCAATGTCGTCCCAAGCCCGCCCTTCCCAACAACCAAAGTTTAGTTCAAGCAGCCTAGCGTCTTCGGCGTAAGGCGCATTCCAAGTCGATGCGATAGCCGATGCAAGGCGTCGACAGCGCTCGGCGGGACTTGTGAGAACTGCATCGACCTGCGGCAGCTGGTTAACGACTGCCTGTATCTCCTCAGTAGCTGTCGCCGCAAGTGGCACATCGCTGCGGCCGTAGCATATGCCCGGTGCTACCTCAGGGCGTGTGTGGCGAATTAGATGTACCACGCGGCTAGCATTCCGAGAAAAAACCCAAGCTCGGCTAGTTGCTGAGCGGCCCCAAGGCAATCGCCCGTGTAGCCTTGGAGGTTACGTCGCAGCACCCGATACCACCACCCGACGACCAGCGTTGCGGGAGCGATCCCGCCGAGCAGCGCTGGTTCAAGCGCAGTACCGACCGCCATCACCACTGCTGTGGTGGTTGCTGCGATCCAGAGTCCTCCACGACTAAGATCGCGCGATAGTGGCTTGGCTTTTGATTCGTCTTCACGCACGTACGGCAGAGACCACATTAGAGCGACGGCGGCAAAGCGACTACTGGCGTGACCTACCACCAGTAACGTGCAGGCCGTCTTAACCGGTAGTGCCGACAGCACTGCGACACGAAGACTAAGGCTAAGCCCGAGCGCAAGCGCGCCATAGGTGCCAATACGAGAGTCGCGCATGATCTCGAGGATGCGCTGCTGTCCGTATCCGCCGCCTAGCCCGTCTGCCGCATCGGCAAGACCGTCTTCGTGAAAGGCGCCGGTCAGCCAGATAGAGGTGACGACCGCGATGATCGCAACCACGACGGGCGGCCAAAGTAATGAAGCCATCAGCAAGGCGGTTGCTGAGACCACGCCAACAAGCACACCTACAGCCGGAAAATAACGCGAGGCATCATTGAGCAGTTGCTGTGAGTGGCCAACCGATGTCGGTACGGGTAATCGAGTGAAGTACTGTATAGCCGCAAGGAACGAGCGCAGTTGCCCATTCATCCGTTGTTACCACCCTGGCTTGCGGTACTGACGCCTGAGCTACCGAAGGTAGCCATACCACGAAAGAGTGCCACACTACTGCGCACCAACGGCAAGGCTAGTAACGCTCCACTGCCTTCACCGAGGCGCAGACCGAGCGTGAGCAGCGGCTCGACCCGCAGATGATCCAGCAGCAGTCGATGTGCAGGCTCGGCCGAGCAATGACTGAAAACGCAGCGCCTCAGCGTGCCGGGTTGCAGCTGCTCGGCGAGCAGAGCGGCCACCGTGACCGCGAAACCATCGATTAGTGCCACAGTTCTCGAGGCCGTAACGGCACCGATGGCAGCAATGAGCGCTGCGATTTCAAAACCGCCGTAGCGCTGAAGTACAGTCATAGTCCTCTCGATGGCATTATCCCGCGGGATGGGTTCGGCGCGACGTTCCCGAACACGTTCGAGAATCGCAAGCTTTCGTGCGACCCCGGCCGGATCGAGCCCCGTACCCGGCCCGACACATGCGGCGAGCGGTAGCCCCGTCAGTTCCGACATCAGCAGGGAGCCGATCGCGGTGTTGCCGATGCCCATTTCACCGAAAAGGACGAGCCGGTATCCGGACCCTAAAGCCTGTTGCGCTGCATCGCGGCCCGCTGCCAGCGCACGTTGTAACTGCTCTACGCTCATTGCATCGGCATGCAGGATGTTAGCTGTACCGCGCGCGACTTTGACCTGCATCAAATTTGGGTGAGGCGCAAAGTCGGCATCGACACCCACATCGATGATTTGCAATCTGCAGCCGATTTCCTCGGAGAGCACGTTAGCGGCTGCGCCACCGCGCAGGAAGTTGAGCACCATCTGTGCCGTCACGGCACGGGGATAAGCACTGACGCCGTCGTTGGCAAGGCCATGATCAGCTGCGAACAGCAGCAGACAGGCCGGATCGAGCTCAGGTTGCAGTGTTTCTTGGATCTCACAGAGATCGGCGGCGAGAGTCTCTAGTCGCCCAAGCGATCCCTGTGGTTTGGTCAATTGGTCGAGCCGTGCGTCTGCAGCACGGCGCCATGAACTCCCCGCAATTCCCTCGTCGGTCACTGAGCTACGTACCGCAGTGTCAAATGCCACTCACGGCCCGGCTGCTCGTAGAAGCTTGTCGTCTCATAGCGGCGATCGAGAGCGTTATCGAGACGGGCCTGCACACGCAGCGCTGGATTCACAGCCCACTCTGCTCGCAAATCGAGTAGGAACCACGGATTCAGCACGAGCGTGTTAGCGAGGTTGTCATGACGCTGTCCCTGGTATTGCGCTCGCGCGCCAAGAGCCACCATTCCGAGATCGCGCTCAAGATCGAGCCGCATCACCTGCTTAGCCCGACGCGGTAACAGTTTTCCTTGGTTACTCCCCGGCGACTCATTACGTGGCGTGAGCCACTCAGCCGAGGCGTTAAGTCCCCATGCGCCAAGTGTCGCTGCATAAGCTAACTCGAGTCCGCGAATGCGCGTCTTGTCTACGTTGACCGGCGAGAAGTTGGCATCGAAGCCGATCAGATCGTCGATACGCGTCTCGTAGACGGTGATATTGAGGGATGCATTGCTGATACTCCAGCGTAGCGATGATTCAACGCTGCTGGAGTTCTCTGGTTTGAGCGCGGCATTACTAAATCCTGGAAAATATAATTCATTAAAGCTAGGAGCCTTAAAGCCGCTACCTGCCGTAGCTGTTAGATGCCAGCTAGGTCTGAACTTCCAGCCCCAACCGATGGAGGCTGTGGTCTTACCGCCATAGCGCTGGTTGTCGTCATATCGAAGTCCGGTGTGTACTGCATGAGCACCGAGCTGCTGTTGCAGTTCGGCAAAGAGACCGACGTTTTGGCGTGAGGCTTCCGTGTAGGCTGTGGTGCTTGATACAGCATCGCGCAGATAGTCTGCGCCCATGACGGCCGACAGCATCGTCGTAATCGGTTGACTAGCTTGTACGGAGGCCGAATCGCGCGCAGTGTCGAAGCGAGATACGAAGTGGCCGCCAGAGAAGTTACGGCTCTCGTCTACTGTTCGACCTGCTTGCAGTGCGAGGCGGCGATCCTCGTTCCGTTGAAGGGCAAGGGATGCACCCACACCGCCCTGACGGATCTTTGCGGAATTCTGAAATGAACCATCGAATTCAACACGGCCTGTGGTGAGCGAGGCGAAGCCCTCGAGCGTCGTGCGCGCACTTAGCTCAAGACCGCCACGCGCGGAAATTGAAGTATTACGATAGCCATCCTCGTCAGGTTCGTCAGTGAAGCAACCAGCAAAAATCGGTGCGCCAAAGCCACGACACGAGTTAGTGCCGTCAGAATCAAGTGAGGATACGCCGAACTGCCAAAATCCGTGCTCCGAGCTAGCGGCTGTATTCATGGCGAGATTGCGAGTCTGTGCGGAGCCGTAGCTCGCAAGTGCATCCCAATGAGGAGTACTCGAGTCTGCCGCACGGCGTGTGAATATCTGTATCACACCGCCGACAGCGTCGGCGCCGTATAGCGATGATCGCGGTCCGCGCACGATCTCCACGCGCTCGACCAACTCGAGAGGAAGATCCTGCACGGCGGCTGTGCCTAGCGTGGTCGAGCCCCAACGCAGGCCGTTCACGAGTACGAGGTTGTGGTCTGCTTCGCTTCCTCGGATAAAAACCGAACTCGCTTTACCAATACCACCGTTATTTGCCACGATGACGCCCGGTAGATCTGCAAGTAACTGCGCGAACGAAGCGTACTGGCGAGTTTCGATGGTGCTACGGTCTATTAGACTTGCCGACACCAAAGTATTGACCAGACGCTCGGGCCGGCGACTCGCCGTAACGATGACCTCCTCTAGCAAATCGATTTGCCGAGAGGCGAGCGTCCCAGCGGAGCCGCGAGGGACTGATATAAGTGTGACGCTCAGAATACCAATCATGCAGTAAACGGCCTGAGCAGCCTTCGAAGAATAGGTCATCCGCAATGTCTCCCCGAGTGCGCTCACCCGCACTCCTTTAAAGTGATCTACCGGGAGGGGGAGTTGTCGGAAACAAGCGGCCCCCGATAGGGGCCGACCCGTTCCTGTCTGCCCACCGCAGCCCGGGATGTCGTCGAGGCCGGTCTCCGGGCTCATGGGTTCGGCTTGCGTGGCAAGCGCCGACATCGATCGCCTTCCCGCAATCCAACGTCGTGCTGGATCACAGTGGCGAGTTGACCGATACCACCCATCTACCGTTGCGGGGGCAGCGCCGGCGTGGAACCCTGAAGGTTCGAACCGGCTTCCCGTTTCACTCCGTCATCTACCGATCGAGCCTGCAGATACGGAACACCTCGACAAAGTGACTGTGCACAACAGCCTTTAAATTTGCAAATAAGTCTGAAGCGGGTGTCCATTTATAGGACGGATGGTCGGTGTATCGGGTAGAGCACGAGTTTCGCAGTTGGCGAGGCGTACGCGGTACAGCGTTTTCATGGCAGGATTATTCAATATGGCTGGCGGGTCCTTGCTTGCACTTCTTGACGATATTGCGACCGTACTCGACGACGTCGCGGTGCTTAGCAAAATTGCGGTAAAGAAAAGTGCCGGTGTGCTTGGCGATGACCTTGCCGTTAATGCCGAGCAGGTATCAGGCGTACAAGCCGCTCGCGAACTGCCCGTGGTCTGGGCGGTCGCCAAGGGCTCTTTGCTAAATAAGTTGATTCTCGTACCAGCGGCACTGCTCATTAGCTATCTCGCCCCGATACTGATCACGCCGCTTATGGTGTTCGGCGGTCTTTTTCTTTGTTTCGAAGGCTGCGAAAAACTAATGTATCGCTTGCTACATGATCGTGCTACCGAAGATGCCAAGCGTGCGGAGCTGAGTGCAGCGGCTTCAAACTCATCCATTGATCTTGTACAGTTCGAGCACAAAAAAATTCGTGGTGCTATTCGAACCGATTTCATTCTCTCGGCCGAAATCATCGTACTGACATTGGGTACGGTAGCTACTGCGCCGCTCGGGACACGTATTGGGGTGCTAGTGACGATGGCCTTATTGATGACAATCGGCGTCTATGGGCTCGTCGCGGCGATTGTGAAACTCGATGATGCGGGTGTGCATCTCGTCAACAAAAGTGGCAACGGTATGCAGAATCGTTTGTCACGCTCACTTGGCCGCATGCTGTTGCTGACAGCGCCGCGACTGCTTGCTTCGCTCGGCGTCGTCGGTATGGTTGCCATGTTTTTGGTAGGCGGCGGTATTCTTACGCACTCGCTGCCATTGCTGCCTCAGTTGGTGGGCGCGCACACATTGCTAGTCGATGGCGTTGTGGGCGTAGTGGCCGGCGCGCTGGTACTAGCGACGGTGCTGGTGCTCAAGTGAGTACGCTAGCTTTTTGACGGGTTCGGGCGGTAAATACGCTTCAGATATCGAGAGCCTAGTAAACGATCGCATTAATCGATCTCACGCTCAGCTGTCGCTAGAAGATGTTGAACTCGATTTTTTTGGCGTAGGAATTTTCTCGCAGGCTTGTATATCAGAACAACGCTGAAGATCATCACGAAAAAGGCGATGAGAGCGACTGCATATATTCCAGCGGTTACTTCCTCTTCCCCTTCTTACTTTTTTTCTTAATCGGTTCGAGTGTTATTTCAACTTCTTTTAGACGCAAGGACTTCAGTTGGTCTAGAAGTGTGCGGATATTCAGTCGTTGTCTTTTTGCGTTTTTTTTCTTCAAGATGGAATCTCTGAAGTTGACGTGGAGTAATGGAAACCTTCAGGTCGAGAAAAAATTTACAGGCAAAGATAGAATTTTTATAGCGCTATGCTGAAGGATTATAGAACCCATTGAATGGGGGTGGGTCTGTATATTTCGTCGTCAGTCATTTCGCCTCATAAAAAAGTTACGGTTCATCCGTCCACCCGTTCTGGTACTAATCCTTATCGGAGTACTTACGGTTATACACTTTCTGTGCTCGCTCTTTCGCCCACCATCGATCAAGGTGCGGACGCTCGAATCGTTTGGGGAACAGTCGCAGTTCCTTTACTAAGGCGAACAAGTGAGCAAGCTTTGATAAGTTTTCACTCATATCCCACACCTTTTGGCCCTTTTCTAAGAAGGCCTGTAAAGATATCGACAGAATACCCAACGGGTCGATTTTCAGATCAACTCTCACCCGACTATGTTCGCTTTGTTGGAGGAGAGCAAGGGGAGTGCACTAAATATTTAGGAAGTTTTTATTAAGAAAAGTTTTGATTGGATGCTTAAAAGAGCGGCCAGGGCTATGAGATCAGTCCGTCCCAGAAATTGCATCGAGCCGTGTTAACGCCGTCCTGTTCGCGGATTGCACTCGCCTCAAGTACGAGGTGGTTATCACGTGCGGGTTGGTACGGGGTCCACACGGAAAGCGACCCGCCGCCGCCCGGTTGTCCGCCGGTAGCGAGGTTACCCCAGTAGCGCTGCATGTCGGTGGCGAGGGCGGATTCGGCGACAGTCGGCCGGTAGCCTCTTACGTCGAGCACACCGAAAAGATACAGCAGCTCGAGGCCGTGAAAGGCGCCGAAAGGCTGCGATGCTGTGGCGTCTGGTACTTCCGTGAAGTGGTACCGAAACACCGACGGCGTCTGGGCCGTCGCAAGCGTGCGCGTGATTGTGCGCGCCGGACAGACGAACCTGATATCTGAGGCGAGGGCGACGTAAGCGCGGCGTGCCGAGCCGAACTCGCTGGGGGAGTAAAGCGCGGCGATCTGGGCGCGTACCGTCGCGCTCGGAAACGCTGCTAGCAGAGCGGCATCGAAATCTCTCTGCGTGAAGGTCAGCGGTACCGAGCGCCCGAGCTCATCACCGTTCGCTCCGACAATTGTCGGCACGCGGGTATGCGCAGCGGTGCGGATCTGCGTAAGCGGTGACGCGGGCAGAAGAGAGCCATCGACGCTTGGGCCGAAGGGTGGCATTGGCCCGCCGACGCTTGCAACTGCCGGTAGCGCGGCGAGAATTTCGGTGACGCTACGGCCGCGCAAGCACGCGATCGGATTGGATGCGCCAGCGCAGCCGGCGTTGCTCGCAAGCGCGCTTCCGGAGGCAAGCGCCTCCTCGCGCGTGTCGGCGATGCAGCCGCCGCTCTGCATGACTACACCGTCGAATAGGCCAGCGGCTGCAGGGCTCGCAAGTAGTGCGCAGGTGTTGACGGCGCCAGCCGATTCTCCGAACACCATAACGCGGTCACGGTTACCCCCAAACGCGCCGATCTCGCGCTCGACCCAGCGCAGCGCCGCGATCAGATCCTCAAGCGCGTAGTTACCGGAACGAGCATCGGACGCTTCGAGATCGAGCCCTGGATGCACCAGCCAGCCGAGGGCGCCAAGTCGGTACTGAACCGTAACCACCACGTTGCCGCTGGTCTCCGCGAGCGTACGGCCGTCATAAAGAAAGCGACCTGGTTCAATCTCTTCGCGTGCTGAACCCTGCACGTTGCCGCCGCCGTGGATGAACAGCATGACCGGCGTGCGCGTGCCGCCGAAGGCGGCCTTGGGTGTCCAGATGTTGACTGCGAGGCAGTCCTCGCCGCCGGTCGCGACGCCGTCGATGGTTTGCGGACACGCGGACGCGAAGTCAGCAGCCGAGACAATGGTTGTCGGACAGGTCGGTGCAGTTGGGGAACGCCAGCGCAGATTACCAATCGGCGGCGCTGCGTAGCGAATGCCGAGGAAGCGCCAGGTATTGGCGACCTCGACGCCCTGATAATCGCCGCAGCTTGTCCGAGCGAGGCCCGGTGTCGCCACCGGGGGTACCGGCGAAGGGGCCGTCACACTCCGTGAACCGCCGCCGCCACCGCCGCCGCAGGCGGAGGACAGCAGCATGAGACTGATTACGACGATCACAGCAGCATTCGGCATGTTAAGTGTTTCGGTCAGATCGTCGATTTGCACGTAATTAGATCTTTAAGAGACAAGCTAAGTTTTTGCAATATCTGCGGTAGTGGTCTCCGAAGCTTCTACCATCTTCATGGTGACCTGCGTTGAATCCTGATCCAGTTGCAGGGAGAGTTTTAAGCCTAGCGGTAGAGCTAATGCAGGTTCAATCGTTGGCTCACCTCCTGAGGTGTTGGGATTGGTGGAAATAGGCTCTGATGCAACGCATGATGTGTTGTTGAATCAATAGTCCAAGATGCAGGTCACAGGTGGTCGTCTCCCAATCGATCGATGTGGCCGAACGGTGTTGTAATGAATTCGCCACTGCTCGATCAGAATCCTTGCCTCGTTCAGGCTGTAGAACAATTCGCCGTTCAGGAATTGATCTCTGAATTTCCCGTTGAAGCTCTCACAGTAACCGTTCTGCCAAGGGCTGCCGGGCTCGATATACGCAGTCCGGGTGCCGATGCTTTGCCGCCAGTTGCGCCAGCTCTTGGCCACGAACTCAGGCCCGTTGTCGCTGCGAATGAAGCGCGGGATACCCCGCTTGAGCATCACGTCCGAAAGCACGTCAATCACCTCCAGTGCCTTGATATGCCGGGCCACATACAGCGCCAGGCGCTCCCCCGGGGGTATTCCTCGATGAGGACCAGCACACGGAACTTGCGCCAGCGCCTTCCCAAGGGACAGTAGGTATGCCCCTGAACAAAGTCATGGCTCCAGACATGGTTGGGCGCCTCGGGGCGCAATCGCACGCACGATCCATCATGCAGCCACAGCCCGACCCCGCGGCGGTTGCTGGGCCGGGGTACCACTACTACCTAGATGGCGGGGATCCACCATGAATATCGGGCGGTTAGCTGGGTACGTCAGTAGCCCTTATTGCTTTTACTGTTGTAAAAAGCCATCACGTTTCCCGCGAGGAAAAACAATCTTTTTTTATCTTTGTTGCGGCGAGTCACCATAAATATACTGACATCACTACCGCTTCAGCAACAAATTCGCTTGATTTTCTTGAGTACGCAGGCGCATCGTCCATATGGGCGTACTGACCGTCATAGAAAAGGGGAGCGTTTATGACTGAAGGAGAAAAGTCGACACAAAAGTGGACAGTTGACCGTATCGGCGGAGCCTTAGGACTCGTAGTCGCCATCGTCGGTGCGTTTGTCGCCATTCCGTATGCTGCAGTGATTCTGCTCGTGTTGGGTCTCGTCGCAGGATGGGGCTATGCGGCGGATACACATGTCAGAGTTATCGTGAGTGCAATTGCACTACCAGTAATGGCTGGGGCGTTCAACGCTGTTCCTGAGGCAGGAAGTTATCTGGCTGCAATCGTCACCAATATCGGTGCGGTTGCCGTGGGAGCCGCGCTCTGTATCATGGCGAGAAATATCTATGGAAGATTTGTAGCGGCTTAGTTCCGATCACTTCGGTAATAGAAGCCGGCGGGCGTGTTGCTCGTCGGCTTCTTCTTTTGTGGTGTTCAAGCGCTCGCGACAAAGCCGCA
>Ga0194128_10005514_pt1 | contig 17675 bp, 20 predicted proteins | sample TA2KigCa65mmetaG_FD_148650 | JGI IMG/M metagenome (GOLD analysis project Ga0194128, IMG submission 148650) | Freshwater microbial communities from Lake Tanganyika, Tanzania - TA2015037 Kigoma Deep Cast 65m | ecosystem: Environmental > Aquatic > Freshwater > Lake | place: Tanzania: Lake...
ACGTCGGCGTGCGTGGCGGCGTCGCCGTCCTCGGCGGCCGTCGCCGCCGCGGCGCTGGCGCCGGCGGTGGCGACCGAGCTGACCGCCGTCGCGGTATCGATCGGCACCGGCACGACAACCGGCATGAGCGACGCCAGCACTTCGTCGACATTGTCGGGCTGCTCGGCGGCATCGACGCCCACGAGGGTGACGTCGAGCGACTCGAACGCCCACGGGCCCAGGAACGCCCCGATCGCCGCAGGCGATGCGACGTCCGGCGCGGACCAGGGGGAGGTAGTGGGTGTGGCCTCGGCGGCCGTTGTCGCGACCGCGAGCGCGTCGGCGAAGGTGCGCTCCTCGGCCTCGTGCTCGGGCGCCGCGTCGCCGGGCGCACCGGGCGTGGACAACCACGGGGCGGAGGCTCCCTCCGCCCCGGCTACGAATTCAGGCAGCATCAGCGCTTGAGGTTCAGCGTATCGACGAGGAGCTCGTCGGACACCGTGATGGTCTTCGAGTTCGCCTGGTATCCTCGCTGCGCGAGGATCATCTGCGTGAACTCCTGCGCGATGTCCACGTTCGACTGCTCCAGCGCCGACCCGATGAGCGTGCCGCGCCCGCCAGTTCCAGCCACGCCCGTGTTGGCGATGCCAGCCGCCTGGCTTTCGCCGAACTTGCTGGATCCCAGCTTCACGAGCCCCTTGGGGTTGTTGAAGCTGGCGAGCGCCAGCTGACCGACGGCCACGGTCTGTCCCGCGCTGAGCGTCGCGACGATCGTGCCGTCGGCGCTGATGCTGATGTTGTCGATCATGCCGGACGCCGAACCGTTTTGCGTAATGGACGAAGTGGCCGACGTGGCCGCGAATCCGGTGAGCGACGCGGTCGTCCCTTCCCAGAGGTCCCAGGTGATCGCGTTGACCGTCGCGCCGTTGGTCCATGTCGTGGGTCCGGCCAACGACACGTCGATGGCAGGCGCGGTCAGCTTGCCCGTACCGTCGAAGGTCAGCGTGCCAGTGGCACCGATCCGGACGGTCCCGGCAGTCGTTCCGGCCGTGCCCGTGGCCTCGGTGTCAGGGACGGTGGCCTCGTAGCTCCACGCGTTCGCAGCCGTTTTCGTGTAGAGAATCGTCGCGATGTGCGGCTTGCCGAGCGAGTCGTAAATCTGCACCGACGTCGTGAAGGTCGCGCCCACGGCCGCCGACGAGTCGAGGTTCGTCTGCGTGCGGAACTGCGTCGTGGACTTGGGTGCGCGCAACACGCCCGGCGGCACCGTGATGTCGGTGGGCTGGCCTGTCGTCACGATTGCGCCAGTGGTCGGGTTGGTGGCCGTGTACCCCTGGACGAAGTAACCGTCGGGGGTGACGAGCTTGCCGGCACTGTCGAACGTGAAGTTGCCGGCGCGCGTATACGCGATACCGCCCGTGCCGCGCACGATGAAGAAGCCGTTGCCCTGGATCGCGACGTTGGTGGCCTCGCGCGTGTTCTCGATCGCGCCCTGGCTGAAGATCGGTGAAATGGAGCCGGTGGTGACGCCGAGGCCCACCTGCATCGGATTCGCGCTAGATCCGCCTACCGTCTGGCTCACGAGGTCCATGAAGCTGACCGCGCTCGACTTGAAGCCGATCGTGTTGATGTTCGCGAGGTTGTTGCCGATGACGCTGAGGTAGACCGAATTGGCGTTCAGGCCGGCCAGGCCCGCCGAGAATGATCCAACTGCCATGTGCGTCCTTTCGTCTGAAGGTTACAGAAGTAGAGCAGGTAGAGGAACTCGAAAAGTAGGCGCGCACGTACTTGGTCGCCTACTTGTTCCGCTTGTCGACTCCTCTACTTTTCCAGTTGCGTGCTGACTCCCATCGCCCTGCTGATCGCCTCGAGCGTCTTCTGAATCTGCGTGAGTTGCTCCAGCGAGCTGAACTGCGCGAGCTGGGCGATGAACTCGCCGTCGGCCTTCGGCCGCGTCGGGTCCTGATGCCGCAGCTGCGTCACGAGCAGCTGCAGAAACGCGTCGCGCCCGAGCGCCGTCTCGCGCCCGGATGGCGCGGTGTCGTTGCCCGCCGCCGAGGTCGAGGAGGTGGTGGGTCCCACGCCCTGGGTCGTCACGTGTGCTCCTTTCGCCGGGTCCGCGGCGCCCCGCGCCGCCGGCCCCGGTCTACATTGTCGCCGCCGGATCGGCCGACCCGCGACCGCCGCGCTGGGTCGTGAACCGGCGCGTCGCGAGCTCGTCGATCATCTTGCGTTCCGCCTCTGCCTCGGCCCGGCGATGGGCGCCCAGCGCCTTCTCGCGGAGCCGCTCGAGCGATTCGCAGCGTTGCTTCGCACGGAGGCAGGCTGCGCTGGCGGCGGCCACGTCGGCGTCGCGCGCCTCCAGCCGGGAGGCTGCGGCCCTGCGTTCGTGGTCGAGCCGCAGAATCCAAAAGCGATACCACTGGAGCTCCTGGGCCGGCTGCGCGCCGCTCCCGTGGGTGGCGGCGGTCTGCCGGGCCTCGTCGCGCGCGGCTGTCGCGCGCGCGACACCGTTGCGGGCGACTTCGCGATCGCGTTCTGCCCTCGCGAGATCCACCTGCGCGGACGCCAGTTCCCGCCTCCGCAGATCGAGTGCTGCCTGCGCCCGGAATCGGAAAGTCGACACGAGCCCTTACAGCGCCTCCAGCGCCTGCACGGCGTCCCCGAAGCCGCAGAGCGTGTCGGCCTGCTGACACAGGAACGCTTCGATGGCATCGCGCCGACCGCGCGCCTCGTCGATGCGCGGATTGCTCCCCGCCACGTACGCGCCCACGCTGACCAGGTCCTCGCTGTCGCGGATGGCGGCCAGCCACTCGCGCACCTGCCCCGCCCGCTGCCGGTGCGCCGCCGTCGTCACGTCGGGCATGGTCCGGCTGACGCTGTGCAGCACGTCGATGGGTGGATAGTGGTGCCGGGCCGCGAGATCGCGCGACAGCACGATGTGGCCGTCGAGAATCGACCGGACCGCGTCGGCGATCGGCTCGTTGTGATCGTCGCCGTCCACGAGCACCGTGTACATGGCCGTGATGCTCCCCCGTTTGCGGACGGCGCCCGCCCGCTCGAGCAGCACCGGCAGCAGGGAGAAGACCGACGGCGGATAGCCCTTCGTGGTCGGCGGCTCGCCCGCCGCCAGCCCGACCTCGCGCTGCGCCATCGCGAAGCGCGTGACCGAGTCCATCAGCAGCAGCACGTTGAGGCCCTGGTCGCGGAAGTACTCGGCGATCGAGGTCGCGGAGTACGCGGCCCGCAGGCGCAGGAGCGGCGGATTGTCCGACGTCGATACCACCACGACCGACCGCTGCAGGCCCTCCGGGCCCAGGTCGTGGTCGATGAAGCTGCGCACCTCGCGGCCGCGCTCGCCGACGAGCGCCACGACGGTGACGTCGGCCGCGGTGCCGCGCGTCAGCATGCCCAGCAGGGTGCTCTTGCCGACGCCCGAGCCGCCGAACAGTCCGATACGCTGACCGCGCCCGCACGTCAGCAGGGCGTCGATCGCGCGCACGCCGGTCCCAAGCGGCGCGGCGATCGGATCGCGCATCATCGGGTTGAGCGGCGCCGGCTGCAGCGGGTACGCGGCCTCGACGGCAATGGGGCCGCCCTCGTCCATCGGGCGGCCGAGGGCGTCGACGACGCGCCCGAGCAGCCCGCGGCCGACGCCGACCGACAGCCCGTCGGCGCGCCCGACCACGCGGTCGCCGGGACGCACGCCGACCGTGTCGCCGAGCGGCACCGACAGCACGACCCCGTCGCGGAAGCCCACCACCTGCACCGGGAGCCGGGGCCCGTCGCTGCTGACGACGTCGCACATCGAGCCGACGGAAACGTGAGGACCGCTCGACTCGATGAGCAGTCCCACCGTCCGCACGACGCGCCCGGACGAGGGGATGGAATCGATGTCGGCGACGCGCGCGATGTACGGCGCCAGCGAAATGACGTCTGCGGGCTCGGCCATCGACCGTCAGGCGACGTGCCCGAGCGGCTGCTCTGCCGGCGCCTCGCCGAGCAGCGCGCGTCCGAACTCCAGGAGCTGCGCGTCGGCGCCCACCTCGAGCACCCCGAGGTCCGACTCGACACGGCATGCCCCGGGAGGGATCTGCGCGTCGGCCACGACGTTCACGTTCGGCAGGCTCGGGGCCCGTCGGCCGCGGACGGCGGTGTCGTAGTCGCCGGGGTGCAGACGGACGGTCACCCGCGCGGTCTCGCCGAGGCGGTCGATCGCGACGCGCGCCATGGCCAGCAGCAGGTCGCGGTCCAGCGAGATTTCGCGGTGGACGATGCGCCGCGCGAGCGCGATGGCCAGCTCGACGAGCTGCCGCTCGGTGCGGCGCGCCATGTCGTGCCGCACCGCCGCCACTTCCTGCAGCGCCGCGGTCAGCTCGTCCAGCAACGCACCCGCGCGCTCCTCCGCCGCGGCGGTGGCGGCCGCCTCTCCCTGGGCAAAGCCCCGGGCAAACGCATCGCGTTCGAGAGCCTCAGCGTGCGGCGCGCCCGATGGCGCGGGCTCGGGCACGAACGCGCCAGCCGAGGCCGGCGTGCTCCGCTGCTGCCGATTCCACGGGAAGGCGACCACGGACGTGGAGCCGCCGAAACGCCTGGCCCTAGACGACATAGGCCTCGCCCGCCGCCGCACCGGTCACGATGACCCCCTCCTCCTCCAGCTTGCGGGCCAGGGCGACGATCTCCTGCTGCGCCTTCTCCACCTCGCGCAGCCGGACCGCGCCAAGCACTTCCATCTCTTCCCTGATCATGTCCGCCGCGCGCTTCGACATGTTCTTGAAAAAGCGCTGGCGGATCTCCTCGCCCGCGCCCTTGAGGGCGAGCGTCAGCGCCTTCTTGTCGGCGCGCTGGACGATCTCACGCAGGCCGTTGTCGTCGATATGAACGAAGTCCTCGAACACGAACATCAGATTACGGATCGCCACCGCCAGCTCCGGCTTCTGCTGCTCGATCGCCTCGAGCACCGGGACGCTGACGTTGCGCTCGAGCTGGTTGAACAGCTCCGCGACCGCCCGCACGCCGCGGTACTGCAGGCGGCTCTTGCCGCCAAGCGTCTTGAGGCGCTGCTCGATGACGGCCGAAATCTTCAACATCACGTCCGGCGAGATGTCGTCGAGGTTCGCCATCCGCGTCAGCACGTCCGCGCGCAGGGTATCCGGCAACTGCGTGACAAGGTACGCTCCGTTGATGGCGTTGAGGTGCGCCAGGATCAGCGCGATCGTCTGCGGATGCTCGCCGAGGATGAACTTCGAGAGCTGCTCGGGATCCGCGCGCTCCAGCGAGTTGAAGCCGACCGTGGACTGGAAGGCGCGCTGCACGCGGTCGAGCATCCCCTTCGCTTCCTGGTCGGTGAGGGTCCGCTTCAGCACGCTCCGCGCGTACTCGAGATCGCCCCGCGCCGCGAACTCGGCCGCTGACGCCGTCAAGTTGAACTCCTCGAGCACCGATTCGCCAACTTGAGTCGAGATCGTCCCGAGGCCGGCGACCTCCTTTGCTAGGCGCTCGATTTCGTCCTGCCGCAGATGGCGAAAGACCTCGGCGGACCGCTCCTCACCAAGCAGCACCGAGACGATAGCCGCCTTGCGAATGCCAGAGAGTCCCTTCTGTCTGGCCATGTGCTAACGCTCCGGCTCGTCCATCCAGCTTCGCAGCAGCTTGGCGACGTTTTCGGGCTCCTTCGCACTGAACGCGCCGGCCTTCCTCGTTAGAACGGACACACGCCGCCCTTCCAGGCGCTGCGCCGCGGCTGCATCGATCTGTGCTTCGATCTCGCTTTCCAGGTCGGCCACCGTGCGCACGACCTGCCCGCCGGCGGCCGGCGCGGCGACCGCCACGGCGGCGGCCCGCGGCGCCTCGACCCCGACACGGCGCATGATCGGGCGCACGAACACCAGCAGCGCGACCACGCCGATCACCAGCACGCTCACCATCCGGCTCGCATCCCAGATCTGCGGCGCATAGCGCTCCAGGGTGGTTGGCGGGGGCACGTCCTCGACCGGCGGCTCGTCGAACGCGATGTTCTGCACGGTCAACTGATCGCCGCGGTCGGGCTCGAGGCCCACGGCCGCGGCCACGAGGTCCTGGATCTTCTGGAGGTCCTCCTGCTTGCGCGGCTCCCGTGTCACCGTGGTCTCCCCGTTCTCACCCGGCGTCACGACGTGGTTGTCGTCGAGGATCACCGCGACCGAGAGGCGCGCGATCTCGCCCGCCGGCTGGACCGTGCGCCGCGTCGTGCGGCTGATCTCATAGTTCGTGGTCTCGGCGCTGCGCGAGGACGCCGGGCCCGCCGCCATCGCCGGCGGCGCGGCCGCGGATGCAGGCGGCGGTTGCGCACCCGGTGCGGGCGGCGCGGGAGGCGGAATGTTCCCGCGGGCGCCGGCGACCCCGCCCGCGGCCGTGCCCGCAGCCGCCATGTCCGCGGTCGCCTGACGGCTCCGGACGACCGCCGTGTTCGGATCCCAGAGCTCCTGCGTCTCCTCGAGCGCCTGGGGGTTCAGCCTCAGCGCCACGTTGACGCGCACCCGGTTGGTCCCCACGACGGGCTCGAGCAGCGCGACGACTCGGCCGGCCATGTCGCGTTCGAGCCGCTGTTGGCGCTCCGCCTGCGCCGCGCCCAGCGGGTCCGTCTCGTCGCCGGTCGGGCGCGCCAGCGGGCGGCCGTAGCTGTCCAGGATCACGACCGCTTCGGGCCGGAGCCCCTCGACGCTGGCCGCCACGAGATTGCTGATGCCGGTGACCGTGGGCGTGGGCAGCGAGCGCGACCCGTGCAGCTTCAGCACGACGGACGCCTTCGACGGCTGGGACTCGCCGAACAACGAGTCGCGGCCCAAAGCGATGTGCACGCGGGCCCCCGCGACGTCATCGATGGTCGCAATCGTCCGCGCCAGTTCGCCTTCGAGCGCCCGGCGGTAGTTGACCTGCTCCAGGAACTCGGTGGCGCCGAACGCGGTCCGATCGAAGATTTCGAACCCGACGCGCCCCGACGCGGGCATGCCCTGGGCCGTCAGCTCGAGCCGAAGCTCGTCGACCCGCTCGGCCGGCACGCGGATGCCGCGGCCGCCCTCGTCGAGCTGGTACTGAACGTTGAGGTTCCTGAGCCGGGTGACGACCTGGCCCGCCGTCTCCGGATCCATGTCGGCGAAGAGCAGCGCGTAGGTCGGCTTGTTCAGCCACCACGTCGACCCGGAGACGATGCCGACCACCAGGACGAACGCCAGCACCAGCGACAGGATCTGGCCGGCGGTGAGCGACGCGGTGAGCGTGCGAAGGCGCGACAGCAGGTGTTGGGGTTCCATGAACTCAGATGGGCATCCGCATGATGTCCTGGTAGGCCTGCACGAGCTTGTTGCGGATCTGCACCGTCAGCTGCAGCGCCATCTCCGCCCGCTGCAGCGCGATCATGGCGTCGTGCACCTCACCGGACTTGTTGAGCATGTTCGCGACCGCCACGTTGGCCTCGCCGGACGTCTCCTGCACGCCGTCGATCAACCGCCCCAGCGACTCGCCAAAGCCCCCGGCCGCCTGGCCGGCGGCCGCGGATCCCGGACGCTTCGTCGCAACGCGCGCCGCAGCCGTTCCCGATGTGCCGAACAACTCGACGGGCATCGCTTACCGACCGAGCTCCAGGGCCTTGCTGACGAGGTCGCGGATGATTCCGATGGCGGCCAGATTGGCCTGGTAGGCGCGGGCAGCGCCGAGCATGTCGACCATCTCCTGCGGCGTATCGATATTGGGCAGCGACACGAACCCGTCGCCGTCCGCATCGGGATGCGACGGCTCGTAGCGACGGCGAAAGGCGCCCCGGTCCTCGACGATGCCGGCCACCTTCACGCCGGTCGCCCGCGCCTGGCCGAAGGCGGCGTCGAAGCCGCCGACCGGCTCCGAAGCGAGCAGGACCTCGCGGCGGCGGTACGGCTGGCCGTCGGCCCCGCGCGTCGACTCGGCATTCGCGATGTTCGACACGGCCACTTCGATCCGCGTGCGCTCGACGGCGAGCGCGCTTGCGGCGGCGGTCACGGCGCTCGACAGCGATGACATCAGCGGGCCTCGTTGATGGCGTAGCGCACCAGACGGAACTTCGCGGCCATCGCCGTCTGCGCAGCGGCGAAATCGCCCCCGGCCCGGCCCATCGCGAGCAGCTCGCGATCGATCTGGACGGTGTTGCCGTCGCGGCGCGCCGGTCCGGCGCTCTCCTGGAGGGCGACCCCGTTGTTCTCGAGCCCTGCGGTCAAATGACCGGGCCTGGTCGCCGCAAGCGTCCCGACGCTGCGTCCGAGCGTCTCCTCGAACGTCACTTCCTTCGCGCGGTACCCCGGCGTGTCGACGTTGGCGAGATTGCCGGCCGCAGCCACCTGCTTTGCCGCAGCCACCGTCATCTGTCGGCGCAGCGCGGCGAGAATGGCGGAATCGCTGATCTCGTTCATCTGGATCGTCTCGAATTCAAGAAGTCGTGGTCCCCGCCGATTACCGTGGGGCTCTGAACTCGCCTTCGCGGTTCGCAAGACGAATACCCGCCCCAATCGGCGCCGTCGACCGCACGACTTGCAGAATTTCCCTTGAAAAACCGCACGTGACGGCGGCGCGTCCGGTCGTCCCGCCGACAAGCGCGTCGGCGGCGCGTCGATCGCGGCGCGACACGGCGAGATCGGCAGGTCCACTCGTGGTCTCTTCCGCGACCCCCTGCGATTGATCAAAAGGCGAAGCAGCTTCGTGCAGGCTGCTTGTCTGCGCTGCTCCATGTGCCTCGATGTCATCCACAAAACTGTAATCGTCGTCTGTCTCTTGATCACTTGACCGCGGTACGCGCCTTGCCAGACGATCGGATGGCTCGACCCTCTCGCACTCGCAGGCGATACACGGATAGGACGGACGGTTCACGAAGTCCCGGGCGTTTCGGCCGTAAGGGGTGACGGGGGCACGACCGAGCCGGATTCGGATTTCCGACACCTGTGGCGCACGACGGTCGGAAATCCGGTCAGGTTCGAGTAGGAATCGCTGAATTACGGTGGTTACCCTCCATTTTCGGGGGCTCAAGATGACGTTGCCGACAGTGCTGATCGTGGAAGACGACGTCGACCTGCGCGAAACGCTCGCGCAATCGCTCGACGCCAATGGGTTTGCGGCCGCGCAGGCAGCCGACGCCGCGGATGCCATCGACCGGCTGAAGAACTACGCCTACGACGCGATAGTGATCGACCTCCATCTGCCCGATGCCAGCGGCATGGAGGTGTTGTGCGACGCCATCGTGCGCTACCCGCGGATCCGGGCTGTCGTCATCACGGGCTTCGGGGAGGTGACCGACGCCGTGACCGCCATGAAGCGTGGGGCGGTCGACTTCCTGACCAAGCCCTTCGAGCTCTCGCAGCTTACGCGCGTCCTTCGCCAGTCGCTCTCCGAGACGGCCGTCACGCCGGTCGAGGCCGAGCCACAGGCGAAGCGCCGCTTCCGGTTCGACGACCTCATTGGACGCGACAGCACGATGCAGCGGCTGTTCTCGACCCTCGAGCTCGTCTCCCCGATGAACAGCACGGTGCTCATTCAGGGCGAGACCGGGACCGGCAAAGAGCTCGTCGCCCGGACCATCCACGACAACTCGCCACGATCCGACCAGAAGTTCGTCGCCTTCAACGCCGCCGCCATCCCCGAGGGGCTGGCCGAGGCCGAGCTGTTCGGGCACGTCAAGGGGGCGTTTACGGGCGCGGTCGCGTCGCGAACCGGACGGTTCGAGCTCGCCCACAAGGGGACGCTGTTCATCGACGAGGTCTCGTCGATGTCGCTGCCCCTGCAGGCCAAGCTGCTGCGCGCGCTGCAGGAGCGCGAAGTCGAGCGCGTCGGCGAATCGCGCTCGATGAAGCTGGACATCCGCGTCATCGCCGCCACCAACACCGACCTGCGCAGGCTGGTGAAGGAGGGCATCTTCCGGGAAGACCTGTTCTACCGCCTGAACGTCATCCCGGTGCAGCTCCCGGCGCTGCGGGAGCGCCGCGAGGACATTCCGCTGCTCGCGCAGCACTTCGCGAAGAAGTCGTGCCGGGAGAACGGGGTGGCGCTCAAGCCGATCAGCCAGCAGGCGCTGCGCATCCTGATGATGTACGACTGGCCCGGCAACATCCGCCAGTTCGAGAACGCCGTCGAGCACGCGGTGGCGATGAGCCTGACCCAGCCGGAAATCGGCCCTGAGGCGCTGCCGAAGGAGATCCACCACCCGTCGAGCGCGCCCCCAGTCCCCACCGTGTCGATTCCGGACGAGGGGATCAACTTCACGTCGGTGGTGTCCGACCTGGAGCGCGATCTCATCATGCGCTGCCTGGAGAAGACAGGCGGCAACAAGCGCCAGGCCGCTCGGCTCCTGAACCTGAGCCGCACGACCTTCATCGACAAGCTGCAGCGTCTGAGCGTCGTCTCAGCCGCGTAGGCAGCCAGCGGGAAGGCGCCCGCAGACGGGCGGGGAGGGTCGGCCGGATGGGGCATCCGACAGACCCGCCCGACTCCCCTATCAGTACTGCAGTACCGAGAACACTTCTTCGCCCGCGAGCTTGGACTTGCCGTTGAGCGCCAGCAGCTCGATGAGGAAGGCCAGGCCGTACAGCTCTCCCCCGAGCTTCCGAACGAGCTGGGCCGTCGCCGCGGCCGTGCCGCCGGTCGCGAGGACGTCATCCACGATGAGCACCCGCTGCCCGCGCTCGACCGCATCGGCGTGGATCTCGAGCGCGTCCTTGCCGTACTCCAGGTCGTAGATCTCCTTGATGGCGCGCGCCGGGAGCTTGCCTGGCTTGCGGACCGGGATGAACCCGGTGCCCAGCCGCTCGGCCACCGCGGCGCCAAGGATGAACCCCCGGCTCTCGATGCCGACGACGACGTCGAGGCGGGTGCCGGCGTAGGGCGCGGCCAGGCGCTCGATCGCCGCCTTGAGTCCCATGGGGTGCCGCAGCAGCGTCGTGATGTCGTAGAAGAGAATCCCTGGCCTGGGAAAGTCCGGAACGTGTCGGATGTGCTGTTTGAGGTCCATTGGTTATCGAATCGTAAAGTCCGGGAACGCGCCGCTCGCAGGCTCGGGCTCGACGTCGACCGACTCCACACGGGCCCCCGGCGGCCCCTGACGCAGCGCGCGCTCGACGCGGGTGACCGCCTCGGCTTCTCCCTCCACGTACGCCTCGACGCAGCCGTCGGGCCGGTTGCGCACCCAGCCGGTGACGCCCTCCCGTGCCGCGGCCTCCACGCTGAAGTACCGGAAGCCGACGCCCTGAACACGCCCACCGATCACGAAGCGCCGTGCCACGCGCATGCGCGAGAACGCTGATTCTATGACAGAGCCGCGCTTTACGGGCGCCGCGCGAGAGCGTATCCTTCGTTCCGACGCCAAATGCCCGCCTGCCGGGGCGCTCCGGCAGACGGGCTACGGGGGACCCAGATTTCGGGGGCGTATCCCGCAGGCGCAGCCGCTGACGCGGACATCCGGCAGCGCGGACCCGGGGGGTTCGCGCGGCGAGCCGTCCAGGCTCGCCCGGCGGCCGCTGAACGCCCCGGCCGGACCTGCCACGTCGTTCTGGTCGTCACTGAGCCGCACGGTGCCGCCCGCCTCGAACAGGACCAGGTCGCCGCGCTCGACGACGAGGCCCGTGTCCACCCACCGTTCGCGCGCGTCCACGATGATGCGGGCGCCGGTGGTCGGCGCGACCCGGCCGAGGCCGGACCCGGTGAACTCCGCGCGCGACAGCCAGTTGTCGTTGTTCACGTCCAGCTGGTGGAACGCGGCCACGCTGCCGTGCCACTCCCTCGGCTCGATGCGACCGTTGCCGTTGACGTCGAGGAACTCGAACTGCTCGCCCCGGTCGAAGTCCTCGTCCGCGGCCGTGCGTCCGGCGCGCCCCGCGCCGGCGTCCACCTCGGCCCCCGAGAGCACGCCGTCACCATTCCAGTCGTGCACCTCGAAAGAGCGGCGGCTGCCCCGCCACTCCGTTCGGGTGATGACGCCATCGTTGTTCCGGTCCATGCCGCGGAAGCGCCGGTCCGCCGCGGTCTCCACGCGCGCCGCTCCCTGGCGTGCGGCCGAGGTCGCACAGAAGGCGACGCCGCCCGACCCGGGAACGCCCCAGTCGCCGAACTGCTCGACATACTCGCGCGAGTTCAGAATGCCCTCGACGACCGCGCGCGCTCCGCTGCGCTGGGCGAGCTCGGCGAATGCCCGTTGCCCGTCGGCGTCGGGCTGCCGGCCCAGGAGATGGCGGTAGAGCCGCGCCACCGACCGTTCGTACGGCGCGCTCTCGCCCGCCTCCGTGTAGATGAACCGGCGCGCGTGCTCGGGCGACATCGCGATGGCGCGCACGACCTCGCGAACGGTCATCCGGCCGCTCTCCAGCTGTTGCACCCAATGGACGCTGCCCGAATCGGCCGGCCGCTCGAGCATGTGGCGGTAGAGCTCGTTCACGACGTGCCGCGCATCGCTCGTGCACGGTTGCTGGGCTGCCGCGGTGCCGGGCAGCCAGGTCAACGCCAGAACCAACCTCAGTACGCGGGACATGGCGACTCCTCCTGTACCGCCGTTGTTTCAGGATTCGTACCGCGATGCCTGAGGCATAATCGATCCATGCCATATCCCGAACCGCTGATTGCTCCGATGCGTGCAGAGCTCGCGCGCCTCGGCGTCGACGAGCTGCGCACGACGGCAGAGGTCGAGGCCGCGGTGCAGCACACACCGGGGACGCTGCTGCTCGTCGTGAATTCGGTCTGCGGCTGCGCCGCCGGAAAGGCGCGGCCCGGTCTCGCCCTCGCGCTGGGGCATGCGGTACGCCCGGACCGCATCGGCACCGTCTTCGCCGGCGCCGATCTCGACGCCACCGATCGCGCACGGAGCTACTTCACCGGGTACGCGCCCTCATCACCGTCGATGGGACTGCTGCGCGACGGCCGTCTCGTGTGGATGCTCGAGCGGAGGCAGATCGAGAACCGCGGACCCGAGGAGATCGCCGCGCTGCTGACGAGGGCGTTCGACGCCTATTGCGGCTCGGCCGCGGACCCTGCCGCTCCGCACGGGCGAGCCTGATCGGCTCGCCCCCGCGTCAGGGCAGGCGCACCAGCGGCCGCGCGGCCGGCATTCCAGGCCAGGGAATCGTCACGAGCACGGCCACGAGGGCCAGGCCGAAGAAGATGGCCGCCGTCCGATGCCGGCGCGCCGGGTCGACGGCCCGGCGGATGCGCACCCGACCGAGGTGCGCCAGGACCACGGCGGCCGCCATCCCGAAGACGTGTTCGACCGCCCAGAACCGCAGGACCGAGTCGCCCATCGCGGCGCCGAAATCCCGGAACGCAATCGCGGTCATCGGGCTGAGCATCCCGTACAAGAGCAGGCCGAGCAGCAGCTGCACGTCGAGGATCGCCACGAACCACCGCCCGGCCGTGTCGTCGGCGGACGTCCACGCTCTCCCGCTCCGCGCCCCCGTGATCGCGCGCGCGGCGACGATCAGCCCGGCCGCGAGGACGACCCAGCGCAGCAGCGAGTGGAGCGCGAGCGTCAGGAGGTACATGTCAGGGCGCCTCCGCGTAGGCCGCCCGCGCGGCGAAGCCCACCCCGTTGATCCGCGCCCACGTCGGGTGCGCCGCCTGCATCTCCCGCTGGACGATCTCCGCGACGTCGTCGGCGGGCCGCCCCTGCGCTTTCAGGTCGCGCGCGCGGGCCTGAATCGCCAGCATGACGGCGCGATTGATCCCGACGAGGTCGCCGGTGCCGACCTGTCCGTGCGCCGGGACGATCGTCCGGGGCTTCCACCCGTCGAGCAGGTCGAAGGCGGTCAGCCATGCCGTGACGCTCGAGACGGCCATGGCGGCCACGAACGAATTGTTCATGACCACGTCGCCCGCAAAGAGCACCCGATCGCCTTCGACGAAGAAGACCGTGTCGCCGCGGGTGTGGGTCGGCCCCACCATGACCAGGCGCACACGGACGCCGCCGAGGTCCAGCACGTGCTCGCGGTCGAAGGGAATGTCGGGGGGGCGCGCTACGACGTCGCTCAGCAGTTCCGCATCGAGCGCCGAGCGCGCCGCAAACGCCTTGGCCTGCGCGGCGGCGCCTTCGCCGAACTCGGCCTCCTGCACGCGCGCATTCACGTACTGCGCGGGCGGCGGAAACGCCGCCACGCCGGTCGTGTGCTCGACGTGATAGTGGGTCGAGGCCACGTAGAGCTCGGCGTTGCGGCTGATGGTTCCTATTTCGCGCCGGACGACGTCGCCGTTGCGGCGCCCGAGGCCCGGGTCGATGACGAGCGTGGCGCGGGCGCCGACGACGATGCCGACGTTCGGCACCCGCGGGGTGCCGCCATCGGGAATCACCCAGCTGTGGTCGCCCAGCTTGACCAGCGCGTTTTCCCGGACGAACGGCGGCGGAAACGTCGTCTGCTGAGCGACGACCGTGGCCGCGATGGCGCCGCCGCTCATCAACGCCACGACCATGACGGCAGGGATGGGCATAAGCAGTGCTGGCAGTCGGAGGGCTCGAGCCTCCGGGTGCGGGCGATTACCGAATGAAGGTGAACTTCGCCTGGCCGGACGTCCCGCTCCCCCACGGCCAGAGGAAGGCGCCGTTGCTCGGCCGGGCGGTTGCGCTGATGCGGACGTAGTACTCGCGATTCGGCTCGAGGATCGACGTGCGGAACAGCGGCAGCCGCTGGAAGCTCGTCATCAGCTGGCGCACGGCCGTCTCGCTGTCGGTAATCTCGGAGGCCTCGACCCTGCCGTCGAGCATCCGCACCACGGTATGCTGGCGCGTCAGATTGTCGTACTCGACGCTGTTGGTGACCACGGTCGTGGCGATCGTGCGATCCACCCAGACCGGCACCTCCAGGCGGAGGTCAACGGTGTAGGTGAAGGTGGTCTTGAGACCGCTCCGGATGGCGGCCCGCACTTCGTCGGTGAAGCCCTCCGCCAGCTCGAAGGTCACGAGCACGTGATCGTCGCGGACGAGGGGGACGATGCGGAGACCCTGGCTCTGCGCGGCCACGGCAGCCGTCGCGGCAACGAGGAGCAGGGCGCAGATCAAACCCCTGCTCCGTACGAGCAACCCGGGCAGACTCCGACGAGGCATGGGAACGCCCGAACTGTAGCACAGGTCGGCCTCCGCCGATGTAAGATTTTGAGGTCCCGTGCGCGGGTTGACCGTCCTGTCTTCGGCGCTGGTCGCGCTCATGGCTGTGGTGCCCCACAGCAGGGCTCAGGGTGTGCCCTGGCTGTCCGAGCGCAGCCTGCCCATTTCGCTGTTCGAGCGGTATGTCGAATCGCTCCGGCAGCAGGCGGGGATCCCGGGGCTCTCCGCGGCGATCGTCCAGAACGGGCAGCGGGTGTGGGAGGCCGGCTTCGGCTTCCAGGACGTCGAAAGCCTCGTCCGGGCAACGGCGGACACCCCCTATCCGATCCTCGATCTCTCCCAGACGCTGGCCTCCACGGTGCTGCTGCAGCAGTGCCTCGAGTTGCGCTCGCTCGATCTGTCGGACAAGGTGCGCCGCTGGCATCCGCAGTTCTCCGAGGACGTCACCACGGTGTCCCAGCTGCTCTCCCACAGCGGCCCGGACGGCTTCCGGTACGACGCGAGCCGCTACGGACAGCTCAATACCGTCATCGACCAGTGTGCGAGCCAGCGCTATGGTCCGCTCATGGCGCGCGAGGTGCTCGATCGGCTCGCCATGACCGACTCGGTGCCCGGCCACGATCTCGCCGATACGTCGGCGTCCGGTCGCCGCCTCTTCTCGGCGAGCGCGCTCGAGCGGTACGGCTCCGTGCTCCGCCGCGTGGCGCCGCCCTACAAGGTCGACGGCAGTCGACGCCCGAGCCGCGCCGACTACTCGCGTCCGTCGCTGAGCGCCTCGACCGGCATCGTCTCCACCGTGCGCGACCTGGCCCGGTTCGATACCGGGCTCGACGTGCTGATCGCGTCGAGCACGCGCGAGCGCGCCTGGCAGAACGGCGCCCTGCCGATGGGCCTCGGCTGGTTCGTCCAGCGCTACAACGGCGAGCGCGTGGTCTGGTCCTTCGGCATGGCGCGCGACGCCTATTCCGCGCTGTACATCAAGGTCCCCGATCGTGGGCTGACGCTCATCCTCCTCGCGAACAGCGACGGTCTCGTCGCTCCGTACAATCTGTCGGACGGCAATGTGACCACGTCGCACTTTGCGCTGACGTTCCTGCAGCTGTTTGTCTCGTAGCGCCCGGTTCCTCGCCGCGCTGATCGTCTGCGCGTGTCCCTCGAGCGCGGCCGCCGACTGGCTGCTCACGCCGTTCATCGGCAGTTCCTTCGCACCCGAAACGACGCTCCTGATCTTCGAGGAGGGGGCCGGCCGCGCCTTGACGCTGGGCGGGGCGGCCGCCTTTCTGAGCGACGGGATGCTCGGCCTCGAGGCAGAAGTCGGCCACACGGCGGGCTTCTTCGAAGGCAGCGATCCGCGCGGCCTCGTGCTCAGCAGCCGCGTGACGACCCTGACGGGCAGTCTGCTCCTGGCAGTGCCGCTGTCGATTACCCGCGAGTCGCTCCGCCCCTACCTGGTGACCGGCGTGGGGCTGCTGCAGGCCCGCAGCAAGCATGCCGCCGGGCTCTTCCCGATCGACCAGAATTTTCTGGCCGTCGACGTCGGCGCCGGCGCAATCGGCATGATCGGTCCGCGAACCGGCCTGCGCTTCGACGTCCGGTACATCAAGGCCGCGAGCGGCGCCGACGGTCCCTTTGCCCGCCCGGGCCTGTCCCGCCTGAGCTTCTGGCGCGGCACGGCCGGGGTCGTCCTGCGATACTGAAGACCTCGGGGGAGCCCCCGCGCGCCCGCCACGCGGCCTGAGGCCTGCTCCTTGCACTCCGCTCGGGCATGAACGCCCGCGTGTCCACTCAGCAATACAGACGCCTCGCGCTGCTCGTCGCCGTCCTGCTGCCGGCCGCGGGCGCCGCGCAGACGACGATCGCTCTCGACCCGAACCGCTATTCCCTGCAGCAGGACGTGCAGCTCGGGCAGGAGGCAGCGGCCGAGGCGCGGCGGCAGCTGCCGATGCTCGACGACGAGCGGGTCGACGACTACGTCGAGGCCGTCGGCGAGAACCTCGTGGCCGCCGTTCCCGCGGCGTACCGCCACGCCGGCTTCCGCTACTCGTTCGACGTCGTCAATCAGAAGGAGATCAACGCGTTTGCCCTTCCCGGCGGGCCGATGTTCCTCAACCGGGGGATGATCGAGGCCGCGCGCACCGAGGCGCAGATGGCGAGCGTCATGGCGCACGAGATTGCGCACGTGGCGCTGCGGCACGGCACGGCGCAGGCGACCAAGGGCCAGAAGTTCCAGATCGGCGCCCTGGCGGGACAGATTCTTGGCGCCATCGTCGGCGGCGCGGCCGGCTCCGTCATCGCGCAGGGCTCCCAGTTCGGGCTCGGGGCGTACTTCCTGAAATACGGCCGCGAGTACGAGCGGCAGGCCGACCTGCTCGGCGCGCAGATCATGGCCCGGGCCGGCTACGACCCGCGCGAGATGGCCAACATGTTCCGGATCATCGAGCGCGAGGGAGGCCGCAGCGGTCCGGAGTGGCTGAGCAGCCATCCGAACCCGAGCAACCGCTACGACGCCATCACCAGGGAAGCCGCGGTGCTGCGCGTCAACGGGAACGCCGATACCGGCCGGTTCGCGTCGATGCGGGCCCGGCTCCGCGGCATGCCGCCCGCCTACACGGCCGAGCAGGTC
>Ga0194128_10005518_pt1 | contig 17668 bp, 13 predicted proteins | sample TA2KigCa65mmetaG_FD_148650 | JGI IMG/M metagenome (GOLD analysis project Ga0194128, IMG submission 148650) | Freshwater microbial communities from Lake Tanganyika, Tanzania - TA2015037 Kigoma Deep Cast 65m | ecosystem: Environmental > Aquatic > Freshwater > Lake | place: Tanzania: Lake...
CATCGGGTTGGTCTTGCGCCACACAACATCGTTCAGCACCCAGAAGCCGAGATCCTGGAGCGTGGCGCCGATGCGGTGGATGTTGTGGTAGGTGCCGATGACCCAGAGCGAGCCGGAGGGCTTCAGCACGCGCCGCGCCTCAACGAGCCAGGCACGGGTGAAGGCGTCATAGTCGGCGAAGCTCGCGAACCGGTCCCAGGCGTCGTCGACCGCATCGACCACCGAGTTGTTGGGCCGCCGGAGCTCGCCCGCGAGCTGGAGATTGTACGGCGGATCGGCGAACACGAGGTCGACCGAGCCCGCGCCGAGACTCTTCATGGCCTCGACGCAGTCGCCCACGATGATGCGCCCGCTTGCCGGCTTCTCCCCCATGGGGGCGCAGCATGCCGAGCCCGGAGTCGCCGGTCAAGTTTTTGATTCCTAACAGATATTAAGAACTTTCGAGGAACATCCGGATGGGCGCGAAGGAGCGTCGGTGGTGCGGAGAGACGCCGAGACGGCCGATGGCCGCGCTATGTTCCGCCGTGCCATAGCCCTTGTTGCGCTCCCAGCCATAGCCGGGATTGGCCTCGGCGAGCCGGCCCATCAGGCGGTCGCGCGTCACCTTGGCGATGATCGAGGCCGCGGCGATCTCGATCACCTTGGCGTCTCCACCGATCACGGGCGCAGCGGGACAGCCTAGCTTCGGCAGGCTGTTGCCGTCGACCAGCGCGGCGGCCGGGCGCTCGGGCAGCGCATCGACCGCGCGCCGCATCGCGAGGTGGGTCGCGGCAAGAATGTTGAACCGGTCGATCTCCTCGACAGTGGCATCGCCGATGCCGACGAGCGCGTGCGCGCTGATCGCCTCGAACAGCGCCTCGCGCCGCGCCGGCGCGAGCTTCTTCGAATCATTGATCCGCCGCGCCACGTCCGGGGGCATTCGTGCGGGATCGATCATGACGGCCGCAGCGACCACGGGACCTGCCCAGGGCCCCCGGCCCGCCTCATCGATGCCGGCCGTTCCACGCATTTCTGCAAAGGTGAGTGCCATCGCGGTGTCGTACAGAGATTCGCGCGAAGCCGCCAACACTCCGGGATCACCCCCCACTCGCTCGCAACGCTCGCGGCCTCCCCCTCAAGGGGGGAGGCAAGCAGCAGCAAGAGCCATTCCCCATAGTGCCACGTTGAGGGGGAGGGGGTTGGAAGATGGTCACGCCGCCCATCGTTGCTGGCGGTCTCCGCAGCCAGGGTCCTTCTTATGTCCCCTCCCCCCCTTGCGGGGGAGGGATAGGGTGGGGGGGGTATGAAGCGGCGATGCCTATGGTTCAAAGGAACGACAACTGATCGCCCGCACGCGCCGGCCGCTTGAACAGCGTGGCATCCAGCGGGCGACGCTCGCGGTTTAGGCCCAAGCGGCGACAGGCGATGTCGAAGCGCTTGGCGAGCATGTCCGCATAGGGGCCGGTGCCGCGCATGCGTGTGCCGTAGTCGCTCTGGTAGAGCGCGCCGCCGCGCAAGTCCCGCACGAGCGAGAGCACGTGCTTGGCCCGGCCCGGCGCGTGGGCCGCGAGCCATTCCTCGAACAGGTCCTTGATCTCGAGTGGCAGGCGGAGCGTGATGTAGGCCGCCTCGCGCGCGCCGGCCGCGGCCGCGGCCTCGAGAATGCGCTCCATCTCGCTGTCGGTCAGACCTGGAATGCAGGGCGCGACCATCACCATGCAGGGCACGCCGGCCGCATTCAGCGTGCGCATCGCCTCGAGCCGTTTGGCCGGCGTCGAGGCACGCGGCTCGAGCGTGCGCGCGAGCTTGGCATCGAGCGTGGTCACCGAGATGCCGACACCAACGAGTCTCTTTTCGGCCATCGGCACGAGCAGATCGAGATCGCGCGTCACCAGCGCCGATTTGGTCGTGATGCTGAGTGGATGATTGTGCGCCGCCAGCACCTTGATGATCGAGCGCGTGATCTCCAGTCGGCGCTCGGTCGGCTGATAGGGATCGGTGTTGGTGCCCATCGCGATGAACTTGCAGCGATAGGACGGCTTGGCGAGTTCGGCCTCCAGAAGCTTGGCCGCGTCAGGCTTGTAGAACAGCCGGCTCTCGAAATCCTGCCCCGGCGAGAGGCCGAGCCAGGCATGCGTCGGGCGCGCATAGCAATAGACGCACCCATGCTCGCAGCCGCGATAGGGGTTGATCGAGCGATCGAAGGGAATGTCGGGCGACTCGTTGCGCGCGATGATCGTGCGGGTGGTATCGACGGTCAGCGTGGTTGCAATCGGCGGCAACTCTTCGTCGATCGCGCCCCAACCGTCATCAATCGCCTCCTTGGTGAAGCGCTCGAAGCGGCCCTCGCGGTTGGTGGCGGCACCCCGCCCCTTCCGCAGCTCGCGGGCGCTCAGATCCGGGTTTCGCACGTCTCGCATTGATCGGGCTTTCGTACCTGCGCCAAAGCGTAGTCTAAGAACAAAAAGTGAACAATAGGGTTGTTTCGTCCGCTCGCGGGCGATGCTATCCGGATTCGGTGAGTGCGGAACGCCTGAGCATCGTGATCCCCACCCTGAACGCCGCGGCGACGCTCGGCGCGACTCTGGCGTGCCTGCCGGCCGGCGCCGAAATCATCGTCGTCGATGGTGGTTCGAGAGATGACACGGCCGATCTTGCGCGCGCGGCCGGGGCGCGCGTCGAGAGCGCACCACGCGGGCGCGGAACCCAGCTCGGCCAAGGCGCGAACGCGGCCACGCGGCCCTGGCTGCTGTTCCTACATGCTGACACGGTGCTCGAACCCGGCTGGCCGGCGGCCGTGGAGACCTTCATCGAATGTTCGGCCAACGTCAGGCGAGCGGCGGTGTTTCGACTGCGGTTCGACGATGACGGCTTGTGGCCACGACTGTTTGAGCGCGTCGTTGCCTTCCGCGCACGCTGGCTCGGCCTGCCCTTCGGCGATCAGGGCCTCCTCATTTCGCGCGACTTCTATGACGCGCTCGGCGGCTATCGCGCGTTGCCGCTGATGGAAGACGTCGACCTCGTCCGGCGCATCGGGCGCCGCCGCATCGTGATGCTCGATGCGGTGGCGCGCACCTCGGCCGTGCGCTATCGACGGCACGGTTACCTTCAGCGCGCGGCGCGGAACCTCGTTTGTCTCGCGTTCTATTTCGTTGGCGTTCCCCCCGCCCGCATCGCGCGGCTCTACGAGCGATGATTTCAAGGCGCAATGAGCATGACTCATCGAGCCTTGGCCGGCGCGACTGCGCCGCGCCGCCATGCGGCGAAAGCCAAGCGAGCGGAGCGAGCGCCCGGCATCTGAGGGCGCCTCGATGATCGGTCACGATTATCGAGGTTGGGTATGAGACGTCGGCGCCATCTGATCATCTTCGCGCGCACCGCACGGCTCGGCGCGGTCAAGACCCGGCTCGCCGCCTCGATCGGTGCGGGCGAAGCCTGGCGCTTCCACCGTCGCACCATGCAGCTTCTGATCCATTGCCTCGCACAGAACGAGCGTTGGCAGACCTGGCTAGCGCTGCCGGGCGGCCAAGGCGCCACCGACCGCACGCTCCCGTTCCGGCTCCCGATCATCGACCAGGGCCACGGCGACATCGGCCGCCGCATGGCACGCGCCTTCGAGGCGCTGCCGCCCGGCCCGGCCGTGCTGGTCGGCGTCGACATCCCGGCGCTCCGGCCTCACCACATCGAGGCGGCGTTCCAGGCGTTGGGACAAGCGGAGGTCGTGTTCGGCCCAGCGTCTGACGGCGGCTATTGGCTGATCGGCCTGAGCCGCAGCCGTCGCGCGCTCGACCCGTTCAGCGGCGTGCGCTGGTCGAGCCCGCATACGCTGCAGGATTCGCGGGCGACTCTGCCCACGGACGCGCGCATCGCCACCATTGCGACGCTCGATGACATCGATGACGGCGCCGCCTACGCGCGCTGGCGCTTGACCCGGCGGTGATTACCCCGCCTTCCGCCCCGGCAAGACCCGCTCGCGCTCGGTGAGCCGTGGCATCAGCTCGACCAGATTGCACGGGCGCCAGCGGCTATCGAGCTGGAACTTGAGAATCTTGTCCCAGCCGTCGCGGCAGGCGCCGGGCGAGCCCGGCAGCGCGAACAAATAGGTGCCGCCGGCGACGCCGCCGGTGGTGCGCGACTGCATGGTCGAGGTCTGGATCAGGTCGTAGCTCAGCGTGCGAAAGAGCTCGCCGAAGCCCGGGATCTCTTTCTCATAAACCGCCTGAAATGCCTCGGGCGTGACGTCGCGCCCGGTGACACCGGTGCCGCCGGTCGAGATCACCACGTCGATCTCGGGGTCGGCGATGAAGCCCTTCAGCGCCGCGATGATCTTGTCCTTGTCGTCGGTCACGATGCGCCGCGCCGCGACCTTGTGGCCGGACGCCGCGATCAGCTCGACGAGCGTCGCGCCCGATTTGTCGTCGGCCTCGGTGCGTGTATCCGAAACCGTGAGAACCGCGATGTTGACCGGCAAGAACGGCCGGCTCTCGTCAATCTTTCCCATCCTTAACGGCGACCTTCTCGCGCTTGCCTTCATAGGTCGGCCACTTATTTCCCGCCACCGCATCGAGCGATGGCGTATCGTGGCCAAAGCGCAGTTTATAGATCCAGTAGTCCGCCACCACCTGTTCGATCAGCTCACGCGTCTCGCGCCAGGGCAGGCTCTCGATGAACATCAGCGGGTCGGCACCCTTCTTCCGCGCCTTCTGCCAGCGTTCTACCGCCTTCGGCCCCGCATTGTAAGCCGCGATCAGGCGGAACAGGTCACCACCCACCTCGGGCGTCTTGGCCAGATACTCGATATAGCTCTGGCCGAGCGCGATATTGACCTCGGGGTCGGAGAGCGCCGCCTTGTTGACCTTGGAGACGCCGGCCCTTTTGGCCGCAAAGCGCGCGGTCGCCGGCATGAGCTGCATGACGCCATAGGCCCCGGTCGGGTTCTGCGCCCGGACCTGGAAGCCCGATTCGCTCTTGATCAGCGCGAACACCAGCGCGCGATCGATCGGCCGGCCATTGACTGGCGCCCAATCCGGCACCGGATAGGCCGCGGACTCATCGCGCCACGCGCCCCGGCGACCCGAGGTGCGCTCGATCATGGCCTGGAGCCCGACAACGCCGAGCGACTCGGCCAATGTGACGACGGCGCGGCGCACCGGGGGCGCCGCGTGCTGGCCGATCTGCTTGAGCAGCGTCTCCGCCCGTGCCCGCTGCCCGGCCTCGATCAGCGCCACCGCATGGCGCACCCGCGGCAGGTCACCCACCGCCTCATAATCCGCCTCGGTAAAGGGCTCGCGCTCGAAGTCGAGCCCCATCGGCACGCCGAGCGCGCGTTGCGCCAGCAGCCCATAGAATGTGCGCGGGTGATCGGCCGCGGCACCGAGCCAATGGCTCACGAATTGCGGCCGCCCGGCACGCAGATGCACCCGCGAGGCCCAGAAGGCCGAGGCGGAAACCAGCGCCGCCGGAACGCCCGGCGCTTCCGCCAGCGCCTCGAAGTGCTTCCGCGCCAGATCATCATTCTTGAGCCGGAACGCGGCAAGGCCACTGACCCAGACCGCTTCCATGCACTGGCCGCTCGCCGCCGCCTTCTCGGCCTTGGCGAGGGCTTCTTTGTCGTGCCCGTCGGTCAGGGCGTCGCGCGCCGCGTCTAGCGCCGTCAGGTTGGCGGCGCCACTGCACGCAATTTCCTTGGCATTCGAACGCACCTTGTCCTTGCCGCCGAGCGCGGCCAGCGGCTTGCGCGGCGCGATCGCCCCCTTGGGCCGCTTGGACAAAGCGAGCTTGTAGATCGCGGGCGCATCGGCAAGGTCGGCATAGCGGCCGAGCCAGTTCTGCAGCTCCGCATAGGTGGTTTTGTAGGTGCTGGACAGGAACCGGGCGGCCAGCAGGTCGCCGGTCAGAATGGGGTCGGCCAGTCGACCGATCAGCCGGTCGGCCTCGGCCTGGTTGCCAGCAGCCTCGAGCGCAAACAGCTCGCGATAGAGCTTGCGATCGGCGTCGCTGAGGACCTTCGGCACCTCAACCGCCTGATTGAGCCGACCGACACCCGGGAATACCGCGGCGGTTTCGATTGTCTTCGATTTCTTTGCTTTATCAGCATCAGCGGCATGCGCTGCGCCCGCCTCCGCCCCGGCCGACAACAGGCCACCGAGCAGCGCTACGGCACAGGCACGCACAAGGATGTTGAGCGGTCTTGCGACGGCCGCCATCTCGCCTCCTATTCCCGTTTGTACGATCCCCCAATAGCGGCTTCTCGGACCGCCTTGGACGCCTTCCTAAGCCAGGCCGGAGAGGCCGCGCAATTAGGTAAATCCGTCACGAGGCTGGTCGGAGCCGTGACAATTATGCAACGTAAAGCTTATTAGTTTGCTAATTCAGCCGCTCGATGTGCGCCTGAATCTCGAGCAGATCCCGCCACGCCTCGCGTTTGGCCAGGCTTTGGCGCAGCAAATAGGCGGGATGAAAGATCGCGATGGTCGGAACCGGCGCCGGAGCGCCCTGCGGCCGGTATTCGACCCAGCGCCCACGCAGCCGGGTGATGCCCTCGGCGCTGTTGAGCAGCGCCTTGGCCGAAATGCCCCCGACCGCGATCAGGATTCGGGGTGCGACCAGGGCGATCTGGCGCTCGGCAAAGGGCAGGCAGGTGGCGATCTCGTCGGCCGTCGGGGTGCGGTTGCCGGGTGGCCGCCAGGGCAGCACATTGGTGATATAGACCTTGGTGCGGTCGAGCTCGATCGCGCCGAGCATGCGGTCGAGCAGCTTGCCGGCCGGCCCGACGAACGGCAGCCCCTGGCGGTCCTCCTCCGCGCCTGGCGCCTCGCCCACCAGCATGATGGCGGCCCGCGGATTGCCGTCGCCGATGACCGTCGTGGTCGCGGTGCGCTTGAGCGGGCAGGCATCGAAGGCGGCGAGCGCGGCACGGATGTCGTCGAGCGTCTGGCAGCGCGCCGCCAGGTCGCGCGCGCTGAACGCCGCGTCGCTGAGCGTGCCTCCCGCTGGCTGAGACGCGGTCGAGGCGGGCCGCAGCACCGCTGCCGGAGGCGGGGCCATCGTGCGATGGGATGGTGGTGGCACGGGCGGCTCCTCGCGCGGAGCCACGGGCGCGGGCGACAAGCGATCGACGGGCGCCTCGCCGACCGTGACGTCGACGCCGGCGTCGACATACCACGCGAGCAGCGCCTTGAGGTCGTTGCGTTCCGAAAGCGTGGCCATCCGAGGGCCTCAACCAGCCTTTCAGGGAGGGACAATTGCACTTAGATACGCTCGATTGACCAGACCGGGCAATCGGCCCATAAGATCCGTCGCTTCCCGCCGTCACCCGGCTGTGGAAGCAGACGGTGCGCCGTCGTCGGAGGCCCCATGACCCGCGACTCGATGAGCTATGACGTCGTCATCGTCGGTGGCGGCCCGGCCGGCCTGTCGGCCGCGATCCGGCTCAAGCAGCTGGCCCAGGAGGCTGGCCGCGAGCTGAGCGTGACCCTGGTCGAGAAGGGCTCCGAGGTCGGCGCGCATATCCTGTCGGGCGCGGTCTTCGAGACACGCGCGTTGGACGAGCTGATTCCCGATTGGCAGGCCCAAGGTGCACCGCTCAAAACTGCGGTCTCGGCCGAGCACTTTTCGCTGCTCACCCGCAAGAAGCGCTACAACTTCCCGGCCTGGATGCTGCCGCCGCAGCTTCACAACCAGGGCAATTACATCATCAGCCTGGGCGCGCTCTGCCGCTGGCTCGCCAAGGAGGCCGAGGCCCTGGGGGTCGAGCTCTATCCGGGATTCGCCGCGGCCGAGGTGCTCTATCACGAGGACGGCTCGGTCAAGGGCGTCGCGACCGGCGACATGGGCGTGTCGCGCCGTGGCGAGCACAAGCCGGGCTTTCAGCCGGGCATCGAGCTTCACGCCAAATACACGCTGTTTGCCGAGGGCGTGCGCGGCTCGCTCAGCAAGGAGTTGATCGAGCGCTTCAGGCTCCGCGCCGGCAGCCAGCCCCAGACCTACGGCATCGGCATCAAGGAACTGTGGGAGGTGCAGCCCGAGAAGCATCGCCCCGGCCTGATCGAGCACAGTTTTGGTTGGCCGCTCGATTCGCGTACCTATGGCGGAAGCTTCCTCTATCACTTCGAGGAAAACCTCGTGTCGGTGGGTTTCGTGGTCGCGCTCGACTATGAGAACCCGTTCCTCTCGCCCTTCGAGGAGTTCCAGCGCTTCAAGACCCATCCAGCGGTGCGCCCCGTGTTTGAGGGCGGCAAGCGCATCGCCTATGGCGCGCGCGCGATCAATGAGGGTGGCTATCAGTCGATCCCGAAGCTGACCTTCCCGGGCGGCGCGCTGATCGGCTGCGCCGCGGGCTTTGTCAACGTGCCCAAGATCAAGGGCAGCCACAACGCGATGAAGACCGGCATGCTGGCGGCCGAATCCGTGTTTGCCGCGCTTCAGGCCGGCCGCGAAGGCCACGATGAGCTAGCCGACCTGTCGCGTGCGGTACGCCGCTCCTGGGTCGGCAAGGAGTTGCGCCAGGTGCGCAATTGTCGCCCGGCTTTTCGCTGGGGCCTCGTGCCGGGCACGCTCTTTAGCGGCTTCGAGCTCTGGAGCCGGGGGCTCATGCCCTGGACCCTCGGCCATCATGACGACCACCGGGCACTCAAGCCGGCGGCGCGCAGCCGCAAGATCGACTACCCGAAGCCCGATGGAAAAATCAGCTTCGACCGCCTGTCGTCGGTCTTCCTCTCGAACACCAATCACGAGGAAGATCAGCCGGTCCACCTCACCTTGCGCGACCCGAGCGTGCCGATCCGGGTCAACCTCAAGATCTACGATGCGCCCGAGCAGCGCTATTGCCCGGCGGGCGTCTATGAGATCGTGACCGACCAGGCGGGTGAGCCGCGGCTTCAAATAAATGCCCAAAACTGCGTACACTGTAAGACGTGCGACATCAAGGACCCGAGCCAGAACATCCATTGGGTGGTGCCGGAGGGCGGCGGAGGTCCCAACTACCCGAACATGTGATGACGATTCGGTAATTCCCCGGGACGAGACTGGTTAATGAAATCCGCCCCCTGGCCCCGTTGTCTTTACGCGAGGTCGACCTAGGATCATGGTCGTGAAGCAAACCCAAACGTCACTGCCTCAAGCCCCGAAGGTGCCGAGCAAGCCGAAGCCGGCGCTGGCACGGTGCATTGCCGGTTCATTGACCGCGATCGCAGCCGCGCTCGTCACGCTGAGTGCCTGCGCGGAAGGCGACCTGCCGTCCGAGCCGCCGGTCATCGCACAGCAAAGCGTGGCGGCTGAGGGCGAAGCAGGCGTCGATCTCGGCTTTGGCAGTTACCTTGCCGGACGGTTCGCTTATTCGAGCCACGACATCACCTCGGCCGCCGAGTTCATGCGCGAATCGCTCGCCGGCGATCCGGCCGATCGATCGCTGCTGCTTCGCACCGTCACCCTCATGGTGGCGGATGGACGAATCGATGAGGCGTACGCGCTCGCACCCCGCCTGATCACGGCGGACCCCTCGGCCCGCATCGGCCATATGCTCCTGGTCCTTCACGACTTTCGCGACGGCAAGTACGACGCGGCGCTCAAGGGGCTGAAGCTCGTCTCAGCTGACGGGGTGTATGTGTTGCTCGTGCCGGCGATCGAGGCCTGGCTCGCGGTCGCACGGGGCAAGCCGGACGAGGCGCTGGAGGCGCTGGAGGCTCTGTCGAAGCGCGATGCCTATGCCGGCTTCTATCGCTTCCAGGCGGCGCTGATCGCCGACACGATCGGCCAGACCAAGATTGCCGACGAACACTACAAGAAGACCATCGAGATCGTGCCCGGCGGATCACTCCGCGCGGTACAAGCCTATGGCAGCTTCCTCGAGCGCCAGGGCCGGCGCGCCGAGGCAAAGGCGGTCTATGACGGCTATCTCGCGAAGAACCCGGACTCGCTCTGGCTCGAGGGCACGCTCGCGCGCTTTGCCAAGAGCGAACTGCCTGCGCAGACGGTCATCAGCCCGGTCGACGGCGTGGCCGAGGCGCTGTTCGATGCCGCAAGCGCGGTGCCACAGGAAGCCGGCAATGATGCCGGCCTGCTCTATGCCCGCATGGCGCTGCATCTCCGGCCGAACTTCGACGTCGCGCGCATGCTGGTTGGTGAGACCCTCGATGGCCTCGGGCGCACCGAGGAGGCGCTCGCGATGTATCGCTCCCTGCAGCCGGGCTCGGCCTTCGCCTGGACCGCACGGCTGAGGATCGCAGCCGCCCTTTCGGTGCTCGATCGCACCGAAGAGGCGGTAACCGACCTCAAGCTCGCGATGAACGAGCGCCCGACGCGCGCCGATGCCCCCCTGACGCTGGGCGATGTGCTGCGGCGGGCTGATCGGTTTGCTGAGGCGGCGGAGACCTATGACGCCGGCCTCAAGCGTACCGCCGCAATCGAGAAACGCCATTGGTCGCTCTACTACGCGCGCGGCATCGCCTATGAGCGCACCAAGCAGTGGCAGAAGGCCGAGGCGGATTTCCTGAAGGCGCTCGAGCTGCAGCCGGATCAGCCCATGGTGCTCAACTATCTCGGCTATTCCTGGGTCGAGCAGCGCGCCAACCTCGACAAGGCGTTGCAGATGATCGAACGAGCGGTCGAGCTTCGGCCGAACGATCCCTACATCATCGACAGCCTGGGCTGGGCGCTCTATCAGCTCGGCGATTATGTGGGCGCGGTGACGAACCTCGAGAAATCGGTCGAGCTGCTCTCGAATGACCCAATCATCAATGATCATTTGGGCGATGCCTATTGGAAGGTCGGGCGCAAGGCGGAGGCCCGATTCCAGTGGGAGCGCTCGCTGGTGCTGAAGCCGGATGATGATCTCGCGGCAAAGGTCAGGCTCAAGCTGAGCCGCGGCCTGACCGCCGATGCCTCGACCACCGAGGCCACCGACAAAGGCACCAAGACCGAGTGAGCGCGGCCCCGCCGGGTACGTTCGAAGCGAAGGCCCACGCGAAGCTCAATCTGTTTCTCCACGTCGTCGGGCGCCGGCCCGACAGCTATCATCTGCTCGACAGCCTGATCGCGTTCGCCTCGGTACATGACACTGTAGCGGCGCGGCCAGGTCGCGGCCTGACACTCAAGATCGACGGTCCCTTCGGCGTCGCGCTCAGCGACGCAGGTGGTGACAACTTGGTGCTGAAGGCGGCGCGTGGCCTCGCAGCGCTGACGGGCCGCGATGCGGACGCCGCCCTCACGCTGACCAAGCGCCTGCCGATCGCCTCAGGCATTGGCGGCGGCAGCACCGATGCCGCCGCCACGTTGCGGGTGCTGTCCCGACTGTGGCGTGTCTCGCCGGAGCCCGCCGCGCTTCGAGGGCTCGCGCTCTCGCTCGGCGCGGACGTGCCCATGTGCCTCGAAGGCCTGGCCGCGCGGGTCGGCGGCATTGGCGAAGAGATCGATCCCGTAAGCGCCTTGCCCGAAATTGGGCTCCTGCTCGTCAATCCGCTTGTGGCGGTGCCGACGCCCGCCGTGTTCAAGGCGCGTCGGGGTGACTTCTCGAACCCCGCCGGATCAATGTCGGCGACCGCTTCGCTCGACGACCTTGTCAAATATCTCTCGGGAACCCGCAATGATCTCGAGGCGCCCGCACGCGCCATCGCGCCCGTGATCGACGACGTCCTGAGCGCGATTGGCGGCCTTGCCGGCTGTCACCTCGCCCGCATGTCGGGCTCAGGCGCTACCTGCTTCGGACTGTTCGCAAGTGAAGAGTTGGCGCGGCACTCCGGCGACGCGCTTGCCCTGACCCAGCCTCATTGGTGGGTCGCGCCCGGGCGACTGCTATCCGATACAATCTCCTGCGAAGCGGGCTGAGAGACTACAGCTCCCAGCGCCGGAGCCCCTTGGGCAGCTCCAGCCCGCGCCAGATGCCCTTGATGTCGGCGACGAGCCCGCCCGGCACGATCATGCGGGTGAACGTGTCGCCGGTGAACTCGCCATAGAGCCGATGCGAGACCGCGCCGACGACGCAGGCGAAGCCCGACAGCCCATCGAGGCTCCTAATCAAATCGACCCCGTAATGCTCCTTAGCCTCGGCGGCATCGGCGAGCGGATCGTGCACGCTGACCTGATAGCCGCGCTCGCGCAGGCGGGTGATCACGTCGATCACCTTGGAGTTGCGCAGATCAGGCACGTTCTCCTTGAAGGTCAGCCCCAACACGAGGATGCGGCGCTCGGCCGGCTGCCCGAGCGAATCGGCAATCGAATTGGCGATGAACGCGGCCATGCCGTCATTGATGCGCCGGCCGGCCAGGATGATCTCGGGATGATGGCCGATCTCGACCGCCCGGTGCGCCAAATAGTAGGGGTCGACGCCGATACAGTGACCGCCGACGAGGCCGGGTCGAAAATCGAGAAAGTTCCACTTGGTGCGCGAGGCGGCGAGCACGTCGTAGGTGGAGAGCCCGAGCTTGCGAAAGATCTGCGAGATTTCGTTGATGAAGGCGATGTTGATGTCGCGCTGCGCGTTCTCGATCACCTTGGCCGCCTCCGCGGTCTTGATGTCGCGCGCGATGAACGTGCCGCCCTCGGTCATCGAGCCATAGAGCTCGGCAAGCTGCGCGGCGATCTCGGGCTTCTGTGCCGCCACCACCTTCTTGATCTTGTCGACCCGGTGCTCGCGATCGCCAGGATTGATGCGCTCAGGTGAGTAACCGAGCTCGAAATCGACCCCGACCTTGAGCCCTGAGGTGCGTTCTAGCTCGGGCCCGCAGATCTCTTCCGTCAGCCCCGGCCAGACCGTGCTCTCATAGACCACGATGGCGCCTCGGGCGAGCGCGCCACCCACGGTGCGCGAGGCCGCGATCACGGCGCCGAGATCGGGCCGATTCTTTTCATCCACGGGGGTGGGCACGGTCACGACATAGACCTCGATGCCCTTGATCGCCCGTACATCGTCGGTCAGTTCGATCGTGCTGGCGGCGAGCGCTGCGGGATCGACCTCGCGGGTGCGGTCGTGATGCGCCTTCAACTCGGCAATGCGCTCGGAATCGACGTCGAACCCGATGACGCGATGGTGACGGGCCAGCGCGACTCCGAGCGGCAAGCCGACATAGCCGAGACCGATGATGGCGACGGTGAAGCGGCGAGCCATTGGCTTGATTTTCTTCGTCCAATCCTTGAGTTCGGCCTTGTCCGGCGCGCCAGAGCAATGGCCACAAACGGCGGTGCTGTCAACGAATTAGGGGGAGACATCGACGCCTACCCTCTTGCGGCGCTTCGCGCGGCCGTCTATAGCCCGCGGAGCCATGGCCATCCTCGTCACCGGCGCCGCCGGCTTCATTGGCTACCACTTGAGCCACGCCCTGCTGGCCGCCGGAGAGCGCGTAATCGGCGTTGACAATCTGAACGACTATTATTCGGTTGCGCTCAAGGAGGCGCGGCTCGCCCGGCTTGCCACCCACAAGGCCTTCACACCGCTCAAGCTCGATATTGCAGACCGCGCGGCACTGCTCCGAGCGCTGCCGGATCCCGGCACAATCAGCGCCGTTGTGCATCTGGCGGCCCAGGCCGGCGTGCGTTACTCGCTCATCAACCCGGACGCTTATGTCCATGCCAATGTCGTCGGTCAACTCGCCATGCTCGAGCTGTGCCGCAAGCTCGAGGGCGTGCGCCACTTCGTCTACGCCTCGACCAGCTCGGTCTATGGTGGCAACACGACCCTGCCCTTCTCAGAAACCGATCGGGTGGACGATCCGCTCTCGCTTTACGCCGCGACCAAGCGCTCAGCGGAGCTGATGACCCACGTCTATGCGCGGGTCCACGGCATCCCGACCACGGGCCTGCGCTTCTTCACGGTCTATGGGCCGTGGGGCCGCCCCGACATGTCAGCCTATTTGTTTACCGACGCAATCTTCGCCGGCAAGCCGATCCAGCTCTACAACAACGGCGCCATGCGGCGCGACTTTACCTTCATCGACGACATCGTGAACGGCGTGCTCAAGGTGATGGCGGGGCCGCCACCGGCCGACAAGTCCGGCGTGCGCGAGCGGCTCTACAACATCGGCAACAACTGGCCCGAGGAGCTTCTGCACTATGTCGCGGTGCTGGAGCGGGCGATTGGGAAAAAGGCGATCATCGAGCTGGCACCGATGCAGCCCGGCGAGGTGACCGAGACCTATGCCGACATCAGCGCCATCCAGCGCGATTTCGGTTTCACGCCGAAGACGCGGATCGAAGAGGGCATCCCGCGCTTCGTCGCCTGGTTCAAGGCCTATCATGGGCTTTGAGGGGCACGCACCCTCGCCCCGCGCAATTCCTTAACGAAATCTTCCTTAACGATCTATTGTCACCATCGCCTGCCGGCGTTGAGAGCGCAGCAAAGGGCGAGCATGACGGGCAAGGCGAACAAGCACAGCGCACGCGCGAGCGCTGCGGCCGAGGATCAGCTGGTTGCGGCCAATGCCGCATTCGGACGGCGCGATTTCGCCGAAGCCGAGCGGCTGCTCCGCGTGACCCTGGCGGCGACACCTCGCCATGCCGGCGCACTCCATCTGCTGGGCGCCACCTGCGCGCAGACTGGTCGGCACGAGGAGGCGGTGACGCTGGTACGCCAGGCGATCGGTCTCGCGCCGAGAGACGCAAGCGCGCACAACACGCTTGGCATCGCGCTCCGCCGGCTCGGCCGGTTCGACGAGGCGATCGCGGTCTACGAAAAGGCGCTGGCGCTCGACCCCAAGCTTGTGGACGCCCTTGGCCAATCTCGGCCTCGCGCTTCGTGCCCTGGGCCGGCACGAAGAGTCGCTCGCGCGCTTCGAGGCGGTCTTGCTACTGCGCCCAAAGTCGGCGGATGCCAGACTTAATCTCGGCAACGCCCTGAAAGACCTTGGGCGGCTCGACGAGGCCATTGCGGCCTATCGCGCAGGGCTGACCCACAGCCCTGAGCACGTCGAGCTGACCAGCAATCTCGGCGTCGCCTTGCATCAGGCGGGTGATCCGCGGGCCGCGCTCGCCCTGTTCGATGCCGCGATCGTGCGCCGGCCCACGCTCAAGGAAGCGCGGATCGGCCGTGCGCGCCTGTTGCACGGTCTTGGCCGCCACGAGGATTCAATCGCCGAATGGAATCGCCTGCTCGAATTGGCGCCAGACCATGCCGACGCACTTGCCGGGCTCTCGCTCGCCGAACGCTCGATCGGCCACACAAACGAGGCAATCAGCTATCTGGAACGCGCGATCGCGCTGAAGCCAGGCCGAGCCGACCTTCTCGGCAATCTCGGCAATTTGCTGAACGACGCGAACCGCCACGCCGACGCCATTGCGCGCTATGAGCGGGCACTCGCGATTACGCCGGACTCGGCCGAGATTTTGTGCAACCTCGCGATCGCCCTGCATCAGAGCGGGCAGCTCGATGCCGCGGATGAAACGCTCAAGCGCGTGTTCGCGCTCAAACCGAATCTCGCGCTGCTTCACACCAATCTCGGCGTGCTGCGCTCCGCCCAGGGACGGCCCGACGAGGCGATCGCTGCTTATCGTCAGGCCATCAAGCTCGATCCGCGCGACGCCAAGGCGCTGCAGAACATCTGCGCGGCGCTGCTTCAAATGGGTGACGTGGAAGGCGCGCTCGAGTTCGGCTGGCGCGCCGTTGCGCTCGGCGGGCACAATCATGCGAGCTACCAGCACCAAGCCGCTGCCCAGGCCGAGGCGGGTGATGCGGCTGGCGCGGCCGATTCCAGCCGTAAGGCTGCCGCGCTCGCGCCGGACAATGCCGAGTTGCAGAATAATCTATGCGGCGCCTTGGTCATGACCGGCGATGTCGCGGGCGCGGTCGAGGCGGGCCGCAAGGCGGTCGCGCTCGACCCAACCTTCGAGGCGAGTCAGTTCAACCTCGCCTGTGCCGAGCTCCTTAGCGGCGACCTCGCTGCCGGCTTCGAGCACTATGAGGCGCGCCCGCGCGATCCCAACCTCGCCCACTGGCGTGATTCCGCACCGTTGTGGACGCCGAACGCCCCCAGGGGCTCGCGCGCGCTCGTCTATGTCGAGCAGGGCATGGGCGATGCGATTCAGTTCGCGCGCTACGTGCCGCGGCTGATCGCGCGCGGCGACAAGGTGGTGCTCGGGCTCTACAAGCCGCTGCGCCGCCTTCTGAGCGGTCTGCCGGGCACGACCACGGTCACGCCGGAGGAGCCGCTGCCGCCGGTCGACTTCCAGATCCGCATGCTCAGCCTGCCGCACGCCTTCGGCACGACGCTCGAGTCCGTTCCGGCGCAAGTGCCCTATTTGCGTCTGCCAGCGGATGCCATCGCGCCCTGGCGCACGCGTCTTGGCCCTGAGCCACTCCACGTTGGGCTCGTTTGCCGTGGCAACCCGAACCACAAGAACGACCGCAACCGCTCGGTCGATCCGGCCTTGCTCGCGCCTTTGATGGCCACTGGCAATGTCCAGTGGGTGAGCCTCCAAAAGGGCGCAAAGCCCGACGATCTCTCGGCGCTCCGACGCACGGCGCCGATCGCCGACTGGACCGAGGAGCTCAGCGATTTCGCCGACACGGCCGCGTTGATCAGTGCGCTCGACCTCGTGATCACGGTCGACACCTCGGTCGCGCACCTCGCGGGTGCACTCGCCAAGCCGGTTTGGCTGCTGCTTCCCTTTGCGCCCGACTGGCGCTGGCTCATGGCGCGCGAGAACAGCCCCTGGTATCCGAGCGCGCGCCTCTTCCGGCAGGCCAAGGCGGGCGACTGGCCGAGCGTGCTGGCGCGCGTCGCCGCGACCTTGCGTGAAGAAGCGGCGCGGCACGGTTTCGGGTCAGCGCTTCGGGACGTAGCCTCGCTCCGTACCGAGGCCGATCAATTGGCCGCGGAAGAGAAGCGCACCGAGGCGATCGCGCTCTACCGGCAGGCGCTCGCCCTGGCACCCGCCGACGCCGATCTGCTCGGCAACCTCGCTGCCCTTCTGATCGATGAGGGCGAGCTGGATAAGGGCATAACGCTCTGCCGTGCCGCGATCGCGCGCGCGCCGACGCGCCCGCGCAACCATGTGAATCTCGCGCTCGCGCTGCTCGCCAAGGGAAAGTTCGGCGAAGGCTTCGACGAATATGAGTGGCGCTATCGCGATCCGACGGCGCCGCATCCACCCGGTGTTGCGCCGGCCTGGACGCCGGATGTGCCGAAGGGCTCGACCGTGATCGTCGAGGCCGAGCAGGGCATCGGCGATGAGATCCTCTACGCCTCGATGCTCGGCGATTTGCAGCGGACCGGCGCGCGCGTAATCGCCGAGGCGGATGCGCGGCTCATTCCCCTGCTCCGGCGTTCGCTGCCGGGCATCGAGACCATGGCACGGCGTCCGAGCGGGCAGCGCACGGTGAAGAGCGCGCGTGTGTTCTACACGATCCCGGCCGCTAGTCTCGGGCGTTTCTTCCGACGTGACGAGAGCAACATCCCGCGCGTTCCCCATTTGAGGGCGGACCCCGTGCGTGTGGCGGCGTTGCAAGAGCAATTGGGTGATGGCCGACTGCTCTGCGGCCTCGCCTGGTGGAGCCGGCGCGCCGAGACCGGCGCGCGTCGCACGCCCGCGCTCGAATTGTGGTCACCTCTGCTTTCGATTGAGGGCGTGCGTTTCGTCAGCCTGCAATATGACCCGGACGCCGCGGGCCTCGACACGCTGCGCCGCCAAGCGCCGGCGGGCATCGAGGAGGTGCCCGGAATCGACATGCGCGCCGATCTGGATGGCGCAGGCGCGCTGATCA
>Ga0194128_10005521_pt1 | contig 17659 bp, 14 predicted proteins | sample TA2KigCa65mmetaG_FD_148650 | JGI IMG/M metagenome (GOLD analysis project Ga0194128, IMG submission 148650) | Freshwater microbial communities from Lake Tanganyika, Tanzania - TA2015037 Kigoma Deep Cast 65m | ecosystem: Environmental > Aquatic > Freshwater > Lake | place: Tanzania: Lake...
GATTTTCCAGCCAGGTGTCACGACGGTTACCGAGGCCAACGTCGCGTTAATCAGGTCAGTGGCGATCGTCGAACTTCCGCCGCCACCAGTCATCTCCGCTTCCGGAATCTTCACCGCTTCGGCGTTTGGTGGCTACAATGAGGCCACGCCGGGCACCTACATCGAGATCTACGGCACGAACCTGAGCGGGGAAGCGAAAGATTGGAACGGGCAATTTGTCAACAACCGCGCGCCGACGGTGCTAAACGACACAACAGTTATGGTCGGAAACAGTGCGGCCTTCATCAGCTTCGCAAGCCCGAACCAAGTCAACGTCCAAGTCCCAACGAGCGTCATAACCAGCGGCACGGTGCCGATTGTCGTGAGCTACAAAGGCCGGCCGAGCGCCGCCGTCAATTTCGCGCTGAAGCCGTCAAAGGGCGGATTGCTGGCGCCTCTATCGTTCAAAGTCGGTGACAAACAGTTCGTCGCCGCGCAACACAACGACAGCAAGAAGTTCGTGAGCAACGGCACGATTGAAGGCACCGAGAACCTGCCCGCCGTCCCCGGCGAGATCCTGCTCTTCTACGGCATCGGATTCGGTGAAGTGCGCCCCAGCGCCATCGGCGGACAGATCGCTTCCGGCACGCAATTGCTGGCCGCGCCGATCGAATTCAAGTTCGGCCCGGCTTCGGCCAAACCCGCCTTCGCGGGCCTAATTCCAGAGCTTGTCGGCTTGTATCAGTTCAATGTCATTGTGCCTGACGACGCTCCCGCGGGCGATATTCCACTCGAAGTGATCGTCGGCAACGACCCGATCGCGCAGCAGCTTTTCATCTCCGTTAAGGCGCGATAGTAAACGCCATCACGTTGCCGCCGGCCGCGATCGCGACGTACTGCTTGCCCTTCGCGGTGTAGGTCATCGGCGACGCCTTCCACGCCTGGCCCGTCGGAAAGTGCCACAAAGTCTTGCCCGTGTGCGCATCGGCGGCCGCGAACGTGCCGCCCGACTCGCCGTAGAACAACAGGCCGCCCGCTGTCGTCAACACGCCGGAGTAGTTCGATTCCGGCGCGCCCACCTGCGGTACTTCCCACTTGATCGCGCCGGTTTCGATGTCGAGCGCGCGCAACACTTTTTGCGGCGGATTGGCCGGATCGTTATACGGCACGAACCAGTTGCCCGCCTGCCTGTACATGTTGCAGTCCTCGACCGTCATCACGTAGAAGAGCCTCGTCACCGGGTTGAACGCCGTCGAATACCAGTTCGTCGCGCCGCGCACCGCGGGACAGACCATCGTGCCGCCCGGCGTTGGTTTGGCCTTCTCATTGACCACAGGCCTGCCCTTCGCGTCGATCGACGTCGCCCACGTCAACCGCTTCACGAACGGCGTGCCGAGCAGGAACTCGCCATTGGTGCGGTCGAGCACGTAGAAGAATCCATTGCGATTCGCCTGCAACAGCAGCTTGCGATCCTGCCCCTTCCATTTCGTATCGACAAGCACCAGCGGCTCGGTAGCGTCCCAATCCCACAGGTCGTGCGGCGTGAATTGGAAGTGCCATTTCAACTTGCCGGTCTTCGCATCGAGCGCGACGACACAATTCGTATAGAGGTTGTCGCCTTTGCGTTCGGTGCCATCGGTGTCAGGGTACGGATTGCCCGTGGGCCAATAGATCGTGTCGCTGGCCGGGTCGTAGGAACCGGTCAACCACGTCGCGCCGCCGCCGTGTTCGATCGCGTTTCCGCCCCATGTTTCCGACCCCGGCTCGCCGCGTTTCGGAATCGTCCGAAAGCGCCAAACTTGCTCGCCTGTTGCGGCTTTGTAGGCTGCGATGAATCCGATAAGCGGGCTGTCGCCGCCCGCGACGCCAGTGATGACCAAATCGCCGACGACCATCGGCGCCGCCGTCGATCCATGCGATCCCGGGCCGCCGTCCGGCAGAAAGACCTGCCACATCAACGCGCCCGTCACACGGTTCAGCGCGATGAGGTGCGCGTCGTCGGTGGCGAAGAAAACGCGGTCGCCGAGCATCGCCGCACCGCGCTGGGCGCCCTTGGCGGCGTCGCCCGAAATCTTGCGTGAATCGCTGCGATTGCGCACGTAGCACCAGATCTCGCGGCCCGTCGTCGAATCAAGCGCGCAGACCTGATTCGGCGCAGTAACGTACATCACGCCATCGGCGACCAGCGGTGTCGTCTGCAAACTCATGTGCGGCAGCGCATAGCTCCATGCCAGCTTCAACTTGGCCGCGTTGGCGGTGTTGATTTGCGCGAGCGGGCTGTGCCGGTTGGCGTTGGGCGCTCCGTGATAGCCGGGCCATTCGCCAAGCTTTGGCTTGTGAACCGCGTCTATCTGCGGCTGTGTGGGAGCCGCCGCCGCCCCGGCCACCGGCCCCATCGGGACGCCTCCGAGCGTGGCGAGATAGGCGATTAAATCGCCGCGTTCAGCGGGCGTCGACTGCAACGCCGGCATCAACGAGCGCTTCTCTTCGACGATCGATGTGTACTCACTTTCTTGCAGCAGATGAAACTTGCCATCAAGCGTTTGCAGTTGCAGATCGTGCGCGCCGCGCGCGCGCGCAAAGCCGCGCAACGACGTGCCGTCTCTCTTCTTCACGTTGACGACAGCGTAGGGATCGTCCGGGCAAAACGCCCATCCGGGACAGCTCGAGCTATTGCGCTTGCCGCGCCGCGAGTTCGGATCGTCGAGCGTCTGCGAGAGTTCGGCCAGCGTGAGTTCCTTCGCGATCTCCGACAGATCAGGCCCGTTCGTACCGCCGACTCCATTCACGGAATGACATCCCGCGCAGTTGGCGCCGAAGAAACGTTTACCGGCGGCGGCATCGCCCGCGGGCTTGGCTTCGAACACCGACGCGTTCCACGAACGAATCACGCGCGCCAGCGCATCGAGATCGCGATCGGCGATGGGAAACGCGGGCATGCCACCTTGCGTGCCATTGCGAATCAGACTTCGAATTTGCGCTTCGGACCTGCGCCGCAGCGAGCGCGCGTTAAGCAACCCGGGTCCGCGATCGGTGCCCGTGGCGTTATCGGCATGACAGCCCGCGCACATTTGCTTGTAGACGGGAGGGGGATCCTGGGCGAAGAGGCCCGCGGCGGCGACGAGTAGAAAAGCGATTCGCATTTCTACTGACTATATCGCGCAAGCTCCACCGCCCCATACAGCACCGAGTCATCCGCCAGCGCCGCCGGCACAACATCGATCCGCGCGCGCGACCACGCCGTGATCTGCCGGCGCAGTTCGGCGCGCAATGGAACGAACAGTTTGTCGCCGGCTTTGCTGATGCCGCCGCCGATCACAATCCGCGACGGATTCAAAATCATGATGCACGCCTTCAATCCGCGCGCGAGTTTCACGACGTACGAAGCGACGAATTCCGAGTCGTCGAGCAACTCTTTCGCCGTCTTGCCAAAATCCTTCTCCATCCACAACCCGCAGCACATGCGCTCAAAACACCCGTTCGAGCCGCACAAACACGAGGGCCCATTCGGATCGATATTGATGTGCCCCAACTCGCCCGCGTACGAATCCGCGCCTCGATAGATGCCGTGTTCGGTCAGGATGCCGCCGCCGATTCCTGTCGACAGCGTCATGTAGAACAGCGGGCGATGTCCCTGCCCCGCGCCATGGCAGCCTTCTCCCAGCGCGCCGACGTTGGCGTCGTTGTCCATCACCACGCGGTCGATAAGAAGCTCACTCCGCACCCAGCCGCAAAAATCGAAATCCGCCCAGCCGCCGACATGCGTCGACAACGTCACCATCTGCGTTTCGAAATTCACGGGTCCGCCGAAGCCAATGCCACAGCGGTCGAAAGCGATATCCCACACCCGCACGCGTTCGGCGATGCGCGCGAGCATCCAATCCTTGCCGCCCTCGCGATCGGTGGCTTCCGAGTGCCGGTGCGTCATTCGGCCAGCGCCGTCGAAGCCCGCGATCGTGAACTTCGTGCCGCCGATGTCGAGCGCCAGCGTGTTCATTCCTTCGCGCGCAGTTCGTCCCGCGACGCGGTGCCGGTGCCCTTTTTCATGATCGTGATTGACGCCACTTTGTTGCCGAAGCGCGCGGCTGTTTCGGCGTCGCGCGTGACGGCGTAGGAGGTCGCAGCGCCGGCCGTGAAGCTGTCGCCCGCGCCGCAGATGTCGACGGGTTTCGCGACTGGCGATGTTCGCACCGCCGCCTCGCCTTCAGGCGAGAAGATCCGCACTCCGTTACCGCCTTGCGTGACGAACAGCAGCGGCGCCGCGCAGTGCGCGCGCAATCGAGGGAAGTCGACAACGCCGAACGCGCGGTCGCACGCTTCGCTCGCCTCTTTTTCATTCGGCTTGATGATCACGCCTTGAAAGTGTTCGGCGCGCGCGCGGGAATCGACCCATACGACGACCTCGGGATGCGCCTGCGCGAACGATTCAATCGCGCCGCGCAGCGTGGCCGATACAACGCCACCCGCGGATGTCTCCGCCTGATCGCTCACGATGACCACATCGTACTTCGGCGCCGCATTGTTGAACTGATAGACCAGCGCCATATCCACGTCTTCGGAAAGCGCGCGGGTGTTGACGAAATCGACGCGCGCCAGATCTTCGACATCGTTTGTCGCGTTGATCAGCTTCGTATACGTGAAAGTCTGCAGGCCGTCGATTTGCAACAGGTGTTCATGGCCGATGCCACGCGCCGTTAACGCATCGCGCAGTTCCCAGCCGAAGCCATCGCGTCCCGCGACGCCGAGCACGTCGACCTTCCCCACGCCAAGCGCCGCAAGATTGTTCGACACCGTTCCGCCCGCGCCGGGCGTGACTTCGACACGCACCACGCCGGTGCGCGGAATGCCCGTTTCGGCGGACGCCAGCGCCAACGCCGGATCGTACCAGCACCAGCGATCGAGGCAGATGTCGCCGACGACAAGCACATGGAGATCGCGAATGCGTTCGAGAATCTCCGCCGTGTTCATCGCGTCAATCTCCAAAGCGCTGGCAGCGTCGCGCGGTGATCGCCGCAGAAATAGTAGCTCTCACCTCCGTCGGCGACCGTCCGCACCAGTATCGTTTTGTGCGGTCGGAAGTAGTAGCCGGGATCGGACTTCGGCAGCTCTTTGTGAATATCGCCGGCGATCGGGACCATGTCGAACACGGCCGTCGCGAAGTTCTTCACCACACGGCCCTGCTGATGCGCAACGTTGCGCGACATCGCCAGCGCCTTCAAATAAACCTCGGGCGCCATGATCGCCGAACCGAAGCTCAACATCACGCCGCCTTCCAGATTTTCAACGGACTTCGCGAAGATCAGAAAATCGCGATAACTCGACGCGCCCACCGCCGCGCCGTCGCAGTTCGGGTGCTCGTGCAGAATGTCGTAGCCCAGGCCCGCGTGCACCGTCGCCGGCACGCCGCAGCGATACGCCGCCGCGAACACGCTGAGATCCCTGTACGGAAACGAGCTCGCTTCGATGTGCCGCCCGACGCTCTCACCCAGGCCAAGTTCCAAGCGCGCCGCCTCGGCGATAACGTCGTTCAATTCGCCCGTCTCCTGCCACAGGCCGAACTCGCCGCTGCGAATGTAGCGCGCCACCGATTCCGTCGTCGCGCCGATCCGCGCCAGTTCGTAGTCGTGAATCGCGCCCGCGCCGTTAAAGGCGATGTGTGTGATCACGCCGCGCTCGATCCAATCGATCAAAAAACGGTTCACGCCGGCGCGCAACACATGTGCGCCCATCATCAAAATGCGCGCCGCGCCACGCGCCGAAGCCTCGTGCAACTTCGCGGCGATCACTCCTAAATCCCCATGCTCATATGGCGGCGTCGCATCGCCAAGCGCCAGCCAGCGTGAGATTTCCAGATCGTGCACGCGCTCGGCCAGCGGCTTAATCAGGAGGCGCGAGCGGTCGAACGTTTCGTACTTGGAAGGCATCAGGGGAAGATCGTCTTGAGCAAGTCAGGCGTTGTGTTGAAGTGCGGAACGATCCAGTCCGCGCCCGAATTAACGAGCCGGTCGCGCTTCCACAGATCCACCTGCGCGCACGACGGTTCGTCGGACGCAACGCCAACCGCGACGCCGCCGACCGACTTCACGTTTTCGATCTCGACATACCCATCGCCGAAGCCGATGAACTCTTCGCCTTTGTTCTCGGCCGAGTCGATAATGCGTTTGATCAGGATCGCTTTCGAAAAACTCTTGTAGTCGTCGAGCGCCCCGTACATGCGGTCTTCGAAGTAGGGCTGCAAGCCAAGAATCGTCGCTTCATGCTTCACGTACTTGTCGTCGGTGCCCGACGCCAGATAACACTTGATGCCGCGATCGCGCAAGCCGTCAAGCAGCGCCACCGATCCCGGCACAAGCCAGGTGACCGGGTCGATGTGGCCCTTCTCCAGGCCTTCGATGCGATCTTTGATCATGACCATCAGGCGGTCGAGATACATGTGCTTGTAGTCGAGCGGGTCCTTCGGTGTTCCGCCGCGTTTCGCCATCTGCTCCGCGAACTCGATCATCTGATAGATCGTCTGCCGGCCCGTCAATCGGCCGACGTACTCCTTGACGATCTCAGTCAGTTGCTCTTCCGTCTCGCCGGACTTCGTGTCGAGAAGAATCTCGACCATCATCGGCACCATCACCTCCACCCAACCGGAGCGGATGAGCGACAGCGTGCCGTCAAAATCAAAAAGGGCAACGCGAGCGTTGCCAGCGTGCGCGCCGGGGCGCAAGGTTTCAATCATGCTTACGTCTATTTTCGCATGCGCCGCAGGCGCGGGCATTTACGTCCGCACCGCCACGACTTCCAGATACTCCGCCTCCACGTGCGTCGTGCCATTCAAACCGGTATTCGCCGCTGACCACAGAGCGGCCAGATCCTCGCGCAACCCGCTCTGGCCGGCGGCTTCAAACGCCCGCGACATAGGCTCGTAGGGCATGCGGAAGAACTCGACGACATCCGCTGGCGGAAACGGATAAACAAACGGACACATACGCTTCGTACACGTCAGCGCCAAAATGCCATCCCGCATGCGTTCGCGCACGACCGGTTCACTGCCCCTCAGAACCGGCGACGGCATCCCGGGCGGCACACGCGCTTCATCTCCGCCGCCACAAGTTCCGGCTGAGGCGTGAACATCAGCAGGTCCGCCAGTTCTGTCGCGCGAATGCGCTGCATTCGAATAAGTACAACCGACGGCGCCGTCGCCGCGGTCAGCGCCAGTATCTGCGGGAAGTCGCTGTCAAGTGTAATAACGACGCGCTGTTGCGCAGTGCCAAACGAAAGGATGTCCCTGTCTGCCGCGTCATGCATTGACAACTCGCTCACATGTACGGCGTCCCAGCCACGAGCGCGAAGCTTCGGTGCGGCTGTCAAGGGTAGCCCTTGTTCAATGACGATCCGCTTCACGCTGCGTCAAGATGAACGTCGATCGTCCCATCTAGCGCGGCCGCCGCAAACGCAAGCGCCTGTCGCAGATCCTCTTCTTGCAAATCCGGGAAGTCTTCGAAAAGCTCCGCCCGCGTGGTGTAAGTCGCCAGAATATCGAGCACCCTGCGCACCGTAATCCGCATCCCGCGGATACACGGCTGCCCGCCCATCTTCCCGGGCTCGATGGTGATCCTGTCGAATGGCGCGCGCAACGTCATGTCGATATTATCCCTCCATCCTCCGCGCCGCCGCATTCCACCGCACCCGCACGCCGCGCCGCAGCGACTCCATCGCCATGCACCGCGCCACGTTCGTCGCCTGCCCCGCCTCAACATTCGCGTTCGGGTCCTTGCGCGACTTCACGCACTCAATCAGATTCCGAATGTGCGATCGCGTCGCCGAGCCGAACGTCCCCGGCTCGGACCGCTGCCGTTCCGGCTTCAACTCCACCGCCTTCGGATCTTCGCGATACAACGCGTAGCTCTCTCGCCCAACATCGAGCCGCGCTTTCGATCCGTGATAGCCAACCAACTGATCGAGCGTGCCCGAATAGCGCATCGCTTTGTAACCCACTGTGAATGTCGCAAGGAAATTCTCCGGATACTCCAGGCACATCGTCGTCGTCTCGGACACCTCGACCCCATCGAGATTCGGCCGCGTTGCGCCAACAACAACCGCCGAAGGAATCGACGCGTTCATCAGCCACACGATCGAATCGACAATATGCGCCGCCTGCCCAATCATCAACCCGCCCGAGTAATCCCAGTAGTAATACCAGTTGAAAAATCGCGCCGCGTCCGCCTCGCGCTTCGGCGAAGTCCCCAGCCACGCCTTCCAATCAATCTCGCCCTCGAAGGCTTTTTTCGAACTCACACCGGCCTGATGGTTGTACCACCAGCCATTCACCAATCGCACATCGCCCAGCCCCGCGGTATCGCGGATCTGCTTGGCTTCTTGAAACAGCGGAAAGCTCCGCCGCTGCATGCCGACCTGCACCACGCGCTTGGTTTCGCGCACCGCCTTGATGATGCGAAACCCCTCGTCCGGCGTATGCGCCATCGGCTTTTCGACATACACGTCCTTGCCCGCGTGCACCGCGTCGATCACCATATGCGCGTGCCAGTGATCGGGCGTTGCGACGACAACGACATCGATCGACTTATCGTCGAGCACGCGTTTGTAATCCTTGTACGCCTTCGCGCCGGTCGACGCCACCTTCAAGCCGAGATCGAGATTCGGTTGATAGACATCGCATACCGCCGCCATCTCGACGCCGATCTCCTTGAACTCCGCGGTCAGCAGCCGCCCTCGCCCGCCGGAACCGATGATCGCGCCGCGTACTTTCTCGTTCGCTCCGAGTAGTGAAGTTGCGGCGCCTACAAACATTCGTCGTTGCATAAACATCATCATGCAATAAAATGAGGCCATGAACCGCCGCGCCTTCGTTCCCCTCACTGTCGTCCCGCTGCTTGGCCAGCCCGCCGGCCGCAAGTACAAAACCGCGCTCATCGGCTCCGGCTGGTGGGGCATGAATATCCTGCGCGAGGCGATCGCTTCCGGCGAATGTACGTGCGTCGGTTTCGCCGATCCCGACCCAACGCAGATCGCCGTCGCAAAAGCGGAGCTGGCAAAGTTCTCCGGCGATCAGCCGCGCGAATACCGCGACTACCGCGAACTGCTGTCAAAGGAACGTCCCGATATCGCTATCGTCGCGACGCCCGATCACTGGCACGCGCTGCCCACAATCGATGCCGTCAAAGCCGGCGCGCATGTCTACGTCGAAAAGCCGATCAGCCACACCATCGACGAAGGCAAGGCGATGGTGAAGGCCGCGCGCGAAGGCGACCGCGAAGTTGTCGTCGGCCTGCACCGCCGCGTATCGCCGCACTGTATCTCGGGCATGGAATTCTTGAAGTCGGGCAAAGTCGGCAAGATCGGCATGGTGCGATTGTTCGCGCATGCCGCCGGCGGGCCCGGCAAGAAAACGCCCGACAGCGAACCGCCCAAGGGCATGGATTGGGACCTGTGGCTCGGCCCCGCGCCCAAGCGCGCGTTCAACGCCGCAATCCATCCGAAGGGCTTCCGTCATTTCTTGGATTATGCGAACGGGACGCTTGGCGATTGGGGCGTCCACTGGTTCGATCAACTCTTCTGGTGGACCGAAGAAACACATCCGAAACGCGTCTACTCAACCGGCGGCCGCTACGTGCGCGAGGACTCCACCGACGCGCCCGACACGCAAGTCGTCGCACTTGATTTCGAGAGCTTCAAGTGCACATGGGAGCAACGCCACTACGCCGGCAATAGCGCCGAAGCCACGCCCATTGGGGCGTATTTCTACGGAACCAACGGCACGTTCCATCAGGGCTGGCGCGACGGCTGGACGTGGTTCCCCGCGAACAAGAACGAAAAGCCGATCCACGTTGAACCGCAACTCAACTCGCCCGACGGTCAAAACATCAAAGAACTGTGGGCCGATTTCCTCGACGCGATTAAGAAGCGCCGCAGGCCCGTGCGCGACATCGAAATCGGCCACCGCGCGACAGCGGCCAGCCTGCTCGGCATGGTGTCGATGAAGCTCGGCCGCGCCGTCGAGTGGGACGGCAAGACGATCACCAACGACAAGGAAGGCGTGAAGCTGCTGCGCCGCGCCTACCGCGCGCCTTGGAAGTATCCGAACGCTTAACAGGAGAATGTTATGCCATCCATGATCGGCGCTTACGGCGACTGGGCCGCGCGCTTCGCCGCCGACCCGCCCCGGCTTTCCTTCCGCCGGCCCGAGTTCAAAGACGTCAAAGCCTGGCGCGCCCGCGCGCATGCCCGCTTCGTCGAGGCGCTGCTGCCGCCCGCACCGGCCGCGACGCCGCGCGCCACGGTCCAGCATCACCTCGAATACGACGGCCTCGAGATCGAACATCTCACCTGGCAACTGCCGTATGGCCCGCCGACCGAGGCGCTGCTGTTGAAGCCGAAAGGCGCGCGCGGCAAACTGCCCGGCGTTGTTGGCCTGCACGATCACGGCGGCAACAAATACTTCGGCTTGCGCAAGATCACGCGCATGAGCAAAGACCCGCACCCATTGATGATCAAGCACCAGGAACGTTACTACAGCGGCATCGCGTGGGCGAACGAACTCGCCAAGCGAGGTTATGTTGTTCTGGTGCACGACACGTTCACCTTCGCCAGCCGCCGCGTGAGGCCGCAAGATCTGCCGCAGGTCGTTAAAGGCGATCTCGTCGAGCAATCGCCGGAAGCACCTGAAGAGATCGAGAAATACAACCGCTTCGCGGCGAACCACGAACACCTGATGGCCAAGAGCCTCTTCTGTGGCGGCCTCACTTGGCCGGGCGTTTTCAGTTTCGAGGACCAGCGCGCGCTGGACTATCTCTGTTCGCGCTCCGATGTCGACGCGAGCAAGGTCGGCTGCGCGGGACTCTCCGGCGGCGGCTTGCGCACCGTCATGCTCGCCGGACTCGACCCGCGCATTAAGACGGCCTGCTGCGTCGGCATGATGACGACATGGCGCGACTATCTGCTCAACAAAGCCCACACGCACACATGGATGTGTTACATCCCCGGACTGCCGCGCGATCTCGACTACCCCGAAATTCTCGGGCTCAACATCCCCGCATCCGTAATGGTCCTCAACAACCGTCAGGACTCGCTGTTCACGATGCCCGAGATGGAGCGAGCTGACCGCATCCTAGGCGAAGTCTACAAAAAGGCCGGAGCCGCCGATCACTACAAATGCAATTTCTACGACGGCCCGCACAAGTTCGACGCCGAGATGCAAAAGGACGCCTTCGCGTGGTTCGACCGCTGGTTACGCTCTTGAACGTTTTTCCGGCCAAGTAAACACCGAAGCCACAGCGAAGTTCCAGACGGCGGCGATCACCGTTCCAGCGGCGCCGGCCGCCCACCAAATCACGCCCTGCGCTTTCAACCAAAGCGCCAGCGACAGACTCGCCACTCCTCCCGCCGCGCACACCGCCAGGAAGGTTGCGCCCCCGGCGATAATCGCGGCGCCGCGGAGTTTGCGATCCCGATACGTGAACTCGTTGTTCATCGCGAAGTTGCTAAGAGCCGCGACCGTCGTCGCCGCAAGATGTGCTTGCGAGAATGGCATATCGTACAGATCGATTGCAGTGCCAAGCACAACCAAGTGCAACAACAATCCTACCGAACCGACAATCGAGAACAGAACGAATCGGACGGGAACAACACCGCCGATGACCTTGTGGACAATCAGGACCAAATACTCGGCAAGAGTGTTCGGATCTAACTTGCTTTCGCCGTGCAGTCGCGCGCGAAACCGGTACGGCACTTCGGCGAAGCGAACGGGCCTTCTGGAAGAGGCGACAAGGTCAACCAGAACTTTGAAGCTAACCCCGGACATCTGGCGAACCGCCGCGTCTAGGAATCGGCGGTCGACTAGAAAATAGCCGCTCATCGGATCGGAGAGATCCGTGCGCGCCACAAAGCGGCTCAGTCTACGCCCGGCCTCGCTCAACTGCACCCGCGCGTTGGAAAATTCACCCATCCCGCGGGCCTCAAGATTCCGGCTCGCCACGACCAGATCCAATTCGTCCTCTCGAATCCTCCGCAGCATCTGCGGCAGGATAGTCTCATCGTGCTGTAGATCCGCGTCGATCACCCCGAGATACGGCGCGACGGACGCCATCATCCCCTCAATGCACGCCGAAGTCAGCCCTCGGCGCCCGATTCCTTGCAACACACGGACGTGCGGCTTAATACGGCCGATCTCGCGGAGCAAGTCCGCGGTTCCGTCCCGGCTGTCATCGTCGACAAAGATCGCTTCCCATCGAATCCCTTCGAGCGCCGATTCCAGTCGCTCGATCAGCGGACCGACGTTATCCCGCTCGTTCAAAGTCGGCACAACGACAGCCAACTCCGGCGGACCTGATGTCGGACCGGCATCGGCGAGCGTTTCAGGGTGGAATTTCGCGAGAGCGCGTTTCATTGACCAGCCATATGCTCATTATCGGCAAACTTCGGAAACATTCGAAGATTAACGCGGACGCGGGATTTCGAAGCTCTTTCCGCTCCGACGGAACACGTTAATGACGAACGCCTCAGCCGGAGTTCCGAGCACCTCGCTGCCCGCCGGAATCGTCCGGTCGCTTTCGAGGATTCCGCTACTCAGCTTGCCGTTCGCCCACTTCTCCACCGCGCCCTTGACCTTTACGCCATCGATAACCACGGCCGTCTCCAAATACGGCACACTTTGCGGAGCCCTCGTCAACAGCGGCAGCAGCATCGGCCCCGCAAACACAAGCAGAATCGTGACGATCACCAACGCCACGCGCTCCGTTCAGCACCAGCCCAAGTCCACGATCAGAAGATCACCTTCAGCCCGAACTGCACCTGCCGGCCCGTCGCCGACGATCCCGTCAGTTTGCCGAAGTTCGCGTTGCCGATCGTCAGCGCGCTGTTGGTCGCGCCCGGCAGGAAAAACGCCGGTGTGTTGGAGAGGTTGAATGCCTCGGCGCGGAACTGCACGTTCACCCGCTCGCCGGCGCGGAAGTTCTTGAACAGCGAGAAGTCGAGGTTGGTCGCGGTCGGTCCGCGGCCGATGCGGCGCGCCGCGGTGCCGAACCGGATCAACTGCACGCCGGTCGCGCTCGCCACCGAACCCGGAAGCGAGAACGCCGCCGGGTTGAAGAACCCGTCGACGCCGCGGTTCGGCAAATAGAGCGATTGCCCGGTCACGCGGTCGGGCGTGTTGATCGTCGCGAACAGTTGATTGCCCGCGGGAATGCGCGTTGTGCGGATGTCGGTCGGGAAACCGGTGCGGCGCGAGAAGATTCCGTTGATCTGCCAGCCTCCGAACACGAAGTTCGCCGGACCCTTCGACGACAACAATTTCTTGCCCGCGCCGAACGGCAGTTCGTAACCGAAGCTCGTGATAAACACGTGCGGCACATCCAGCGCGCCGTACGATTTTTCGTTCTTCAGATTCCACGAATCGACCGGAAACGTCGTGCCGCCGTTTTGCGCGAACGAGCTTGACCCGCCCGAACCGTTGATCTCCAGATTCTTCGACCACGTGTAATTCGCCAGCAAATTGATGCCGTTGCTCATGCGTTTTTCAACACGCAGCAGCAGCGAGTGATAGGTTGATCGTCCGATCGCCGAATCCAGCCCAACCGCGTTGCTCAAGTGCGGGAACATCCGGTGGATTTGCAAATTGCGTCCGCTCGCCGCAACCTCCCACGGAATCTGATTCAGGTTCACGCGGCTGACCAACCGGTTGGCGACAAGGCCGGAATACGCCATCTCGAACACCGTGTCGCGCATGGCCTCGTACTGCAAACTGAGGTTCCACTGCGTCGTATAGGGATTCGCCGAGTTGGCGATGTCGGAGGTGCGAATCAGCGTCGACAAAGGACGCGTTGGCGTGAACGCGGAAAGCGTCGGGTCGCTTGGCAGCGCCTGGATCGGAGAACTCAGAGTCAACGGCGGATTCAAAGTGCCGCTGGCCGAGATCGACGGAAACACCAACTGCGGCGTGTTCGGAATGTTGCCGCCGAACTGCGTCACTTCCTGATTCTGCTCTCGGCGCGCGTAGAACACGCCGATGCCCGAGCGCACCGTCAGCTTGCGGAATGGCGAGTACGCCAGCCCGAACCGCGGCGCGAAGTTGTTCGGATCGCCCTTGACGATAGCGCGAGTAAACCCATCCTTGCCCGGCAGCGCGATCCGCCCGGTGCGCGGGTCGAACAAACCGCCACGGTCGCGCGCGTCGATAGGCTGCGTGTAGATTTCAAACCGCACGCCGATATTCAACGTCAGCTTCGAGGAGATCTTCCAGTCGTCCTGGAAGTACGTTCCGACGTAGACGTCGCGCTGGCGGGACCAATCAAGCAACTGCGTGCCCTGCGTGCCCGACGGGAACCCCATCAGAAAATCGGCCAGCGGCGCGCCCGAGCCCGCGGCGTCGGACGACGAACTGAAGATCGAGCCGAAGATCAACTGGCCGCCGCCACGGATCACGTCGTAGAGATACCGCCGCGCGTCGATGCCCATCTTCAGGCTGTGTTTGCCCTTGTTGATCGAAATGTTATCGGATAGCTGATACGTGTTCTCGATGTTGATGTTCGGATCGCCGCCGCCGATGCCGGCGAACTGCGCCTGCGTGTTGATTGCGCCGGAGAAGTTGAACGCAAAGCTCGGGAAACTCTGCACCGGGAACGGGAAGAGCGCGATGTTGTTCTGCCGCGCGAAGTCGGCACCTTCGGGTCCGCGGCCGGCGAACGAACCGTTCTGCCGCGTGTAGCCGGCGCGGAATTCGTTGACGATCGAAGGCGAGAAAATGTGTGTATCGCTGACGACCGTGTTGATCGCCTCGCGGAGGTTCAAGCCGCCGCCGCCGATGAAGCCGTCGAAGTTGCCCGGGTTCGGATCGGTCGCCTTGCTGCGCGAGACGCGGCCGAACAGCGAGTTCTTCTCACCGAAGCGCTGATCGATCTTTGCGTCGAATTGATTGTTGTCGAACGGGTTCGCAGCCGTGCGCAGGAAGTTGCGCGTATCGGCGCCCGGAGTTCCGAAGTTCGGCGCGGGCAATAGCGCCAACGTCGCGGCGGCGCCGGGATGAATGTAGCTCTGCGGCAGCCGGTTGTTCGGCAGCGGTGTCGAAACCACCTGTCCGTTGGCTGCCAGGCGGCGCGCGCGCGCGTCGTAGATGGGCGCGCGGTAGCGCGAGAAATCGCCGGTTCGATAGTCGGTCGGCGGGATATCGAGAATGTTCGAGTTGGCCGACGTTCGGCGCCGCAGGCCCTCGTAGTCGGTGAAGAAGAAGGTCTTGTTCTTGCCGTTGTAGAGCTTCGGAATGACCACGGGGCCGCTGGCGAGAAATCCGAACTGATTCTGCTTAAACGGCTGGCGCGGCCGCGCGCCGGCATTGGAGAAAAAGTTGTTCGCGTCGAGCTTCTCGTTGCGCAGGAAGTTCCAGGCGCTGGCGTGATACTGATTGCCGCCGCTCTTCACCGTCGCCGAAATAATCGCGCCCGCCGAGCGCCCGAACTCCGCACTGTAGTTATTCGTCTTGACTTTGAACTCTTCGACGGCATCGACCGACGGCGTGTAGTTGATGCCATTTCGCCCGATCGCGTTCGAGTTCACCGACGTGTTGTTATCGATGCCGTCGAGCATAATGTCGTTGGTCGAGTACCGTCCACCGCCCGCGACGAACGGGAGGTTGGTTCCCATGCCGGACACCGGAACCGTGTTGCCCGCGAGCAGCCCCAGGGCGAAAGCGTTGCGGCCGTTGAGCGGCAGTTCGACGATCTTCTTGTTTTCGATCACCTGACCAAGCGACGACGTGTTGGCGTCGAGCAGCGGTGTCGATGCGTTGACCTCCACGGTCTCGGCCACCGTGCCGATCTCGAGATCGATCGGAAGGTTGACGGTCTGATCGACGCGCACCGTAATCGGCGTCACGGTCTTCGACTTGAAACCTTGCGTCGCCACCGTGATCGAATACGGTCCGACGCGCAGAAACTGCGCCGTGAAATCGCCGCTATCGTTCGACGAAAGATCGCGCGTCTCGGCAGTGCCAAGGTGGCGGAGCGTAATCTTGGCGCCGGCGACAGCGGCGCCGGACGGATCCTTCACCGAACCGGCGATGGTGCCGGTGGAAATTTGAGCAAACGCCGAGAAAGCGCTGAACAGCGCGGTAAATGCGAGCCTCATGATGAGGGCATCATAACATCTAGCGCTTGAGGCCGGTTGTCCAGTTCAGAACAACCGTTATCGGGTGCGGAAACGGCTCGCCGGCCCGGCTGTTCACCAGAAACCGCTGGCCGTCCCGGCTGGGCGCGTAGTTGGTGCGGTAGACGTCGGCCGCCAGCGGTACGCGCGTCTGGAACAACGCGACTGGCGTTCCGAACGAAGGACCGGCCCCGACATACACGACCATCAGCTTCCGGTCTTCGGCCAGGTAATACAGCTCGCGGCCATCGGCGCGCCAGCGCGGCTCCGCGCCGCCGGTGGTGGAGACCTTCCATTTCCGATCCGCCGATGGAAACGTCTGCACGTAAACTTCGAGCTTTCCGGTTTCCTGTGTTGCGTAGGCCAGGTAGCGGCCGTCGGGCGAAAAATTCAAATGCAGATAATCCAGATTTTTGCCCGCGCCCTTCATGGACGATAATTCTCCGCGGTCGGAGAGAGGTACCAGGGCCGGACCATAAACCGCTTCCGGCGTCATCGCTGACGCGATCAGAAACCGTCCGTCCGGAGACCAATCGGTGGCCATCAGGTTTACAGCGTTGAATCCCGACCCGCGTTGTTGTGCGGTGGAGACCACGACCGTTTCCTCCGAGTTGCCGCCGGTCACCGATTTTTGAAAGAGTTCGATCCGTCCGCCGCGGTTGGACCGGAAGATGATGCGGTTGCCGTCCGGCGACCAGACCGGCGATGCGTCCAGGGCGGCATGCGACGTAAACCGCGAAGTACTGCGTTTCTCCAAATCCGTGATCCAGATATCGATATTAGCTGTCTTGGCATCAAGTACCGAAGCTGCAAGCTTCGAATGATCCGGCGAGAAGCGGAAGTCGATGTTGTCCACTTCCGGCAACGGCGTTTCCGTCTGCTTCCCCGACCGGTCGAACCACGTCAGGCGGCCCTTGTTCTCGATATTGCCGGAGTACACGATGGTGCCATTCTCTGCGACGTCAACCGCCAATTCTCCCGCGGATGAGGGCCCGATCCCTTCAGCCACCGCGAACGGCTGTCCGGTCAGTTCCAACCTCGAGGCGTCGAACGCCTGGCCAATTAGGACCGAACCATCCGCCCAAAGCAGATAACCCGGCGAGACATAAACGGCGCTCGACAAGGTGTCCAGCAACCGTTTTCTCGGGCCACCGCCGAGGTCTCCCACATATAACCCGCGGGCCGAAGTCACCGCGCTTCGATCCGTGTAAATGAAGTGGCGGCCATCGGGTAAAAACCGCGGCCATCGCTCAACCCGGACATGGTCGAACCTCTCGTTGACCAGCGGCTGCGCCTCTTGCGGTCCCGAGGCGGAAATGCGGTGCAGCGCAACGCCGCCCTTACCGAGGAGAATCGTTCCGTCCTTGCTCCAAGTGCCGCCCCGGGGATCGGGTACGTTGTTGCCGATCACTTGCACCAATCCGCCCGAAGGCCGTACCTTCTTTAGTATCGCAGCGCCGGGTCTAATCCCCCCGCCTTTCAGGCGGGCTGCTTTCAGCCACGGTACTGCAAAATGGAAAGATGGCCGAGTACCGAC
>Ga0194128_10005522_pt1 | contig 17656 bp, 18 predicted proteins | sample TA2KigCa65mmetaG_FD_148650 | JGI IMG/M metagenome (GOLD analysis project Ga0194128, IMG submission 148650) | Freshwater microbial communities from Lake Tanganyika, Tanzania - TA2015037 Kigoma Deep Cast 65m | ecosystem: Environmental > Aquatic > Freshwater > Lake | place: Tanzania: Lake...
TGTATCCGCTTTAACGATAGCATTACACAATTCTAAAGCAACTGTTGTTGCTCACGCAAGTGAAAGAAATTGGTTTGGTAGTTCAGTTGGTTAGAATACCTGCCTGTCACGCAGGGGGTCGCGGGTTCGAGTCCCGTCCAGACCGCAAAACGCTTCGTTAAAGACAAGTCCTATATGGCTGTAGGAATTAGAAAACCCTAGAATGTATCAATGTTCTAGGGTTTTTGCTTTTATGGAGTTTTTGGTCCGATTTTAAAACCGTGGACGGAACCGTGGACGGATTTCTAAAATTTTCTACTCGTTTTCGGAAAAATTAATTGTTAATAACTTTTCATTTTACAGTTCGGGTAGGACCGCAAAAATGGGGGTGAAAATGGGACTTATTTTTGACCTCATTTTAATCGTAAAAATCCCTCTTCAAATACCTCAAAATTTCTTCTCTCGCTACTTTACCGACTCGAGGAACATCGATCAAATTGGTTTTTTCTATCAAATCCATGAGATCAGCTTTTTTGTGAACTCCGTTTTGCTTTAATACATTTTGAGTACCTGTAGAAAAGCTATCGAAAAACCGCAAGATGTCTTTCGCTTCATCCGACATCAACTCATAAACAAAATCATACATCGGATGGTCTTGGCTCAACAATAAACGCACATGGTATCTATTTGTAAATTCGATGAGCGAGTCTTCATCGTAAACACCCATACTTAAAAATTTCCGTCGTGTAACGTAGGCGAAATTTAACAGGAAGGGTAGTTTGCCCTCATTGACGTGTTTCTGGTAAAAGAAAAACACTTCCTTTTCTATATCATTCTTCCACAATAAATCAGCGTACATAATCGGAACGAATTTCTTTGGGTGGTTTTCTACGTAATCTATCAGTTTTTCCACTGATGTAATATTCTTGACAATTAGAAATGGTCTGATTGCTTCCGGGATAGGGTATTTAAATTTTGACACGGCCTATTTTTTTGCCAAGATTAAACATAAAACCTTGTATTTAAAAAGCTTTCGGTATAAGTACCCCGATTTTTAGTACTTATACCCACTCCCCATTAGTACATGTACTAATTAGTAAACAACTCTTCTAAATCCATTCCTAAATACGTCAAAATCTCTTGTTTTGATTTCTTACCGATTTGATGCACACCAACTAACCCTGTCTTACGGATTAATTCAATGAGCTCCTCCCTACTCTCCACGCCAGCCTGCCGCAAACCATTCTTTATTCTTTCTGAGAAGTTGCTAAAAAAATGATCGATGGCATCGGGTTCTTCTGCAATGATTCGGCTGAAAAAATTCTACATGAATTAATCTATATCACTTTTATCTGAGGTCTTATTATGCGTTTTAAATAGTTAACGAAAAAAAAGTAAATTTAAGTTCACTTTAATTTTGAAAAATGGAATTTGATTCTTCAGATTTAGAATTAATCGATAAGATAAAACTAGCTATTGATAACGAAATACTAATCACCTTACCCTGGTTGTGTAATCAATATAATATCGGAACAAATAAGGCTAAAAGAATAATAGCCTTTCTTGTAAAATCTGGGGTTTTGTATATAAAGGAGGAAGACATTACCAATGAGATGTTACTTTGGGTAAATGAAAAAACAGGGTCTTTGGCTGCAAGTCAAAGTTCAGATATTGAAAAACAGAATCGAAAACAAGACGAACAGAAGAAAAAGTTATTGGAGCATAAAAATAAGAATGCAAGAGGCCTTACCTTTTGCCAATTCTGTGGTTATGATATTCAATCACAAAAAACAGTAAATGAATGTAAGGGCAGAGAACATGGTCATAATTTTGTTTTTGCTAAAGATCAAAATTCCAATTGGGTATTAATTTGTAATCGTTGCGGGACAAATGAACACAATAGTTGCTTTACATGTATTCAGTAATTTAAGGGACAAATGTTGCTAGAACATACCAAGCATTTTAGTCAAAATTCTGAATTACTCGATGTTTGGATGCCCATATTAATTCAATATATTGATCAATTTCATAGCTACTCGACAAATTATCATAAAGGTTTAAAAGGTGGTATTGATCAAGTTTTAAGGATTTTAACCGGGTCACACGCTTCATTTGTCTCCATAGAGTTGGTCAACCAATTAAAAGAAGCCCAAAATGAATCAAATCCATTTGAGTTAATTTGGGAAGACCGACATAAAATGAGTATTCAAACTGATCATGGAATAATTACACCAGTTTGGGAGCATACTATTCCAATTAATGAACTAAGAAACAAAATTCTTGAATTGCGTACATTCAAAAATGTATATAAAACACTTATAAATTACCCAGGTATTGCATGGATTTCAAAAGAGGAGGATAAAAGATTAATTGCAATGAAATTTCATAAATCCCGACCTAACGGATTTCTTCCATCATATCAAATTGCAGGGATTGACCTTTTAAATAAAGAGATGTACGATAGTCGAATTAAAAATATTTGAATTCTCACATTCCCAAAGACTAAGGCCTACAAAGTAAGTATGTTTGTCAATAATCTAGTTGTATTGCAATGATAAGCTCAAATCAAGAGCTCAACACCACAAGTTTTCTTCTACACTTCTACTATAGAATCTCATAAAACTCCCGAAAACGGGACAACTGAAAATCAAGTTCAACGCCCGGACGAACTTTGATTTCCACAACCACTTCGTCCGTTTTTTCTACAATAACGCGCTGAGAATGGTGTAACGGCTTGTTTAATACGTATGATTTTGCCCAGTTTTTAAAGCGGATACGGAAAACCTGAGCGGGCTTCTTCTCCACAATAATGCCAATTGTGTCATTGAATATTCTTTAAAAACCTAGTGGCGTCGCAAAAAGCTTTTGAGACCTACGTTAAGGCGCAAGTTGAGCTGCAATACCCCGAAGACGAATGGACCGGCTCTGGCATTCCGTTGTGCATTAATTCCACCTACACCAAATATTACAAACAACGCTACTTTGACCTAGAGCTCTGGGAAAAAGGAACACCCAAAGGTGAAATGTGTGGCGGCACAGCTTTGACGCAGTATGAGTTGGAGGAGATGGGAGAAAATCTGAAGTAAAACGAATGCAAACCTACGACTACTCCGAAACCCTATTTCATGTCCTCACTTCCTCCTCAAGAGAAATTGATATGGGGCCTGCAGTGCGACCATACAAACTCGATCAAAACCAACCCGAATATTATTTCTTCACCAAAATGCCTGAAGCCACGCTTAATATTTTGGTCTATGAATGTTACGGAGGGGAAATCCATCAAGTAGACTCAGCTGAATTCAGGGTGCGACGCTTCCTTTACACCCCAACCAAATTCGTCGATGAAGAACTCGATGACTTGATGCAGAAAAAAGGATTTATCAAATTGAAGGACAAATACGAAAGCAAATACCTAGTTGCTATTTCTTACAAAGATGGTTTGGTTTATGCACCAAGAAGTTGTAGGTGGAATTTTGAGGAGGGAGTTATTTAGTCCAAAATATCTCGAAGCACTTTGACCTGGAGAAAACTCCCATGTTGACCACCCCAAAACGGAGTATGTTGACGAGTTATTTTCTTTTGTCTAAAATCACGATTTAAGGTGGTTAGTAGAAGCGTTTTTTCCAAGTATGAGCGATTTTTTCACTCCGTTTTGAAGTGGTCAAAATTGCCGTTTTCTCAAATTTAAGGATGGTGTTAACTAATCCTTGATGCATCTCACGGAAAAACCACTAGCATGAGTACTACCCATGATAATTTTATCACTTTTTGAATATATGACAACAATCGTCTCAGGGAGATAATTATTGTTGTCATAATGATAATGTCGAAGCACCTTGTCTGAATCGTAATTAACAACAAATGTTGAAGCATACCAACAACCTTGTTTACCCAAACCTCTGAAGTAATTTCCATCATTACTTCTAGATCCACCTGGTAACGCATTGAAACCTGACGAATTTGTGCCATTCCCGTTTTCTAACCAACCTATATTACTTTTTAAACTTTTCACAGCATCTAATTCACCCAGAGTCAATTGTAAAATGGACCATTCCTCATCTGATGGGATATGGAATCCAATTGGAGCAAGCCCTCTAGGATCATTTATTGCATACCAATTATAGAGTTTTCCGTATTTTGGGCCATTGGCAGGGTCATTATTATAATAACACCATACAGGTTGCTCATTTCTTTGAGCTTTATTCCATTCTTCTGCGGTTTTAGCCTGTTGAATTGGTTCTCCATTTCTAAAGCTTGCAACGTTTAAATTCTTTGTCATCCAAATCTGGCTACCAATCGTGACAGTCTGTGAAAATGAGAAGAAATGGATTAAACAGAAAGCAAAAATAAACTGAAATTTATAAGTCATAATTTACTATTTTGTCACGGGTAATAGCATACACCAAACTCGTTATTTTGTAAATTTACATCAAAAGTACTAAACTATAATCTTTAATTTATGAAATCCTACCTTACCTTTTTACTGGTAATTAGCCTTTCCCCAATCATATTTGCTCAACCACAAGCATTTCTTCAGGAGAAATTTGGATTGTCACTGAGTGATGATGAATTATTTGATGACGTTGGTTGTTGCCCCACTCAAGAACCACTACAAAATGGTCCTGGTACCTTGAACAGTAAAATTCTTCTGGATAATAAACCCTATAATGGCCTAATTTTTCAACAATTTGATCTCTATGTAAATAATGAAGCTATCCGAAATGGATATTTTCTTATCGTTTCAAACGGAGTACGTAGATTAAAAATTCAATTTAAGGATAAATATGTTCAATCAATCATCAAATACAACAACTCTGGCTACAGAATTTGGAGTCAATATTACTACCATGATTGTGGATTAAATTGTGCCAAGGAACGTGTAAAGGTTTCGAATATTTTAGAAACCCAAGATAATGATGAAACTTATGAAACTTATGACGCAAAATACGTTGAAATTATTAATTCCGGGGGTTTTACAAATCTTATTTCTTCAGGTGCTTTAGCCAGGTATGAACAATATGCTACCCCAACATCATTTTTAACCCAAAATATTTGTAATAAGAACATAAGTCTCAATGGCGTAGTAAGATCTTTTCACCCAAATGGGAAACTTGCATCATTCAAAATATATCCTAAAATGAAAGAGCCGATAAGAGAAATTATTTTATTTGAATATGACTACAATCAGAATGCGACAAACATAGATACTAATTTTAACATAATAAAATTGTCAGATGGCTATGTAAAAATAACCAATAGTTGCTTAGAGTCTCCTACCTTTCAAGCAATAAGAGGTAGATATGTTGTTAGAAAATTGATCAAACAAGATGGAGAAAATTATACGTATGAATTATCTGTTTATAATACGAAAAATAGAATCGAAGCAAAATTTAATGAAATATGGACTATAAATAGTGCAAAAAGTTATCCAATTAAAGTCTACGACGGCCCTTATATTACTTACGATTTCTTTACTTCTAAAATTTCTTCAGTCACCAATTTTTCAGCAGAATTATCAAATAAGTATGCTTCACAAATCGAATATAAATGGGGGGAATCTAAAATATATGATTTCATAAATGGAGAACAAATTTTTTATTACAATTACCCTGATAAAATAGCTGCTAAACGAATTTTTACTAACGGTCAAATTGATGGACCGGCCATTGAATATTATAAAAATGGTAACTTGAAACTTAAAGAAAATTATACCATAGTCAATGGGAAATCTATGAGGGAAGGGGAACAAGTAAAATACTATGTGAACGGTAAAATTGAACTTAAAGAAGTTTATTCAAATGGAAAAGTTATCTCTTTCGAAAAATACTACCCAAATGGGAATTTACTCCAAAAAGGTACTTATTAATTGAATAATCAAATTCTTCGAATGAATATTATTTTTTTTAGAGATTCATTTTTGTCTAAACAACTGAATTCATCTCCACATTCATTGACAATCAATACTTGATTAGTTGCACATTCACCGCTTCCTTGATCAGATGTCCAATAATTATTACCTCTCCTCCAATCACATTTTATATTCAATACCCTACTAAGTATTTCAAAATCCGATTTTGATGGCAATTCGAAGTTATTGTACCCTTGTATCGAAAGTTTTTTTACCTCTTGATTAGCTTCGTTCCAATTTAAATTTTCAAGATAGATCAGAGGAAAAACAATTATACCCCCTTCCGGTTTTTTGATGGATATCCCGCCATTTTCAAATCTATTTTCAAGGTCTAAAGATTTAACATGATATCCAGTTATTTTTTCCATATTGGATAGACTAATTATGTCTTTTACTGATGATTCCCTCAAAACGGCTCCGCTAGAAGGAAAATAGAATTCTACAGCAGGATAAAATGCTCCAAAGAAATCTATCTTTTGTTCAATATCCCAACGGTATTCACTATTTAAATTACCGAGATCATTATATACAATAAAATTATTTTGAAAGGATTCCATAAAATAACCTAACCAAACTAATAAATCAAATGATCTTGATGATCTGAGGTAAAATTCTTCGACTTTACCCTCTGAAGAAATTTTTACTTTAAATGTTTCTTTATTTAAAGACTTGTATGTTTCTAATTCCTCTTGAGTTAAACTCAATGCCCTTAAATAATCGCTAAATAGTTTGTTATATTCTGAGATATTCTCGTTCGTTAAACTTCTTAGTTTCAATGGTATTTCCCAATTTTGATTGGAATTCGACAAAGAAACAGGCCTGCCCGCAAATAATTCAAAATTGAAACAATTACCAAAGTTATTATAAACTAATTCAAACAGATTCAATATTGCATTCACTTCTCCATTCTCATTTAAGATCTGCTGTTTTACATTTAATGCAAATAAACCACCCTTTATTTCCACAGTTACCCCCTTGGCCTGGACAAATGAAATTAATTTATCTACCGATACGGTTGCAGTCAATGTGGTACACCAAATGTCATTGGGTAATTTACTTTCACTTTTGATTTCAAACTTTTGAATATTTCCACTTGAAACTGATGTGATTTGGTCTGATACCAATTGATCATTTAAAATTTCAGTCTTAGAAGAAACAAAAGCCCCAAAAGCCTGCTCAATAGCAGACCTCAATGCATTATTTTTTGCTTCTTCAAGTGTTTTACCAGTACCTGACGTGGTTAATGTAACCGTATTTTCAGTTGTTTGGGAAAAAACTATGTTAAACGCAAAAAGCGTACTAAAAAGAAGAAGTGTTTTCATGCTGATGCTAATGAGTAAAAGATTTAATTGAGTTTATAAATCTAATATTTGAATTCTAATTGGAATATAATTCGCCTTCCAATTAGATATATTACGATAATTCATTTGAGATAAATTAGACGTTATAGTTTCAAAATTCTCGAAATCGGAAGTTGAAGGATATTCCTTTAACTTTACTTGTAAAACTGAATAACTATTATTTGTCGAATTAGATGAGCACCAATATAATTCATTCCATTCATATACCTTAGGAGACTTGACTTGATTAGAATTCAATTTTCCAATCAAATTGTTATCAAATATATATTTCGGAACATTTATAATACCAAATCCAATCAATCTTGTTCTTAAAAGTCTCATTTGATAATCATTTGCTAAAATCCAATCACTAAATCCATTCAAATTCAAATTATTGGTGATTTCTATAGCCATGTTTAAAGAATCTTCGGGAAATGTATAGGGTGCTGCTATAAAGATTGCCTTCTTTTTATTAGGTGTTAGAAATATTTGAATAATAGAATCTCCTCTTTGTACCTCAAATATAGATTTCTTGTTTTGGTCTGTACTCAACGCCATCAACTGGTTGAAATTATTATAATTAAATTCTTTTCCATTTATAGAAATTACTTTATCACCTAACTTTAAGCCTGATAAATCTCCAGGACCATCCTTAGTTATTTCTTCTATTTCGTATGATATTTCATTTATCTTAACATTTGCTTTGTAAAACTCTTGTTCAGCAAATACATAGCCTCCAAATTCAAATCTTGAAACTGATTGAATTGGTTCAATTTTATATTCAGAAATCGATTCCAATTCATTTAAAGTTAACCTATGGTTAATAGAGAAGTTGTCCACTAGTTTGTTGACCTCTGGAATATCAAAGGTAATATGAATACCTTTTTCTATCCAACCCTCTGCTCCTCTACTTTCATATCTAATTCGGCCCTCTAATGGGTCTAAGCTAAAATGGCTTACTCTTTTATTAAATTGATCTACAGTATTATTAAATTGCTCCCCAAGATAATAATTCGAGGTACCCCACGTAACTTTAAATTGTCTAGTGTAATAATTCGATAAGTTATAACTCAACGACTGTAAAACCCATATACTTTCCACTTTTCTTAAAGACAATACTTTTGCGACACCGTTAACTTGAATCCAAACTTTATATATCCTTTTTCCATGATTTAAATAATTCGCAACTTCGTTATCACTCAGACTAACAGTACTTAAGATTTGAAATAAGTAATTCATCGCAACGTTATAATTTTCATTAGTATATACGCTTGCAGTTAAAGGAATAGACCATTTATTATTATCATTTTGAACGGCCATCGGTTCTGATGCTTGAATCTTGTAATTAAATGATTTTTGTAGTATATCATGTATGTTGCCCACGGCATTTATAATAGACTCTATCTCCGCCTTCTCATTCAAAATCTGCTGCTTTACATTTAATGCAAATAAGCCACCCTTTATTTCAACAGTTACCCCCTTGGCCTGGACGAAAGAAATTAATTTATCTACAGAAACGGTTGCAGTCAATGTGGTACACCAAATGCCATTGGGTAATTTACTTTCATTTTTAATTTCAAACTTTTGAATATTTCCACTTGAAACAGATGTGATTTGGTCAGATACCAATTGATCATTCAAAATTTCAGTCTTTGAAGAAACAAAAGCCCCAAAAGCCTGCTCAATTGCAGACCTCAATGCATTATTTTTTGCTTCTTCAAGTGTTTTACCGGTTCCTGAAGTGGTTAATGTAACCGTATTTTCAGTTGTTTGGGAAAAGACGCTTTGGACTAAAAATAGTGCCGAAAGGAGTATTATGAATTTCATATTGTAAGTTTTATTCACACCATCGATTATTACATAAATTAGGGCATTGCTGCTAGTGAGCTTTAATGAATTATTTCAGCGGCTCTACTTTAACAAAAGTCATCTTACCTAATTGCTCCTTAGTATAATAACCAAAGTATAGATGTGTTTTGCTTACCATAGGTGTTAAAGATAGAATTCCTAATCCATATAAATCTACACCTTCAGACTTATATAAATTTATTTCACGAGAAGGGAAAATGTAACGATCACCCAATCTTGGACGATAACTTACTGTAAAATTCAATTTTTGCAACTGTTCAGTTGCTAGGTTATCTTGTATGTAATTAAAAAAATATCCCCATGATGTATGCCCTAAACCCTTTTTATACCGAAAATCAATTAAACCAATTTTGTCGTCATTCACATGTTGATTTAAAGAATTTAATACTTCAACGTCATTTGCATTTAAAATCCAACCACTAAAATTAGGTTTATGAGCTACTTGAGAATTCCTGTAGAGCGATTTTTCCTTAGAAAAAGGAAATGGCGTCAGGGTCTCTAAATCATTCACTATTTGGAAATTTAAGAAAAAATAATTGCCAAAAATTAAAAAATTCTGCAAGGCTATGATTGATTCAATATTTCTAAAATAAACATGTTTATAGCCACTTTGACCTTCAAATGATTTTTTATTTTTCTTTGACTGTACACTATTAGTTTCTGGAATAACCCAACTAACTACAAAAGAATAAACCGGTTTGTTCAATTTTACATATTCATTTTTTTCCGATTCACTCATTGAGATTCCCAACAAAGTTTCTAATAAATACTTTTGAAACAAATACAAATTTGAATTAGGTTTACACTCTACCGCATACTTGACAAGGTATAATTCGCTTGAAGAGGTTTCCAACTTCGGATCTGATATTTTAACTTCATAGTCTATTGATTTCTTCAGGATTTCACTTGAAGTTGTTATTAGGTTATAAATTGATTTCAATTCTGCACCTTCATTTAATTCCTGAATTTTTAAATTCGTAGAAAACAATGCACCCTTAAATTCTATCTGAATTCCTTTATTCTCACAGTATGATGTTAAACCACTAACAGAAACCTCTGCTTTCAATGTCAAGGCAAAATTATTTTCCGTAGTTTTTGTTTCCGATAAAATTTCAAACTTAGTGATACTACCACTGGAAACAGAAATGATTTCATCTTTAACAATTTCATCGTTTAAAATCTCCGTCTTCGAAGAAATAAACGCCCCAAAAGCCTGCTCAATTGCGGACCTCAATGCATTGTTCTTTGCTTCCTCTAGTGTTTTTCCAGTGCCTGAAGTGGTTAAGGTTACTGTGTTTTCAGTTGTTTGGGAAAAAACTAATTGAAACAAAAAAGTAAAAAGTAGTAGTAAATTAAATCTCATTTTTATCATTTTTTGATTTCTCGAACGTATACATATACAACTTTTTTACCCTCCGCATTTTCGAAATTTGAGAGTAATTCTAAACCTTGAGAAAATCCTGTGGAATTTTGTTTGATTTGCTCCAATGATTCAGTTGTAACTTTTGATTGGCCAGCTTCTGTAGTTTCAGTGGTTCTTACTACAAGACTCATATCTATGCTCGCCCCATTTAAAAAAGTATTTACCTGTGATTGCGCTTTAACTTGGGCCACTCTATTCATTACTGATGGATCAGCATATTTTGCTTTGTCCATTCCAATGACGGAGATCATATATTGATGATCGTAATCCTCAATAATTTTTACGCCATCGAATGGACTTGACATGTACATACGTTTCACAAAATTTGTAAACGCAATTTTATCGTCGTTGAAGGATTGGGCACATCCAACCGAGCATATAGAAATGATTATTAGCGTAAAAAGTATTTTCATGTTATCTCCAATTAATATTGTTGTAAGTCACCGATTTCGGCTGATTGCGAGCATATTCAGTTGCAACCTGGCGATAAGCATTAACACGCAATTTATCTAACTCGTAATTCCTTTTAGCCTGCCTCTCCTGTGAAGCAGCGTCTCGAGTTGCTTGATTTTCTCTAAATTGATCGTCTCTTTTTGCTTGAGATTCGGCTATACGCATCTGTTCTTTTTGCATTGCAATTTTATCAGCATACTGCTTCATCTTGAAATCCCACTTCGCTTTTTCGTCCGCCTTTAATTTTGCATTAATTGAATTAATAAATTGAGTTACCTCACCTTGACAAGAAGCCATGGGATCAATTTGACTTAAAATATCTCCAACTTGTTCAGCACCTATAGATGTTTGATTTGCTGACCATATTAATTTCGCTTCGTTAAATTTCTTTTTACCATCAACATCGATTTTTGTTTGATACATTTGAAGCATTGTATCGATACATTTGAAATAACACTCCTCGCAAACTTCTGGTACTAAAGACAATTTATAGATGGCTTCATCAAATTTCGCCTGCTTGCTTAAGCTTTGAGCATCTTTGATGATAAAGTCACATTGACTTGAATAGTATTGGATAATTTTCTGTTTACCCTCTTCCAAGAAGCCCGTGATTTGAGCATTTTTTGGATTTATCATTTTAAATGCCTCAATAAATGCTTTGTTCTCATTAGTTCCAACTCCTTTTAAATTGAGGCTTAGGTTGGAAAAACGAACATTTGATATTGCATCTCCAATAAACAATGTGACTTCCAAGTTTTGTGCAATCATCTGGGGTGGCCCTGCAATGATATCTTTGGTTCCAATATTAACACTTGCAGTGATGATAAATCTTGGATTAACAGTGCTGCCGCCCATCCCATTATTTGTGGTAATTTGCGTGAGTTTGGTATTGAGAAAGTTTTTTGCTTCAGAAGGTACATTTACCAAATTATCAGGTAAGTAGGTATTGAGAACAATACGACCAAAATCATCGAGCTTTTCTTGTGCCTTAAATGAAGAACCAAACAAGAAAAAAGAAGTAATTAGTAAGAACTTTTTCATGACTATTTTTCCCCAAGAATTAAAATGGCTTCGCCTAAACCACGAGTCATTAATTTAACTTCAAAATTAAACGGAGCCGCCTTTAAATATTTCTGTAAACCTTTCGCAAAAGTGCGAGCATCCATAGGATTTCCGTTTGCATCATAAATTGGTATTCGGACTTGTTCAAATCGAATAAGATTCTCTGAAGCATCAGACATGTTAAATCTTTTATTTACCGTATTTGTTTGCATCCAACTATTTATATACTCGGTTATTTCTTCACCTTCAATTTCATCTTCAAGTGTGTATTGCCATGTGTTCCAACGTTTTACTGTTAAACGGATTTCTCTTCCATTGGCAAACATGTCATCAAAATGTTGTTGAAGTTGATTAACGAATGGGTCTATTTTAGTTAAAATTGCTTGTTCAAGCATTACGGGTACTATTGCATTTGCATTCGGCTCACTATTTCCGGAAGCAGAAGCAATACGTTTACTTGTGTATGCATCAAATGCATCTAACGTAAAAGATAAAACTCTTCCAGCGTCCGTTTTACTAACCTTCCACCATACCTGAATGATGAGGTCTGCTTTAGCCTTATTCTTGAGCATATCAACTGGGCTTTCTGCAATAGAGGCACCAGAACTTGTGCTTGTGGTCATATTATCTTCAGCAGCTCTGGCTTCAATTGCTTTGATTTCTTGTTCTGCATCCTTAAGTGGAAAACCTCGGTCTATCATTAATGAACCTACTTTTGAAATGACTTGACCAATCTCAGTATCTTCTTGAAAGGCTTGTTTGTAATTAGGCACCTTTTGTTTCGTTCCTTGATTATCAAACTCAGTCATGAAAAATCGTTGTTCACACCAATTATCACTTGGTAAAACCATAAGCGTAGGCTTTTTTGCCTGTGCAAATACAAAAGTGGTTGAAATTAAAGCGAGAAATAGAAATAGTGATCTCATTAGAATCCTTTATTTAGGTTGGTAATTATTTTATTATCGATTAAATACTTTCTTAATCCGTTACGGTCAACAGTGATTAGATAATGCCCCTTTTCCTGGTTTATAACCGAAGAATTTCTTACAAAACTTCTCCAAGTACCGTTATTATAAAAATTCGTTTTTATCTTTTCAAAATTCTGTACCTCTTCACTATTAGCCAATAATGGCATTTGAGAACCGCAATTTGCAGAAGAAATTGTAGAATAGAGATTTGCACTTATTGCATCTCTACAAGCGCGTTCAATTCTATATTTTGACGGTTTTTTTGTAGCCCAAATTTCTATCTCAATGACATCAGATTGAATACTCCTGCAGTTGATTTGGTAAATGCCTGTGCGCAGTTCGGGTATTTGAGCATTAGTTTTGTAAAAAGAACTCAAAAGAACAAAAAATAATAATTTGTTTAACATCATCTTTATAAATTATATTTAACCAAGAATCACTGGCAATTTCATTAATACCCTGACTTTATAACCATTATGAATCCCTGGATTCCATTTAGGCATATCTTTAATCATTTGAATAACCGCTTTATCAATTTCTTTCCCCCTTTCACCAAAAGAATTAATAGGTTTAGTTAAGTCTACGTTTGTGATGCTCCCATCTGATTCTACGATAAAACTCACTTCCAATTTTCCACCATAACCTTCAGCCCAACTTGGTAGTGCATATTCAAAATATCTTAATAATAATTCATCACCACCAGGGAAGGATGGCATGATGTCGGTAGTAACGTGTACCGTAGTATCTTTTGATATGTCAGAATCAGATATTATAGTTTTATCATAACTATTGAAAATGGGGTTATTATTTCTATATTTTTCAACTTTAAAATCTTTTAGTTTTTCAAGATCCGATAAACTAAAATCATAATTAAATGTAAATATTGGTCCTACAATTAGCCCAAGTGTGTATAATTGAGGTTCGGAATATTTCTTAAAATAATTAAAATGATAGTTCCATAATCTATCATCAAATAAATATCTATTCTTATTCAGAATGTCTATGAAATTCGCAAAATCATTTATGTCATTTTCTCCATGAAAATCTGAATTCATCAAATTATAGATAAAGTCTAAATTAACAGAATAAGGACTGTTTTTACAATAATTAAAAAGGTGTTCATACCCTTGAGACATTTGGAAAAAGTACTGAGCTGGATGTTCATATGTAATAAAATCATTTCCACTAATTTCACTAGGCAGCTTAATCAAACTGTCTGTTTCCAAATTATTACTTAGCTCAAATCCATAAAATAAATTATTCAACTTAAAACTGAAAACGTACATTAATTGTAAAGATTTTTCATTTCTAAAGTTGTAAGTCTTTACCCTTCGGAATGTCTGCTCACCCAAATATTCCGAATGTTCCAGAAAATATACTTTTTTACCCAAATTTTCGAAGTCTGTTAATTCAGATCCCGATAGACAAAGTTGATCTAGCCCTGTAAAAAGAAAACTTTGTATTTCTATTCTTATCGAATCCTCTAATTTGCTTTTAACTTGAACAGATAATGAATAAGTTTCTGTTGTTTGATTCGAAAGTTTTGGTTCTCCTACACTTAAATTAAAAGAAATTGAATTTTGAATATAAAACCAAGTTTGTTGCAATAAATTAGATAATGCTTTTAATTCTGCCTGCTCATTCAACTTTTGAAGTTTAATATTCATTGCAAAACCTCCACCATCAAATGTTGCTTCAGAACCTTTTGATTGAGCAAATGATGACAGCTTACTTAGTGAAACATCAGCGTTGACAAAAACACTGTACCCAATGCCCGGTACTTCTGTTTGGCTCAAAATAGAATATTTTTGAATGTTACCGGTAGTTAACGAAACGATTTCATCCTTAAGTAAACTATCATTTACTATGGTGGTATTTGCTGAGATAAAGACGCCATAGGCTTGGGATATAGCCTCTCGTAATGCTTGAGTTGTTGCGTCTTGAACTGTCTTGCCTTGACCAAGGGTTTTGATTGTGACAATATCAGAGGTCTGAGTATGGGCTTGGAAAAAAATTACTCCAACAAAACTTACTAAAAAAATTAATCGATAAAGTAAAGCCATAAAATCCAATCAGCCGTTAAAAACATTTAGAACTAAATTACTATAAATAGACTGAATAGGACCGAGTTCTTCAAAGTTTTTTAGGATAATAAAAGGAATACCCTATCTAATCCGATTTCTATAGAAATTAACCTGTCAATATTGCACACTCATACAACCTTATCCTCCCCACCCCAAAACAACCCAACTCAAAACCAACTTAAACTCAACTCAAAGTCAACTTAATTCAGCTTGAAGTTAACTTAAGTTGGAAATTGTAAGAATTCACTTGAATTGAATTTTTTGCTTTTTGTTGTACGTTTATACAACGAATCAACGCAAAACCTAACTTAAGCTAGCTTTAAGTTGGAATTGTTATTTTGAAAAATAAAAGCGTCGGTTACCGGTAAGGTGCTTGCGCGCTGGGGTGATGTTATCCCTAAAAATAACCTTTATACTTCTGTGCGGTGAGTTCGGCGTCGAGTTTGAGGTATTTGAGGAAGTTGCGTTCGGAGGTGTGACCAGCGATTTCTCGGTAGAACTTGATTTCGTCTCTCATGTTTAATGATTCGCAGATTTCACGGATCATTTTGTTGAAGTTGGTGATGTGGTTCTTGTCTAGGTTGGGCAATACGCTTACCGCTCCGAATTACAAATCGAATCTGTAAGACATAGAGATGTTATGAACAACTTTTTTATCGAAAAAAGTACTATTTTCATCATGAAATAAATCTCGTAATTCGTTATTTTAGAAAATTGAAAATAGATTGTAAACATACTCCATCATTGGGTGTGAACATCACTATTTCCTGTACTTTGACGGACTCTCTGCAAAATAATCTAGCGATAAATATCCGACGTTAAAATATGAAAAGTGAAATCATTTAAAGTAAAATTAATCATCATTCATTGTATCATACCCATTATGATTGGTGGGCTTTTATATATATTTTTTAGATCTACTTCAATTAGAATGTTTAAGTGGTTTGATTTTTTAGGATTAGAAAATATAATCCAATTAATAAGGTCTTCTCTTTATAATGTTAAAAGCAATATTCCAAACTGGATTTACTTTTCACTTCCTGATGGTCTTTGGGTTTATTCATTTACCTCGGCAATTCTAATTTATTGGGACACCAATCAAGAAAGAGCGAGAATTTGGCTTTTAATTCCCTTTTTTTCAGGAATATTATCTGAAATTTTACAGTACTTCAGCTTGTTTCCCGGAACTTTTGATTATTTAGACTTGTGCTTCTCCTTATTTTGCATATTTCTGAGTATATTTATAATCAACCTAAACTACAAGCATTATGATAAAAAAGTATTTTAAAACAGTTGGCGCAACACTTATTGTTGGTTCATTTTTGTTTCTAGCATTTGGATCTGAAGACTCAAAAAGCAAGAGCAGTGAAGCCAATGACACCACTAATACGAATGTTGAATCTAACGAATCAAATAGCAATAACGAAGAAAACGACAACTCAAATAGCAATAGTTCAAGTGAAGAAACTTCAAAACAAGTCTACAGAACTGGCTACGCTGATGGTCAAATGGGATATGGCCTACCGGCCTCTGAAACGGCAACAGCTATGGAATCATATATGGCACATGGTTATAATTTTTCAAGTGCAGACGTTGCCGTCTATGTAATGGGGTACAATGATGCTTTAACTGGACAGCCAGCAGCATATTAATTATTTGCCAATTTTACTAAATAGACATCATCATTTCAACTATTGGTAGAAATCAAAAATAATTTTCAATACACTTGAAATGAAATATTGATTTTTTAACTTAAAAAAATACTAACCATGGGATTACTTGCAGTTATTAGCATTTTAGTTTTAGTATTACAAATCACCTTTGTAATAAAAAGTTTAAAGTCGGAAAAAGAAGGTTTCTTAAGCATAGCAGATGCAGCACAAGAACTAAATAATAGAACGTTACATGATGGAGCGAAAAAACTATATATTTCTAATCAATTGAAATATTGGATGATATACATTTCTTTAGTACAGTTTGTAATTTCTCTAGTTCTAATGGTAAATACCTTATCATAAAACCTTTTTAATTTTCAAGATCATTTTTGTACGTCGTCAAACTTCAGTAAATATTTCAAATGAAAAGGTAAACCCCAAAAACACTTATACTCTATTTTAATCAAACTCCCGAAACCTTTGAAAACACTGAAATGGACAACCCGTCCAGACCGCAAAACGCTTCGTTAAAGACAAGTCCTATATGGCTGTAGGAATTAGAAAACCCTAGAATGTATCAATGTTCTAGGGTTTTTGCTTTTATGGACTTTTTGGTCCGATGTAACCATCTCCACCACCACACATTATAAGGGCATGAAACGCTACTCTCTCCCCGCCCGTTACCGCAACGCCAACAAGGCGCAAGAAAACCCACATGGTGTGCTGGTTGTCTTTATTTTGTTTGTTTTGGTATGCTTGCTGAGTGCCCGCAGTGCTGTTGCCGCTACACAGTTCAGCACTATTGACGCGTATGCCCGCGCTTGCCCGGCAAATGCCAAAACGAGTTTGGACGCGGTAGCCAACTACCTGCGCAAATCGACGCGTACAGACTTAGAAAAGGCACGCAGTATTTAC
>Ga0194128_10005533_pt1 | contig 17640 bp, 17 predicted proteins | sample TA2KigCa65mmetaG_FD_148650 | JGI IMG/M metagenome (GOLD analysis project Ga0194128, IMG submission 148650) | Freshwater microbial communities from Lake Tanganyika, Tanzania - TA2015037 Kigoma Deep Cast 65m | ecosystem: Environmental > Aquatic > Freshwater > Lake | place: Tanzania: Lake...
TTATTGGCATATCACACTTATATAGACTTCGATGAACAATAATATCTGCATATCGTCGTATTGGAGATGTAAAATGTGTATATACATCTAAATTTAATCCATCATGTCTACTTATATTATCTGTTAGTATATAATCTGCGCGATTCATTTTTGCGATATTATGTAATTGTACGAGTTGCACATCATCATTATTTATGATATCTTTTGATTTTATTGTATGTTTTCTTAATATTCCCGTATTGTATTTTCTCAATCGTTTAGCAACAAAATAATTTGCCAATATCATATACACTTCAACCATCTTATGGGTATCATAATTGTTATTTTTATTGTAAAATAAGCTCATTAAATGATATCCGGTTGTATAAATCATATTATCTGTTGGAAATGTTTCATATGTATAATTTTTTTCTACTTTTATCCAACTTTTTGTAAATTCAATCGTCATATCATCAAAAGTATCAGTTTTAGAAAATGTAACTATCATACTATACGCCCTTTTTATAGTATTTTCATTTAATGAACATAATTTTGTAGATAATAAAACTGGCATCATATGTAATGTTACATCATGCAAATATATCGATTCACAACGTTTTGAAAGTTCCTGATCTAATTCTGAACCTTCCGGAATGAATGATGATACATCCGCGATATGAACACCTATTTCTATTTTACCATCTTTTTCAATACAATGAATCGCATCATCAATATCTTTACAATTATCTGGATCTATTGAAAATATTGGTAAAGATGTAAAATCTTTTCTGTTTGGAGTAAGATCAATAGAAATGTAATTTTCTAATGATCTCTCAACTTTAGTTGACCATTGTACCGTACCAATCATTTTAATAATGAAAGACTCCATTATGGGATCTCCAACGATACCTACATATTGACATACCACCCATTCACCAGTTGGCAATTGTTCAACAATTGCATACTGATCTATCATTTCAGATATCTTCTTAGTTCTCGCATAGATGGTACCCGAACCATCGAAAGGTGTGAAACGTTTCATAATAATACCTTGTTTTCCAGTTGTTTGGATAATACGAGAACTAAGGTGAAGTATTCCCAAGAGCTTTTTTCCCATAAAACAATTTTATTTAGCTGTTTTTGGATCAATATGAGTTACTAAAAGTGTCACTAATATGAGAATTAATCAACTTTTTAAGTGCATTGATATTTGGACGATTAATATAATTATAATCCAATGATTTAATTATAAGTGATGCGATTGATTTATCCAGACAATCTATCATAAGATGATGCTCAATATCAATCATATCTATCATTGTAAAAAAATATTCTGATGAATCATATGAATCGATATTTTCATACATCAAATAAGCGATAACTCCTAAAGCCCATATATCCATTTTATTTGTATAAATTTGATAATACACTATTTCTGGAGAAAGAAAGAATTTCGTTCCAGAGATTTTTGTATTTTTACATACTCCATCGATTGACCTTTTAGAATAATCAAAATCTATTATAACGGGAGTTCCATCCGTACGAATAATAATATTTGTTGGTTTTAAATCAGAATGAATAATATCATTTTGGTGGAGAAATTGAATACCATCAACTATTCCAGATACAACTGTTTTTATATCATGATGTTTTCTTAATTGTAATGTTTCACCATCTATAAATTCTGACATAACTATAAAAATACCATCAGTATGAAATATATGTTTTACACCGTTGATATTTTTATGAGTCTTTGATTTTAATAAATCGTAAATTTGGATTTCATCATCTGTTACCGAATCTAAAAATTTCGCTTTGCAAAAATATAAATTTCCATTCATATCGATCACCTTATATGAAATTTTTTGTGAGTCACTTTTAATTATATCTATGATCTTAAAACGACTGTTTAGCAAATTTATTGTTCCAATATATCGATTTATATCAGGATATTCATATTGTAGCATTAACATATGAATATTTAAGAAAATAAAATTTTGAAATAATATTTTATTACCATAGTTTGAATATTATCATATGACAACTTATACGGTGCTTCCAGATTCAACTATTGTGTATGATGATGCTTATATGAATTATACCAAAGGAGTTAAAAAATATAATTCATTTTGGAATTCGAGGATTGGACGCTGTTATTTAATTTATAAAAAAATCAACTTTTACTCTATAAAGTCCACATCGAATATGTGTTTTCGAAGGAATTTGGCTTACAATGAATTCATAATATGGCATTTCATATTATTTTATCATCTTACGATGAATTCATAATATGGCATTTCATATTATTTTATCATCTTACGATGAATTCATAATATATTGGCATGCTATCGATAACAATATTATAAAATTTTTCTAAATCCTTAATGGTTCTATAATCTCGCTTAGTTACAAAATTAATTGCCAAACCTACTTTTCCAAATCTCCCACTACGGCCGATTCTATGAATATACTGTGCTTTATCATAAGGTAAATCATAATTAATAACTATACCGACTTGTTGAATATCAATACCACGAGAAAGAATATCTGTTGACAATAAAACTCTAATTTTATTGGTTCTGAATTCTGCTATTATTTCGTCTCTTTCTACACCAGACATGCCACTATGTATCACACCAACTGAATGGCCATCTTCTTGTAATTTTTCTTCTACCGATTTTAATTTATCAATTGAATTAACGAATATAATGCATTGACTGATATAAACATTTTGATATATATCTTTTAATGTTTCATATTTATAATCTTCATATTGAACATTTACTTGATACTGTTTAATTAAATCTAAACTTAATTCTTCTTTTTCCAATAAAATTTTTACTGGATTTTCAATAAAAATATCCGCAATATCAATAATAGCCTTAAACATAGTTGCTGAAAAAATACAAAATTGTACCTTCTTTGTATCAAGTTTATCAACTATCTTTTTAACTTGCTCCGAAAAATCATCTCGTAATAATACATCTGCTTCATCCATAATAAACATCCGAATCTTTTTAATATCAAAACCCCTTCTTGTAATAATATCATCCAATCTTCCCGGAGTTCCGACTAATACTTGTGAATATTTTACATCTTTAATATTACTTCTTACATCAGAACTACCTCCAACACATAGTGCAGTATTAATGTGCATATGAGTTGATAATTTAGTGACAACGTATTTAATTTGAGTGGCAAGCTCTCTCGTGTTTGCAACGATGATAGCTTGTGGATATTTTAATTCTGGTTTAATTCTTGTCAACATGCCAATACAAAAAGCTCCCGTTTTTCCCGTACCTGATTGTGATTGCGCAATAACATTTCTTCCACTTTGTATTTGTCCGATGGATAAACTTTGAATTTTAGATGGAGTTTGAAAACCGTATTCAAATATACCCCTCAATAATTTGTCATCAATAAACTCCATTTCATCAAAATTAGAATAAGTCTGTTCTTCGATTTTAGTCATATCAATATATTTCTTTATTATACTTTAAACCGTTTCATTCTGTACATTCATTAATCAATTTTTCTTCAACCGTAGAAAACCCCTTTCTGTCGATTTAATATTATTATGAATCGCGAAGAATTTGACAATTTGGTCTTCACAAATATAAATAAAACTATAACAGAACATGATTTCATAATAAAATTAGAATCATTGATCCATCGAGGTTTTAATTTGACTGATATAAAAGATATAAATCAAATAATGTTTCAACAAAAAGAATCAGGATTAAATATTTCATTTAAATATACTTTTTTATCTTTTATTATTTTGGATTTATGTAATAGATATTGTGGTATCTATTGTCCAATAAAAAATAATTCCGAATGGAAAATAGGAAGTAAAAATTTGTTAACATCAATAACTAAAACAAAAATAAATATTAAAATAGATTATGATTATGTTAAAGCATTCAAAAATATTATTGAAAATACTGAAGATGGAGCATCAGAAGAAGATATGTTAGAAAATGATAAAATACCTTTCAAATATGAAATAATTGAGCGACTTGATTTATTAGTTACTTATTTTGGATTAAATACTATTAAAAGTTTTGGTGTAAAGCCAATCACACTTCGAGAAATTTTGGATATGTCGTATAAAGAAGCATTTAAATATTATTCTAATACAATAAGAATAATACGTTGTGAATTAAAAGAAATAGAAATATTATGTGACAATTATATTAGACTTGAAAATTCATTATTGTCGGCAATTGTTCATCAATCTATACATTAGGTTATGAGTTAATATTTAATGATTTTGCGATATTTGTTAATGCATTATTGATATCACATTCTATCAAACATGAATTCATAAATTTATTTTCAGATATTAATTTCCAACATTGAAGTTCATTAAGTTCAATCCAATCGGACATAACGATATTTTGTCTAAATATAGTACATTTCTTAGATTTTAAATCATCGATTGAATTTCTCAATAATACAAAGAATAATTTAATATTGTCATTATCCATAATAACATTGTCCATTGTGCATATGTTGTTATCAATAATATATGAAATATAATTATCACTTTTCAAAGCACATTCATATGATACTTTCATATTATAATGTATTTCCTAAGTAAAATATTTACCACTTACTCCCTTAGCTCCAAAAGTTATCAATTTTTTCAATTTATTTGCATCCGATAATTTTTCATACGGATTCATATCAAATCTAAATATACTTCTTTGCTTTTTGAAATCCTGCAAATTAATTTGTCGCATTGTATTCATATCTATTTTATATTCATGACCCATAATTGATAAATTATAATTTACGGTAGAATCATCATCCTCATCTCCTTCAAAAGAAACTGGATCGTATTTTTTTTTTGTATCATCAATAGGATCATTTGAATACGAATCTGATGATGATATACTATCGTTGTCATTTGTAAAATCATTATATATCTTATCTAATCGTTTCATCGATTGCAAATCGTATAACCATTTACCATCCCAATTACCCGAATAAAGCCAAATAATAGGACGCGAAAGTAAATCTGATATTTCTTCCAAATTTATCTTTTGCATAATAAATATTATATTTACATATCCTTAGATTTGGCTGTTTATAGTAAATTTGTCAATTTTTTTGCGATAGATTTGATCGACCAAAAAGAGATATGTAATATATAGAAAAATGAATATTATTAAAAAGTTAATTACGCTTGATAAAACTAAATTAGAAACTCATATAAAAGATATTATAAATCAATCAAAGGAAACAAGGCAAAAAGTATATAATACAAAAAAATCAGATATCATACTCAAACTATTGATGAATGATGCATATGTTTACAGTATTTATAGTAATGTTTTGTATTATTTGGCACTTACCAATAAAAATAATAAGGAGATGATAGATGCAGATATCATGATGCAGAAGAATAATTATGAATTTAATTATGATTCAAAATTGTACGACAAATTGATTGATATAGTTGGTGAAATAAGTAACACTCATCACAGAAATTTTGTTAATAGAATGATGAAATCTATGAAACGTCACGGAATTAATAAAAATATGGATGTATTAAAAACATTAGAAAAAATAGATATTTGTGAACGCGATTTGATTTGTAAATTAACAAAAAAAATAGAATTATCAATTAATGGAAAAAAATTAGATACACAATCAGAATCAATTTTGAGTACTTTATACACTGATGGTCATGATAAAATATTAATAAATAATCATACATTTTATCATCTATTAAAAAGAATTGATGATCCTATAATAAGAAATAGTATTGAAACAACATATATGACTAAAACAGAGGAAGATATTGAGGAGTATGCAAAATTAATTATGTTACGTGATTCGTATGCAAAAGGATTAGGACATAATTCTTATTTTCAATTAATTACGAATAATCCTGATGATGAATCTGCAAATATCAAAAAAATCATTATTGATATTATGGATAGAATAAATAACAATGTTAATATGGAGCTTGATAATATTTCTAAAATGATAAATGTAAAAAATAGAAAATTGAGAATTCACGATATTGTCTACGCTTCTGGAAAAATTGCACCCATAATGAAATTTAAATTTGTGGATGTTTTAAGTGTAATTATGCTTCTTATGAAAAAATATTTTAATATCACATTTGCAAAGAGTAATATTTTTGAAAAATTTTTGAGTTTTGAATGTAAACTAAATGGAGAAATTAGAGGATATTTACATATTGATTCAACAAGAACACATAATAGAGGATCTATTGTTCCAAAATGTATTTGTTTTAATGAAAGATTTAAAAATGACGATACAATTGTTGATCCAAATATATGTATTGTTGCATCATATCCGATGGAAGATAATATTATGAGTTTTAGAGATGTAATTAGTATATTCAGAACATTTGGGAATGTATTAGAAAGATTAATTTATAATACGGAGAATGCATTATTAAATGAAGACAATGAATTTGCAGAGTTTATGCCACAATTAATGGAACATTTATTGTACGATCGAACAACACTTAAACTTTTATGTAGAAGTGAAAGAGTTGTTGATACAATTATAGATCATAGAAATATCGATATATGTTTTTCGTTAAAAATGAAATGTATCAATGCAATTTTTGATCATATGCTTCATATAGCTCCACAGACTATAATGGCACAAGCAAAAATGGAAAAAAAGGGAATTGTTATTATTGAATTGTATAAAGGATTATTTAGAGAATGGTTTGATATATCTAAAAATAAATTTAATATCAATATTGATGGTATACCTCCGACGTTTATTATCCAAAATATTTCGGGTTATCAAGGGATGTTATATGGAAATATTATTAGTGACATATTGGCTTACAATGTAAGTTCATTAATATTAAAGGGTAAAGGAAATGAATTTATTAATACTATGGCGAATCCTTGTGTATCTTTTAGAAAATCGATAAATAAATTTATTGATAATATCGGAGTTGATCCGTATCAAAATTATTTGGAAAAATTAATGAATGTAACTTTAGAAGAGTCAGAAGAGGAAGAAGGATATTATGAAAATGATACAGAAATTAATGTCGATAATATTGTTAAGTAATATTTAATCATTCATATTATCAGCATCATCATTGAATACATCACCACCATCAAAAAGTAAACTCGCCGCCATATCAGCATTTTTACCTGTCATTACATAAGCCGTACGTGCCATCTCTAATGGAAATCCCATTGCTACCAAGGCGTTGATATTATTGAGATCTTCTTGAGTTAATTGTGGCGCTGTAGAATTAGTTTCATCTGCAGGAGATGGTGCGGCTGATGGAGGTGCTAGTAGTGAACCTAAATTAAGTGGTACATGTGTTGGTATTTGTATAGTAACATTTCCATTTCCATTCATTGCATTTACGATATTTGTAGACTGTGCTAACATATCTTGAACAAATGTGCGAAAAGATGGATGGGTAATATATTGAACAACACCATTTGGATTATTAACAAATAATTGAAATAGTTCCGGTGAATTTCTCAAAAACAGAGCAAATACAGGTAAAATTGCATGTACTTGTTCTAATGTATAAGTTTCAGATGCTGAATGAGTTGGATGTGGAAGAAGTTGTTGAATCATCTGAAGGAGAGGATTAACTGCTTGGGGTACTACTGCTGGCACTGTAGACACAGAAGGAGTAGGAGTCAGTACTGGTGTTGCCGGTTTAGGTGCAGTTGGAGGTTTACTTTTACTAGGCATGCAAACTGCGATCATTTCTGAACTGGTGCAGTATTCGCTGATTGGTTTATTGTAATCGAGAATTTTTCCAGAATAGATAACTTTAATTGTATCAAATTCATCTGCAATACCGAGACCTTTTCTCGCTTCTTCCGCAACTGTTTTAATTAATGTTGATGGTTCTGTTTCAAACGTATATTTCTTAGATGATATATCTTTCACTGTTACCTTCATTGATAGATAAATAAAGTATATAATTACACATCGAATCATTATTTTAATCAATTTTTTCTTCATACGCCGAAAGGAATAACGTTTGTATATCCCTTCTTTACAAAAAACGACCTAATATAATGCACATCATAACGTTGACTAAAATGGATCAAGAAGAACGTCTTTGTAGGATGTGCCATAATATAAGGTTCCAAATTATCCCAATGCATATGCTTATCTTTCTTTGCCTTCCTCGCATCTTCCACTGACAAGAATGTACATTCAATAATAATAACGTTATACTTATCAATCAGAGGATCTGTAAGAACGCGATGATCAGTATCACACAAGTAACAAATGATAGGATGTTCCACAGGTTCGGCTACTTTTACACCAGAACGAACAATACTAGCAATATCCGAAGAAGCAAGACCTTTGAACTCAGTCTTGAGATCGTTACGAATTTCCATCAAACCGTAACTCTGTGTTAGTTCCCTTACATCTGTTTCATCAATAGATGGTTCATCCACTTCAATTAGTCCATATCCGGTTGTAGGAACGGAATGAATGCATTTGATCGGTTCGATGATCCACGGTTTGTTATTGATAGTCATCGTAATTCTTTCTCCAATTGTCGCAGGAAGCAATTCAACACGATCAGTGTGCTTTGCATTACCTCCACCAAGAGACAACATTGTATCGAGTAGTATACCAAATTTCTGTATAACTACGCGAGGCAAGATAACGGTTGGTTTGGCTCGATCCTCAAAAAGTGACGATCCGATTCCAGAGATATGATCCCAATGACAATGAGTAATAAGAATGCGTTTTGGGACAAAATTATAAGGCATGCCACAATCTAGAAGCATGTCGATTTCCGGAATGTAAAGGCACGTATGTCTCGCTGCCTCGGAAACACCAGTTAGGGTAAATTGTGTATTTGGAATTGAATATCGCTTGAAACCACGCCAAATACTATCGTTGACATTCGTCATTGCGTCGTTAATCACGAAGGCGTGAGTAAAAAATTGATGATATTATGGATAAATCAGATATCTATATATTCAATTTTTTATCATGAATCCCTATTACGTTAATATTCCAGTTCCAATAGAAGGAACTTCTGCAAAGAATAATATTAAAAACGTATTTGATTTTGAAACACTTCCAGACATGTATGAGAAAACAAATGATGAAAATATACCAATAATATATAATTTATTATACAAATACTACAAAGGAATGAATAGAACAATGGTTACAGTATCAATGGACCCTTCTATCTCATCTGGCACTATTGCTGGTGTAAATGAAAGATATTCATTTCCAGTTGAAAATAATGGAACAATACAGTATAAATCATCATTAAAAATACTGTATATAAATTCGTCTCCCGATCTGAAACAAATTGATTTTGATAACCCATCGATGGCATCTTTCCAAAATTCCGTAATAGCAAATTTAATGTGTCTTCATAATAAAACAATTACAAAACATAATGTCGTAGTGAGACCCGAACAAGTATCGTACTTCGGTCTTAATGAAAATAAATTAAATGATGATGATACTGAAATGATGAATTTTCTAGGAATGGAGTATTTTTCACTTCAAACGATAAGAAAAAAAGGGATCAAAAATATTATTGACTATATAACTAACCAATATAATGATGATCCGGTATATATTGTTATGAACATTTCGGCATTACATAAAAGTATTGCACCTTGTTCGATTGCTAATATTACGGATAATAATAAAGTTGATGGATTTAATATGGATGAATTATCAATGATATTAAATGAATTAGTAAATCATAAATTAAATATTGTTGCGATAGATGTTACCGGTTTTGATTTACGTATAGGGAATAAAGAAATTGCTCATCGCGTTACGTGTGAAACTGTAAGAAGAGTGTTTACAAAACTATTAAATATAAAAGAAAAATCGATAAATATATTTAATGAAGATTCAAGATTTTTAATTTGGAGATACTCGGATATAATTGATGATGATGATGTGGGATGGTATATATTGAGAAATGTATCAATGGAAATTAAAAACAATTTAATTGCATCTATCGAACCGGATGTAATTCAAAATATATCATTAAATATCGATGGAGAAGATGAAGACATATTGATTGCAACAACAACGATAAATGAACAACATGAGCGATCTTATTTTCTTGTTGATGATATTACCGATTGTGCATTATTCCCTGGAGAGAAAATAGACATGATGTTTGAATTGATAAATTAATTAATTAACTCATATGATCGATCTTAGTTAGTCTATACAAATTACCTTTTGTAATATGAATAGGCTTATCTAACATTTTTTTCAACTTCTCACATGCAATAGTTCCCTCTGGTGTTGAATAATAAACATGTCTGATCTTAATATTTGATCTCATCATACGCATAATACAATGATAACACGGACGAGATGAACACAACTTACCACTACGAGAGAATCGTACTACCAACAAATCTGCAGTTCGCGGAATCAAATCCAACGGAATGGATCTCATTTTGGCCAGCGCTGCCTCCTCTGCATGTGTATCACCCTGATTCTCTCCAATTGAAATTCCCTTTAAAACACGACTGTAATTGAAAAAAATCGTGCGGGGCGACAACAGCGATATGATGATAATACTCACCAGACCTCCGCCTATTCCTCAACGTACTAATTAACGACGGATTAATATGCAAATCAACAATCGACGACATTTCCAGCACAGAATGCTTACATTAAATATTTAATAAGCGTGTCATATAGTTGAAAATTCAATTTTTTATTAATTTTTATTTATCTTTGTTAGAACGATAAAGTAAAGCTTGATGTTGATCCAACTGGATTGTTATTCATTCTTTGCATTCCACGCGAAATATTTCTTCCGGCATTTTCGATAGCTTGGGCTTGCATTGTTGCTTGATATAACTCTTGTACTTTATTTATAGCTTGTTCTTTTGTAGATCCAGATTTAACGAACGATTCTATTTGAGCATTGTAGCCTTCCCAACTTCTTCCACGAGTCCATGACATTAATGATGGAATATACATCCATGATAAAATGATCAAACCAATACCTACGCCACCATACACCATATCCATTGTGGTTACACCTTTAATTTCTTCTTGTGGAGTATTTGGTTTTGGTGTTGGATTATGATTCTTATATATCAAAACTCCACATATAATGATAATTATTATTGTTAAAATTACAGCAAAAATTGTACCTCCTGTTGATCCGCACTCTTTTGCATCATCAATTGTTGGTAGAGCAAATAAGGGAACATTACATTTTGGATTGATGAATCCTTCCATATATTTTTATTTCGAAATTAAAATAAAACAAAATTTTTGGGATCTATCTCAATCTTTTTGGCTTTATCTAAATTTATCGCATCGTCTGATTTTATCTTTTTTACAAATTTATTATTATTATCATCGTCACTATTAATTTCATCAAAACGTCCAGTTGATTCTGCCATAAAACGCGCCCATCTATGAAATTCTTGTAATGCTTCATGATATTTTGGCATATTATCTTCATGAGGCGCTCCAGTTCTTGGTAATAACGGAACATAATGCATCTCTCCTAATAATACCATATTAAGATTCATCGTATTAAAATCTGAACAAGATTCGATAACAGTAGTATGACCATTATCATGTAAAATTAATAATCGCAAGTTAAATACATAAGCAATAACTGTAAGAATTAATTCCATTGGCAAACGTGACCAAGATGTATCAGATGTTATATCACGGCACATCGTATCATAATTATAAGGATGCGATGCATTACTTTTTTTATCAAAGACTCTACCGATTTCATTTTGAAATATAAATAATTCTTTCAAAGATAATTGAGAGTTATCGGGAAAGAACTCTTTGAAATCTCGAAATACGTGCATAATATACGCAACCGTTTTTCGCAAATCACTATGATCATTAGTGATATTATGAAATTGTAACGTTTCAAAGAAACAATTACCTTTCAATTGTGTTAACATTGGTATGTATAATCCTTTTTCTTTTGCTACCTTCGCCACATCTTTAATTCTATTATTAGTCCTTTTCTCACTTCTAATGTCATCGAACATAATTTTTTCATCCTGTGTTAATTGACGATCTAAGTAATTTTCCCAATATTTCTTTTCAATAGTATGCTCATAATGATAAATAATGCGAGGCATAATTATTATATTATATCTTAATTAACTATTTAAGTGATGTTATTTCAATTTTTTTATATTTTATTAAAATATAAAAAAATTATTGAAATGAATTTTAAATTCATGTAAACAATTTTTTTCGTAATTTTATTAAAATATAAAAAAATTATTGAAGGAAATCTTTGATTTCCGTAAACAATTTTTTCATAATTTACAGTAATAAGGTATCAACGAATAAATAGTTATGAACTGCATAATCAACAATAACATAATTAAAATAATCTAATTCTATCAAATCCTCCGTAACAATCAATAAAGATTTTTCCGTTCGTGTATTATCTATATATTCTGGTAAATAACGTCTAAAATCTTCCCTCATTGATGAAACATGTTGTGCAAACTTTGTAATAATATCGATATTTTCTTTGTTATTACCCATCACTGTTATTTTTTTATTGGGATAAAGATTTACCAATGGAAAAATCTTTGTATAATGTTTCATCAAATCATAAGTAATAGGAATCACAATATTATCATTATTCTCTAAAAACTCTTTTATCGTATCCATTATGATAGAAGATATAATTAATGTTAATATAATTATTATTTATACATATTACATATTATGATAATAAATCAATTTTTTCATTAAGTAAAATTTATACATGGTGTTCTCTCAAATATTTCAATATATCCCATATGACTTTACAATCAATTTCATTATATTTAATGACAGATTCGATAACTTTTTTATCATCTATACCTTGAGCTTTATCTTTGTAATAATTAATAGAATCAATCATAGCAATTAAACCATCAGTAACTCCAGAATCATCCCAAAATGTACTAATCATACCGTTATTATACATCGCCTTACCTATCTCTTTCAGTTTGAAACATAATGATCCTTTTATAACAATTGGTTCACTTGTAAAAACTACATACATATCAACCCATCTAATATTTTGTTCCCATTGTGTCCATCTATAATTATGACGTTTATTTACAATATTAAATGTCGTTGTTTCAGCCGAATACCAATGGAATAATTTTGGTATTTGTGATGCATGAGTTCTCAATTCATTTGATTTTGTTATAATAAATTGTGTAAATTCATCTATTATTCTTTTCTCCTCATCTAATGTTAATGCTTCAATCGTAAAACATTTATATCTCCATTCATTATTCTCTGTATATCCTACACCGATCATATTTATAACTCTAGATTCTGTTGAAGAGTTATGTATATTCATTTCTGATCCAGTTAAACACATATTCACATATTCAAAATCCACCGTAAAATCTAATGAAGATGTTTGCTTCCATTCATCCATATTATTTTGAATTTTATTTGGAAGTATCAAATCATTACCCCTATTGACATTTAATATCATATCAATAATATTTGCCCGTTGTCCTTGAGGATATTCTAATGTTTGTGATGTACATCTAGGATCAGACCATTTCATGATTCCTCTTGAATGGGCATTTACTCTATGTGGAACACTTACATACCATAATTTTGTAATTTCGTCAATACTATTACAAACAGTTGCCTTTACTTTTGACCAAGGTGCATCATTTGTATTAGAACTATTCGGATACATTTCTTCAATTGTCGGATTTAATGGATCCCATGCAGAACCTTCTCTACGTACTCTCCTTACCCATTCTATTGCTGATTTCGTTCTTGCAACATAAGCATTATCTCTATCAGAATAATCGATAGTTCCCAATATATCAAAGCAGTTATATCCTTCTTGTGGATTTCGTTTGGTATCAATATTCCAATGTTTGCTCATTATATATGCCTTCGTTGGTATATATCCCTGAATATTTCCTACACATGTATTATATATTACCATTTGACCTTTGTAAGCGGGAAATCTATTTTCATTACGAATATGAATTCCATCTGCACATATTGTCATCGATGTCCATTTAATATCAATAACACAATAATGATAATTTCCCGATAAATTTGGTGCTTTAATATTTATTTCATCATCTGTTAGAACACGTCTATTAACAATCAAATTTATATAATCTGATCGTATCATGATATCAGCAATACCTTGTGTATGATTTTGATCATTATAGAGCACTGCTTGAAAAATCATAGGTACACCGCGCATCATTGCATCAACTGTTTTATTATAATTTTTTCTATTCATATCTTTTTTTCCATTAACTGCGATAGTTTCTGTTTGATATTGTGATCTCAAATGATTTAAAACTTTTTCTTCAAATAAAATACCTTTTTCGAATAATACATTCATTTTACTTTTTTCAGTAACCATATTATCTTGTCTTTTTTTTTGAGTTGCTCGAGTATTATACTCTCCATTCAAACCTTGCGTACAATAGTATCTATCAAACCAATCTAAAATTGGATCATTCATCAAATAATTTTTTACATCAGTTGCTGATACCCATGTATTGTATTCGATCTCTGATCTCTTAGGTGGCAAATTTACAAGTTCTCCATACATATTAGATTCATTGAATTTACGTTTTGGCATATTGATTGAGTATAAATAAATAAGATTATACGTTAGCTCCTATTTTTATCAATTTTTATTAAGAGATATTAGCTTTTTATTTCCTCGACTTCTAATTTCATATGAGATACATAATTTTGACATTTCATTATCAATTCTTTGAGATGTAAATATAATTTAATTTTGTTGTCGATATCTTTTATTTCACTCAATTTTTTTACACTAATTTCAATTTCATTATAAAATTTCTCAAACTCCTCATCAGTTATCGGTTCTGTCTCGCTCGCTTGTTCATCACTCGCTTTTATTTTTGCTAAATGATCATTAATCATATTAGATGCAGTTTCAATATTCTTTTTTAATTTATCATACATTTTAACACCGTTATTCAAGCCTTTTTCATACGTAAAATTTTGTGCCCTTTTATCGATTTTTTTAATAAGTCCATCTATTGTTATATCATCTTTATGATTTTTGTGCTTCATTAGTTAAATTATTTATACTACGTTCTCCATCAATAAAAATTATCTTCAACTTTTTTCTACTTTTATCAAACATTCTCGCATTTGAGACTACTTCATTATTATCTGCTAAAATCAACGCATAACCTTTTGATAATACATTTTTAAAATTACAATTATCCAACTTTAAATTCAACTCTTTCAATTTGAATTGTCTTCCTCTAATATCTGATTCAATTTCTTGCATTAAATATTTAGATAAATCTTTCAATGTATTATCAACATGAATTATATATTCGTTTGGCCCTTTTAATTTTGAATCAATTTGTGTTAATTTTTGTTTATAAAATTCTAATTGATTCGTAATTTCAGTCGTTAATATATCTTTTAATTCACTCAATCTGTTTATTGTTTTCTTCTGTTTTGTACATATCATTTCCGCGGATACAGATGGCGTTGGAGCCCTAATATCTGAAACAAAATCACTCAACATAAAATCTATCTCATGACCTACTGCAGAAATCGATATCAACTCTGTATTAAAAATACTCTCAATAACTTGTGGATCTGAAAATCCGTAAAGATCATCAAAAGATCCACCACCTCTTGTAATTAATATTACATCAACATTTTTATTATCGTTAAAATACTTAATTCCTTCTGCTACACTTTTTGGACATAAACTACCTTGGGCAACACAATTTTTAATAATAATCTTTCCTATAAATCCATTATTACGTAATACATATAATATGTCTTGTATCGCAGCGCCTTCTAAAGATGTTATAACTCCCAATCTAAATAAAAATCGCGGTAACTCTCTGTGTCGATCAAAATAACCCTTCTCTTGATATATTTTTTTATTTTCATTATATTGCGCATCTATTCCCGTTTTATCTTGTTCATCTAATTTACTTATTTTGAATGCCAATGCATTTAAATTCCCAGATTTTGTATAGTATTGAATTTTACATTGAACAATTACTGTATCACCATTATTGACCAAAACATCATTCTTATTTTTAAAATTCCAAAATACAACATTAATAGTCGATGATGTATCTTTTAATGACATAAATAGATTACCGTTTGGTAATTTTAAATTTGATACAACTCCTTTGATTTTTACCGAAAATGGAAAACGTTTTTTGATAGTATCATTTATTAATTCGCTTACTTCAGTGACAGATAATACATCGTCCTTTGTTTTTTTTAACTCAACCTCTTCATTATCTGACATTATTATGATTAATACTTCAATCATAATAAAAACATAATAAAACGTGTATACAAATATCAAATTTTTTGATCAAAAAGTAACGATAAAATATATTCTTTATCATCCATCATTGTATCTCCAATCGCATCATCAGTCAACTCATTTATTATTTTTGATAATTCAGCATATTTATCTGTTTTCATTATTTCTTTTACTTTCTGTTTGATTTCATATCTGGAAATTATATCGTTCATAAATTTAGTCCTATTGTCGATATTTTTAATACAGTCAATGATAAATTGCATTTGTTCATCCGATTCTATTAATAATAAAAACATCGTCATTTGACTATCTTCAATCTTCTCTAAATTATTTATACTTCGATATGTAATAAATGGAAAATAGATAATAAAACTCAATAGATCTACTGGTATATCTCCATCATAATCTTTATCGTATTCGTTATTAATTTGATTCATATTATCAAAATTTATTGGATTATACTCAATCGTCATAAAATAACCATCATTAATACAATTCAGTCTAATTCTCGATTTTGAATATTTCGTATAAAATATAACATCAGATGTATCTATTTCCGTAATATGGATCATTATTTCATACGATGATAAATGTTTATATTCGGAAACTATTTTCTCCATAAAAGGGGATAATAAAACATAATTTATAAAACTATTATAATTAATTGTGTCATCGTCACCTATGAATACTTTTATCATTTTATTATATCCATAATTATTATCATGTGGATCAGTTTCATGATAATATACATTTAATACATTTTGTACATCATCATGATCATTTATTTTATACCAAAATATTGGAGGTGTATCTTTGACTGCGATATATATTTCATTGTTATTTTCAATAATAAACAATTCATCATATTCGTGATTATTATTATCCAATATTATGGAATATCTAATAAAAAAATCTTTATATTTTACGACATCATCATCATAAGTATGAAAAAAATCAGGATATTCGCGATATTTAATATTTTTTAAATACGATTTTATATCTATATTTCTTTTTCTCAATAATTTTTTTGGAATGATTTTATAAATGTCCATTATGTAATACATAATCATTTTTCGAAGATTTGTTTAATCGCATGACTAATATCAATTAAATTATGATCTCCTTTTGCCTCAATGAGAGTTGATTTGCCCAATTTATTAATTTCTATTGCATGTTTAAAATTAATCATAGCATCTTGTTTACTATGAATAATATAAGTTGGAACTTTACCATTGATCTTTTTCACATTTTGATCATTATTTAAATTTGTCATAACTAACAATGATAAAATTGGATGATATAATTCACTCGCTATTTTGCGCAAATTAGTAAATCCAGACGTT
>Ga0194128_10005539_pt1 | contig 17630 bp, 14 predicted proteins | sample TA2KigCa65mmetaG_FD_148650 | JGI IMG/M metagenome (GOLD analysis project Ga0194128, IMG submission 148650) | Freshwater microbial communities from Lake Tanganyika, Tanzania - TA2015037 Kigoma Deep Cast 65m | ecosystem: Environmental > Aquatic > Freshwater > Lake | place: Tanzania: Lake...
AGATCTGCCTGCAGCACTGCCTGCGCGAGTTCGCCGCGGGCAAGACGATGCTCGCGCAGTGCGCGAAGCGCGTCGCGGAGATGATTCCCGCGTGCGAGGCGCTCGCGAGCCTCGCTGCTCTCGAGTCGCAGCACCTCGCCGCCTACGCGAAAGTCTGCGCCGACATCTGCCAGTCGTGCGAGGACGAGTGCCGGAAGCACGAGAGCCACCACGCGATCTGCAAGGAGTGCGCGGACACTTGCGTGAAGCTCGTCGAGGCGTGCCGCAAGGTCGCCGCCTGAGGGGTCGATGGCTCTGGACCTGATCGGCGCCGGGTGGGGCCGCACGGGAACGATGTCGCTGAAGGCGGCGCTCGAGCGAATCGGCTTCCCCTGTCACCACATGAGCGAGGTGTTCGCGCACCCCGAGCACGTGCGCGTCTTCACGGCGGCGGCGCGCGGCGAGCGCGTCGACTGGAACGACGTCTACGGAAGCTACCGCGCGACCGTCGACTGGCCCGGAAGCGCGTTCTGGCGCGAGCTGATGGCCGCGTACCCGAGCGCGAAGGTGCTTCTCTCGGAGCGCGAACCGGAGCGCTGGTACGAGAGCTATCTCGAGACGATCCACCAGCCGCTCGTCGAGGGCTGGCCCGGCCAGGACGCGTGGAACGAGATGGTCCGCCTCGCGATCGTCGAGCGCGACCTCGCGGGGAAGCCGAGCGACCGCGAGAGCGTGATCGACGCGTTTCGCCGTCACAACGCGGAGGTGCGGGCGACGGTTCCGAAAGAGCGCCTTCTCGTCTTCGACGTGCGCGAGGGCTGGGAGCCGCTCTGCCGCTTCCTCGGCGTCGACGCTCCGGACGAGCCCTTCCCGCACCTCAACGATCGCGCGACCTGGCTCACCCGACACGCCTCGAGCTAGCCTGCATTTCTCACCAGATCCCTACTGCGGCGGCCGATAGCACCGAATCTTCGCGAGCTTCTCCCTCCGGGCTCCTCGACGTACTGTTCAAGTACGCCTGCGTCGCCCTCCGGTCCGAGGCTCGCGAATCTTCGGCACTCTCGACCGCCTCGCGACGTGATCTGGTGAGAAATGCAGGCTAGTGCACCGCCGTCGAGATAGCGTCAAGCAGATTGCCGTTCGTCGGCGTCCCTCGCAAGGAACGCCGACGAAGGAATATCTGACATATTTCGAGGAGGTGTGACGCCGCGAGGAGCGTCGAGGGGCGGTAAGATGTTGACGCTATCTCGACGGCGGTGCACTACCTCGCTTTGGCGGCGAGCGGGCGCCACCAGATCGGCGACGTCCAGGCACGCTCCTGGATCGTCTTCGCGACCGCAGGATCGCTGCAGCTCTCCGGACGCTCCGCCGGCGGCAGCGCGTTGCAGGTGAACGCCGTCCACCGGCACGACGGGTTCTCGACGACGCGCGCGTAGTAGAAGGCGTGCTGCCCGGGCGCGAAGTCCGGATCGCTCCAGAGCGAGCAGAGCGAGTCGAAGCCCGGCCCCGTCGGCGTGCACGTCGAGACGTCGACGGACGCGCCGTTCTCACCATCACCCGCGACGTCGTAGACGCGCTGGTGGCGCTCTCCGCCGTCGATCCAGCCCTTGACGATCTGGATGCGCTGCAGCCGCGTCCCGGGCCGCGTCTCCGAGCCGGGATCACGGAGCGCCGAGACGAGAAAGGACGGCGCGCGTCCTTCGTGCGGCGCCTCTTCGAGCACACCACCCATCGGCACGCCGCCCGCGTACGCGCGCTCGATCATCGCCGGATCCCCGCAGGGGTCCTCGCCGAGATCGAAGCCGCCGCAGAAGCGCACCGCGATGCGCGGGCCGCTCGTCGCATAGACCTCGCGACGGCGGAGCGCGTCGAAGATCGCGCCCCTCCGGTTCTCCTCCGCCCAGACCGCCGCGAGGCCGCCGGGGTTGAAACGGACGCCGCTCCGCGCCCCCTCCTCCTCGAGACGCTCGCCCGCCTCGTCGTCGACGTTGCCCCGGTGGCCGACGAAGCGATCCTCCGAAACCGCCCCCGGCGTGCCGTCGTGCGTGTCCGAGCTTCCGAGGAATCCGAGGCGGAACGGGTTGGCCCCGATCCGCTCTTCCTCGCGAAGGCCCTCGAGCAGCACTCCGCGGATGAAGTCGCGCCGCGAGACGCAACCGCCGAAGCCCGTGCCTCCCGCGCCGGTGCCGTCGCCGCAGTCCTCGAACGGTAGTGGGCGGATCTTCTCGAAGCCGCAGAGCTCGTCCGGCTCGCCGAGAATGCCCGACAGACCGTTCGCGCACTCCGAGTCGCCCTTGTGCTGGAAGATCTCGACGAGCGGCTCGATCGCGCTCCGCTCCTCCGCCTGCGCACGCTCGTCGGCCGGCGTCGCGGCGCCCGGGTACTCGACGCGAAACAGGTTTCCGTTGCTCTGGTTCGCGTTGTGCGGGATGGCGAGGACCTCGCAGCCGTCACCCGCTTCCGTGCACGTCCGTCGGAGCTCGGCCCAGAGACCGGCCGCCGTCGGCTGCTCCATGTAGGAGACCGGGGATGGGACGCGGTCGTTGCGGAAGAGGACGTTCCGGTGCTGGCTCGAGCCACCCGTGTTCGCCGTGTATTCGTAGCCGACGAGCGAGGTGAAGGAGCAGCTCGAGGCTCGATCGTACGCGCCCTCCGCGGCATCGATCGTGCGCTGCCACACCTGATTCGTCGCCTCGCGGCAGCGCCGCCCGTCCGCTCCACACGTCGCTTCGTCGCGCCGCGGCCGTGGGACGCTCGTTTGCGCTCCGAAGATCGCCTGCCCCGTCTGCCCCCCGAGCCGGAACGAGCGGCACCCGTCGCTGTCGTGTCCTTCGTGGTCCGGCGTCAAGCAGATCTCGGACTCGCCCAGGAACTCGGAATGGTCGGTCACGGACGCGAAGTCGAGGGGGCGGTCGATGCGGGCGATCTGCGTGCCCCGGCCCTCGCCGTCGAGCGGCGGAAGCTCGAGCGGCTCGCCGCGCGCGAAGCGATACGCATCCTCGGGCGTGGGACGCACGTCGAACACCCAGGCGTCGACGGAAGCGGCCGTGTGGACGTGAAGATCCCCCAAAGTAGAGATTGCGGAGCGGGCTCCGATCGGCGCACGCTTCTTCCGGAGCCGGCGGCGTCGAGGCGTCGTCGCTCGCGGAGCCGCCACCGCACGCGGCGCTCGTCGCCACGAGCGCGACGACGAGAGGAAGCAGGCCACGCCTCGCTCCACGCACGCGAGATTCGTTCGGGCGAACGCTACGGAACCGCACGAGCGAGGATCTTCGGCGCTCCGGCGAAAGCAGTCAATCCGCTCGCGATCGCCTCGGCGTCAGGCGACGGCGGCGCGCTCGGGCGCGTGGCTGACGGCTTCGACGCGATGGCCGTCGGGGTCGAGGACGAACGCGGCGAAGTAGTCCGCGTGGTACTGCGCGCGGAGGCCGGGCGCGCCGTCGTCGCGGCCGCCCGCGGCGAGTGCCGCGGCATGAAACGCGCGCACCGCCTCGCGGCTCGGTGCGCGAAGACAGAAGTGCATGCCGGCGAGCGGCGCGACGCCGGTCTCGCGTGTGAGGGGGCGCGATGCGCTTCGCCGCCACGGCTTCGCGACGGGGCCGTCAGAAGAGAGCGATCGGGTTCACCGGAGAAGCGGTCCCGCGGCGAAGCACGAGAGGAGCGATCGTGAGGAGGAGCTCCCACCGCCGCTCCTCGATGCACGCCTCGCCGAGGCGGCGGAGATCGAGGTTGTCGATCAGATGGAGCCCCATCGCGACGATCGCGATCGTGTGGATCGGGAGACCGAAGCCCTCGACGCGCGACGGCAGCACGTCCGAGACGCCGTCGCACAGAGCGCCCGCGGCGGCGCGCTTCGCCGGCGTGATCAGGTTCAGAGCGCCGAGCTGATCGCGAGCGCCCCAGCGTCCCCAGTTGGAGAGGGTCTGATGGAAGGCCTGGACCGCCGCGGCCGAGAGAGGCGAACGAAGCTCGGACATGGACGTCTCCTAGCCTCCGGCGACGTCCCGGCAAAGGCGATTACGGGCAAGGTGCGATCGGCGCGTTCTTTCCCTTGAACTTCTTCCCGTCGCTGCCGTTCGCCGATCCCGCCGGCGGGAAGGACGAACAGAACTTGTACAGGCCCATGTCGAGGACGGCGTGGACCGTCCCCTCGCTCGTGCCCGGCACGAGGTCGTACGGCAGGTCCGTCGCGGCGCCGCTGCCCTTGCAGGTCACGGCGATGTTCTTCTTGCCGACGATCAGGACCGAGGCGCACGGGCCGTCGTCGAGCTGGCTGTCGAAGTACTTGTAGGAGCGCGAAGCGACCTGATCCGGTGCGGTACCGCCGAGCGCGAGCCAGTTCTGGCACGGCAGCGGAAGGACGCCGGAGCCGTGACCGCTCGTCGGGCTCGAGAGCTCGAGGGTCGCCTTGACGGTCCCCGACGGGTCGCCGTTGCAGCGCGGATCGCTCGTCGTGCCACGCGGCGGCACGACGATGTTCGTCCCACTCGCACTCCACGTGACCTTGTTCTTCTCGGGGTCGTCCGGGAGCTTGTTCGTGATCGCGAGGTTCTTCCCGAAGACGCCGATCTCCTGCTCGACGGGCGTCTCCGACTGGAACCGCTGCGCTCGCGGCTCGCCGTCGTCGTTCTTCCAGACCGCGACGAAATCGCCGTTCGCCGCGACGCGACGTCGGGCAGGTAGGCGTCCGGATCCGTGCTCACCTCGAACTCCGTCGTGAGCTCGTTGCCGGCGAGATCGAACCGCTGGCCGAGGATGGTGCCGTCGTCTTCCCAGACGACGACGAACGAGTCGTCGCTCGAGGCGATCGCCGGATAGCTCGCATAGCCGCCTCCGAGGGCGACGGTGAAGTCGTCCGTGACCGGCGTGCCATCGCCGTTGAAGATGCGTCCGGTCACGTCGCCGCTGTCTCTCCAGGTCACCATCCATGTCCCGTCCGGAGCCTGCGCGAGGTCGACGAGCCTGCCGTCCACGTCCTCCGAGCTCACGCCGAACTCGGGTCCGACCTTGTGGCCGTTCGCGTCGAAGCGCTGCGCGTGGAGAGTGCCGCCCGGAAAGTAGTAATCGTACTCGCTACGGAAGGCGACGACGAAGTTGCCGCTGTCGTCGCCGTCCGCCGAGAAGTCGCCGTACTGCCCCTGATACGCCTCGGCGATGGTGTTCACGCGGAAGTAGCTGCCCTTGCGCTGCCCGGTCGCCGTCGTCTTCGCGGCGAAGGCGCTCTCGTCGCTGCCGAACTCGCCGGGATCGTCCGGGATCGGGTACTTGTCGTAGCCTTCCCAGACCACGACGAAGTCGCCGTTCGCGAGATTCGCGGCCTCGGGATTCGAGACCTGGTCGCCGTAGAAGAACTCGTAGACGTAGGTCGTCTTCGGGTCCTGGATCGTGAACGTGGGGCCGATCAGGCCGTTCGCGTCACTGCGCCGTGTGAACAGACACGGCTCGCCGCAGATCGATTCCCCTTCCGGGTCGTAGGCGTAGTCGAACGCGTTGAACGTCACCATGAAGTTGCCCGCCGAATCGCCGGCCACGCCGAGGTTGCCGGTCGACGTCGACCCGCCCGTGCCCAGGTACTGCGTGGGGCTGCTCACCTGGAACTCGGGCACGAACTCCGCTCCCGTCGCGAACCAGCGGCGCGCCTTGGCGGCGTCGTAGTCGCTCTCCCAGGCGACGATGAAGTTTCCCGCGGCGTCGGACGCGACGCGCGGCGTGTCTCTCGCGTACTCGTCGTCGACGACGATCTCCGGCCCGACCTTGACGGGATCGGCGGCGAACCCTGTCGTCCCCGCGAGGACCATCGTGCAAGCCACGATCGCGATGAGTCGCCGAGACATGCGCCCTCCTTCGGGCGTGAGCGCGGCTGCGCCTGGAGCGGACCCAATCTTCCGCGGGAAAGCCGCTCCGTCAATACATTTCTAAGGAAGTCTCGACGGCACCTGGCTGGGCTGCGCCGAGCCTTCCTGCAGCCGCTTCAGATTCGTGCGGAACAAGGGGTTCTCCGGCTCGAGCGCGAGACCGGCCTCGAGCGACGCGATCGCCGCCTTTCGGTCTCCCATCAGGAACGCGACGTTCGATCGATACTGGTGCACGAGGACGTACTTCGGCGCGACCGCCTGAGCCTGATCGAGTAGCTTCATCGCTTCGTCGTAGCGACCCTTACGAGCGGCGAGGCTCGCTTCCCGGGCGAGAGCCGCGGCCTTCTGCTCCGCTTCGTCCTGCGGATCGTCGACGCGTCCGCTTCCCGTGAGACGGCGGAGCGCCTCGCGCGACGGAGGGTACCCCTGCCCGTAGCGCACCGCCTTCCGGTAATCGTCGATCGCCTCGTCCCGCTCGCCGCGGCGCTCGTGGATGACGGCGCGGTTGTGATAGGCGCTGCCGCCGAGCGGGTTCAGACGGATCGCCGTGTCGAGGTGCTCGATCGCCTCGTCGTAGCGCTCGAGGGCGCCGAGCGCGCCGGCGAGGCTCGCGTGTGCGGAAGCGTCGTCGGGGTTCTTCTCGACCTCCGCACGGTATGCCACGATCGCTTCCTCGTACCGCCCGTCCTCGAAGGCGATCGCCGCGAGGTTCCGCTCGCCGCGCGGCGACTCCGCTTCGAGATAGCCGAGCGCTTCGAGGCGCGAGAGGATCGCCGGATCGACCGAAGCGTCGGCGACCTCCTCCTTGGAAGTGTCGTCGGCGCCGCCCTCGAAGGTCGCCACGGTCCGCTCCGGCTCCGGCAGGTCGAGCCCCTCGAGCAGGACGCGGCCGCTCATGTCCTTCGCGGGCGCGATCCCTTCGAGCGCAAGTACGGTCGGAGCGACGTCGACGAGCTTCGCTCCCTGGATCGCGGCGCCCGGCTTCACGCTCTCGCCGTAGAGATAGAGGATCCCGTCGATCCGATGGTTCTTCGCCGAGACGCGCCGCATGTCGCGCGTCTTGCTCGGATCCTCGGGGAGCGCGGCGAGCTCGAACCCGTGATCGGAGAGGACGACGAGCGTCGCGTCTTCGCCGAGTGCGGCGAGGTACTCGGCGACGAGGCCGTCGGCGTAGACGTACATCTGCTCGACCGTCTTCCCGAAGCGCTTCTGCTGCTCCGCGAGCTCGCCGCCGAGGCCCTCGGCGCGGAACAGGTGCCCGAAGAGGTGCGAGCTCGAGTCGACGCCCTCGACGTAGACCATCAGGAGATCGGGATGGTCCTTCTTCCAGATCTCGAGCCCGATCCGTCGGTAGCTCTCCGCCGTCGCCCACGCCCACTTGAAGTGCCCGAGGTCGTCCTCGAACGCGAACGGACGTGCGAACTCCTCCTCGTTCACGGACACGAAGTCCTCGATCTCCTCGTGGCGCACGTCGGCCGGACGGCGGACGAGCGCGGTGATCTCGCCGGTGCGCTCGGTCGGATGGATGATCCCGAGCGTCGACTCCGCGCCGGTGATGCCGCCCTCGAACAGGAAGTGGTAGCAGGTGTGGTCGCTCACGAGGACGCCGTTCACGGACTCCGCGGGCCACGTCGCCCACCAGCCGACGACGCCGACGCTCTTCCCCGCCTCCGTCAAGATGCTCCACAGCGCCTTCACCTTGCGCATCTGGCTCGTGACCGGGAGCCGCTCGCCCGTCTTCTCGTTGATCGCGGTGAAGTCGCCGATGCCGTGCTCGCCGGGAGGCTTGCCGGTCGTGATCGTCGTCCAGATGATCGGGCTCAGGATCGGCTCACTGCTGCGGAGCCGACCGTACGCGCCCCCCTTGCGAAGCTTCGCGAAGGTCGGGAGCTTGCCCTCCGACACGAGGAGCTCGATCACGTCGGGGTCGAGCCCGTCGATCCCGAGGACGACGACGCGGTGGGCGGCGCGCACCGGCGAGGCCGAGAGCGCGACGAAGCACGCGAGGAGAGCCGCCGCGAATCTGCGAAGTCGCGCGTCGCGCATGCGCCAGCGCTATCAGAGAAACGCCCTCGCCCGCCAGACGGAACGGCCTCGGCGATGTCGGCGATGGCGAGTCGCTCAGCTCCGGACGGCCTTCTTCGACGGCGCGCGCTTCGGCGTCGCCTTGGCGCGGACCTTCGAGCGGGCCTTCGAGCGGGCCTGCGCCTTCGCCGGCGCCTTCGCCGCGCGGATCGCTTCGAGAAGAGCTTCGTAGGGAGAGCCCGCGACCTCGCGCTCGAGCGTGAGCGGCGCGGTCGCCGCGATCAGCTCGCGCAGCGTCGCATCCGCCTCGCCGAGGTGGCGGGTCGCCTCGGCGAGGTCGAACGCGAGAGTCGGACGGCGCTTCGCCATCTCACTCGGGGTCGCAGGTCCCGGTGCAGGTCTGGATGATCTGCCCGCCCGTCTTCAGGAACGCTTCGATCTGCGCTCCCGCCGCAGGCGTGTCGGTCGAGCCATGCGCACCGTTGTTGAAGAGCGGCGCTTCGTTTCCGAGCGGCGGGATTCCCGGAGCACACTGCGTGCGCGACGGCGGATCCCCCGCTCCTGGGCACTGCGCGTCCGTCGTGCAGGCCGCGCCCGCGTTCGTTGTGCCCGGAGTATGGCAGCGTCCGAAGCCGCGCTGCGGATCGATCTCGACGAGAGCCGATCCGTCGAACGGAGCCGTCGCCTCGGGAATGCCGAAGAAGCTCCGCAGCGGCGGCGCGACCTGCGGGATGCCCATCGAGCGCGCCATGATCTCCGTCCCGACGTTCGAGACCTCGCTGTCGTACGTCGCCATGTGCAGCAGCACCTTGTGCGGCGTCGGCGGGTTCGAGAGCGTGCCCGGCAGGATGTGCGGCAGATACCCCTGCGGCTCCGCGCGATCCCAGAGCTGCTGGATCAGCGGGAAGATCACCGTCTGCACGAGCGGGTCCTGGTAGTTCGTCCGCAGGATCGAGACGAACGGGTTGAAGTCGATGCTCCGCTGCAGGAGCGTCGAGTAGTTCGAAGCCGGCACCGCGAGGAAGCCGCGCTCGAGCTCGTGCGTGATGCCCATGATCGCCGCGCCGAAGATGCCGCCCTGGCTTCCGCCGGAGTAGAACACCTGCGTCGGATCGATCACACCGGCGCCGCCGGCGCCGAGATGGAACGCCGGATGCGAGTTGAAGCCGTTCACGCCGTCGTTCAGGAGCCGCCCGAGGAGCAAGTGGTGCAGGAAGCCCTGGTGGAGCCGATCGGGGATCCGGTGGAAGAGCGAGAAGTCGCCGATCAGCGGCACGATCCCGGGCAGGAGATCGGGATCCGACATCCCCTGCATGTCGACCGCGGCGATCACGAAGTTGTACTCCTGCGCGAGCTCGGAGAGCGAGCCGAGCTGGTAGCGTGTTCCGAGGAGACCGTGGCCCCAGAGGCTCGCGCGCGCCGGCGTCGCGGAAGGATTCTGGCTCGCGACCGCGATCCGCGGCACGTCGACGACGAAGGGCACCGTCGCGAAGCCGTTCTGCGCGGGCACGCCGTCGACCAGGTTCAGCCGCGAAGCAGGAGCGTCGGCCGTCATGAAGAGCGGCGCTTCGAACGTGCCCTCGATACGCGCGAAGATGCGCGAGTTGAAGCCGTTGCCGTTCCCGTTCTTGACGGACTCACCTCGAAGGTCGGCGTGCCGAGCGCGAACGCCTGGTCGCGGATCGAGACCATCCAGCCCGTCAGCGACTCGGTGCTCGCGGTGGTGAAGTCCCAAGCGAGGAGGAGATCGTCGCGCTCGACGCCCGAGTCCTCGAGGCGAGCGAAGACGTCCTCCATCGCGGGACGGCGCGCGGCGATCGCCGCCGCGCAGGCCTCGCCGCAAGCGGCCGCGACGTCGGCGTCGGAGATCGCGTCGCGGAGCACGCGGAACGCGAGCCGCGGGCGGATCGCGACGCCGTTCTCGTCGACCAGGTCGCGGATCGCGACGAGGTAGCGGGTCGCGTCGTCGAGACGCTTTCCGGGGCGGATGATGAGCGCCTTCTTCGCGACGCCGTCCGTCTGCACGTCCATCTCGGCGAAGTGGACGACGCGCTCGGCGCCGTCCGCGCGGAGCAATACGGTCGGGTGATCGGCATCGAGCGAGCGCGCGTAGCTCGTGTGGAAGGCCACGTCCGAGAGGCCGAGATCGACCGGAACACCGTTGTCCGGGAAGAGTGCCAGGATCACCGGTCCCGGGCTGAAGCCGTCGAGGGTGTTCCAGTCGGCCGGGTCGATGTGCTTGCCGTTCCGGTTCCGCGGAAGCGACGTCGGATCATAGTGGACGCGGAGGCCGGTCGGCGTCGTCGGATCGGGATCCAGAAAGACGGACGACGGGTACGGCAGGACGCACACCTCGTCGATCAGGAAATCGCACCGCGGTCCCTGCGTCGCGATCTCGAGGCCGCAGAGCGACGAGCGCGCACGGTCGCGCCGTCGATCGCGCCGAAGCCCTCGTCGGCGAACGGCTCGTACAGCGCCGACTTGCGACAGAGGAGGCGTCCACCCGGACGCCGCGCCTGGCAGGAGCTGACGCACGAGCGCGCGCAGCCCGCCCCGCTCTCGACGTGCACGCGCACCCCGGCGGGTGAAGCCGCTCCGAGGTCGAAGCCGTCGCGCACCCGGAGCTCGATCAGGACCGTGTCGTCGTGGCCGCGCTCGTCGCTGAGCTTCGCCGAGCCGTCGAACGAGCCGGTGCCGTCGTAGCGCGTCGCGTTCCGGCGGCTCGTGAAGTCGGCGGCGGCGATCGTCTCGTCGAAGTAGACGACGTCGGAGTCCTCGGCGTCGACGACGGAGACGGAAAGGCCCGAGGCGACGAGGCTCTCGTGCGACGCACCCGGAACGGTCACGCGGGCGCTGACGCGCGCTCCGTCGGGACCGATCGAGACGCGGTCCGCCGCGGCACCCCAGCAGTCGGCGGCGCGAGCGACGGACGGGAGAAGAACGAAGGAGACGAGGCTCGCCGCGGCGAGCGCAGAGATGGCGATGGTACGAGCGGACGAGCGCAAGAGAACCTCCCCGGAGTGTTGGCGAGCAACACGATGGCCGCTCGCTTTCGGGAGAGCAAGGGGGGAATCCGGCCGCTCGCCGCCGTCTCTCGACCCTCGAGAGGTCCGCCGCGCGCCGACGGTGCCGCGCCGTCCCGCGGCTGGTAGAGGTTCCGGCGCCATGATAGCTGCGCCCCCGATGAAGCGACCCGTCTGGCTCTTCAGCATGGACACGGAGCAGTTCTCCTCGCCGCCGATCACGACCGGCGGGTTGAAGGCCGCGTTCCACGCGTACGGCGCTTCGGCCGAAGAGACGGACGTCATGCTCGTCCACTTCCCGCGCCGCGAGGCGATCACCGGCTGGGTCGACGAGGTGTGGAAACCGCGCGAGCTCGTACGCGCCGAGCGCGCTCTCGAAGCCGGCCTCGCGCCGGTGATCGGCCTCAGCTGCTACACCTGGAACGTCGCCGAGCTCCTCGAGCTGATCGCGGCGCTGCGCGCGAGCTGCCCGGACCTTCTCGTGGTCGCCGGGGGCCCGCACGTCCAGCAGCCGGAGGACTTCCTGCACGGCGACGGCATCGACGTGATCGTCCTCGGCGAGGGAGAGACGACCTTCCGCGAGCTCCTCGACTGCGCGGGACGGAGCGCGTGGCCCGAGATCGCCGGGCTCGCCTACCTCGACGAGAGCGGCGCCGTGCACCGCACGACGGCGCGCGACCGCGCGAAGGAGCTCGACGCCCTGCCCTCCGCTCTCGGCGTGATCGAGCTCCGCGATGCGGAAGGACGCCCACTCTACGAGCGCGCCGCGCTCGAGACGACGCGCGGCTGCCCGTTCAAGTGCTCGTTCTGCGAGTGGGGCACCGGCGCGATCGGGACGAAGATGTACCAGTTCTCGATCGAGCGGTTCCGCAGCGACGTCGAGCGCCTGATCGAGGGCGGCGTCAACGACATCTGGCTCTGCGACTCGAACTTCGGAGCGCTGCCGGAGGACCTCGACAAGGCGCGTGTCCTCGTCGACGTGCGGCGTCGCACGGGGAAGCCGTCGACCTTCGCGACGTCGTGGCACAAGAACCACAACGCGCGCGTGCAGGAGATCGTGCTCCTGATGCAGAAGGCGGGCATGCTGCAGCACTACAACCTGGCGCTGCAGACGCTGACGCCGCTCGCGCTCGAGCTGAGCCACCGCAAGAACATGCGCTCGAACCAGTACGAGCCGATTGCGAAGGCGATGGCCGAGGAAGGGATCTCGATCGCGACGGAGCTGATCTGGGGGCTGCCTGGCGACAACCTCGCGGACTTCGAGTCGCACCTCGATCGCCTCGCGGCGGTCTTCCCGAACATCAACATCTTCGGGTACACGCTGCTCCCGGGCACCGAGTTCTACCGGCGACGCGACGAGTACGAGATCGACGCGATCCCGGTCGCCGGTTACGGACGCGCGAAGGGCGAGTACGTCGTCGGCTGCCACACGTTCAAGCGCGACGAGGGGATCGAGGGGTACTATCTGATCTCCGCGCACATCCTCTTGATCCGCGGCTACGTGATCCCGCTGACGGCGCGACTTCTCGCGCTGCAAGGCGGTCTTTCGGTGTCGGCGTTCCTGCGGACGGTGCTGCGTGCGCTCGCGCGCGAGTTCCAGGAGGACCTGCCGGAGCTCGACATGTCCGACCGGATGACGGTGTACGAGAACCGCGCGGCTCTCTACGTGGCGATGCTGCGCGACGAGGAGCGCGCGTTCGCGGTGATCGAGGGCCTCCTCGCGGAGTGGCTTGCCGCGCGCGGCGCCGACGAGGCCTTCGTCTCGCAGGCGGCGCGCGTCCTGGCGCTCGACCGCGCGTTCTGCCCGCGCGTCGGAATCGGCGGCGAGTTCGAATCGAGCTTCGACTTCACGGCGGACTCGGTCGCGTACCACCTCGGCCGCATGGAGCTGCCGCCGCCGGAAAGCTTCGCGATGACGCCGACGACGCTCCGGATCCATCATCCGGGAGCGGTCGGTGAGGTGTTGATCGATCCGGACGGCGGGAGCTGGATGCGGGGGCAAGTGGCGTCCTGAGGGGCGTTGCGTCGGCACGTCGCGCCCGCGCCCTGTTGGCGGCGTCAGCGAGCCACGGCGCACCGGCTGGAGCTCGCACTGTCGTCACGAGTCTCAGTGAGAGCCGTCGGCCATCACGGTTGGCGGCGAGGGAACGGAGATCGAGCCTGAGGTTGGCGCACTGAAGCGTAGCTCGCGGCTTCCGAGGCCCCGCCCCAACCCGGCCTCCCGACCGGTCTGCCAGCTCGCAGCCCGCCAGGAATCGAGACTCCACCTCTACGCAGTGATGACGGCGTGTAGATTGCCGCGGGCGGCTTCTGGCCCAGGGTTCACGCGCCGGCCGATGCAAAGAGCAAACTCAACCGGCTCCTTCACCGCATCACGCTTCTTCCCTGGCATGGCTCGCCATGCCCGAACCCAAGAGAGAGTGTCAGCGGTCTATCCGGTCCGGACCCCGAGCTCCCCCCGCGACTCTCGAGCAGCGGCGTTGTCACAGATCAGAACATCGCCCGATTCAAGCTCGCTACTTGCCGCGTCTGTTGTTTTTTTTCTTGACTTCGCCAGTCGATCGGCGTATGATCGCTCATGCGTCGACAGGCTCGCGCGCAGCTGACCTTCGACGACATCCAACCTCCCCTCAGGTGGGGCGGTCGACGCAAAGGCGCCGGTCGACCGGAATCGAAGCGCGCTCGTGTTCGCCACCGAAGACGATGCGAGCATTCGGCGCCCTCACCCGCTCACGTGACCCTGCGAATGCAGCGCGGCGTCCCGAGCCTCCGCACGCGTCGGTTCGTGCACGAATTCCGCCGGACCCTCGGCGGCGCCTGCGAACGCGGCGAGTTCCGCGTGTTGCACTACTCGCTGCAACGCGATCACGTTCACCTGATCGTCGAGGCCGAGTCCCGCCGTGCCCTGACACGCGGCATGAAGTCCATCGGCGCTCGCCTAGCTCGCGCGGTGAATCGGATCTTCCAGAGGACCGGTACCGTCCTCGACGGACGCTATCATCTCCATCTTCTTCGGACGCCGCGAGAGGTGAGAGCGGCGCTCGCCTACGTGCTTCTCAACGCGCGAAAGCATTGGCATCAAAGATTCGGATGTCTTCCGCCCGTGCGGCTCGATGACGCCTCGTCGGCGCGCTGGTTCGATGGCTGGAACGCCGACCGCGGCTCGAGCGAGGCTCACCAGCCCTTCGATCCTCCCGAGATCGCTCGAGCGCGGACGTGGCTCGCACGAGTCGGTTGGCGACGCCACGGCCTCATCGATCCATCGGAGGTTCCGGGCCACGCAGAACGCACCTGACGCGTCGGCCGGCCGAAAGCCTCAGAGCTTCAAGTTCCCTGTCGTCCCCGCGTCGTACACGATCCTCCCGGCCTCGACCCGTGCGAAGTCCGGCAGCGCATGCGCGCTCCACCGCTTCGGCGTCCCGATGTGGCGGACCTCGAAACCCTCGCCGAGGAGGCGATCCGAGATCAGACGCCGGTGGCACTGCCACCACTTCGCCTCGGCGCACATGTAGGCCGTGACGGCGTCCGACGCGACGAGCTCGCGGAGCGCGGCGGCAAACTCCTCCGTGTCGGCATAGTCCGCGTACGCGCGGAACGCAGGCACCTCCCACGCGACGTGCGGCGAGTCGTCCTTCTTCCCCTTCCGTCTCCCGCCGAGCTCCGGCATCCAGCGGTACTCGATGCCGCGCGCGCGGCACGACTCTGCGAGCGCTTCGCGGCCGAAGTGCGGATGACGCCGCGAGCCGGGATGCGCGCGCACGTCGACGAGACGCTCGATCCCGTGGCCCGCGAGGAGCGCGAAGAACGCCTCCTCGTCGAGGTTCGAGTGGCCGACCGTGTAGACGAAGCGATTCAGGATGGCTCGAAGAGGACCGGCAGCGAGTTCGGACCACGGAACGCGTGCCCGCGGATCTCCGGCGCAGGCTTCGACGGGTCGAGGCGCAGCCCGGGCAGCCGGTCGAGGACCGCGTTGACGCCGACGCGCAGCTCGAGCCGCGCGAGGTGAATCCCGAGGCACAGGTGTCGCCCCCAGCCGAAAGAGAGATGCGTCGGCTCCGGCGGACGGTCGAGGTCCCACTCGTCCGAGCGGTCGAAGTGGTGCTCGTCGTGGTTCGCCGAGCCGACCATCATCGAGACGACCGAGCCGGCGTGGACCGGGCACCCCGCGATCTCCGTGTCGCGCTTCGCGACCCGTGTGACGAGCGTGACCGAGGTCTGCCAGCGAAGCGTCTCCTCGATCGCGCGCGACACGAGCGAGCGGTCGCTCCGCACGCGCTCGAGCGCGGCCGGGTTCTGCAGGAGGGCCAGGAGCGTGTTCCCGAGCACGCGGTACGTCGTCTCCGCCCCGGCCGGCATCAGGAGCCGCAGGAAGCCGAAGATGTGATCGTCGTCGAGGCGCTCGCCGTCGATCTCGGCGGTGACGATGTCGCTGATCAGATCGTCGCGCGGGTTCTGCTTCCGGTCCTCGACGATCGGCGTCAAGTACTCCTTCATCGCCTTCGAGGACGCGAGTCCGCGCTCGGGGTTCAGGGGGCCGCCGCTCACGTCCTCCGCCCAGGAGGCGAAGCGGTCGACGTCGTCGATCGAGACGCCCATCAGCCCGGTGATGACCTTGACGGGGTAGCGGCTCGTCACCTCGGGCACGAGATCGGCGTGGCCGCGCGGTGCGATCGCGTCGAGCAGCTCGTGGATCGTCGGCGAAACGAGCTCCTCCTCCCAGCGCTCGAGCGCGGAGCGGCGAAAGGCGTGCGAGACGAGGTTCCGGTAGACGGTGTGCTCCTTCCCGTCCTTGCCGAGGAGGACGGTGCCCATGTAGGGCCCCATGCTCTCCTGATTGATTCGCGCCGAGAAGGTCTCCTCGTCCTTCAGCACGGCCTCGGCGTCGTCGCGGCGGAAGACGCGCACCTGCGGCGGAAACCCGGGCATCTCGATCCGATCGACCGGCCCGCGCTCGCGGATCTCACGCCAACCCGGGTAGGGATCGCGCATCGTCATCTCGAGCTCCGACAGCGTGAGCCACTTCTTCTCGCTCATGCGAGCGGCCTACCACGGCCCCCCGAGCCAACGGAAGGCCGACGTCCCTCGCAAAGCTCAGCCGCCAGCGCCGGGGCTCGGGGTCCACGCCTTCCGCAGGAGCGCCACGTCGACGAGCGAGAGCTCGTCGTCGCGGTACACCACCGCCTCGGGCGGAACGTGCGCCAGAGCGAGCTGGTCGCGCTCGCGGTCGGCGAGCATCCTCTCCAGGATCGTCCCGAACGGCTCGAAGAGCTGCGCACGGCGGCGATACTCGTCGCCGTAGCGGTCGTGGCGCAACAAGAGATGCGTCACCCGGTTCTGCGCGGCGAAGCGGAGCACCTCCTCGCGGTCGATCGCGTACAGCGCACCGAGTAGGCCCATCGTGCGGAGACGCTGGCGCCGCCACGAATCGACGTACCACGGCTGCAGGGTCTCATAGCCTCCGAGGGTCGCGCGGCCCGCCCAGAACGGGAGGTCGTCGCCGTCGAGCGGATGCGAAGCGATCCGCGCGCCGACCGGCAGGACGCGCGCGAACGCGTAGAGCGAAGCGTGCGTCCGTCCGTCGAGAGAGCTCCCATTTCGCGGCACGATACCGTCGCCGACGAACAGCCAGAGGCCGCCGACGAACGCCGCCGCTGCGAAGTTCCGCACGATCGCGCGGCGCTCGCGTGGCAAACGCGGAGCGAGGAGCCCGATCGCGCCGAGCGCCAGAGCGAGCGCGGAGGTCGTCCCGCCGTACCACGGGTACCGATCGGGCGAGTACAAGCGGAACGCGAGCACGATCGCCGCGGCGTAGATCACGATCGATCCGATCCAGAGCGTCGCCGCAGCCGCAGGCGGCGGTGCGATCCGCGTCCAGCTCAGCAGCAGCAGGCCCGCGAGCAACACGAGCGGCCCCGCCGCTCCGAGCGTGCGATAGAGCTCGTTGAAGCGGCTCGACGGGAACCGCCCTGTCGATTCGAACGGAGCAACCATGTACGTCGTGAACTTGTGCGCGTCGGCGCCGAGCGGCATCAGCTTCAGGCGCCCCTCGCGACCGAACACGGGCATCGAGCTCGCCTCCGCCGCGGTGTGGACGCGGTCTCCTCCGACGTCGCCGACGAGAAACGGTCCGAGAAGGAGCGCGCACGTCGCGACGACGAGCCCGTAGCGTGCAAGACGCCCCACGAGCGCTCGGGTCGGACGCACGCCGTCGCGCAATGCGAACAGGCCCTCGGCGGCGACCAGGATCACCATCGCGACCGGATAGATCGCCGCCCCGAGAAGGATCGACGCGACGCGCACGCGCTCGCGACCCGCGAGCGCTCCGGCCATCCACAGCGCGACGAGCGGAAACGCGAACGACCTCGGAAGGCCGCCCGCGATCTTGCTGACGCAATAGGTCGTGTGCAGGAAGAGGAACACCAGCACCACGGCCGCGCCGAGCCCCGCACGTCGCGAGCGCAGGAGCACCCACCCCGCCCAGAGCAGCATCAGGATCGCGAGGCCCTGCACGACCTTCGGCGCGGCGTAGAGCCCCGTCCACGGGACGAGCGCCGCATAGAGCGCGCGCACGACCGGCGGTGTGTACGAGAGCATCTCCGCCGCGACCGGATCCTTCGCGAGAGCGTGCTCCTCGCCGTAGCGGTGGAACGGGAACAGGATCGTCCGGGCGTCGTCCGCCTGGACCATCGGGTCGAGGAGCACCTCGGCGTTCCCGCGGACCCAGACGACCACGTAGGCGAGGAACAGG
>Ga0194128_10005540_pt1 | contig 17630 bp, 15 predicted proteins | sample TA2KigCa65mmetaG_FD_148650 | JGI IMG/M metagenome (GOLD analysis project Ga0194128, IMG submission 148650) | Freshwater microbial communities from Lake Tanganyika, Tanzania - TA2015037 Kigoma Deep Cast 65m | ecosystem: Environmental > Aquatic > Freshwater > Lake | place: Tanzania: Lake...
CGCTCAGTTGGAGGGAGTTCGTACCCATCCGGACGTCGCCTCCCTTCCGCTCGCGCCCGACCTCGTCGTGGTCGCAACTGCTCCCGAGACGGTCGCCGGGCTCGTCGCCGAAGTGGGGACACGCGGCTCGCGCGCCGTCGTGATCATCAGCGGCGGCTTCGCGGAGCTCGGCGTCCGCGGGCGCGAGCTGCAGGATGAGGTGCTCCGGGCGGCGAGACCGAACCTCGTTCGCATCCTCGGCCCGAACTGCGCCGGGCTGCTCGCTCCGCAGGCTCATCTGAACGCGAGCCTGGCCCACGTTCCCGCCGCCGCAGGACGCCTCGCCTTCGTGAGCCAGTCCGGCGCGATCCTCACCTCGGTGCTCGACTGGGCGAAGCCCCGGGGAATCGGCTTTTCCCATCTCGTCTCCCTCGGCGACATGGCGGACGTCGACTTCGGCGACATCCTCGACTACCTCGCGAACGAGCCCGACACGTCGGGCATCCTCCTTCACATCGAAGCGATCAAGGAGGCTCGCAAGTTCCTCTCCGCGGCGCGCGCGGCCGCGCGGAACAAGCCCGTGATCGTGGTCAAGACGGGGCGCCATCCCGAAAGCGCGCGTGCCGCTGCGCTTCACACCGGCGCCCCGGAAGGATCCGATGACGTCTACGATGCGGCCTTCCGCCGCGTCGGTCTCCTACGGGTCTCGGCCCTCGAGGACCTCTTCGACGCGGTCGCGACGCTCGACCTCACCAAGCCTCCCGCGAGCGATCGTCTCGCGATCCTGACGAACGGCGGCGGAATGGGCGTGATCGCAACCGACGTGCTGATCGACGAAGGCGGCCGTCTCGCCGAGCTCGCGCCCGAAGCGCGAAGTCGCCTCGACGAGCTCCTGCCGCCCACGTGCCCGAGATCGAATCCCGTCGACGTCGGGGGCGATGCCTCACCCGAGCTCTACTCCGACGCGTTCCGGCTCCTCCGCGACGCCGGTGGAACGGACGCGGTCGTCGCGATCCACTGTCCCAATGCGCTCACGTCGTCCGAGAGCACCGCGCGTGCGTTGATCGACGCGTCCCGCGAGCGTCCCGACGTTCCTCTCTTCGTGAGCTGGGTGGGTGGCGCCTCCGTCGAAGCGAGCCGGCGGCTCTTCGCGGAAGCGCGCATTCCGAGCTTCGAGACGCCCGGGCAAGCCGTGCGCTCGTTCCTGTCCCTCGTGCGGTACCGCCGGAGCCAGAACCAGCTGATGGAGACGCCTCCATCGATCTCGCAGGAGGCCGCGCCCGACGTCGAAGCTGCACGAAGGACGGTGAATCGGGCGATCGCGGAAGGCCGCGCGACGCTGAGCGAAGCGGAAGCCGGTGCGCTCCTCGATGCCTACGGTGTGCGGAACGTGGCCGCGGAACGACCTCGATCCGGCCCCGATCTCTTCGTCGGCGTCAAGGAGGACTCGCTCTTCGGCCCGGTGATCGTCTTCGGCCGACGGGCCGCCGGACCGGGCGGGACCGCCGAAACCAGGACCGGCCTTCCACCGCTGAACCTGCGGCTCGCACGCGAGCTCGTCGCCGACGACGTCGCCGGAGAGGGCGATGCGATCGCCGTCCTCCTGGTCCGGATCGCGCAGCTCGTCGTCGACCTCCCCGAGGTCTGCGCGCTCGAGATCGATCCCCTGGTCCTCGATGGGAAGAGCGCCAACGCCGTGTCGGCGCGCATTTGCGTGAGACCGGACGAACGTCCGGGGCGCTCGCGCCTCGCGATCCGGCCCTATCCGAAGAAGCTCGAGGAAACGGTCCCGCTCGGCGACGGACGGGTTCTGCTCCTCCGCCCGATCCGGCCGGAAGACGAGCCCGCTCTCCGGAGGTCGTTCGACAAGCTGACCGACGAGGAGAAGCGGCTGCGCTTCTTCACGAACTGGAAGCACCTGTCGCATCCGATGGCCGCTCGCTTCGTCCAGCTCGACTACGACCGGGAGATGGCGCTCGTGTTGACCGATCCGGTCTCGGAAGGCGAAGGCGAGATCTACGGCGTCGTACGCCTCCACGCCGATGCCGACAACCAACACGCGGAGTTCGCCGTCATCGTGGGCGGTGCGATGACCGGGCTCGGTCTCGGTCCGATGCTCGTCCGGCGCATCATCGACTATGCCCGCGGTCGAGGCATCGGGGAGGTGCACGGCGACGTGCTGGCGCGCAATCTCACGATGCGGAAGCTCTGCAAGGTGCTCGGCTTCCGTGAATCGGTCGACGTCGGAGACGCCTCGATCATCAAGGTCCGCTTGAAGCTGAACGACGCGCCTCGATGAGGACGGCTCGTTCGAGCCTGCGTCAAACGTCGCGCTGCCAGACCGCGTAGAGGGCGCCGTCTTCCTCGTCCCACTGATACGAGGCCCGCCCCCGAAAGGCCTTCTTCAGCTCGCGAACGATGCGATGCGCGAGGCTCTGCGAGGTCGTGAGGATCTCGAGCGCCTCGCGATCCCGGCCGGTGGAGACCACCCTCCGCTCGGGCTGAGTGAAGCGGGCACGCTGCTCGACGTTTCCGATCCTCGTCCGGATCGCCGCTTCGTTCGCGCGGGCGAACGCACCGCGGAGGACGACGCGGCCGAAGTACTCGCCGCCCGCGACTTGCCGGCACGCCGGACAGGTCCGCCAGCTCGCCTTCTCCAGCACCGCCTGGGTCACCGGCCGTGAGCGCCACGTACGATTGAGAAGTACGGCGCCACACCGATTGCAGACGGTCGGCCCGTCGCCCTTCTTCCGCATCTTCTCGATCGCCGCTCGCCGCGCCATCGGCTTGGGCGCGAATCGATCGAACTCACGGATCGAAGACTTCGGCCGATCGTCGCCGACCCGCCCGCGGACGCTAGGGCTCCGCCTCTTCGTTCCCACCTGGACCTTGCGCGTTTTCATGCGTTCGACCTCGACTGCGCCTCTCGCGCCGACGCTAGCCAGAGCTTCTTCACGTCCTTCGGGAGCACGCTGAAGACGTCCCACGCTTCCCCCTCCGCACCCGTCGGGCTGCCGAGCTGCAGCTGCAGCGTCCGGAACACGGCGCGTACGGCCCTCTCGGCTTCGCGGTCGTCCGGCAGGCCCGCGCGGCTTCGAATCCGGCCATAGAGCTGCTCGTGCTCGCCCCTTCCGGGCCGGTTCTCCGGCATCCCATCCGACCAGATTTGCTTCAGTGAGTCGGGAAGCTGAGCGAGAACGTCGCCGTCTTCCTTTCGGGGAAGAAGTCGCCGGAGCTCCTGAAAGACGACGAACACGATCCCTTCCGCTCGCCGCACGTCGCAGCGCAGATGTTGCGCCACGTCCTCTAGAAACTGTTCCGTCGTCACGGTCCTTCCCTCCGATCCTGCTTACACAGCTCGAGATATCCCTCCGGCGCCAGGCTGGTCGCCAGCATCACGTCGTTGATGTTCTGGTGCGCGAGCCACGAGTCGGTTCGGCGACGATCTCGGTCGAGCCAGTACGACTCGATCTCGGCGCCGAGCGGCAGGAGTGGCTCGATCTTCTCGAGCGCCGCGCTGTGGATCCGCCCTCGCATCGCCTGTGCAGCGGCGAGCCCGATCGTGAGACCGAGCTCCCGAAAGGCGAGCCGATGCTCGGCCGGCCGCCGGAGCTCGCCGCGACGGATCCACTGGCGAAGACCGACGAGCGCCTCCGAGAGGAGATGCTCCCGAAACTCGTTGCGAGGCGCGCTGCCTTCCCGGGAGAGCTGCTCCATGCGGTAGGCGTCCGTCAGCAGTCCGCCGATTCCGAGCGGATCCGCGGTTCCCAGCGCAGGATCGATCATCGCCGCGAAGTCCGCCGCCTGGCGCTCTAGACTCGGCCCGCACCGTACGCCCGCGGCACTCACGCGGGCCGCATCGACCTCCATACAGGTGACGTAGCCGTCGAGCGGATCGTGCTGGCCCATCGAAGCGACCAGCGGACGCGAGAGATCGATGCTCATCTTCCAGTGCATCCGCGTTCGGCGCGATCCGGACGTCCCCGCCGGCGAATGGGTGAAGGCTCGATGTGCGGTCTCGGCGAGCTCGCACGCCCAGACGTGAAACGAAGCCTTCTTCGTCCAGCGCGCCGTTTGCGCGAGCGCATGCATCCACTTCGTCAAGTAGTGGAAGTATTGTCCGTCGCGTTCCCATTCGAGCCTCTCGTCGAAGGGCTCGTCGGCGCGGCGCTCGGGAAGTCGCTTTCCGATGCGAAGCCCTCCTCGGGTCGGGTGCGCTTCGCCGACCTCTTCGTCGAGGCCGCTGATCCAGCCCTGACGAGCGTCATCGCCGCGATGCCGGCCCAGGACGTGGTGCACCTGGTCGACGAGCCGCTGCGCAAGCCCGGCCTCACCGAGGCCGAGCCAGCTGCACACGGCGAAGGCGTCGGTCCAGAGGTACCTGTCCGGCCCGCGGGCGCCGGTCACCCCGGTACGCTCGGCAAACCGCGCCAGCAGCTCGAGAGCCTGCTCCGTTCGCCTCCGAATCATCGTGCCGAACGGACAGCAGCGGGCGTGCCATCCGACGAGCCCGGCACCGCCGAAGCGGCAGGTAGATTCGTCCCAGAGTTGCGTACGATCGCCGCCCGAATTCTCGAGAACCGGAACCGGCGAGGTCCGCCCACGATTGCCGGTGCCGAGATCCACCGCCCCTCGCGCGGCACGCTCGGTGCTACCTCGCTCGCGTGGGAGGCGCTCCGTGAAGATCACTCTCTCCATCATCAAGGCCGACGTCGGATCCATCGGCGGTCACACCAAACCCTCGGAGCGAATGCTCGCACGGGCACGCGACCGGATCTCCGAGGCCGTCGAACGAAAGCTTCTGATCGACGGGATGGTGACGTACACCGGCGACGACATCGCCCTCGTGATGAGCCACGGGAACGGCGTCGGGGCCGCGAGCGTCCACGGCTTCGCCTGGGAGACTTTTCTCGCCGCGACCGACGAAGCCCGGGAGGCCGGCCTCTACGGTACCGGGCAGGATCTCCTCGTGGACTCGCCTTCCGGCAACGTGCGCGGAGCCGGCCCGGCCGTCGCCGAGATCTCGTTCGAGCGCGATCCGCGGAGCAAAGACAGGGCAGCGGAACAGTTCCTCGTCTTTGCCGGCGACAAGTGCAGCCCGGGCGCGTACAGCCTTCCGCTCTACGCCGTCTTTTGCGACCCCATGCACAATGGAGGTCTGCTTCTCTCCCCGAAGCTCCACAAGGGATTCACCCTCACGATCATCGACATGAATCACGCGAGCGCGAGCGGTGACCGCGTGATCCGGCTCGACGTACCCGAACGCGCTTGGGACGTGGCCTGCCTGCTTCAGAACCCGGACCGCTTCGCGATCGAGGCGATTCACTCGCGCCACAAGCCCGACGAGCAGGTCGTCTCGGTCTCGGCCACGCGCCTGCACAACATCGCCGGGACGTACACCGGCAAGGACGATCCCGTCGCGATCGTGCGAACGCAGGGCATCTTCCCCGCCCTGGAAGAGATCGTCGAGCCCTACTTGCTCGGCCACTTCGTGACGGGTGATTGCCGCGGCTCCCACGTGATGCCGCTGATGCCCGTTGCGATCGATACGGCCGTCGCGGGAGCGTACTGCCTGCCCATCATCTCCTGCGTCGCCTGCTCGATGGACCCCATGGGTCGCTTCACCGGCGAAACGCTCGACGTCTTCGGAAACGTCGCCTGGGACGCAACACGCCTCAAAGTCCAGCAAAAGGCCGACGAGTGGAGGCGGCAAGGCTTCATCGGGCCGACGATGGCCTCACATGCCGAGCTCGCCTACACGGGCATCATGGACACCTTGAGCGGCCTCGAACGCGAGTTCGCGCACCGCGCCGAGGCTCGCTGAGTCCAGGAGAAGGACGAAAGGGAGACCGAAAATGCGTGTACTTCAGCTCATGCGCTCGACCGTCAGGGTATGCGGGCTTCACGATTCTCTCGCCACGGCGGCGAGAATCATGTGGGACAGCGACTGCGGCTGTGTTCCCGTGGTGAAGGAGGACGGTCGCCTTGCGGGCATGATCACCGACCGCGACGTCTGCATGGCCGCCTACCTGGGAGGGACGTCACTCGCCACCGTCGAGGTCGAGAGCGCGATGTCCCGGACCGTCCACTCCTGCCGAGCTCAGGATTCCCTCGCTTCGGCGGAGAATCTGATGCGAGCAGCACAGGTCCGCCGGCTCCCCGTGGTCGACGCGGAAGAGCGCGTCGTCGGCATCCTCTCGCTCAGCGACATCGCCCGAGAATACGCGCGAGCGCATCGGCTCGAACGAGAAGGGATCAGAGCAGAGCAAGTCGCCGGGACCCTGGCAGCCGTATGCCAGCCGCACGATCGTTGCGCGTCATCTGCGGCCGCCTGATTCGAAAAGCCGTCGACGCGAGCAGCCGCTCATGGGGCTCCTCGAGCAGATTCCCGCGGTGCTCTACTTCTTCGTGCCGGCCTACGTCGCGAACATGAGCCCGGTCCTGGTACGGAACCACTTCCATTCTCTCGCAGCACCGATCGACGGCGGGCTCACCTGGCGAGGTCAGCGGGTCCTCGGCGACCACAAGACGTGGCGCGGCCTGATCGCCGGCATCCTGGTCGCGCCGCTCGTGCTGGAGTTCCAGATCTTCCTTCATCGAGCCGGCTACCTTCACGAGCTCGCCTTGATCGACTACGCGAGCTGTAGCGCCTGGCTCGGCGTGCTCCTGGGGACCGGCACCGGCCTCGGCGATTCCATCAAGTCCTTCTTCAAGCGTCAGATCGGGATCGCTCCCGGTCGACCCTGGGTCTTCTTCGATCAGGTCGATTTTCTCTTCGGTGCGTATGCTTTCGTCTGCCTCGTCTACGTTCCACCGCTCCTCGCAACGCTCGCATGCCTCCCGATCGTCTTCCTGGGCAGCCTCGCGGTGACCGCTACCGCCGCGTGGCTCGGGATGAAGGAGAGCTGGCTGTGAAAGCGCAGGATGTTCGATGGACCGAGGCCTGATGGCACCCGATTTGCGGAACCAGCTTCCCATGTTCCCCGCCAAGGCGCCGAGGACGCAGAAATGGGAGGCGAGTGCCGTGTGGATTCCGAACGTTGAGAATGAAGGGCGACACCTGTTCGAGCCTGAGATCCCGACCCCGGAGCAGATGGCGGATGGCTTGGGCGGCCAACGGGGATCGCAGCCGGAACGCCGCCTCATGGCCGCCGTGCTCGAGGACGCGATCTTCACCTACGAGCGGTACGCCGGCGATGACGAGGAGAGCGAGCGAGAGATTTTCCGGGAAGTGGAGAGATGGTTGCACTCCTCGGATTCGCATTGGCTCTTCTCGTTCGAACGTATCTGCGAGACTCTGGGACTCGAGCCAACGGCCGTACGCCGGACGATCGCTCGTTCGGCGCAAGCTTCCCGCTGCGCAAGACGACCGGTCCAAAGACGCCGACGACCTGCCGGAGACCGCCACGCGATCGGCGCCTGACGCTCGGCCCGCCCGCAGGCTCATGCGAACTCGACATCTCGCAGGCCGAAGCGGCGACGACGTCTTCTTCGAATCCGGCCGCTTCAGACTTTTCGCGGTTCCCGTGAAGAAGCGATCGCGAGCCGAACTGCCGGCTTCATCGGGACCTCGGCGTCCTTCGCGCGTGGGCCGAGGCAACGCTCGATCTCGTCGCTCGTGAGCGTTTCCTGCTTCTCGAGCAGCTCGACCAGGCGAAGCAGCTCGGCTCTCTTGCCATGAAGAATCTCGCCGGCCCGCCCCTCGGCTTCGCGGACGACCTTTCGAACGGCCTCGTCCACGGCTTCGGCCGAGTGCTCGCTGAAGCGACGCGGTTGGGCGATCTCCCGCCCGAGGAACGGATGCTCGTCGCTTTCCCGTAGGTCGACCGGGCCGATCTCTTCCGACATTCCCCAGCGCGCGACCATCGCGCGAGCTAAGGACGTCGCCTGGCGGATGTCGTCGTCGGCTCCGGAGCTCAGGCTGTCGAGCAGCTCCTTCTCGGCGCCACGTCCTCCCAGCATGACTGCGAGACGGTCTTGAAGATGCGCTTGCGGCAACGTGTAGCGCTCCCGTTCGGGAAGCTGCTGCGTGCTTCCGAGCGAACGTCCGCGAGGGATGATGGTCACCTTGTAGAGCGGATCGGCGTTCGGCAGAGAATGGGCCATCAGCGCATGCCCCGACTCGTGCACGGCAAGTCGGTGACGCTCCTCCGGCTGGATCGCGAGCGTTCTGACCGTGCCGAGCAGAACCTTGTCCCGCGCTTCGTCGAGATTCGCCGAGCAGACGTCGGAGCGATGCTCTCGGGCCGCGATCATCGCCGCTTCGTTGATCAGGTTCTTCAGATCGGCGCCGGAGAATCCGGGGGTCCCCGCGGCGATGCGCTCGAGATCGACGTCCTTCGCGAGGGGCACCTTGCGTGTGTGGACGCCGAGGATGGCCGCTCGATCGGCGCGATCGGGAAGATCCAGGGTCACGTGCCGATCGAAACGACCGGGACGAAGCAAAGCCGGGTCGAGCACGTCGGGTCGATTCGTCGCGGCGAGAACGATGACGGCCTCCCGTCCGCTGAAGCCGTCCATCTCGGCGAGGATCTGGTTCAAAGTCTGCTCACGCTCGTCGTGTCCGCCGCCGAGGCCCGTTCCCCGCGTGCGGCCGATCGAATCCAGCTCGTCGATGAAGATGATGCTCGGCGCGCTCTTCTTCGCCGCCTCGAAGAGATGTCGAACCCGCGAGGCGCCGACGCCGACGAACACCTCGATGAACTCGGAGCCCGAGATCGAGAAGAAGGGGACGCCGGCCTCCCCGGCGAGCGCCCGTGCGAGCAACGTCTTTCCCGTTCCCGGAGCGCCCATCAGCAAAACGCCGCGCGGAACCTCGGCGCCGAGCTTCTGGAACTCGTCGGGATGCTCGAGGAACGCGACGAGCTCGCTCACCTCGCGCTTGGCGCCCTTCTGACCGGCGACGTCGTCGAAGGTCACTCCCGGCACCTTCGCCTTCGCGCCCGACATCTCGAGAAACCGGCGAAGCTCGGCCGGTCCGCCGATCTCGCCGCCGAACCAGCCCGTCCGCCGCCCGGGCCAGAAGAAGAGCATCAAGAGGAGCCACGGGAGAAGGGCCAAGGCCCAAGGCAAGGCCTGCCATTCCGGCTCCGTCACCCGAATGCGCACGCGATGTGACTCCAGCAGTGGAACGAGCTCCGGGTCGCCGAAGGAGGGAAGTCGCGTTGCCAGGCGTTGCCCCATCTCGCCCTTCGGCCCCAACGATGCAGGCACGGAAAGGCCCGCCTCGATGCGAAGGTCACGAAGGATCACGCCTTCGATCTTTCCCTCCTTCGCGAGATCTTTGAACTCGCTGTAGGAGACGTCGTAGATTGGGGTCGCGGGGCGCAGCTCGCTCACGATGAAGAAGAGCGCGCTCAGTGCGATCGCGACCGTCACGAACGGCAGCAACGATGCCCAGCGCGACGGCCTAGGTTCGTCCTTTCGAGTCTTACCCACCGTGCAACCTCATCGCTGGCCTTCTGCGAGCCTCTTCACGAAGGCGGCCACGGCATCCAAATCCGGGCCGTCCATCCCGTCGATCGCGGCGAAGCCCTGGTGCTTCGCGTTCGACCGGATCGCCGCGGCGATCTCCTGCGCGGACATGCGACGAAGGACCGCGTCATCGACGAGAGGGCGTACTTTCAACGCGCGCGCCTCGTCCGACTCGCTCTTGCCGCCGCTACCATGACAGCGGGCGCACCCGGCCGCATAGATCTTCGCTCCGTCGGACGGCAGCGTTTCTGCGTGAGCGCCCCCGGCAGCCGCCGCGATCAACAGCGGAACGAGTCGCGCCGCCGTCATGCCCATGCGCTTCTCCTCCAACTCTTGGCCAGCTCGGCGGCGAAAACATACGAGACGGTGATCACGACCAACGTCGCGAGCAACGATACCGGAAGCGGTTCGAACCCCATCCATCCGGCGAGCGGAACGTACGGCAGCGCCAGGGCCGCGGCCGCGAGAATACAGGTCGAGATCAAGAGAAGTCTCCCGGGGCGGCTTCGATAGAACGGCCGACGGGTGCGTACGACGAGAGCGATCGCGAGCTCCGTGAGCAGCGATTCGACGAACCAGCCCGTGCGGAAGACTCCCTCGCTCGCGCGGAACACGAAGATAAGAAGGCCGAACGTGAGGAAGTCGAACGCGGAGCTGAGGAGCCCGAACTGGACCATGAAGCGGGTGATCAGTCCCATGTCCCAGCGACGTGGGCGCTCGATGAGCTCCGGGTCGACTCCGTCGTCGGCCAGGCCGACGGCGGGGATGTCGGAAAGGAAGTTGTTCAGCAGGATCTGACCCGCGGTGAGCGGCAGGAAAGGAAGGAAGAGCGACGCGGCCGCCATGCTGAGCATGTTGCCGAGGTTGGCGCTCTCGGTGGTCAGCACGTACTTGAGCGTGTTCGCGAAGGTCTTCCGACCCTCCTCGATCCCCCGCCGGATCACGTCGAGGTCGCGCTCGAGGAGCACGAAGTCCGCTGCTTCCCGCGCGACGTCGACGGCTTGCTCCACGGAGAGGCTCGTATCCGCGGCGTGCATGGCCGGGGCATCGTTGATCCCGTCGCCGAGAAACCCGACGACGTGCCCCGTCTTCTTGAGCGCCAGGATGATGCGTTCCTTCTGATTGGGATCGACCTCGACGAAGAGATCGGTGCCTTCCGCCATGCGCCAGAGCGCTTCGTCGTGCAGCTCATCGAGATCCCTGCCGGTGAGAACGCGGTCCGTGGGCAGACCGACGAGCCCGGCGATGTGCCGCGTCACCAGCTTCGAGTCGCCGCTGATCACCTTCACCGCCACGCCGAGCCGCGCCAGGTCGGCGATCGCCCGCGCCACGCCCTCCTTCGGCTGATCGAGGAACGTCAGGAAGCCCGCGAAGGCGAGGTCCCTCTCGTCGTCGCGACCGTACGCAGACCCCGGCGGCAAGCGTCTGGTTGCGACGGCCACGACGCGGATGCCCTGCTCGCTCCACTCCTCGTAGCGCCGCTCGAGCTCCGCGCGCCCCTTCGGATCGAGAGGCTCACCGCTTTCGAGCTCGCGGCAAAGCCCGAGTACCGGATGAAATGCTCCCTTGATGATGAGCCGCGTTCCGCGCTCGTCTTCGACGATCACGCCGACTCGCTTCCGAACGAAGTCGAAGGGCAGCTCGCCGCGCTTCCGCAGACGCGAGAGATCCGGCGTTCGAGCCGCGAGGATCGCCTCGTCGAGAGGACTCTCGAGCCCCGTCTCGAGAGCGGCATTGCACGCCGCGAGCTCGAGAACCTCCGGGGAGGGCGAGCCCGTGGAGTCGTAGGCGCCTTCGAGCGCGACGATGCCTTCCGTCAACGTGCCGGTCTTGTCGGTGCAGAGCACGTCCATGCTGCCGAGGTTCTCGATCGCGTTGAGTCGGCGAACGAGGACCCCGTGCCGACCCATCATCGCGGCGCCGCGTGCGAGATTGACGCTCAGGATCGCGGGAAGGAGCTCCGGGCTCAGACCGACGGCGAGCGCGATCGAGAAGAGAAGGGTTTCGACGGGGGGACGGCTCTGCAGGACGTGCGCGACGAAGACGACGAGAACCATGAGGAGCATGGTGATCGTCAGCAGGTAGCCGAAGCGCTTGATCCCGCGATCGAACTCCGTCTCGGGCGGGCGAAGGCTCAGCCGGCGCGCGATCTCGCCGAAGTGGGTCCGCACTCCCGTTTCGACGGCGAGACAGCGCGCGCTGCCGCTACGGACGTTCGTGCCGAGAAAGACGCCGTTCGTGCGCTTCGCGATCGGCGCGTCGGGAGCGACGGCTCCGGCACGCTTCTCGACGGGCAGGCTCTCACCGGTCAGGACCGCCTCGTTGACGTGACAATCGACAGCCTCGACAACCACACCATCCGCGGGAATCAGGCTTCCCGCGGAGATCAGGAACACGTCGCCCGGGACGACCTCCTCCACCGGTGCGGAGATGGTCGATCCGTCCCGGATCAACTCGATCCGCGTTCGGACCCGAGCACGGAGAGCGTCTGCGGCGAGCTGCGCCCGGTATTCACGCGAGTACCCGATCGCGACGCTCGCGCCCAGGATCGTGAGAACGATCGCGGCATCGGTCCACTCGCCGGACAGTCCCGAGATGACGGCTGCGATCACGAGGAGAAGCAGGAGAGGATTGCGAAGCTGTGCGAGCAGCACGCCGAACCGGGTGAGCGCCCGTTCCGCCCGGAGCTCGTTCCGGCCCCATGCGGCCAGGCGTCGTGCAGCCTCCGTGGAGGAGAGGCCGTCCGGAGTACTCGTCAATCGCCGGAAGAGCTCGGCGGGCGTGAGAGACCAGTACGCTTTCGGCCCGACCTCGCGGGTCTCACCGTCTCGCACACCGCTTCCCGCAGGCCGGAGATGGTGATGCGCTTGGCACGGGATCTCAAGTCCGGCGAAATGCGCCCCTGCTCTCACGTGCTCGTTCGAGGTTGGCGCGGCGCGGATCGTTCCTTCGAGTGCCGAGTCGTTCCGTCTGCGGACGCCGAACTTTCGAGAAGGCTCTTTTCCGAAAAGCCGAGGACGACCGTGACGATCAATACCAGCGAGAGCATCGTGAATAGGGTCCAATCGCCCACGAAGAACGAAAGGGCGACCGCGGCCTCGAGCAGCCAGGGCAGCGGCCCCGAAAGTTGAGCGATGAGCTCGCGCAAGAAGCTCCGCTTCTTCTCGACCACGTTCGAGGTTCCTTCCGTTCGCGACGTCGTGCTCATGATCCGCCTCCTCGATTCGGCGAGCTGAAGCTCATCGACTCCGTTCACTCGAATGCGCGCGGCTCGCCCTTCGTCGGCTCCGGGATCTCCGTCATCGTCGCTTCCGTGAGCAGGAGAACGCTCGCGACCGAGACGGCATTCTCCAGAGCCACGCGGAGCACCTTCGTCGGGTCGATGAGACCGGCCTCGACGAGGTCGACGTATTCCCCACGCGCCGCATCGAATCCGTATGCCCCCTTCCCACTTCGCATCCGGTCGACGACGACGCCGCCGTCGACTCCGGAATTCTCCGCGAGCTGCCGCGTCGGCACCTGCAGCGCGTGGATCAGGATCTGCAGTCCCGTGCGCTCGTCCCCCTGAGTCTTCTCGATCTCTTCCTCGAGACGATCGACGGCGCGGAGGAAGCCGAGCCCCGCCCCCGCGACCACGCCCTCGGCGATCGCCGCCTGGGTCGCGCTGATCGCGTCGTCGAAGGCCTCCTTGCGGCTCTTCATCTCGGCCTCGGAAGGCGCGCCGACGCGGATCACGGCGACGCCGCCGGAGAGCTTTGCGAGCCTCTCTTCGAGCTTCTCGCGATCGTAGTCGCTCGTGCTCTTCTGGATTGCCGCGCGAATCTGCTCGATGCGGCCGGCGATCTGGGACTTCTCGCCCGCACCGCCGATGATCGTGGTGTTCTCGCCGTCGATGACCACCCGTGCCGCACGACCGAGGTCTCCGATCTGCGCATGCTCGAGCTTCTTGCCGAGCTCCTCTGCGAAGACCTGTCCGCCCGTGAGCACCGCGAGGTCCTCAAGCATCGCCTTTCGGCGATCCCCGAATCCGGGAGCCTTGACGGCGGCGCCCTGCAACGTGCCGCGGATCTTGTTCACCACCATCGTCGCAAGCGCTTCACCCTCGACGTCCTCGGCGACGATCAGCAGCGGACGACCGGCCTGGACGACGCCTTCCAGCAGGGGAAGCAGGTCCTTCAGCGAGCTGATGCGCTTGTCGTGCAGCAGGATGGCGGCGTTCTCGAGCACGCACTCCATGCGCTCGGGATCGGTGACGAAATAGGGCGACAGGTAGCCCCGATCGAACCGCATGCCTTCGACGACGTCGATCGTCGTCTCGGTGGTCTTCGCCTCCTCGACCGTCACGGTGCCGTCCTTGCCGATCTTCTCGATCGCGTCGGCGACGACGCTTCCGATCGACACGTCGTTGTGCGCCGAGACCGTCGCGACCTGCTCCTTCTCCTTGCGGCTTCCGACGGGACGGGAGAGGCCGCGGAGGACCTCGACGGCCACGCCGAGGCCTCGGTCGAGCCCGTGCTTGATGTCGATCGCGCTCGCCCCGGCGACGACGTTCCGCACGCCCTCGCTGAAGATCGCGTGGGCGAGGATCGTGGACGTGCTCGTCCCGTCTCCGACGGCTTCGCCGGTACGCTCGGCAGCCTGGCGCACCATGCGTGCGCCTAGGTTCTCCTCCGGGTCCGGAAGGTCGACCTCTTTCGCGATCGTCACCCCGTCATTGCAGACGAGCGGCGTTCCCCACTTCTTCTCGATCAGCACGGACTTCGACTTCGGACCGAGCGTGACGCGAACCGCGTCCGCGAGCGCCGCCGCGCCACGAAGGACCTTCTCGCGCGCTTCGGAGCGAAAGAGCAGCTGCTTGTGGGCCATGGACTACCTCCATTCCAAAGAGTCGTCGTCGCACCGTCGAGCTCGCGAACCGGTGGATCAGCACATGCCGTGCCGCCTGGAGAGCCCGAAGAAAGGTACCGCGAAGCGGGTCCCCGCTCGTTCCCGATTCTCATCGTTGGGAATGGCGGCTGGCAGCGCGTTGCCAGGCGCGAGGAGCTCCCCAGGGAGAGCCTCGCCCGCTGCCCTCGGTCGCCGGCATGCGGCTTGCGGAGCCTGACTTCCCGTGCTCTCGCGGAGGACCTTCGGAGCAACCGCGAAGCGATACGAGAGATCGCAGAGAAGGCCCGCGCGGCCGCCGAGCACCTGCGACGGACGACGTACGCCGTCGGAGCTACCGGTACGACGTCGAAGTCATGAACGAGCTGCAAGCGCCGGCTTCGGCGACTCGGCGTTCCCGCGCCCTGGCTCCGGGACCGACTCCCGCCCCTGCGAACGGTGCGGCCCAGGCTCTCCGATCTCGCGGAATGGGCCGCGGAGGACTCGAGCAAGACGAGAAGGTTGGCCCGGCACGGAGTTTGCGCCGACTACCCACGCATGGAGAAACCAACGATGCGGGATCCGCGTAGAGGGCTGGCTCAGCTCGCGGTAGCGGTGATGACGGCGGACGGACGGGTCAACCAGTTCGAGATCGCCGCCGTCTCACGTCTCGAGAGCCTCGGGCTCGGAAGCCTGGCGCAGGTGGTTCAGAACGAGATGGAGAGCGTGGTGCAAGGCACCGCGATCGACGTCGTCGGTTCGTGCGAGGCGCTCGGCTCGCTGCGGCCCGAGTGGGCTGCGGCGATCCTTTCGACGCTCGCGAGCATCGCGACCAGCGACCGAGAAGTGTCGATCCCGGAGGTCGAGACGTTGACGGCGATCGGACTCGGCTTCGGCTTGCCCGAGACGACGACGCAGGAGATCCTGCGCTTGTCGGCAGCCGGTCAGGCGGGGAAACCGACGACTGCGGATTCTCGGCTCGCGAGCACCACCACCCCGATCGCCTGGGCGAGCCGAACCATGGGCATCGAGCCCGCTGCCGGGGTCGACGAGCTGAATGCCCGCTACTTCGATCTCGTTCGCACCTTCGATCCGGCGAAGATGATCGACCTCGGCCCGGAGTTCGTGGTTCTGGCGGTGCATCGGCTGTCGGACGTCACGGCCGCGTACCAAGTGCTGGTGAGCAGGAAGGCCAGCCGCTGAGATGGTCGTCCAGGAGTTCTTCCACGAGGAAACCTCGACGCTGACCTACGTCGTCCACGACTCGTCTCGGGCGTACCCGCCGTGTTCGTGTTCGGCCTGAGCATGCTCCTCGGCATGGCGGCGTTTCGTCAGAAGAGCTCGACGGCTCGCTCGGACGAAGACGTCATCTCGCCCGGTAGCGGTGATACGCGGCGCAGGCACCCTCTGCAGAGACCATCGGCGCCCCGAGCGGGGTCTCCGGCGTGCAACGAGCGCCGAATGCCGGACAAGCATCGGGCTTGATCCGTCCGCGCAGCACGAGGCCGCTCAGGCATTCGCTCGGCTCCTCGGCATGGATCGCCGCGACGTCGAAGCGGCGCTCCGCGTCGAGACGTCGGTAGTGGCCACGCAAGCCGAGCCCGCTTCGCGGCAGCTCGCCGATGCCTCGCCACTTGCGCGGGACGACTTCGAAGACCTCCTCGAGGAGATCGCGGGCAGCGGGATTCCCGGCGCGCCGAACGGCTCGCTCATACTGGTTCTCGACCTCGGCCCGACCCGATTCGAGCTGCCGCACGCACATCCAGATCCCCTGCAGGATGTCGAGCGGCTCGAAGCCGGTGACGACGATGGGAACGCGGTGTCGCGCCGCGAGCGGCTCGTACTCCTCGTAGCCCATCACGGCGCAGACGTGCCCCGCAGCGAGAAAGCCTTGCACCTCGTTGTCCTCGTCGTCGAGAATCGCCTCGAGTGCCGGCGGCACGAGCACGTGCGAGACGAGCAGGGAGAAGTTCCCGACGCCGTCGAGCAAAGCTCGGTGCGCCGCCATCGCGTTCGCCGGCGCCGTCGTTTCGAAGCCGACCGCGAAGAACACGATCTCGCGGTCGGGCAGCCTACGAGCGAGGTCGAGCGCGTCCATCGGCGAGTACACGAGCCGCACGTCCGCGCCGCGCGCCCGCGCGGTCGACAAGTCACCCGAGGTTCCGGGAACCCGCAGCATGTCGCCGAACGAGCAGAAGACGACCTCCGGCCGAAGCGCGATCGTGATCGCGCGGTCGACCGTCTCGACCGGCGTCACGCAGACCGGACAGCCCGGGCCGTGCACGAGCCTCACCGAATCGGGCAGCAGCTGATCGAGGCCGTAGCGGACGATCGCGTTCGTCTGGCCTCCGCAGACCTCCATGATGGTCCAAGGACGCGAAACCATCCGTCGGATCGCACCCGAGCAACGCTGCGCGGCAGCCCCATCGCGATACTCGTCGCGGTGGTTCACGATTCCTCCTCGACGGCCGGCGCGCCGACCGCGACCGCTTCCTCGAGCAAGGCGAGCGACCGGCGCGCGGCGGCTTCGTCGAGAACCGCGATCGCAAAGCCCACGTGCACGAGCACCCAGTCGCCGATCTCCGCCTCCGGCACGTAGGCGAGATGCACGTGTCGTACGGCGCCATCGAAGCGCACCGCTGCGCTTCGCGTCAGGAGATCGCGCCCGTCGATGCGCTCGATCCTTCCGGGGACGGCGAGGCACACGAGATCAAGCCCTCCCCGCTTCGACGCTCGGCACGTGCACCACCTGGCCGAGCGCGATGGCACCGTCGTTCGGCGGCACACGGCGGTGATGGAGCGGCTCGAACCCCGCCTCGCGAAGACGATCGGTGGCGAGCTCCAGCAAGAGCTGATTCTGAAAGCAGCCTCCCGCGAGAGCCACGCGCGCGCGCCCCGCGGACCTCGCGACGGCGACGATCAGCGTGGCGAGTGCGTCATGGAACGACGCCGCAATGGCACTCGGTGGAACGCCTGCCGCGACGTCCCGAACCACCGCCCCGACGAGCGGCGACCAGTCCGCGACCGCGACTCCATCGGCCTCTCCCCGAAGCGGAATCTCGTACCGTCCCGCTGAAGCGCTCACGCGAGCTGCGAACTCGAGCGCCATCGCCGCTTGGCCCTCGAAGGTGACGCGATGGCGAAGATCGAGGAGCGACGCGATCACGTCGAAAAGCCTCCCCATGCTCGAGGTGCGCGGTGAGTTGATCCCGCGCTCCAGCATCCGCGCGATCATTCGTCGCTCCGCGGGCGCAAACGTCCTCACGGGAGCGAGCTCGGCCTGATGGAGGGCCCGCTCTCCGTAGAGCTCGAAC
>Ga0194128_10005542_pt1 | contig 17628 bp, 13 predicted proteins | sample TA2KigCa65mmetaG_FD_148650 | JGI IMG/M metagenome (GOLD analysis project Ga0194128, IMG submission 148650) | Freshwater microbial communities from Lake Tanganyika, Tanzania - TA2015037 Kigoma Deep Cast 65m | ecosystem: Environmental > Aquatic > Freshwater > Lake | place: Tanzania: Lake...
GAGGTCGACCGGCCGGATGCGATGGCCCGCCGGCAAGACAAGCTCGGTGGCCACGATGTCCTCGCCCAGCGGCCGCACGTGCTGCCACGGCGCCACGGCCGCGAGCACCTCGATGGCGCCATCGCCGCGGTCGTGGATGTGTTCGATCATGACCACGGCGTCCATGCCCGGCGGGACGGGGTCGCCGGTATCCACCCACACGGCCTCCGCTCCGAGCCGCAACGCCCTCGGCGCGGTCTCAGTTGCGCCGACCGTTGCGCTCGCAAGCACGGCCGCACCGTCCATGGCCGCGGCGTGGTAGTGGGGGCTCGAGAGCTTCGCCCAGACCGGCTCGGCGGTGATGCGGCCCAGGGCCTCGGTGAGCGCCACGTCTTCGGCGGGCAGCGGCGTCAGCGCCCCAGCCGCCGCAAGCGCCGTGTGAAACCGGTGTACCGCCTCGTCGAGCGCGATGTCCTCGAGGTACACGTCGCGCGCGTGCAAATGCGACGAGGGCGTAGGGGCGGTTCGCGAACCGCCCCTACGGGGACTCGGCTCGGTTGCCCGGGTGTCGGATCGGTCAGAAGAGCCGGACATCTACGATCGTTCCTGCGCGCAGCCCACCGAGATCGAGCGGAACCTGGATCAGCCCGTGCGCCCGCACCATGGTGAAGATGAGGTTCGACTTCCCGAAAATGGGCTCGGCCCAGAGATTCCCTTCGCGCTCGACGAGCCGCGCCGGCACATAGTCGACCCGCCCGGTGACGGATGGGATGTTGTGGGCCAGGCGTGCCTGGCAGCGTTGCGGCATCGGCGCATCGGTCATGCCCAGCAGCCGCCGAATCGCCGGTGCCACCAACAGGTCAAAGACGACCAGCGCGGACACCGGATTCCCAGGCAATCCGAAGACCGGCTTGCCCTCCGCCACGGCCACGATCGTGGGTTTGCCCGGCTTGACCGAGATGCCGTGCGCCAGGATGCCAGGGGCGCCGAGCGCAGCGATCACGCCCGCGGTCAGATCCCGCGCACTCACCGAGCTGCCCGCCGAAATGACCAGGGCGTCCGTTTCCGCATGCGCGCGCACCACGGTGCGCGCGAGCGTGGCCCGATCGTCTGGCGCGATCCCGAAGCGGATCGGCTCGGCGCCCGCTGCGCGCGCCAGCGCCGTCAGCGCCGTGCTGTTGACATCGCGCACCTGTCCAGGTCCGGGCGTCCGATGCGCCGGTACGACCTCGTCGCCTGATGCGATGATCCCCAGGCGCGGTGCCTGCACAACTTCGACCTCGGTGATGCCGAGCGCGGCCAGCGCGCCCGCGTCGTGCGGCTGCGCCAGGTGCCCGGCCGGCAGCACGACCGATCCGGGCGCGACATCTTCGCCCGGCTGGACGACGTTGTCACCAGGAGCGACCGGGCGCAGCACTTCGATGTTCGTGGCGTCGATGCGCTGCGTGTGCTCGACCATGACCACCGCGTCGGCCCGCGGTGGAAGCATGCCGCCGGTGTGAATGAGCCAGGCGGTCCCCGGCAATACGGGTTCGGCCGGTGCGGCGCCCATCGGCACCTCGCCGGCGATTCGCACGTAGGTCGGCAACCCCTCGGTTGCGCCGAACGTGTCGACCGCCCCCAGCGCAAAGCCATCCATCGCCGCGCGCGCAAAGGCCGGCAGGCCTTCGGGCGCGCGGACGTCGACGGCCGCCACGCGACCAGCCGCCAGGTCGATCGGCACCCGCTCGGTACGCCCGAGCGGCAGAACGTGGACCATGAGCCGGGCCAGCGCTGCCTCCGGCGTCACGACCTCGAACAGCTCAGTTGACATAACGCAGCCTTACCGCCTGGGACACATCGCGCCGGAGCGCTCCCCTCAGCCCGCGACCGGGCGCCCTATAATCGCGCGTTATGGTGGGCAATGGGAACCCATCGGTGGCGGCATCGCGCAAGCGCAAGACAGCGGCGGCCGGCGCCCGCGAAAAAGTCTCGATTGCAGTGCACGACATCGACGTTGACGCGGAGGTCTGGCGCGGTCTCTCCGGCTGGAATGCCAGCGCCAGCATCGAAAGCCGCGATCTGCGCGTGATCGGTGCCGCGAGCCGCGCGGACGCAATGACCCGGCTGCGACAGACGATCATGACGGATGTGGATGCGACGGCGGCGCTGGGCGTCAAGAACAAGCGCTACTGGTCGCCCAATCCGTACTGGAAGGGCGATTAGGCATCGGCTGACGAGCCGCACGGCGGCGTCGGCCGGCCGCGGCGGTCAGGCGGACAAACGTGCATCGGACGGTCGCGATGCCCCGCCTCGACCGCCCGTGTCCTTGGCACGGGGACGCGGTCGCGTGGCGGGCACGGGCGGATCCGCCTACCGATGGCGCGGAACGCTGCGTTAGAATGTGAAACACGGGCGGAACCGGGGACGGCCTAACGGGTCGGTCCCGCTGCGCCTCGTTCGGGTTGGCCCATTCAACGCATGTGCGGGGGAGCTGGATCGGAATGCCAAAGCAACTCAAGTTCAACGAGGAGGCGCGTGCCGCGCTGCTGGCGGGCGCCAACGCGGTGGCCGACGCCGTGCGGGTGACGCTGGGACCCAAAGGTCGCAACGTTGCGCTCGCGCGCAAGTTCGGGGCGCCGGTCATCACCAACGACGGTGTGACGGTGGCCCGCGACATCGACCTCAAAGACCCGTTCGAGAACATGGGCGCCCAGCTCATCAAAGAAGCGGCGAGCAAGACGAATGACATCGCCGGCGATGGCACGACCACAGCTACGGTGCTCGCGCAGGCCATGATTCACGGCGGCATCCGCGCCATGGCCGCCGGCATGAACCCCATGATCGTCAAGCGGGGTATGGAGAAGGCGCTCAAGGCGGCTGACGACGCCATCGCCAAGCAGGCGAAGGCCGTCAGGGAACGCCAGCAGATGCAGTGGGTCGCCACCATCTCATCGGGCGACTCAGAAGTTGGTGACCGCATCGCGGAGGCGCTCGACCGCGCCGGAAAAGACGGCGCGGTTGCCGTGGAAGAGGGCCGAACCTACGCCTTGGAACTCGAATTCGTCGATGGCATGCAGCTCGACCGGGGGTACATCTCGCCGTACATGGTGAGCCAGAGCGAGGGCATGACCAGCGAGTTGCGCGACGCCTGGGTGCTCGTCACCGATCAGAAGCTCTCCAACGCGCAGGAGCTGGTTCCGCTGCTTGAGCGCGTGGTGCAGTCCGGACGACGGGATATCTTGATCATCGCCGAGGACGTTGAGGGGGACATGCTGGCGACCCTCATCGTCAACAAGGCCCGCGGGACCCTGAGCGCCATCGCCATCAAGGCGCCCGCATACGGGGACCGTCGCCGGGCGATCCTGGACGACATCGCGATCCTTACAAAGGCCTCCGTCGTCTCCAAGGACCTCGGCACCGATTGGAAGTCGGTCAACCTAAGCGTGCTGGGAACCGCACGGCGCATTGTGGTCCGCAAGGACGACACCACCATCATCGAAGGCGCCGGGTCCAAACGTGAGATCCAGAAGCGCGTCGAGCAGATTCGCGCGCAGGTGGACACGACGGACTCCTCGTACGACCGCGAGAAGCTGCAGGAGCGCGCCGCTAAACTTGCCGGCGGCGTGGCGGTGTTGCGCGTGGGCGCGCCGACCGAGGTCGAACTCAAGGAAAAGAAGCACCGCGTGGAGGACGCGCTCTCCGCTACCAAGGCCGCGATCGAAGAGGGCACCGTCCCCGGTGCCGGCACCGCGTTCATCCGCGCCATCAAGCCGGTGACGCTGCTGATGAATACGCTCACCGGCGAAGAGCGGATGGGTGCGGAGATCGTGCGCGCGGCGCTGCCAGCGCCGCTGCGCCAGCTCGCGAACAACGCTGGCGCCACCGGCGACATCATCGTCGACAAGGTAGCCGGTGCATCGGGATCCAGCGGATTCAACGGCACGACCGGAAAGATCGATGACTTGGCCGTCGCTGGTATCGTTGACCCTGTCAAAGTGGTGCGCGCCGGCTTGGCCAACGCCGGCAGCGCCGCCATGATGCTGCTCTCGACGGAGGCGCTGGTCGCGGATCTCCCGGAGAAGAAGCCGGCCACGCCTGCCCCACCGCCGATGGATTATTGATCGAGGAGGGCGTCGAAAGTCGGGGCGGTGTGCGCACCGCCCCGATGGGCTGCGAGCCGGTTGCTTGGGCGTCGCCGGCACGGCGTCGGACCGGTTCTTTGGCGTCGGCCGGCTGACGAGGCGTTCGCCATTCCGCCACGACGGGCAGATGGGCGCGCGTGCCGCGTCCTACACGGTGAAACCCCAGTCAGGCACAGGGGATGACCGCGCTCACACGCGCGGCAGGGGCCGCAGTCGTGCGGAAATCCCCGCCGCCGGGCGGCTGGCGTGGCGCAGCGCGACAGGTCGGCCTAGACCAAGAAGTCCTTGAGCTTGCGCGCCAAGCGCGGGTGGCGCAGTTTGCGCAGCGCCTGCGATTCGATCTGGCGGATGCGCTCGCGCGTGAGGCCGAATTCCTGGCCCACTTGGTCGAGCGTCCGCGGGGTGTCGTCGTCCAGGCCGTAGCGAAGGCGCAGAATCTTCTGTTCGCGCGGGTCGAGCATCTGGAGGACATTCTCCAGATTCTCGGTGAGCATCTGGCGCGTGGCGGCCTCCATGGGCTCCACCGCATCGTCGTCGGGGATAAGGTGGCCGATCTCGGTATCGCCGTCCTCGCCGATGGGCGTCTCGAGCGAAACGGGCAGGCGCGCCGCCTGCTTGAGCTCAGCGATCTGGTCCTCGGTCATCTCCAGCTCGATGGCAATCTCGCCGTCCGACGGTTCACGGCCCATGCGCAACTGCAGATCGCGCTGCACGCGATATGACTTCGTGAGCTTCTCGTGGACGTGCACCGGCAGGCGGATGGTGCGGCTTTGTTCCGCAATGGCGCGCGTGACGGCTTGGCGGATCCACCAGGTTGCGTAGGTGCTGAACTTGTAGCCGCGGCGCCAGTCGAACTTCTCGGCAGCGCGCATGAGGCCCGCGTTGCCTTCCTGGATGAGGTCCAGCAACGGGATGCCGTGGCCGGTGTACTTCTTGGACACGCTGACCACCAGGCGCAGGTTCGCCGTGACGAGGTGATGCCGGGCGTTCTCGTCCCCCTGCTCGATCCGTTGGGCCAGATCTACCTCTTCTTTGGCCGTCAGCAGCGCGATGCGGCCGATCTCATTGAGGTAGCTGCGTACGGCGTCCTGACCGGCGGTTTCGAGCCCCGGATCCTCTCGGACGACGGTTTCGGGAACGACGGTCACGCCTTCGGTGACCTCCTCGACCTCCACCGCCTCTTCGCGCAGCTCGATCTCTTCCTCGGCGAGCCGCTCGCGGAACCACGTCAGGATGTCGTCCCCGACGTGCGTCTGGTCGGGCAGGACGCGCGTCAGGTCGGCGTGGTAGACGCGGCCGGCATCGGCCCCTAGCGCAACCAGCTCAGCCAGCGCGTTCTCGAGAGTTTCTTCCTTCAACGCCAGGGCGACATCCAAAGTCACAGGAGCGCTTTCCATTCCGTCCGCGGCGGACGCGCGCCCGGACTGCTTGCTGCCGGATGCAGGCGAGGAGACGACCGTTTCAACCGGGCGCGCCGTCCGGCCCCGTCGAACCTGCTTCGTGGCGACCAATTCCGCACCCAGTCTCAGCGACGCGACAGCCGACGGTGGGCGCTCACTAGCGTCGCCCGGCCCTCGTCATGCGAAACCCTGGTGTCCGCGCCGCAGAAGCTGCGACGAGGATGCCGGCGGGCACCGTGAACATCCCTGGGGCGCGTGCACCAAATAAGCGCCTCAGAGCCCGTTGCACCCATTATACGGCTGCGCGTCAATCGGGGGTGCGCCAGTTTCGACGCGTCGGCTGCTGGGCGGCCGGGTTGGAACCGGTGCAACGGGCAGCGGACGTCCGCCGGCGCCGTGAAGCGGCGCCCTGCCTTCACCGGCGACACGATAGGTTGCAGCCAGCCCGTGGTACCGCCTATCCTGGGAACGTGCGCAGACGGCAGGCCGGGCTCGCCTCGAAATCACGGCGACGCGTGTAATGCCCTTCGGCCTCCGCGTTTTACGCGCTCGGGCGGGCCTGGTGCTGGTCGCCGTCTTCCTCAGCGCGTGCGGTAGCGCGCCCGTGGGTCTGCCGGCCGCCAACCCTACGCCCGACCGGCTGACGACGCCCGCAACGCCGTGCGGGCCGCCGACGTGCCAAACGATCCCCGTGACGCTCAACGACTTCACGATCGTTTCGCCGGCCATCGTCGCCCGACCAGGCTCGATCAGGTTTGTCCTTAAGAATGAAGGCTCGTACACGCACGCCTTCCAGATTCAGAGTCGCGAGAATATTCCTACATCTCCGATGATCGGATCTGGTCAGACCGGGTATCTCGACGCGCAGCTCGCGGCCGGAACCTACGAGGCGGTGTGTCCAATTCCAGGCCATACGGTGCGGGGCCAGCGGGCCACCGTGACCGTGGGCTGAGGGCCGTAGGCGCGGCCTGGCGCGCGTGTATCGCGAGGGCGTCGCGGCAGAGCGGTCCCAATCCTCGCCCGCTCGGGCGTTACCGCAAGAGCAGCACGTCCGCCACCATGGCCGTGAACAGCACAGTGAGATACGTGATCGAGTATCGGAAGAGCCGCTGGGCAAGGACTGAGGTGCCTGCGCGCAGCAGCGCCCAGGCCCGTAGGAGGAAGACGGCCCCCAGCACGACGGCCGCGACCAGGTATATCCACCCGAGTTGATTCACTGGCGCCAGGACCACCGTCAATGCGAGCAAGAACACGCTGTAGACCATGATGTAGCGGCGCGCCACGGGCTCGCCGCGAACGACCGGGAGCATCGGAACCCCTGCGCGCGTGTAGTCGCCTCGGCGCACTAACGCCAGGGCCCAGAAGTGCGGCGGCGTCCAGACGAAGACGATGAGGAAGAGGATGACCGCCGACAAGTCCAGCGCGCCCGCGCCCGCGACCCAGCCGACGAGCGGGGGGATCGCGCCGGCCGCCCCGCCGATCACGATGTTCTGAGCGCTGCGGCGCTTGAGCCCCAGCGTGTACACGCCCACATAGATCGCAAAGGCCGTGCCGGCGAGCCCGGCGGCCAGGCCGCTGACGCCGAAGCCGAGGATCAACAGCGAGAGCGCCAACAGTGACGATGCCCACCCAACCACCAGTCGGGGATCGAGCCGGTCGCAGGGCAGCGGTCGCCCCCGCGTGCGCTGCATGATCCGGTCGATATCGCGGTCGTAGAGGCTATTGAACGCCGCCGCCGCGCCTCCGCAGAGCGCGCCGCCTCCCAGGGTGGCGGCGATCACCGAACCGGACGGAAAGCCGCGCGCCGCGAGCACCATGGCGGCGAAGGTCGTGATGAGCAGCTCGAGGATGACCCGGGGCTTCGTCACGCGGAATAGGTCGATCGCCCGCTGGACCGATCGCGGCAACGGCTCCGAAGGCGTCGTGCGCGGCTCCGATCCGGCGGCTACGCCGCCGCCGTGCACCGATACGTCCAGCCACGTTGCCAGCAGAGCCACCCACACCCACTGGGCGAGAAATGCGTGCACGGCCGTCGTCACCGGCGGCACCGCCGTCAGCGCATTCAAAGCGCCGACCCCGATTTGGGCCGTCATGCCCAGTGCGCCGGCCAGGGCCAGGCGAGCCGCCCGCGGGAATCGCCGCCGCTCTCGCCAGAGGCGCGTCGCTCCGTGCAACGCCCCGTACGCCGCCACGGCGACGACCAGCCGGTGCAGCATGTGGATCGTCGGGTGCTCGGTCGGCGCGTCCCGCGGGAGAATGGCGCTGCCGCAGAGGGGCCATTCCGGGCAGGCCGCTCCGCTGTACGAGCTCGCGACATAGCCGCCGGCGGCAATCGACATGAGCGCCGCCGCGGCCGTGAGGCCGGTAACCCAGCGCAGCTCCGCACTCGCCGTGAGAGCATCCGGACCGCGCGGCTGCGCCAGCACGGCAAGCGTCGCCATGGTGCCGATCAGAAGGGTCGCAGCCGTCAGATGTGCGGTCACGATCCATGCCGGAAGCTCGTAGCGCACCGCCCCGGCACCGAGCAATACCTGGGCGTCGAGGAGCAGGATCGCCGCAATCCCCACGCGTCCTGCGAGGCTTCGCACCCCACTACGCATCAGCGCGGCGATGGCCGCCGCCAGGATGACAAGTCCGCCCGCAGCGGCGAGCACACGGTGCGTGTATTCGATGATCGCCTTGACATCCGCCTGTGGCGGGGTGAGCGCGCCGTGGCAGAGCGGCCAGTCGGGACACCCCAGCCCCGAATCGGTGGCGCGGACGATGGCGCCCTGCGTGGCGAGCAGGGTGGCGACCACCAGCGCCGTCAGACTGAGCGCTCGCACGTGCGCCGGTCGGCGCAGTCCGAGGCGATCGATCACGACTGGTTCACCGGTCGCGCGCGCACCGGCGGAGGTGATGGCTCTGCGCTCATCCAGCGGAAGAAATGGACGGAAAGCACGCCCCAAATGACAAACGTGCCCGTGAGTTTCATGAGGAGCCCGCCGATGCGCTGATCGTCGAGCGGGCTGAGATCGAAGACCCGGAGGCTCGTCGCATACCACGGATACAGCGGCGTCGAGGCGAACACGAAGATCGAGCTGAGAAGCGCCCCCGGGATCGTCAGCACGAGCAAATACAGCATGTGCGTCGCTCGCCGGCCGGGCGACGTCCCTGCCACGCGCAGCAAGACCGGCCACCACATGATCGTGGCCCCTGCCACCATGCTGAGGTGTTCCAGATCGTGCATCGCGCGGTCGCGCAGCGCTAGGTCGTATAGGGACGGGACGTGCCAAATCCAGAAAGCGCCCGGACCGAGCGCCAGCGCTACGGGCAGGCGGGTCAGCGTGCGGACGAGCCAGCGCACCGGGCGCAGCCGATAAACCGGGGCGAGTAGCCAGGTCGGCGTTCCCATCAGGAGGAGCGGCACAGCGAAGAAGATCAGCAGGACGTGTTGCAGCATGTGCATGCTGAAGTGCGCCTCCGCCAGGCGGTCGATCGGCGGATGGAGGCTGACGAAAACCGCCGCAGCGCCGGCCGCGAACGCCGCGAACCGCCAGCGGTTGACCGGAACCGGCGGCCGGTCCGGATTCAGCGGACTGAGCGCGTAGACGTAGCACCCCACGAGCACGAGGAGCCCCAGCGTGATCTCGGGGACGAGCCGGAACTGGAGGTCAATTGTCATGGCTTATCGTTCGCGGCCCGGCGCGCGATCGCCCGTCACATTTTGTGCGCCGTCGTGCGTGGCCGCCCCAAGTCACGGCCTGCCCGATCGGCACGGGCCACCCGGCCGGCACATGGCGGGGCGAAGTGCGCCAGGAGTAGCGCGCCGAGCGCGTCCGAACGTTATAGCGTGGATCCGGTGTAGGTGGCGTAGAACACGAACACGATGATGACAATGGCCGACGCGATGAGGAACGGGAACATGAAAAGTCCGGTGAACAGCCGGCTGTCGCGCCGCAAGTGCATGTAGTACATCAACACGCCGGCCCCCTTCGTGAAGGAGAGCACGAGGAGAAGGGCGACCGTGCCAAACCTACCCAGGGCGCTGCGCAGCGCCGCCAACGACGGGATCAGCACCTCGACGATGGTGATGGCCGAAAGGATCAGCGCTACGACCACGTAGCCACGGTAGGAGTGGCGCGTGACGTGGTCGCCGTGGTGGCTGGGCGCGCTCATGCGAGGGGTCTCCTGTGTCCGACCGCGCTTAGATCAGGTAGATCAGCGTGAAGATCGCCACCCACACGAGATCGACGAAGTGCCAGTACAGCCCGGCCATCTCGATTCCCCAGGTGTGGCGCCGATCGAAGTAATTCCGAAACGAATATACGAAGGTGGCCCCCAACCAGAGCACGCCCAGCGCCACGTGCGCGCCGTGAAAGCCCACGAGCATGAAGAACGACGCGCCAAAGAGGTTGGTGCTCGGGGTGAGGCCATCGTGCACGAAGCTACTGAATTCATAGACCTGGCCGCCGAGGAAGATGAGACCAAAGAGCATCACCACGGCGAGCCAGAAACGGCCCCACGGCTTGTTGCCGTTCCGAAACGCGGCCAGCGCTAGCACCATGGCCAGGCTGCTGGTGAGTAAGACGAAGGTCGTGGAGGACGTCAGCACGAGGTCAAGGATCCCGTGGCCGAAATGCGCCGGGTCGAGTCCCTTCAAGTTGTTCTTGTTGATGAGATTGACCAGGACCAGGCTGCCGAAGAACATGCACTCGGAGCCGAGCATTGCCCACATGCCGATCTTGCGATGGTCGAGCCCCGTGGTCGTGGCGTGCTCGGCGTGGGCGGCGTGCGCGCTCATGCCGCTGGCTCCTCGATCCAGCCGAAGAGCGCGACACCCATCGTGACGGCCCCGACCAGAATGAAGATCTGGTGGAATACCAGGCCGCAGAAGGCCAGGACCAGCCCGGCGGCGAAGACGATGGGCCAGTAGGACGGGTTGGGCATGTGGACGAGTGGTTCCGTGCGGCCGTTGTCGTCGCCGTACGCCGGGACCGTTACGGTGGCGCAGGTGTGGCCCGCGCCGCGCTTCAGATCCCACGCGGGATAGACGCTCGCGACCGTGGGGATTTCAGCGAAGTTGTACACGGGTGGCGGCGACGTGGTGGTCCACTCCAGGGTCCCGCCGTCCCACGGGTCGTTGCCAGCCACCCGCCCGCGCCGGATCGATTGCACCGCATTGATCGTGAAGATGAGGAGCGAGAAGGCGATCAAGAACGCCCCGACGGTGGCGACCATATTCCACAGGTCCCAGCCCATGCCTGTTGGGTAGGTATAGATGCGCCGCGGCATGCCGTCGATGCCGAGGTTGTGCATGGGCAGAAACGTGAGGTTCATGCCCACCAGCATGAGTACGAAGTGCGCTTTGCCCCAGCCTTCGTGGAGCAGGCGGCCGGTGAACTTGGGGAACCAGTAGTAGATGCCCGCGAAGAGGCCGAGGACCGAGCCGCCGAAGAGCACGTAGTGCAGATGGCCGACGACGTAATACGTGTCCTGCACCTGCGTGTCCACGGGCGGCGAGCCGAGACTAACGCCCGTCAACCCGCCCATGATGAACATGGCCACCATGCCGACCGCAAACCATAGGGGGGTCCTGAAGCTGATCGAACCACCCCAGAGGGTGGCGATCCAGTTGAAAATCTTCACGCCGGTGGGGACGGCGATGAGCATGGTCGACGCGGCGAAGGCGGTGTCCGCTATGGGCCCCAACCCGACCGTGAACATGTGGTGCGTCCAAACGCCGAAGCCAAGCAGCGCGATGGATGCGCCGGAATACGTGACCACGGCATAGCCGAACAGCGGCTTGCGCGCGAAGGTGGGCAGGACCTCTGACACGATGCCCATGGCCGGCAGGATCAGGATGTAGACCTCGGGGTGGCCGAAGACCCAGAACAGGTGCTGCCACAACACCGGGTCCCCGCCGCCCGCCGGCAGAAAGAAGCTGGTACCCAGGTAGCGATCGAAGGCGAGGAGGATCAGCCCAACCGTAATCACCGGGAACGCGAAGATGATGAGGAACCCAGTCACGAGCGTCATCCACACAAACAGCGGCATGCGGCGCAGGCTCATGCCCGGCGCGCGCAGATTGATGATCGTGGTGATGAAGTTGATCGAGGCCAGGATCGACGACACGCCCAGGATTTGGAGCCCGAAGATCCAGAAGTCGATCCCCCTACTCCCGGCGAAGCCGGTCGAGGTCAACGGCGCATATCCGAACCAGCCAGCGTCGGGCGCTCCTCCGGCCAGAAAGCTGATGTTGAGGAACACGCCCCCGAACAAATACACCCAGTAGCTGAGCGCATTGAGTCGCGGGAATGCCACGTCGCGGGCCCCGATCATCAGGGGCACGAGCAGGTTGAAGAAGGCCGCGCTGAGCGGCATCAGCGCCAGGAACACCATGGTCGTGCCGTGCATCGTGAACAGCTCGGCGAACCTACCGGATTCGACCAGGGCGTTCTCCGGCCGCGCAAGTTGAAGGCGCATGATCAACGCCTCCACGCCACCGAGCCCGAAGAACAGGAGCGAGGTGACGAGGTACAGCGCGGCGATGCGCTTGTGGTCGACGGTGGTGATCCAGGTCCACGCCGTGCCCTGGAACGTGCGCGGCGAGGCGACGGTGGTGGTAGCCATCAGCCGGCACCGCGCCGGGCGCATCCGCGCTCGGTCGGATCGCCGGGGGCCCACCACCGCACGCCGCCCCACCAATACGACGCGCGCACGCCATCCCGCCGTGCGTCGCGGAGCCGTGTCCCGTGGCGATCGCTCGGCGCGCGGCCGGAAAGCGCCGATAACCCTTCGAGTGACCCGCTCATTTGAGCCCCATCAGATAGGCGACGAGCGCCGTGATTTCGTCCTCGGTCAGTTGCCGGATCGTCATCTTGTTGCCCGGTTTCTCGCCCTGCGGATCTCGGAGCCAGCGCGCGATCTGGTCGGGCGCGGTCGCCATGAGGCCCGCGGCAATGTGGCCGCGCCCGCCCACATGCGTGAGGTCCGGTCCAATCCGCCCCTGCGCCGGGGTGCCGCGCACGGTGTGGCACGCCAGGCAGCCGCCCGTCGTCGTGAACAGCTGCAGCCCCTGCTGCGCGGCGGCGCTCGCCGGCAAGGCCGCCTCCTGCTTCTGCAGCGCGACCCACGCATCGAAGCCCGCCGGATCCTCCACGACGACAGTGAACTTCATTTGCGCGTGCGCGCCGCCGCAGAATTCCGCGCACTGGCCCAAGTACGTCCCCGGCGCTTCCGGCCGGAAGACGAGCTGGTTGACGCGTCCGGGCACCATGTCGGTTTTGCCCCGGAGCTGGGGGACCCAGAAGCTGTGAATGACGTCCACGCTTTCCAGCTGGATGGCCGCGTCGCGGCCAGCCGGCAGGTGCAGCTCGTTGGCTGTGACGAATCCAAGATCCGGGTACTGGAACTCGAACCACCACTGATGGCCAATCGCCCGCACGCGAACGGCATCCGCTGCGGACGGCGCCGCGAGCGCGAAGAGCGACCGGAAGGTCAAGGCGGCGACGACCGCAATCAAGGCCGCCGGGGCGATGGTCCACGCGATCTCTAGACCGGCGTGACCGTGGGTTTGGCGCGGCAGCGCATCCCCGCGGCGCCGGCGGAACCGCCAGAGGGCGAAGAGCAGGACGCCCTCCACGACCACGAACACACCCAGCGCCGCCCAGAACACGAACCCTAGAAGCGCGTTGGATTCGCGGGCCTGGCGCGTGGCGGGCGCCAAAATGGATTGCGGCGTGTCCCCGCAGGCGGTCATGGCCAGCGTAAGTAACGCGGCCCCAAGCGCTGCGACGCCAAAAGCGGACGCGCGTTGCCCCGCGAACTGGGCGAACGCGCGCGCCCTTATGCCCATGAAGCCAACGCCGGCACCCGGTCTAGCTACGTCACGAAACCCACGAGGCACCCGAGGTCCGTCCAGCGTAGCATGCGACCGTGCGCCAGGCTCTTCGCGCGTCGGGCGGGCGGCCGGATCCGCGGCAGCGTGCAGGGCTCGCGCGACGGCGGTTCTCCAAAGGCCCGCCGTGCGATGTCCAGCCGAAGGCCAACGGCCCTCGGGTCGCGGCGCTGCTTGACACCCGTACCGTCCCTTGCTAGCGTGCAAACGGGCGGTTGGACGTTCCGGAGCCGCGTCAAGGACGCCGAGTCTCCCCACAACCGCAGGCCGGCTCCCTAACGTAGCGGTGCCATGCGTACGGGCGCTGCGTGGATGTGGGGCGGCCCCGAAAGAAGAGCGGTTAGAGGCTCTGGGCCTGCTTTTTGGGTCGCGCGAGCAGAAGGCTTGTTTGCCCGAACTCGCAGGCCAGTGAGGTTCGTCCGGCACGCCGTGCACTGCGCGCGCGCTCTTCGGAGGCGCCCGGCCAGGTGCCCAGAGTCGCAGGCCCCAGGGAGGATCCTTTATGAATAGTTCCGGTGACATGCGCAGCCACGGCCCGCGTCGGCCACGGCGAGGCCGCCGCGGCAGCATGCCGGGCCGCCTGCGGCATTCCGGCCCGGAGGTCATGCCGGAAGATCCCTCGCTCGAGTGGGATCAGCTCGAAACCAAGTCCATGGACGACCTCAAATTGATGGCGGGCGAGCTGGCGATCCAGGTCAACGGCGACCAGAACCTCACCAAAGACGAGCTGGTCAACATGATCTTGCAGGCCCGCACCGAGCGGGACGGCTCGATGTTCCTGGAGGGCGTCCTCGAGACCGTCGACGATGGCTACGGCTTCCTGCGGCGCGATCCGCACTGGTTCCCGGGCAATGACGACGTTTACGTGTCCCAATCCCAAATCCGGCGCTTCAATCTCCGCACGGGGGACCTGGTGAGCGGGCAGGTGCGCCCGGCGCGCGAGGGTGACCGTTACCACGGCCTGGTGCGGGTCGTCGCCGTCAACGGCGTAGATCCGGAGCGCATTCGCGAGCGGCCCCAGTTCGAGCGGCTGACGCCCATCTTCCCCACCGAGCAGCTCAAGATGGAGCACGAGGCCGGCGAGCTGACCTCGCGCGCGATCGATATCGTGGCACCCATCGGACGCGGGCAGCGCGGCCTCGTGCTTTCGCCGCCCAAGGCCGGCAAGACGGAGCTGATGAAGCGCGTGGCGCGCGCCGTGCTGCACAACTACAGCGACGTGCGCGTAATGGTGGCGCTGATCGGCGAGCGGCCGGAGGAAGTGACCGACTGGGAGCGCACGGTCATCGGCGCTGAAGTGATCAGTTCCACCTTCGACGAGCCCCCGCGCAACCACACGCGCGTGGCTGAGTTGACGAGTGCGCGCGCCAAGCGGCTGGTGGAGATGGGCGAGGACGTGCTGATCTTGCTGGACAGCATCACCCGTCTCACGCGGGCCTACAACCTCACGCAGCCGTCCAGCGGCCGCACGCTCTCCGGTGGAATCGAGCCCGCCGCGCTCTACCCGCCCAAAGGCTTCTTCGGGGCCGCACGCAATATCGACGGCGGCGGCAGCCTCACGATTCTCGCCTCGTGTCTGATCGACACCGGCAGCCGGATGGATGAGGTGATCTTCGAGGAGTTCAAGGGCACGGGCAACTGGGAACTGCTGTTGGACCGCCGCTTGGCCGAGCGGGGCACCTTCCCCGCCCTGGATGTCTTGCGGTCGGGCACCCGGCGCGTCGAGCTGCTGCTGCCCGACGACGTGCTCAAGCACTTCTGGCGCCTGCGGCGCATGCTCAACGCGCTCGATTCGAAGGATTGGTATGATTCGACGGAACTGGTGTTCGATCGTATGCGCCGCACCAAGACGAATGCGGAGTTCCTGACCTCGCTGACCGATCAGTAGGTCGGAGTCCGGGGCCGGTTTCCAGGCCAGAGGCGCTCTCACGAAACACCGTCGCGCCGCGGCGGCGGATAAGGGTAGCGAGTCCACTACGATGCCTGCGCTGCAAGTCGTGCTGCTCAGCAGCGTGCCCACGCTGGGCACGATCGGGGATGTGCGCCACGTCGCGGCGGGCTATGCGCGCAATTTCTTGTTTCCCCGCGGCCTGGCGGTGCACGCCACGCCGAAGCGGCTCGCCGATTCCCAATTCCAGCGGCAATTGCAATCGCGCCGGGTCGCGGCGCAGCGCGCCGAGGACGAACGCCTAGCCCAGGGCGTGCAGGGGGCGACCCTGGTGATTCACGTGGCCGTTGGGGCGCAGGGCCGCATGCACGGGCAGATCACGAATCAGGACGTGGCCGACGCCATCCAGCAGAAGGTGGGCGTGGCGATCGACCGCCACAAGATCCAAATCGATAGCCCCATTCGCTCGCTCGGGCGGTATTTGTTACCCATCAAGTTCGCCGCCGGCATCGAGGCCTCCGTAACGTTGGAAGTGGCGGAGCACGCCGAAGAACCCGCCGCGCCCGAGACGCCCGCGCCGCAACCTGCCGAGACGTAGGCGTCGCGCCGGCATCGAGGCGGCGCACCGCACGGCGCCCGCGGGCTGAGGCGTTCGCCGGGAGAGCTCTGCCCGCGAAGCTGCGGCATCCGGCAGTCCCCTCAGGGCACGCGGGGAGCCGCCGCGGACGTCAGCCGTCCGGCGCCACCTGGGCTTGGCGTAGTTGCCAGCGCCATGCCAATCGACGACCACGACGGGCTCGTCGCCCACCACCTTGGCAAGTGGCCGCTTGGCAGCGAGGTGATGTCGCCCGGTCCCGCCACGAATTCGTGGCTGCCGTCCATAGCGAATCGCAGGACGCGCCGGGCCCCGGTTTCCGCGTCTCCCGCCGCAGGCCACGCGCACGACCGCACAGCAGCGCGGCGGCTCGGCGAATCCGCCAAGAGCCGCAGCGTGAGCGCCGGGGCTTCGGCGATGGGGCGAGAACGCGCAAGGCGGCGACTGTCAACAGCGCCCAAGGAACTCCCAAAGATCACTTCATGCTCCTCTGTGAATTCCGATTGCTGATCGTAACTGTGGAAGCCATGTGACCTTTGCGTGTGCGTTCGTGTTATGTTCGGTGTGCTGTCCGTGTGATGTCCGGTGTCGGTATCGGGGTGGCCCCGTGGGGATAACGGGCGGGCCGGGTCGTGGGGACAGCGGGCCTAACGCGGCTGAACGGAGGCAGCGTGACGCGACCTCGCGTGATGCGACCCAAAGTCTCTGGCACGGGGCTCGCGAGGCGGCTACCGTGCGCTTTTGCCCCAGGGAGGTCATACCCGCCGTGGCCGTAGCTGTCGCTGCCGATCGCCTGCCCCCGCAGAATCTCGACGCCGAGCGCTCGCTGCTTGGGAGCCTGCTCATCGATCCCGACGCGATGCTCAAGATCACCGGGAAGGTGACGGCGGAGGACTTCTACCGCGAGCAACATCGCGCCGTCTATGACGCCATCGCCGGGCTGGCGTCGCGGGGCGAGCGCGCGGACATCGTGACGGTGTGCGAGGAACTCACGCGCCGTGATCGGCTGGACGACGCCGGGGGCGTGACGTACGTCTCCGACCTGATCGTCGCGGTGCCCACCGCCTTCCACGTGGAGCACTACGCCGCCATCGTGCGACGGGCGTCGATTCTGCGCCGCATCATCCAGGGCGCGGGTCAGATGGCCAGCGAAGCCTACAAGCCTGGCGCCGACGCGCATGAAGTTCTGGACGCGGCGGAGCGGGTGATCTTTGGCATCGCCAACGAGGCCAGGACGCGCGACTTCGAGCCCATTCGCGAGATCCTGCACCGCTTCCGCGACGAGCTCGACGTGCGCATGGAGAACCGCATGGGTCCCACCGGCGTCGCCACGGGCCTGCGGCAGCTCGATCTGCTCACGGGCGGCCTGCAGCGGGGCGACTTGCTCGTGCTGGCGGCGCGTCCGGGCGGCGGCAAGACCGCGCTGTCGCTGAACCTCGCGGTGCATGCGGCCAAGCACAACGATGTCGGGGTGGGCTACTTCTCGCTCGAAATGCCGAGCGAGCAGATCGCCCAGCGCATTCTGGGCGCCGAGGCGCGCATCAACGCCATGCGCATCCGCGACGGGCGGCTCGACCCCGACGAGTATCAACTGGTGGCCCACACGATGAGCCGCATTGCGGAGTATCCGATCTACGTGGACGACAGCCCGGGGCTCAACGTGCTCGAGCTGCGTAGCAAGGCGCGGCGGTTGCAGATGGAGCACAACATCGGGCTGGTGGTCATCGACTACCTGCAGCTCATGAATGCGGCCTCGGCGCGCG
>Ga0194128_10005551_pt1 | contig 17616 bp, 14 predicted proteins | sample TA2KigCa65mmetaG_FD_148650 | JGI IMG/M metagenome (GOLD analysis project Ga0194128, IMG submission 148650) | Freshwater microbial communities from Lake Tanganyika, Tanzania - TA2015037 Kigoma Deep Cast 65m | ecosystem: Environmental > Aquatic > Freshwater > Lake | place: Tanzania: Lake...
GGCGCCTCGACGCCTTACTTCACCGGATTGAGCTTGTCGAATTCTTTGATCACTTGGTCGGTCAAATCGATCGTGTCTTTATTGTAGATGACGATCCGCAGGGTCTGTTCGCTGCCTTTGTCGACAACCACACTGAACCCGCCACGCTCCGCCACGGCCTTCGTGGCAACCGCAATCCGTTTCATGTAGTCGTCCACCACTTCTTTTTGTTTGCCGCTGAGGTCCTGGTTAAACTCCTGCGCCTGCTTCTGATAGCGCTGAATCTTAGCGCGGAACTGCTCCTCCATAGCCTTCTTTTCCTGGTCGGATAGCTTCGCCGCCTGGTCTTTCATTTTACTCTCGAAGGCCTTGAGCTCTTCCTCGTCGGTAGAGAGCACCTTCTGCCTGGTGCGGGCATACTCTTTGAGGGCATCCAGCGACCGCTTGCCCGCCTTGGACTTTTCCAGTACTTCTTGGGGATCGATCACACCCATTTTGAACGCATCCGCGGCCAGGCCTGGCGAGGCGACCATAACCATTACGGCGCAGAGGAGGATGGCTGCCAAAGTCAGTACCGTGTGTCCCGCTGCTCTCTGTGTCATGCTCGGCCTCTCCTTTTCCTAAAACGTCTTCAAAACCCGAAAGACAGCGGACAGAGCACCCCTGCCACCTGGACTGAAAGTCGCGCGAGAATATCCTTAGCAGCAGGCTCTAGTCAAGCTCTTCGTCCAGGCTGTTGATGCGCGAAAGACGACGTCGGGCAGACTTAAGTCACTGCCACAGTGCGATCGGACGGGGACACGTTCACGGCGAATCGAATGTCCAGAGGACGCCGAAGAGCAGCAGGTGCTGGCCTGGCGTGAGCATCGGCTGGCCATTGGCAAAGTTTCCGTTCTTAAAGAAGCCGCCCTGGGGACCGGTGGACTCGTCATATCGGTACTCCGCCCGGAGCGTCGTGTTCGTCCATGCGCAGGGAATCTTGTATTCCACCGTGTTGGTGATGGCCTTGACCAGCTGCTGGTTGCCGGTCCATCGCCCGTTTCGGTCCCAGTAAAACTCAGGCCGGACGGCCAGGCTCCAGGGCCCGGCCACGTGCCATCGCGTAAACAGCGCCCCTCCGGTCACGAAGGCGCGGGGACTTCCCGGTTGTCCCGCGATGTTCTCAGTCCCAAAGTCGTAGGACAGCGCGACGGTGACACCGTCGCCCTTCCATTCGGTGATCCAGTTCGAGTACAACCGCCAGAACTCCATGGACGTATTGGCCTGAGCCGGGCCGTAATAGATCGTTTCCGTCACCGTTACCCTCGACGTCGCCTTCCACGACATCTGCCCCCCGTAGCTGGGTTGATCGTTGGCATGGGCCAAATGAAAGTACCCGTTGATGACGAAAGCCGTCGCAGTCAGGTTCTCGTTGATCGGGTAACGGGCATTGACGCCGAACATCATGTAGGGGGTGTTGTCCGCGATCCAGGACCGGGTGTAATTGAAATTGTCCTTGGCATAGAGCGATTCGTAGCCGATCAGGCTATTGAACAGCCCCGCCGTGACCGTCAGGTCTTTCCCGCCGACCGGAGCCAGATAAGAGACGTTGGCGCGGGAAAAATGACGGAGCGTGTCGGCCCCAGCGACCTTCGGCTCTCCCTGAAGGAAGGCGAACTCTTTGCTGTCGTAGCCTCCCTGGCCCCCGAACTCCATGCCCCAACGGGACTCGTTCGTCGCATCCTTGCGCACATAGACCAATCCCATATTCGGGGTCAACTCGTTCACCCGATTGGTCGTGCTCCGGCTGCGCCACAGGTGATTTTGGGGAAAGTTAAAGTCGACGTCATAGCTCAAATCCAGGTAGGCGCCATAGTGCCAAAGGAGGGGCGCCGCCTGCGCGCCCCCTGAAGCAGGTGGCGGTTCACCGGCTGTTCCTCCGAAAGGCTCCTGTGCTACGACCGGCGCAGCCAGCAACCAGATCAATAACGCCAATGTTCGGCTCACGCGCGCCGAGAATCCTGTCATGCCACTGGCCTTTCTCTTCATAAGGTTCTGTTTTGATAGCACATTTCTGGCCAGGAAACGAGACCGGCGCCAATATTGTCCTGTGCATCCTTGGCGTTTCTATCTGTGCCATGGGCCGATACGGCCTGTGTAATTCTCTCGCTCGGATCAGGCAGGCTATTTGATTCTTGAAGGGAGCGCTGCTAGTCTTAGCCAACACGAGGACAGATATGAGCACCAAGACCCCATCAGCAGCACAGCCATACGGGCATGCGGAATTCGTCAAGGCTCTCCAGCATGAAGCCATCCCTTGCCATACCCCCGGCTGCGCCGGGCCGCTCGACGTGACCGACCTGTCCCAGGTGAAGGACCGGATCAAGACGTTCAGCCTCCGATGTCCGCACTGTGGATGGGAAGGGCAGCTGAGGGGACAGGAAGCCCTGACACCCCCCTGGGACGACGCCTCGCTCCTGCTCATGGCGGACGAGCATCTGATGCACCAGCAACCGATCTGCCCGTTCGACGACACTCCGGTGGTGTTCACGTCGCTGCCGAATCCCCGGCGACGCGCCCGGTATCGGGTGTCCTGTTATTATTGCGGTCGTCAAACTGAAATGGCCTGGCCCCCGGCAGAGTCCAAGCGGTAGCACGGATGGATGGGGCGGAGAGCCGGTCAGGTGCGTTGGGCCGGAACCGATTCGGACACAGGATCTTTGGAGTCGAGCAGGGGCAAATGGGAAACGCGGTTCCGCCCCTCTCGCTTGGCCATATAGAGGGCCAAATCCGCAACTTTTAGAATTTGCGCGGGAGTCGGGTTCTCGGTCTCGTCTGGAACGTAGGTGGTGAGGCCGATGCTCGTCGTCAGTTTGAGCGTACGAGTCTCATTGCCGAATTGAAACTCTTCCACCGCCTCGCGCAGCCGTTCCGCGGCGGCGAGCGCCCCCTCCTTTTCTACGCGGGGCAGGATCCAGATGAACTCGTCGCCCCCCATTCGGCCTGCCAAGTCATAGCCACGGCTTTGAACCGCGAGAATGGAGGCATAGTCCTTCAACACCCGGTCGCCCATATCATGGCCATAAGTGTCGTTCACATATTTGAAACGGTCCACGTCGATGACCGCACAGGACAGAGGGGAGTTGAACCGCTTTGCCTCTTCCAACGCTCGGGACAGAGTGCCCAGCAAATGGCGACGGTTGGGCATTCCCGTCAATTCATCGTGCATCGCATCGTGGGCCAATTTTTCGCGGTGCGCCCGTTCGTGCTGGGCGAATTCAGCCAACGCTCCGTAAAAAAGCGTCATGACCAACAAGAAGGGGAGTCGAATCAGGAGCGTGCCGACCGGCATGGGCCTGTGTTGAGTGACGAACAAGAAAACGCTGTAGCCGAAATAGGCGACGCAGGTAATCGAAGCCAGGATCAAGGCCCGCTTCAGATTCCCTGCGGCGCCCGCGATCATGATGATCCCGAAATACACGACAAAAATGTCGGTGCCGCTCGTTCCGGTGATGTACAGCATGGCGGGCACGAGGAGCGTATCGACGATCACCAGGATGGCCGGAATCGGACCGGGAGAAATCAGCTTTGGCAGGCCGTAGAGCAAAAGGGCGTTGCCGGCAAGCAACGCCAAGATCAGCAGGATGGCATCGCTGGCTCCGAGGGCGGATTCGGCGGTGACGACGTGAGCCGACAACACCACCACAACCAGCCACTGCATGATGGGTATCGGCTTAACGAATTTCTCGAGGGCTTCGGCCATCCCGTCCGCCGCCTCCCATGCAATTGCTGGGCATTGTGTACTGGGCGTAAAAGATTTGTCAACGTGTTTGCCGCCGGGCGTGACCGCACCGAATTCGGACGAGTGTCTCATGAGACACTCGCGCGCGAGTGCGCATAAATGACCAGCGCAAGCCTGCCATTGATTATCTGTTTTGGCGACAGCCTGACGGCCGGATATCAGTCACCCACCATGGCCTGTCCGCAGCTCGTGGAGACGCCGTATGGCCGCTTCCTGCAAAATCGATTACGCGAGAGGGCCGAGGTTGTCGTGAGCGGCTTGTGTGGGGAAACGACGGGCGACATGGTGACACGTTTCCGGCGGGACGTGGAACCTCACCGGCCGGCCTGGGTGGTGATTTTGGGCGGCACCAATGACCTGGGATGGAATACCGAGCCGGGCGAGATTCTGGACAATCTGGCTCACATGTACGACCGCGCGCTTCATCGAGGCATCCGGCCGGTTGCGGTCACCGTTCCGTCCATTCGGATGGAAGGGGAGGGGGCAATGGCCACGCCGATGTCTTCTGACGCTGCGCTCCTGGGTGAGGCGCGACGATGGCTGGCTAATCACATCGCCCGCCGCCGAACATTGAACCGGCAGATTATGGGCCATTGTGCCGGCAAGGGAATAGCCTGCGTCGATCTGTTCACCGACACAGTAGAGCCCGAGACAGGGCAGCTTGCCGCTCGCTATTCCAACGATGGGCTGCACCTGACGACCGAGGGGTACGAACGATTGGCGGCACTGTTGTACGAACGGGTCTTTGACGCCGCCTGCAGATGAGAAATCGATGATTCGCGACGTCCGTGACGACGAGTTCGACCGGGTCGTGGAAGGGGCAGGCCGACCGGTCCTGGTGGAATTCTGGCAACCAGGGTGCGGAGGCTGCCGGGCCTTGCTGGGCGAACTGGAACAAATCCAGGTCGAGGCGGGGGACCGCCTGGTCATTCTGAAGATGAACGTGCAGGAAAACTATCTGATTCCGGCTGAGCTGGAGATTTCGTCGCTGCCCGCCCTGGCCCTCTACCGGCGCGGCCAGTTTGAGCGGTTTATCGGCGGCCTGGGCAAGAAGGACGCGATCCTGCAACAATTACAAGACGCGCTCGATGAGGAGTAGGGAGGAGTAGCTCAGGAATTCAGCCTTCATCCTCTGTGTTATTACAAAATCCTCCAGGTCCGCCCCTCACTCTGAATCAACCGTTCCGCTTCCACCGGCCCCCAGCTCCCGGCCGGATATTCCGGCAGCCACCGGGCCCCCTGCGCCTGCCAACCTTCCAGAATGCCACTGACCCAGGCCCAGGATACTTCCACAGCGTCTCGCCGCATGAAGCGTGACGCATCGCCGATCATGACGTCCAGCAGCAGCCGCTCGTAAGCTTCGGGCGAGGGCGTTCCGAACACTTCGCTGTACTTGAAGCTCATATCCACGGGGTGAGTCTCGGCTCTGGTTCCCGGCATGCGGGACATGAGCTGTAACGACAGCCCCTCTTCCGGCTGAATCCGGAGGGTCAACAGATTGGGCATCTGTGGCGTTCTCGGATCGGCATTGAAAAGAATCCTCGGAATTTCCTTAAACTGCACGGCGATCTCGCTGGCCCGCTTGGGCAAGGCTTTGCCGGTTCTCAGATAGAAGGGGACTCCGGCCCAGCGCCAATTCTCCACGAAGCACTTGACCGCCACATAGGTCTCGATCAGGGATTCCGGTGAGACGCCGGCTTCCCGTCGGTACCCAGGAACGTCTTTGCCATGGGCCTTGCCCTGGCTATACTGGGCGCGCACGGTGAAGCGCTCGATGTCTTTTCCCAGGATCGGCCGCAGACAGTGCAATACCTCGATCTTCGAGTCGCGGACCACGTCAGGATCGAGGGAGTGAGGCGGCTCCATGGCAACCAAGCAGAGCAACTGGAGCAGATGGTTTTGCACCATGTCGCGCAGCGCGCCCGATTCTTCGTAATAGGTGGCTCTGGTGCCTACGCCTTCCGCCTCGCTGACCGTGATCTGCACATGGTCGATGTACTTGTGGTTCCAGATGGGCTCGAAGATGCTGTTCGCAAAGCGCAGGACCATGAGGTTCTGCACCGTTTCCTTGCCCAGATAATGGTCGATGCGGAAGGTCTGCGATTCGTCGAAGACCTTCCCGATGGTGTTGTTGATCGTGCGCGCCGACTCCAAGTCGCGCCCGACCGGCTTTTCCACAATCACTCGGGAATAGGGTTCGCCGTTTTGAATTGGGCGGACCAGACCGGCTTGCTGCAGACCCTCGCAGACCGGCGAAATCGAGGTGGGGGGAATGGCCAGATAAAAGATCCGGTTGCCCGGTAACTTCAATTCGGCTTCGAACTTCTCCGCCGCCGTCTTGATATCGTGATAGGACGCAGGCTCATCGATTGCGGCCGCCTGATAATGCAGATGCCGCTCGAAATCGGCCCACTTGGATTCCACCAGCGCCTGGCGAGAAAAGGTTTGGACCCCTTCGCGCGCAATGGCACGGAATTCCTGATCGCTTAACGGTTTACGGCCGAGTCCCAGCACGGTATAGCGTTCGGGGAGCAGCCCGTCGAGCAGCAGATTGTAGAGCGCCGGCACCAAGCGACGCCGGGCCAGGTCGCCGGACCCGCCGAAAATCACCACCGTGCAAGGCTCCGCTGCCCCGTTGCGTCCTTGCTCGCCCGCAGGCGGCTTCTGTCCCGATTGCGTCATGCCTCGGCTCCTTGTCCGCTCATTCCGGTGTTATCGGCGAACCGCATGACCGCCGAACGCGTTTCGCAGGGCCGCCAGCATCTTCTCGGCAAAGGTATCCTGCTGACGGGATCGGAAGCGGGTAAAGAGCGCGGCGGTCAGCGTGGGAACGGCCACGTCCTTTTCAATCGCATCCAGCACCATCCAGCGGCCCTCTCCCGAGTCCTGCACATAACCTTTCAATTGCTCCAGGCGCGGGTCCTGGGCCAGGGCGTCGGCCGCCAGTTCCAGCAGCCAGGAACGCACGACACTGCCGTGCATCCACAGGTCGGCGATCTTGGCCAGGTCCAGGTTATAGTTGCTCTTGGCCATCAACTCGAATCCCTCGGCATAGCCCTGCATCATGCTGTACTCGATGCCGTTATGCACCATCTTGACATAGTGGCCGGCTCCGTGCCCGCCCATATGGGCCCAGCCGTTCTCCGGGGCCAACGTCTTAAAGATAGGTTCCAGGCGCTTGACCGGCTCCTTGTCGCCGCCGACCATCAGGCAGTAACCGATCTTGAGGCCCCAGATGCCGCCGCTGGTGCCGGCGTCCACATAGTGAATGCCCTTGGACTTCAAGTCCTCGGCCCGTCGCACATCGTCGTGAAACTTCGTATTGCCCCCGTCGATGATGGTATCGCCTGGCTTCAGCAAAGCCGCGACGGCTTGCACGGTGTCTTCGGTGGGCTTCCCGGAGGGAACCATGATCCAGACCGCTTTGGGGGCGGTCAACTTCGAGACGACATCGGCCAGAGAGGTGGCCCCGACGCACCCCGTGCCTTCCGCCTGTTTGACCAAGTCCGCCGTCCGGTCATAGACCACGACCCGATGCTTGTCCCGCTGCAAGCGCGTGACCATGTTCATGCCCATCTTACCCAGTCCGACGAATCCAAGCTCCATAACGATCCTTTCTCCGTCCGTTTTCGCCGGACGCCCGGCGGGGAGTGAACAGAAGACAGCCATCCCTATCCATCTTCTATCGGGTGCAATTCTAGCATACTTGAGAGGAAGAGACGGAAATGTTGAGGAAAAAGCGCGTTAATCGACGCGCTGGGGGTGGGGGATGTCATGAAACAGATGCAGCGCAAGGGTCCGCCCGACGCTGAGACGCTCAAGCATGGTCGGCGCAGCCAGGAATCGCTCGATGAGGTCCCCTAAGGCGGCATCCCGCGAAGCGATAAACCGGAGCGTCTCGGCCGGCGCCGTCGGCCAAAACCCGCGGAGGCGGAAGTAATCGTCCACGAGAGCCTCCAGAAACAGTCCCAGGAGATACTCGGCTGTGGCCGGTTGCTGGATCAAATCCTCGATTTTCCCCAGGCGGTGAAAGCACTCGGCCTTGAGGCGGATTTTTTCATGCATGCCGATCGGAGGCGGGCCGTTCCTGAATCGCTGATTGGCCTTGTCGGTCAGCTTCGAGCCGGCCCCTTCGAGTTCGAACAGCACGCGCGCTTTCCGGAGCAACGGCGGAAGACGGAGCACCAGCGCCAAATCTTGCTCGACCCCTTTGTATTCACGATAGCGGATCTCCACCTGTCGATTGGCCACGCGCACGATTTCGTCGCCCTCGTCTCTTCCCTTCACCAGGGCGATCAAGTCCACATCGCTGTGCGCGGTCCAGGCGCGCCTGGCGCCGGAGCCGACTAGGAGTACGGCCACGAGATCGGCGCCGCGCCGCCCGCGGACATAGCGTAACGCGGACTCTAAAACTTCCTCCACCCCGGGTGGATCGGGCACGGGGGGCGAATCGGGCACATCCGGCACCTCCAGGAGTTCAGCCTGCAGTTCCTCGCGAGACGGCCGCTGAGCGAGCGGGTCGCTGGCCGATTGTCCGGTCGGCGGGGTCGACACGTGGTCCATTATCGGTCTAGGCCTTTCTGCCCTGGGTTGGCATCGGTCACTGGCCGGTCACCTTCCGGATCTCCGCCTCGAGGGAGGCCAGCCACTGGTCGAACGGGAGATGCTCGTCCACCACGATTTCCAATTTCCCGTTCGGCAGTTTATGCACCAGTCCGGGACTGGCGGGCGAGAGGGGAATTTCCACCCACTCGCGCGACAATCCCAGCCGGTCCGTCAACTCTAAGATTCGATTGATCTGTGGGAAGGTGACCATGGATATCATGGCGGCATTCTAGAGATGATACGAAGAGCCTGTCAATCAACGAACGTCTTGACTTCGCGCCCAGCGTTTCACGATTCGCGAGTACTAGCGGGTGAGGATGCGGGTAAAAATCCGGCCCGCCTCCTCGATCGCCTGGGCGGACACATTCAGGTGGGTGACCGCGCGAAAACTCATCCCGCCGACGCTGTTGATCAGCAGACCAGCCTGTTTCAGCGTCCCGAGGATGTCCGAGGAGGAGCGGGAAGGATCGTTGACCTCGAACAGGACGATATTGGTCTCGACCCCCGCCACGTCGAGGGACACGGAGGGAATCTTCCGGAGTTGCCCGGCCAACGCCTGGGCATGTTCGTGATCCTCTTTCAGCCGGGCAATGTTGTGCTCCAGCGCGTAGAACCCGGCCGCGGCCAGAATGCCCGCCTGCCTCATGCCGCCCCCATACATGCGCCGGAGCGGTCGGAGCTTCGCGACCGTCCCGGCATCGGAGGCAATGATCGAACCGACCGGCGCTCCAAGGCCCTTCGACAGGCAGAACGACACAGTCTCGAAATGCCGGGCATAGTCGGCGGCCGGCACGCCGGAAGCCACCACGGCGTTGAACAGCCGGGCTCCGTCCAGATGCATGGGGATGCCGCGCGCCACGGCTAGGGCTCTGATCCGCTGGATGGTCGGCAGGGGATAGACCGAGCCGCCGCCGCTATTGTGGGTGTTTTCCAAACAAATGAGCCTGGTCTGGGGATTATACGGGTCGCTCGGACGAATGGCTGCCAGAACTTGCTCCGGCGCGAGAATGCCGCGATGTCCGTTCACCCAATGGAGTTGCACACCGGCCAGGGCCGCGGCGGCGCCATGTTCGTATTTCACGATATGGGCGCGGCTGTCGACGATCACTTCATCGCCCGGCTGGGTATGGACCTTGATGGATAGCTGATTGGCCATGATGCCGGTCGGCACAAAGAGCGCCGCCGCTTTCCCAAGCAAGGCCGCCGCCATCTCCTGCAAACGGTTGACGGTCGGATCTTCGCCGTACACGTCGTCGCCGACCGGCGCCGCCGCCATGGCGTCCCGCATGGCTTGAGAGGGCTGCGTCACCGTGTCGCTGCGAAGATCGATCATGGGGCCTGATCCAGATGCCGCCGGTCTTCGAACTTGTATTGCTGCCGGCTCAGGACCGGAAGCACGGAGAAGATCGGCGTGTTGAACGGCACGACCGCGCTGTCCGTCCCTGGCAGCAACTGCAGATGCATGTTCACGAAGTTGAAGCTCAGCCCCTCCGTCCAGGCCTGAGTGACCGCCTGGGCATAGGCTTGGACCTTTTCGGTGGCATAGGTCCTCGTCAACAGCCCCGCGCCTCCTTGCAGGCCATATTCGTGCAGGTCCGGCGCTCCCTGGACGAGGAGCGAGACCGAGGCCGCGTCGAACCAGACCTTGAAGTTGCAGACCACCTGGATATACGGCCCCAGGGCGTTCGTCGCGTCCAGGAAGGCGCGGGGAAGGCCGATGTCCGGCGGGACGTCCGAGGGCAGGGGCCGCTCGACCGATCCCAGGTCCTGTTCCTTCACCGGCGAGGCGGAGACGAACAACAGGTTCGGATCGTCCAGCGCGATGTCCAGCACGGTGTCGTCGTAGTAGCTGCACAGCTTGCCCATCTCGTACCGGAGCGGGAAGGAATAGCCCATCGTCGCGTACCAGATGCGCAGCGCCGCGTCCAGCGGATCGTCCGGCTTGCGGCTGATCTTCAGGTCGAAGGGGAGCATCAGGTGCAGCGCGCCGGTCCGCACCGCCATGAAGGGAGCGCAGGCCCCGGCCCACTCCTTGTGCACGGCGGGATTGTTCGGCTCAAATTTGCGGGCCGGGCCGGTGAAGTGCTGGGCGGTCTTGGACTCCTTGGTCAGTTTATACTTGTTCTGGTAGTAGGTCGAGGCCCGCTTTTGAGCCGTGTCCAGAAAGTAATCAGGCAGGTCGGTTTCCACGATGATGCGCTGCTTGTCAAGCGCCGTCGGAGCCTGCGGACGGTTCGAGCGCATCGCTTCGTTGTAGAGGTCCAACTCGGCCGTCGCTTTCTGAATCTCCTGGGTCAGGTGCTGCGCCAATCCCTGATCGGGATAGGAGGTCTGCCGGAGCAACTGGAGGGCGCGCTGAAGACAATCGAGCTTGTGGCTGTAGCGCTTTGGCTCGGCCGCGAAGGCCTCGGCCGTGGCCATGTAGAGGTTGAACTGCTCCTCCGGCTGGAGGCCGAGCTGGTCCAGGTCATGGTCCTTCATGAAGGCCATGGCCAAGGGCCCGAACGACTCCTCCTTCCTGATACAGAGGGTCATCAGATAGTTGTACTGGGCCCTGGCTTCCTGCTGCGTCATGCGTCCCCCGAGCTCCGGCGCATTCTACGGGAAAGCGGCGCAAGGGAACAAGTGACCGGGGCAGACTGTGGCTTTGATAGGCGATTTCGGCTAGACTTCGGCGGGTTTCAGCCTTGCAGGCTGGCCGAGAAGAATTCGAGGCTCACAAAGACCAGACAGATGGTGCAACCTCAGAAGGACTAACCGCCATGCCGACACTGGATTTCAAGGGCAAGTCGTTCGTCTATGCTCACCATCTTTCGGTGCCGTTCCGGGAACTGGTCATAGACGGGAAGAAGTCGCTTCCGGCCAAAGGTCAAAAACCATCGCTCGACGACAACCTCGTTATCCACGGCGATAACCTCCACGCGTTGAAGGCGCTGCTGCCAGTGTATGCGGGCAAGGTGGACTGCATCTACATTGACCCGCCCTATAACACCGGAAACGAGGGCTGGTGCTACAACGACAATGTCCGCAGTCCGCTCATGCGTGAGTGGCTAAAGAAGTCGGCCAACCCCGTGGACAAAGAAGATCTCGAACGCCACGACAAATGGCTCTGCATGATGTGGCCCCGCTTGCAATTGTTGCGCGAACTTCTCGCGGAACATGGGGCTATTTTTGTCACTAGCGATGACAACGAATTCCATCGCCTCCGGGGACTAATGGACGAAATATTTGGCGAGGATAATTTCCTCGCTAACTTCGCCTGGCAGTCAAAAGACACACCGGGAAACAACAGCACAGGCATTGCCGAAACTCATAACTATGTTCTTCTCTATCGGAAATCGAGTGTCTTCCGAGGAAGTTTACTGGAGCGGAACGAAGACCAGATAGCAAACTACACAAATCCGGACAATGACCAGCGTGGGACTTGGTTAGCGGCGCCTTTAACACGAGGAGAGCATCGCGATCGCGACTACTACCAGCTCACAAACAAAGCGGGGAGAAAAGTATGGCCTCCAAAAGGCAGTAGTTGGCGGCGTCCACCAGATAAAATGAAATGGCTGAAAAATGAGGACCGAATTTGGTGGGGGAAGAATGGAGATGCGGATTTCCCTATGGAAAAGAAGTTTTTGAGCGAAGCTAAAGCCGGTGTCGTCAACCAAACTTGGTGGCCCTATGAGTTTGCCGGGAGCACTCGGAACGCTGGCGCTGAGCTTAAGGAAATATTTGGCGGCGAAAAACCATTTGCTACGCCAAAGCCTCGACGGCTGATAGAGAGAATCTTAGAAATAGCCACTGACGAGAGCTCGATCATCCTTGATTCTTTCGCCGGGAGCGGCACTACAGCTCATGCAGTCTTGGCGCTAAACAAAAAAGACGGCGGCAACCGAAAATTTATCCTTGTTGAGATGGAGGATTACGCTGATACGCTTACTGCGGAACGGGTGCGCCGGGTGATCCGGGGTTACAAATTTGAGGGCACGAAAAAGGAGGAGCTGCTGCGCGAACCGCTGAATTGGCGCAAGCTGGAAAAAGCAGACGAACTCATACAGAAAGTTGCTAGCGTTGAAAGATTCGAGGGCAGCAACTTCGATAAGGTCACAAAGACAATCGAGGATGGTGAAATTGTCGTCACTGGCGAAAAGAATATTACCGAAAAGGTCGAAGGACTCGGCGGCAGTTTTACGTTTGCGACACTTGGCTCTGAGATGTCGCTCGACGAACTGTTGGCTGATGGCTTGCCCACTTTCGAGGCGCTGGCGAAATATGTCTTCTTCACGGCCACGGGCCGAACATTGAGCGAGTTGCCGACGCAGAAAGCCGCCGCGCTGGGTTTCATCGGCGAAACAGACCTCTACCGCGTTCACCTGCACTACAAAACCGACAAGCAGTGGCTGCAAAGCAACGACGCTGCCCTGACGGAGAAGCTGTTGGATGAGATGATTATAGCCAACACAGAGAAGAAGAAGTTGCTGGTCTTCGCCGCCGCCAAGTTTTTAAGCCAACGTGAGTTGTCGAAGAAGGGCGTGGAGTTCTGCCAATTGCCTTATGCGATCCATCGCATCCTCGGAGATTGATCTGTCTTGCAACTGAAGGATTACCAGACCGACGTATTGGAGAGCCTGAGCCGCTACCTGCGTGCGCTCAACGCAAAACGCGAGGAGGCCGAGGAAATTTTTGAATTTCAGCGCAGCAAAGGACGCGAAGCCAAGCTTGCCGATTACTGCCGCGAGACGTGGGATGCGCTCCATGGCGAAAAGGCGTTACCGTTAATAAAGGACAATGGCGGCAACTTTGTCGCGCCTGCCTATGTTGTGCGTAAAGATGGTCTGGATCGGCCGGTGCCGAACATCTGCCTGAAGGTCCCCACGGGTGGCGGGAAAACATTGCTAGGAACGATTGCCGTCGAGCGGATCAACACGGAGTATTTCCAAAAGCAGACAGGCTTGGTGCTGTGGATCGTACCCTCGGATGCCATCTACTCGCAGACATGGAAGGCCTTCGCCAACCGCGAGCATTCTTACCGGCAAATGCTGGAGCGGGCATCGGGCGGTCGCGTCCGACTGCTGGAGAAGGGCGATAGTTTCACGAAGCAAGATGTTGAGCAGCAACTCTGCGTGATGTTGATGATGCTCCAGGCGGGAGCCGTGCGGAAGGAGTCGAAGGAAGCACGGAAGATGTTCCAGGATAGTGGCCGGTATCCCAGCTTCTTCCCGGACGTGGACGACACCGTTGGGAACGCGGAGCTGCTCCGGCAAGTGCCGAACCTGGATGTGAATGATTTTTCCGACGAGGGGTTTCGCGTCGGCGGCCTGACCGTGAAACAGAGCCTCGGCAATGTGCTGCGGCTGGTGCGTCCGCTGGTGGTGATTGACGAGGGGCACAAGGCGTATTCCAATACCGCATTGGAAACCATTGCAGGATACAATCCACGATTTCTTCTCGAACTCTCGGCTACGCCGAATAGCGGCAAGGAATACATCAGCAACGTACTTGTGAACGTGACTGGTACGGCATTGAAGAGCGAGCACATGATTAAGCTGCCGATTAATCTCATCAATGAAAGCCGCGCGGACTGGAAGCACACCTTATCGGTGGCCAAGGACAAACTCGACGAATTACGGAAGGATGCCCGTAAGGTCCAGAACAACGAGGGTCGTTACATTCGCCCAATTCTGCTGATCCGTGTCGAACGAACTGGGAAAGACCAGCGGGACAAGGGGGCGACCCATGCGGAAGACATACGCGAATATCTTGTCGAGAAGTTGGGCGCGCAACCGGAGCAGATCAAGGTGAAGTCGGCGGAATTGGACGAGTTGGACAAGATAGACCTGCTGTCGGACTTGTGTCCAGTCCGCTATATCATCACGAAGGATGCTTTGCGCGAGGGGTGGGATTGTCCGTTTGCCTATGTTCTTGCGGTGCTGTCAAAGACGACGGCGCAGACGGCGCTCACTCAAATGATCGGTCGGGTATTGCGACAGCCGGAAGCTCGACTTACCGGCGCGCCGTCGCTGAACGAGTGTTACGTGTTCACGTTCGATCAAGAGGTGCAGGCGGCGGTGGACAGTGTGAGCCGTGGACTCGAAGAGGAGGGCATGGGTGACCTCGCGGCGAGCGTCAGGGCTGCCGGCAGAGGGGCTACAGCAGGCTCGAAACGAGAAGTACTCCGCCGTCGCAAGGAATTTGAAGGTCTAAAGATATTTCTTCCGCGAGTACTCTCACGACACTATGACACGAGTGACTGGCGTCAGTTCGACTATGACCGCGATTTACTGAGTCGTCTTAATTGGAGTCGGATCAGTTATGCCAATCGGGCAACCTTCACACCGGATGAGCAAGAGGCCGTCGAACGGACGCTCGTGCGTGTCAGCGTGGAGGACTTGGGGAATGTCGATGACGACGAACTCCCGCAGCGGAAAACATTCGAAGAAGAGGTTGAGCCAGAATTGGACTTTCCCGCCTTGGTGCGTCTGCTTCTAGACGTGATCCCGAACCCATGGCAAGGGGCACGGATTCTCAATGAGACGCTCGTCGAGCTCCGCAAACGAGGCATTGCCGAGGAGCGCATCTTCACCAACCGACTGTTTTTGGTAAAGGCGATACGTGAAGATCTGAAGAAGCAAGTGCATGATGCAGGTGAGATCGAGTTTCGGCGGATGCTTCAAGACGGCGAACTGCGGTTTCATCTTGAGTCTTCCAATGATCCCAAGCTGAATTGGGAACTTGCCGAGACGCTGGAGCTGGACGTTACGGATGATGACAAGGTTCTGCTCCGCAAGAATGGTGAACCGTTAGCCAAGCCCCTTTTTGAGCGCGTGTACCAAAAGCAGGTCAACGGCTTGGAAAAAGACGTAGCCTGGTATCTCGATGGGGACAAAGCGGTCCGCTGGTGGCATCGAATCGCCGTTTATCAAGACTGGCATCTCCAAGGTTGGCAACGGAGTCGTGTGTATCCCGACTTCCTCGCCTGTTTGCAGGACGTGGGTGATGGCAAACTGCGATTTACGGTGCTCGAAACGAAAGGTCTTCACCTGAAGGGCAATGATGATACTACCTACAAGGCAAAACTGTTCGAGTTGTTTACACAACACTCACAAAACGCGGTGCCTGTTGGCGAGCTAAAGCTCGGCGTAAAGCAGCAAATGCGGTTTGAGTTATTGCTTGAAGACAAGTGGCGCGAAACCCTCATGCAAGCCTCTGCCTTGCATGATTCATGAGGGTTACGCCGCCTGGAAAATCGACTTCTTGTTGATCTAGACTCACAAGTATAGGGGCTTGTTGAGAATTTCGCCTTCTTATGGGGAGAGAGCGCGCGCGAAAACTTGAGGCGCAAATTGCGGCCTCAAGTTTGCAGGACACTGACAAATCAGAGGATACGGCGAACTCATCGCAATGTGCGGTAAGTCCATCTCAGAGACTTGGCGGCAAGGATCGCGCGAGGTGGTCACAATTTGTGACCACCTCCAGCCGTCATCGTGGCGCAGTTTATCGCCCACGGACAATTGCCCAGTACGGTGAGTTGATCGTTGTGAATGCTCTCCGCTGCGAGTAGTAGATGCGACATCTAAGCCTCAAGCGGCACCAAGTGGTCCAAGTAACGTTTGCCGGAGCGGCAAACCTGCCGCTGACGTATCATCAAAGTGTGGCAAGGACTCGTCTCAGACTTCGCCGGAGGAGCGGGGCACCCGCCGAGGTTCTGCCGAGAAGGAAAGCGGAAACTGACTGAGTCTGCGAAGGAATTTCCGAAGGCTTCCGCTCGGCAGAGTCCGGAAGGGTCGCTCCAAGAGGTGAGGGAGCAGCGAGCCTTACCACACACCCTCTCACTTTGACTCCCTGTAAATGCGGATGTTATAGTCCGGCGCATCTTTGAACGCTTCACGAACGACGCTTCACAAGATACGAGGTTTCCATGGTTGAAGTTCCGGTCAAGATGTATGTGGCGGCCCTCGCCAAGAAGGCGAAGGAGTCGGCGCGGGCGATGGCGCTCGTGTCCGGTTCCGTCAAGACCAAGGCCCTGCTGGCCATGGCTGACCGCCTGGAGATGGAAGAAGAAGGCATCTTCGAAGACAACCGGCTGGATGCGGAAGCGGTGGGAAAGAGCCTGACCGGGAACACCAACCGGGACACGGTGAGAGAAGCCGTGGATCGGGTCCGATTTGCCGAAGACGCCGTCAAGGAGATGGCCAAGACTTTGCGCCAGGTCGCGGACATGCCGGACCCGGTCGGAGAGATGACCAAGCTTTGGCGCCAACCCAACGGGATGCAGGTCAGCCGCATGCGCGTGCCGCTGGGCGTGATCGGAATCATTTCCGACGGAGGCCCGCCGGTCACGACCGAGTGCATCGCCCTCTGCTTGAAGGCGGGCAACGTCAGTCTGGTGCGCGGCGGCCCGGAATGGGCCAAGTCCGGCGCACGGGTGGCAACCATTCTGCGTGAAGCGGCCGAAGCGGCCGGAGTGCCGGCCGGGGGCATCACCTTGGTGGAACGCAACGAGAAGGAGGCAGCGCTGGAGCTCGTCCGGCTCAACAAGCATCTGGACGCGATTCTCCCTCGCGGCGGGGCCGGTTTGCGCAGGACGGTGATCGAGCAGACCCGCCTGCCGGTGCTGGGCCAGGATGTGGGCGTGAGCCATGTCTATATCGACGGGGATGCGGATCTGCCGCTGGCCCAGAACATCGTGGTGAACTCCAAGGCGCAACAGCCGACTGCGCCTAATGCCGCCGACTGCGTGCTGGTCCACCAGGCTGTAGCCCGGTCGCTCTTGTCCGCCCTCATTCGGCGCCTGCTGGACGAGTTCAGAGTGGAGGTGCGGGGTTGTGCCAAGACGATCGCCATGACCGGATCCTTCGCCTTGCCCGGATATATGAATCTCATTCCCGCCACCGAGGACGACTGGGGGAAGCAATTTCTGTCCAAGACCCTGGCCATCAAGGTCGTGACGGATATGGACGACGCCTTGGCCCACATCGCGCACTATGGTCCGGGGCATACGGACACTATCGTGACTCGCGACTATTCCGCAGCCATGCGTTTTATCCGCGAAGTGGATGCGAGCGCAGTCCTGGTGAACGCCTCCACGCGGCTGCACGATGGGCAGGAGTTCGGATTGGGCGGGGGATTGGGCGTCAATACGACCAAGCTCCCGGCGCGGGGGCCTGTGTCGCTCGAGGAGCTGACTTGCCAGAAGTATGTGGTGATGGGCACAGGACAACTTCGACACCCCCATCCGGTGCCGGTGACCTATGAAGACG
>Ga0194128_10005558_pt1 | contig 17594 bp, 16 predicted proteins | sample TA2KigCa65mmetaG_FD_148650 | JGI IMG/M metagenome (GOLD analysis project Ga0194128, IMG submission 148650) | Freshwater microbial communities from Lake Tanganyika, Tanzania - TA2015037 Kigoma Deep Cast 65m | ecosystem: Environmental > Aquatic > Freshwater > Lake | place: Tanzania: Lake...
TGGCATCTCACCAGCATCTAAGGCAACTCTGGTCATGGGGTCACGGCCTCCGGACATCCGGAGGCCGTACTGTTCCTCCCGGCTATATTTCAGGAAGCACCAACCAGTGTGCGATTTCGTGTGCGATCTCGCCCCATCTCCGACCCAACCGCTCACCTTCGGATCAGGTAAGGCGGATATCTGGATGCCATGAGTGCGCCATGCTTCGGATCAGATAGGGGATTGGACTAGCACCCGAATAGAAATAACGGAAGTAGCGATGCAGAGCGCGGACGCGGATACGGGCACGCCGCACCGCTCTCCCGGCGTTGAGGGCGTCCCCCATCTTCTGATAGCAGGTGGTGGTAAATTCGTGCGATCGTCTCCGGATCGCGTTTGCGAATGGGATGGCCGATGAGTCGAATCGCTGCCGCGTGTATTGTGTTGACCGTCTGTCTGCTGGCGGTGCGATGCGCCCCGGCGCAACCTCCCACGCAGGCGTTCGCAACGCTGCCTCCGACTGCCGACACCGATGCGACCGTCCAGGCCGCGATCGCGAAAGCACTGCCAAGCCCAACACCCACCCCGACGCCGAATATCGCAGCGACGATCGAGGTTTCGCTCGCTGCGACTATTTCAGCTCTCCGGGCAGCGACCGCGGCCGCCATCCCGACCAGCATGCCGTCCCCTGCGGCAACGCCGACCGCCACGCCGCAGCCCACTCCAATCCCCACGCCGACAACCGCGCCGCCCACTAGCACCGCTACGGCCATCCCCGCGCCGACGGCGACGCAAGCGCCCGCGCCGACGCCGGTCCAGGCGCCGACAGCGACACTTGTGCCGACGGCCACGCCTGTGCCTACCCCAGTGCCCGCCACGCCTACCGTGACGCTGCGGCCGACACCAACATCCGTGCCGACGGCAACGGCGAACCCGCTCATCGCGGCCTTCTCACGGCTCTCTACCGGCGTCACGGTGCGACAGGAAGGCGGTTTCTGGGTCATCACTTCCAACAGCACGCCGAACCACCCAAGCCCATATTTCGCCAGGACAGACAGCCGCTACCAGTCCTATAACGGGACGAACCCCCAGTACGCGCAGAACCCCAATCGGATAGTCGCGACGACGCTGATCTGTCGGATCCCTGTTGAGCCGGGGCGCGCCGGGTCGTCAATGGCGACGCCTCTGGGCCCCATAGGGATCGCCATCAACGGCGTGCCCTTCTTCAATCAGTACGCCGGTCCGAATCAGCCCCTGACGATGGAGATCAATTCCTTCGACCAGTACGGCGGCCACCCGCAGCAATTCGGGCAGTACCACTATCACCTGGAGCCGACGGCGCTGACGGCGCAGTTCGGCAAGGGAGCGCTGCTGGGCTATCTCCTGGACGGATTCCCGGTCTACGGGCCGGAAGAGAACGGCCGGGCGCTCCGCAGTAGCGACCTGGACGCGAACCACGGGCATGCGCACGCGACGGCGGAGTATCCCAGCGGCATCTACCACTACCACTTCACCGCCGATAACCCATACCTCAACGGTACGGGCTATTACGGGACGCCAGGGACAACTACCCGCTAGGGCATACGGTGGCAGGGTGGGCCAGGGGAAAGACACCGCAACGGCCACGTCTTCTGCGCTGCCTGCAACTGGCGCGGGCGCTCGGCCAATGCAGTACTCGGAGCCGCCCATGAGCCTACGCTGAACCATGTGCCACGAGCTACGTCGATGGGCCAGGCCTACCTCGCCAAGGGTGGCCGGTGGCGTGTGTGAGCTCGTGGAGGGCCACGCTGTAGTATTCGCCCGCGCCGGTGAAAGCCTCACGCTTGGGTAGGTGCACAGAGTCGCTAGCCAGGCCTCGGTTTGTCGATACGAATCAGGTCGAAACCGTAGCGTTGCCCGAGCTGATCGGTGCCGTAGCCGGTCACCCGCTCACCTGGCGCGTGATACTTGGTCCACTGGCCTCGCAATGCGAAATCGACCACCACTGCCGCAGACGGCAGGCCAGTTGGCTTTTCCGACATGTGCGAGGCCTGCCCTCAGCCGCTCTGGGATGTCCTGGCTGACGCCTTGCGTATTGAGGCTCAGGCCGGTACCGAAGGACGCCCAACTTCCTCTGCACGAATGCTTCCGTGGCCACATTCACCCCTTCGGTCTCGAGCAACAGATGGTGGTCACGGATTGCGCCCGCAGCGACCTGGCACGTGTGGCAAGGTGTAGATTGGTGCGCTCATGACAACGCAGCGCTGGGACCCCGATCAGAACCCGGACGACCCGTACCGCTGGCGCGCGTTCTGGGCGATTGCGCTGTCCCTGTTCACGATGGTCATGAGCTTCTCCATCGTGTTCATCGCGCTGCCCGCCATCGCCCACGATTTTGGCGTGACGCTGCGAGAGGTCTCGTGGGTCATCATCGCCCAGTCCCTGACGATCAGCGCGTTCATGCTCCCGCTGGGACGCGTCTCCGATATCACGGGTCGAAAGAAGTTCCACCTGGTCGGACTCGTGTTCTTCGGTGGCGGGGCGCTGCTGACCGCGTTCGCGCCAACGTTCGCGCTGCTCCTGGTCGGACGCGTCATCATGGCCATCGGCGCGGCCATGGTCCAGTCCGTGTCGACCGCAATCGTGACCGCAGTCTTCCCTGGAAAGCAGCGCGGCACGGCACTCGGCAGCCAGACGACCGCGGTGGCGGTGGGCGGCGCGACCGGGCCGATCCTCGGTGGAGTCCTCCTCCATTTCTTTCCCTGGCAGGCGATGTTCATCTTCATGGCCATCCCTACTGCAATCGCCTTCTTCTGGGCGCTGCTCGTCCTCGACGACGAGAAGATCGGTTCGAACCTCGGAACCAAGAAGGAGCCCTTCGACTGGATCGGTTCAGGCCTGTCGGCATTCGGCATCACCCTGGTAATCATCACGATCAACAATCCGTTGGGGCTCGCCTGGACCTCGCCACTGATCCTCCTCGGGGCGCTTTCGAGCGTGGCAGTGCTGGCCGCATTCGTCTGGTGGGAACTCAGGACTCCCTACCCGATGTTGCAGCTGCGCCTGTTCACCAACCCGATCTTTCGCTACGCCACGGTCACGCGCATCACGGCGTTCATGAGCTCCACCGCGACCTTCTTCCTGTTGCCGGTCTTCCTGCTTTCCTTCATGGGGCTCGATGAGGGGCCGACGGGCCTGATCATGTTCTTCGGCGCACTGGGCATGGGGATCGCGTCGCAGGCCAGCGGCCGGCTGTCCGACCGGTACGGGTTCATGCGGTTCACCCTGCTAGGCTTCACGGTGCTGATCCTGACATCGACCACCTTTGGCTTCCTCAACGGCGCTACTCCAGTCATCCTGATCGCACCACTGCTCTTCTTGAACGGCATCGGACAGGGACTCTGGAACTCCCCGAACACGAGCGCAACCATGGGGTCCGTACCCCGCTCGCAGTACGGTTCGGTAAGCGCCTTCGTGAACCTCACGAGGAACCTTGGCAACGTTACGGGCCAGGCCATCGCGGCGACAATCGTGACAAGTGTGATGGTGGCACGGGGGTTCGACATACAGCTGAGCGAGGTCGCAGTCGTGCCCGGAGCGGGCGATGCCTTCCTGGCAGGGTGGCGCGCCGCGTACATCGCGGTGGTCGCATTTGCCGTACTGGCCTTCGTGTCCGCTGCGATGACGCGGGATCCCCGGAAGCAGGGCGAGGGTGAATCACCTGGCAAGACACCCTGGGATCGATCGGAATCGACGGTTTCAAGGCGCGACCTGATACCCAGAAAGTAGGCGATGTGATCTCGTCCGTCCACCTCCTGGCCGGTATCGCAGTGTTGTTCGCCATGGCCCTGGGCTGCGGGCGGGGAACGACCGCCGGCGAGCCATCCTCCATGCCCGCCTCAATGACTGCGACCAGCGAAGTGCCCACTGCACTTGTCGTCGGGACGAGCGCTGCACCTGCCCCGAGGCCCACTGCTGCCCCTACCGCACGGCCGGCCGGCACGATCAATCGGATCGCCTTCTCTTCGCTCGACGGCGCCATCTACACGGTTGCGCCCGATGGGACCGACCTGCGCTTGACTGCAGCCCCGGTCGCCGACGAGGGTGCGCGGACCGGATTCCGGGGGGCATTCATGTGGCCGGTGTGGTCGCCCGACGGCAAGCGGATCATGTTCTCGTCACTGGTACCCGGTGCCCGCGGTCTCACCGTATCGCTTCGCATCGTCGACGGCGATGGTGGCGAGCCGGAGACCATCTATCAAGACGACCCTGGGACGACCGGGATCGGCTCAGGTGTCGCTCACTACGCGTACTGGTCGCCCGACTCGCGACAGGTAGCGCTGATCGCAGGCACGTCGCGCGGTCTCACGGGCAAGATCATCGACGTGGCCACCGCAAAGCGGAAAGCGACCGTTGCCGACGGCGCGCCGATGTACTTCGCCTGGGGCCCGAATTCGAAGAAGTTTCTCGTACACCACCAGAACTACCTCCGGCTTTACGAGTTCGATGACGATGGCCAGGCCACCGGAGGGCCGCGCCAGATCGGCGGTTCGTCGCTGGCCTACTTTGCACCCAGCTTTTCGCCCAACGGCGAGGGCGTGCTGTACGCCGACTCCACTTCCGAGGGCGCTGGCGTGCTCCTGAGACGGCTCGACGACACCAGCACGTCGGTTCTCATGCGGGCCGAGGGGCGTGTCGCATTTCACTGGGCACCCGACGGGAGGCGTGTGGCAATCCTTTCGGTGCCCCAGGACGGCCTCTTCGGCCGCCTGAGCGTGCTCAGCGCCGGGGGCAGCCACCTGTTCGACATCAACCGGCCCAACTTGATCAGCTTCTGGTGGTCGCCAGACTCGACCCGGCTTGCCGTGATCGGAATCGTCCCCGAGGACGACGGCACAAACACGCTTGAAGTGTTCATCGTCGATGCGCGGGACGCTTCGCAGCTGTCGATCGGAACCGTGCGGCCGACCGAGGAGTACCTGTTCATGCAGCTGTATTTCGACCAGTACGCCCATTCACTGCAGCCGTGGTCGCCGGACAGCCGCCGCCTGGTGGTGTTCGGCGCGCTCGGGCCCCGGTCAGCCAGAGTCGCCTCCACCCGAAACCAGGTGGCCGAGCTGGGGCACGCCTGGGTGCTCGACGCCTCCAACGTCCAGGAACCCGTCCTGGTAGGTAAGGGCTATGTGGGCAGCTGGTCGCCCCGGTAGGGAGGAGGCTCAGCGGCGCCCGTTCAGCATGCTGATTGCTGCGGGCAACTCGGCCAGGGTACGGATTTCCAGATCGGGTGCGTGCGAACCAGCCGGGAGGACCTCGCCGCCGCGGTTCACCCACACCGACTTCAAGCCGGCGTTGCGCGCGCCAGTTATGTCGGCATGAAGGCTGTCACCCACGTGAACCGCCCGCCCGGCCTCGATGCCGAGGCACGATAGAGTTTCGACGAAGATCTCGGGCCGTGGTTTCCCGAAACCCTTCTCACCGGCGATCGATACGTGGTCCATCAGCGGGTAGAGCCCACTGCATTCGATGCGGGGATGCTGCGTACACGCCGTGCCGTTGGTAATGATCGCCAGCTTGTAGTGCGCGCGCAGTTTTGCAACGGCGGGCCCGGTATCGGCAAACAGCGTACAGCTGGTGGTGTAATGCGAAAGCCAGCGCTCCACCAGGGACTCAATCGGTGGCGGTGATGCCACGCCGGCCTCGCGGATGGTGTCCTCCCAGATCAGGCGCAGGATTCGCCTCGGGTCCCATGCCTCCGGCTCGGTGGGCGGCGGGGACGCGAGTACGGGCGCCCACACCCGCGTGTGCGACTCGGCGTGCACCGCCATCAGCTTGCTGAGCGCAGGGCCTGGGGCAACCCCTAGCAGCTCCGTGGCAACCGCCCTGGTAGCGGCCCGGTCGTCTGCCGGGGAATCGAGCATGGTGCCATCTAGGTCGAATGTGATGGCCTGGATAGTGCCGGTCATGGGCAGGACCGCTCCGTGAGTGGTGGTTGGCGAGCGTAGGCGCAGAATACAGGACTAAGTCGGGCCTGGATCCGGCCGGGCTGGCCAGGCGCGCTCATGAACTCATACGGCCCCGGAACCTGTTGCGACCGCATCGCCAACGTTTACGACTCAATGTACGCGGCCACTGCGGATGTCGATCCAACCGTCGCGTTGCTGGCCGAACTCGCGCACGGTGGGCAGGCCCTGGAGCCTGGCATGGGCACCGGGAGGGCCGAACTTCACCGTGAAGCTGGCTGAGGGCCCGACCTAGGGCAAGAATTTGAGACAGACGGGCGAGGGCACCTCCGTGATGTCGCCCGTGTCCTTCAGCTTGCCGGTTGCCCTGTCGATGCGGAACGTGTGGATCGTGTCACTGTCCTGGTTCTCGGCATACAGGAACGCACCGGATGGGTCGATCGCGAAGTTGCGCGGGGTCTTGCCCCCGGTCGACTGGTGACCCACGTACGTGAGTTTTCCGGATGCGCCATCGATCGCGTAGATGACCAGGCTGTCATGGCCGCGGTTCGAGCCGTACACAAATTTGCCATCCGGCGAGATGTGAATGTCTGCGGTCGTATTGCTCCCGTTCCAGTCGGCCGGAAGCGTCGGGACGGTCTGGATCTCCTTCAAGCTGCCCTTGTTCGAGTCGTACGCATACGACGTGATCATGTTGCCGAGCTCGTGTATCACCACGACCAGCTTCCCGTTCGGATGGAAGTCGAGGTGCCGGGGACCGAATCCAGGCTTGACCGACGTCGGCGGCACGTCGTTCGGCACCAGCTTTCCGGCCTTCAGATCAAGGCGGTAGACGATCACCTTGTCGGCACCCAGGTCGTTGACGAACGCAAACTTGTTGGTCGGGTCGGGGATGATGCAGTGCGCGTGCGGCCCCGCCTGCCGGTCCTTGTTGATGCTCGACCCTTCATGCTGCCGGGAGTCGCTGGCCGCGCCCAGGCTGCCGTCGAGTTGAATCTTGAAGATCGCGGCCGACCCCGACTGGTAGTTGGCGACGAGCGCATAACGCCCGGTCTTCTCGACGCTGACATAGCAGGGGCCGGTTCCCTGGGTGGGCTGCACATTGAGCTGCTTGAGCTTCCCTGAGGCACGGTCGATCGCGTATGAAAGGATGGTGCCCGTGCGGCGGCCATCGTGCTCGGTGATCTCACTCACCGAGTACAGGTACTGGCCGTTAGGGTGGATCGCCAGGAACGAGGGATTGTTGATCCCGGTCGTGGCGTCGACGAAGGCGAGCCTGCCAGTCGCCTGATCCATCCGGTAGCAATAGATGCCCTTGCTCTTCCCGGTGCGGGTGTAGGTGCCGATGTAGACAAGCGTGCCGGACTTCGAGGTCATCGCCGGACCTTTCTCTGCTAACAGGTAATCAATGCGCAGCGATCAGGCGCGCAATTCTAGACAAGTTCGCCGTTAAGGCAAGGCAAGCAGGTAGGCGAACAGGTCTGCTCGGCCCTGGTCGGATACGCCAGCATCCACGGCGTGGGGCCGGCCGATTGCCAGCAGACCACTCGGAGTCGCGGCGCCCTTGTCGTGGCAGTACGGCGCCGTCATCCAGATGCCACGCGGCGAAGGCGTGTCGTAGCGCGCTTCAAGTGCCCGCGCCCGCGCGAAGCGCGAGTGGATTGCGCCTGGCAGCGGGATCCAAGCACGTGCGGCCTCTGCTTCCAGGCGCTATCCCAGTAAAGCGCTCAGCCGATGACAAACCGATGACCTTCGGCTTCAAATGCGGACTCGACCTGCTGCCACTTCGTGCTGCCCGGCATCAGATCGACACCCAGGTACAGGGCGTCCGTGTTGGCGGCAGTCCTCACGGTTCGCAGATCGAGGAAATCCGATTCATGATTCTTCGCGGGGTCTGCTGCGATGAGGGCCAGTGCGGGAGTCGCCAGGCCTGCGTTACGCCCCGGTCGGCCCGAAACGTTCGGTCCTGATGAGAGAGGCATCCACGCCGGCTTCTACGGACAGCTTCGCCACTGACTCCACGAAGCCGTCGGAGCCGCAGCAGTAGACGTGACGCGGGCTACCGGTTGCTGCAATGGATTGACGAACCAGGGCAAGGTCGATCCGGCGGGCCGGTCCCGGCCACCCGCTCGGCGCGGACCGGGTCAGGGTGGTGATCACGTTAAGCCCGGGGTCGGCGCTGGCCATGGCTTCGAGTTCTTCACGGTAAATGACGTCGGAGAGTGAACGAGCGCTGTACAGGAGGGTGGCTCCTGGCCGGTCGCCGGCGTTCGACATTGCGCGATGGCGCAGCATCGACATCAACGGGACCACGCCGGAGCCGCCACCGAGTAGCAGGACCGGGCCGCCATCGGCCGTCGACCAGGTAAACGGGCCGCCGATGGGGCCGCGCAGTTCGATCGCATCTCCGGGCACGACGACGTCGTGAAAATAGGGCGAGACCTCGCCGCCAGGCATGAGCTCGATCGTGAGTTCGAGGACACCCGTGCGCTCCGGGGCGCTGGCCACCGAGTAGCTGCGCTGAGCCTGGTAGCCGTCCGGCGCGGTCAGGCGAACATCGAAGTGCTGGCCCGCCCGGAAGGCGCGCCAGGTTGCCGGACGCAGCAGGAACGACTTGACAGTCGGCGTGTCCCTTCGGATCGACTCGACCCGGGCCTGCTGCCATATGACGCCCTGCGGCACTGTCATTCAGGGCCAATCGACAATTGCGAGAAACCTGTGGCCGGCTTGCGTTGCTGGCCCGAAGCGGGGAATAGCAGTTTCAGGGCCTCCAGCTCTTGGAGTGTCCGATGGTCGATTGACCCTAGTCGCCCCAGTAGCGCTCCTCGTTCCACGGGTCGCCTCGCATGTGATAGCCGGCCTGCTCCCAGAATCCGGGGGCGTCCTTGTCGATCAGCCGCAGCCCGCGCACCCATTTGGCGCTCTTCCAGAAGTAGAGGTGGGGCACCAGCAACCTGGCCGGGCCGCCATGCCTGGGTTCGAGCGGCTCGCCATTGAACTCCCAGGCTACGTACGCCTTACCTTGCCTGACGTCTGCCATCGGCAAATTGGTCGTGTAGCCGCCGTAGCAGTAGGCCATCACGAACTGTTCCGGCACGTCCAGGCCGGACGCCTCCAGCAAAGTGTCGATCGAAACACCCCGCCACCGGGAGTCGAGTATCGACCACTTGGTCACGCAATGAATGTCTACCGTGATATCGGACTGCGGCAGCGCCAGCATCTCGTCCCAGGTCCAGGTCTTCAGCTCGTCGTTATCGCGCGTGATCGAGAAGCGCCACTCCTTCAGGCTGATCTGTGGCGTGACACCTGCGGTGAGCACCGGAAACCCCTGTTCCCAGTACTGCCCGGGCGGCAAGGGCCGGGATGGTTGGGGCCTTCGCAGCCCGAAGAAGCCTCTGCTTACCACGTGCCTCCCCTTTCCGGGATTCTGTTAGTCCGGTCTTGATGCGGCCGGGCGCCGGGACTCGACGCCCATCCGGGACGTATAGGATGGAACCAGGCGATTGTATCGGTCGGATACGGGCGGCCGAGCACTTACTGCCGTCGCCGTTCCGCCAGCAAGGGCGTGGAGGATCACATGAGACTCGAAGGCAAGGTCGCGATCGTGACCGGCGCGGGCGCCGGGATCGGGCAGGGGATCGCCGAGTTATTCGCCCGGGAAGGGGCGAAGGTGGTGGTGGCCGAGCTGGACGAAAAGGGCGGCAAGGCGGTGGCTGCAGGCATCAGCGCGGCTGGCGGCACCGCGCTGTTCCACCGTACCGATGTCTCAAAGGAGTCGGAAGTACAGGCCATGGTCGAGGCGGCCGCACGCAAGTTCGGCGCCATAAACATCCTGGTGAACAACGCCGCTGCATTCGTGTTTGGCAAGGTCGAGGACGTGAAGGATAGCGACTGGCAGCGGGTGTTTGGTGTGAACGTAATCGGTTCGTCGTACTGCGTGCGAGCGGCGCTCCCGCACCTGCGGAAGGCCGGTGGCGGTTCGATCGTGAACATCGCTTCCGTGAGCTCGTTCATAGCCCAGCCTGCGTTCATCCCGTACAACGCGTCCAAGGGCGCCGTGCTACAGCTGACGCGGTGCCTGGCAATGGACCTGGCGCCGGACCGGATCAGGGTGAACGCGATCTGCCCGGGCGCGATCAAGACCTCGGCCACGGACCGGCATATCGACTACATGGGCTGGGACCGGGAGAAGTCGTATCGCGAGTTTGGTCAGAGCGCACTGCTCAAGCGCATGGGTACCCCCCGGGAAATCGCCTACGGGGCACTGTTCCTGGCGTCCGACGAAGCCTCGTTCGTGACTGGTGCTCACCTGGTCATCGATGGCGGGGCAACGATCGACTGAACCTGCATGCCCTGGCGAAAAACCCTGGCATGCCGATCCCGTTCACAGTGGCGGCATCCAGGTGTTCCCGGGCAGTGGTGGGGTATCGTTGACGCTGCAACGGGTGACGCCCAGGTTCCTCGATGGCGTGATGAATCTCCACTGGCCAGATCGCGTGAAACCCGGCCGCAATCGACGAAGGATCCAGCATGCACGTACAGCTGACGCAATCGCAGATCGCGCTACTGAAAGAACCGCACATCGGATTCGTCGTAACGCTGATGAAGGACGGGTCCCCCCAGGTCACTCCGGTCTGGCTGGACACGGACGGCCGGCATGTGCTGGTCAACACCGCAGAAGGCAGGGTCAAGACGAGGAACCTGCGGCGAGACCCGCGGGTCGCCGTTTCCGTGGTGGACGCCGACCAGCCCTACAGCCGCGTCCTGAACATCGCAGGCAAGGCGGTAGAAATCACAACCGAAGGCGCCGAGGACCACATCGATGCGCTCTCGAAGCGCTACACCGGGCGCTTCCCCTACCCCTCACACGACCCGAACCACCCGCGGCTGATCGTGAAGATCCTGCCGGAGAAGATCTCGGGCAGGTAGCGGTGAGCAGAGGGCGAAGACTTCCCTGTTCAGCTGGAGCGGGACGGGAAGTCACGCGTCCGGCGCACGGGGGAGAAGAACAGCGAAAGGCCGGCCAGGACCGTCAGTGACGCGCCGACCGCGAGCGTTGACCGCAGGCCGAACGGGCCGACGATCGCACCGGCGAGGCGAGATCCGAGCACGTTTCCGCCCAGCGATGCCGTCACCGTGGCGATGTTGACGCGCCCACGCATTTGGTCCGGGGTGACCGCCTGCCTGAGACTCAGCTCCGCGATGTCGTGCACCGTCCACAGGCCGTCACCGACGAGCTGCGGGACGACCATGAAGACGACCCACAATGGCCGGTCCGCGGGCCAGCGGAATGAGGTAGGACACGATCCCGTATGCCAGCAGGCCAAGCACCATGACCGGCCCGATGCCTATTAGCCGGGTCACTCGGGTAGCGATCAGCGCGCCGCCCAGTGAGCTGATGCCCCCGACGGCGTAGATCGTCCTCGGGACTCCGGCGCCGAGGCCAACCACGTATAGCTGTCAGATCGTGAGGGTCCCCGCGAAGTAGTTAAAGGGACGGAAGCCAGCAGGGCAGCGCGCCCGAAATCGGCCACGATCAACACCGGTCGCCTTCGGATGCGGTCGACCCATACGCCAGCAAAGAGCCCCAGCGCCAGGCCCGGCGCGTAGGAGAAAGCGCCGAGCAGGGCAACCTGTTAGGGCTCCGCTTCCACGACCAGGATCGCAGTGAGCTGGGTCGCGCCCATGAGCGCGCCCAGCGTAGCCGCCGTACGGGCGACCCAGAGCTTCAGCAGGTCGCGATCGTGCCACAGCTCGGGCGCCGGAACGCTACGCGACGAGGGCTCGGCGTTCTCGCCCGGGCCCTCGCCCTCTGATTCGTGTCCTGCTACCAGTTGGTGAAGGCTCCGTCGTTACGACGCAACTGCGGCGGCCAGCCGGTCGGGTCGACGATCCGCTTTTCCGCAGCCTTGACGTTGAATTCGATCCCAAGGCCCGGTGCGTCGTTGGCCCAGGCATACCCGTCAGCCCAGGAGACCTGCACCGGGAACAGATCCGAAGCGTACGAGCCCGGCCGGCGGGGCATCTCCTGCACGCCGACATTCGTCGAGGCCATGCAGAGCGAGACGCAGGCCGCGGCGCTCACTGGCCCGAGCGGGTTGTGCGGGACGATGTTGATGTAATGGGTCTCCGCCCAGTGGGTGATCTTCAGCGCCTCGGTCAGGCCGCCGACGATGCACAGGTCGATCCTGGCGTAATCGATCAGGTCTTCCTCGATCACCTCCCGGAACGGCCACTTGCTTGACCACTGTTCGCCGGCTGCGATCGGCAGATTGACGTGTTGTCGCAGCAACTTGTAGCTACCCGGGTTCTCGGACCGGATCGGGTCTTCGATGAAGAACGGCTTGTACGGCTCGAGGTCGCGGCACATCTGGATCAGCTCCGGGGGGTCAAGTCGCGTGTGGACGTCGAGCAGGATCTGGATCTTCGGGCCGACCGCCTTGCGGACGGCCTCAACCTGCTCGACTGCCAGCATGATCGATTCGACCGGCTCGAGTACGGCTTCCCCGGGAGCTTCGAGCAAGCCGCCGGTCTCGGGCTGTCCCCAGCGCACGAACTTCCAGCCGTCGTCGACCGCCTTCTTGCAGTTTTCGATCAGCGATTTGAGGTTTGAGCCCTGCGTGTGCGGGTAGCACACGACCTTGTCCCTGACCGGTCCGCCCAGCAGCTTGTAGACCGGCATCTTCACCGACTTGCCCTTGATGTCCCAGAGGGCGATGTCGATCGCGCTGATGGCGCAGGAGTAGACCTTGTCGGCCGGGAAGAACCCGCCCCGGAACATCTTCTGCCAGAGTCGCTCGGTCGCCCACGGGTCCTGGCCCACAACCACCTGGGCGAGGTGATCGATCGCGTTGGCGATGGCCTTGCCCCAGTTCCGAATTCCGATCTCGCCGAGGCCGTAGATGCCGGCGTCGGTGTCCACCTTTACGAAGAAGTAGCCGCGACCGGTGCTGTCTTCGATCGGGTAGCTGGTGATCTTCGTGACCTTCATCAAGTTGCTCCTGTTCAATTCGCCGCGATGGGGGGGCGAAGGCGCTGAGCGCCTCCTCCCGGCACGGGCACGTTACACACGGTGCACCGATCGTTCAACAGGAACGCCTGCGCGAAGCCGGTCCGGCCCATCTCGGCCAAACCTTGCAACAGATTCCGCTTGAAGCGGCGCACCGCAGATTTCTAACCTCAGGGCTACATCATGAGTCATTGTTCGCGCGCGCCATTCGGAGGGATCACATGCGGCTCGTCACGCTAGTCACTGGAGTAATTGTTTTAGCGCTCGCGCTCGCGCTCACGCGCGTGCCGAGTGCACAGGCGGACGGGAGAGCCGTGCCCACGACAATCATCGCAGTCGATCTGGGCGCGGCAGCCCAGACTCAGCATGACCGGGACGTCGCGCTTACCGCCAGTCGGGTGATCGCCGAATCCCGGAAGGACGGCAAGTTCGCCATTCTCGCCTACGAGTCCGCCGTGCTGGAGATCGAGGCGTACTCCATGCCCGGCACGATCGAACCGGCCATGGGCCGCGTGAATGGCATGCTCAACCGCGCGACGCCCGGCGCCTCAGGCCAGTTGAAGGCATACTCGGCCGCTTATGAGTACCTGGCCGAGGTCCGAGCGCCGTCCGGCAGCCGCCTCGTGGTGATCACGTCCGACGGGCTGGACCGGGAGACCTCCGACACCCGTCAGCGGCTGGTGGGCTACGGCTCCCTGTTCGCTTCCCAGGGCTGGCATGTCGACGTTGTGATGCTGGCATCGGCATCACCAACTGCTCGCGCGTATCTCTCCCGGATCGCGGAGGTGGGCGCAGGGCGCGCGTACGACCTTGGCACCCTGGATGGCCTCAAGAACCTGACCGGCGACTCCCTTGGTGTCGGCGGCAAGCCTGCGATCGAGACGACGCTGGGCGTTGGCGATGCCGCGCTCGCCCAGATCGAAGTCGCCCCCCGCGCCGACCGCATGACCGTCACCTTCCTGCAAGAGGTCCCGGGCGCCAGCTTCGAGCTGTACGACCCGCGTGGCGCGCGTTCGGACCACGTGTCCAACCCGAACGTAAAGCTGTTCTCATCACCATCGATTGCTGTCCTGGAGGTCAAGGCTCCGGAAGCCGGGACCTGGTCCCTCAGGGCGTCTGGTGGCGGTTCCACCGTCAGGGCCGACATTCAGATCGACAACCCCATGAAGCTGGCGATCGTCCCGCAGCCTCCGATCCCGGTCGGCCAGAGCGGTTCTCTGGTAGCCGCGGCGACGATCAATGGCCTGCCCACGCCCCTGCCGGGCGCGATCATCGAAACCACCATCCGGGACGCTGGCGGAAAGGCGGTCGTGTACAAGCTGCTCGACGATGGACGCGGCGTTGACCGGATCGCCGGCGATGGCCTGTTCTCCGTAGCGGTCCCTGCAACCGAAGTGCAGACCAGATACGACGTCGACCTCAAACTCTCCTGGGCCAACTACGGCGCAGTGATAAACGGTCGTGGCTCACTCCAGTCGGAAGTCTTCCCGAAGATCGCCATCGAATCCGTGGCGGTCGAACCGATGCAGGAGGGTGGCAAAGCCGCCGTCGCGCGGATCCAGGTCAAGGTCGGGGAATACCCGTACCCGGTCAAGGCATCAGATCTGACCGTCCGCGTGCAGACAAGCGAAGGCGCCTCGGTGGCCTCAACCCTGCAGGCAGTCAATCCGCTGTCGGATGGCAGCGCCTGGCAGTACCAGGTCCTTGCTGCTCCGGCCGAGTCGGGGCAGTACATCGCGACCGGACGGTTGGACGTGGTGCACCTTGGCCGCCTCTTCACCGCGACTGCCGTTGGGTCGCCTTCGAGAGTTGAGATTCTCCCGCCGCCGCCTATCCCTGGGACCCCCATGTGGGTCTACGGCGCGGCAGGGGCGGGCATCCTGACGGTACTGGCCGGCATGGCGCTCGGGCTCAACGCGCGCCGCACTGCGCCGAGCGGATACCTCTACGACGACAAGGGACGGATGCTCTACGACTTCTCCCGCGTCAAGCAGACCCGGCTCCACCGACTGCTGGCACGAAACTACGTCAATTGCGCCGACGTTCCGGGCGTCGGGGTCGACTCCGGAATGTTCGTCTTCCGCAAGAATGGCCTGGAGTTGCGCTATCGCGGCAACGGCCAGAGCCTGCGCGTCAACGGCCGGCCCGCCAGCAAGCGAGTCGAACTCCACGATGGCGTATGGCTGGGCATCAGCGGACGTTTGATGACCTACACGGTCGGGCACCAGACGCGTGAAGCGGTGGCGGCGCAGGGCGCAGCAGCGGCCGCTCCGGTCGCAGAACACGAACAGATTCGACGACGGGTCCTGCCCGGCTTCGTGCCCGGACGACTGCCGGTACAAGATGCCGCCCCCGCGGCAACTGACAGCGGGCAATCAGCGAAGTCAGCGGCTGAAGCCCGAAAGGACGAGCCACCCACGCAGCGAGCGGCATCGCCGGCACCTGCAGGCGACTAGTCCAGAAGTTCTGAAAAAGAGGGCGCCCCTTACGGGCGCCCTCTTTGTTTCAACCGCTCTTCGTGGCGCCGGGATCGCGTGTCCAGGACAGGTAGGAGACCAGCTCAAGCATTGCCTGGGTGGCGCCACGTTGCATTGTGACTTCGGGTGATGGCATCGAACGCCCCCTGAAGACCCTTGAGCCGCGCGGTCCGGTGATGCCGATGTGATAAGTGCCGGCGGAATCGGCCTCTTTCGAGGCCACCGTCACGCCCAGGCCGACCGAAGCGCTCGAGCTTGCCATCACTGCAGAGGCCAGGCGGATGGCGTCCTCCTCGCGAAATCCCTCCGCAAACTCATCAAGCGGCCCCGGGACGCCCTTCGAAGCACGACCTATGACGTAGCCGCCCAGGAAGCTCCTGCCCTTCCGCAGATGGGGAGCCAGGCCCGCCGAAATGAGCCCGGCGGTCACGCCTTCGCCGATCGCGACGGTCAGTTTCGCAGCGTCCAGCAGCGTTGCGACCCGGCTGCCTGCGCTGTCGCCGTCGTAGCCCCAGACGGCTCCCCCCAGGATCGTGACGATCTCGGATTCGATTGGAGAGATAAGCGACATCGCCTCGGCCCGTGAGGGGGCATGCGCAATCAGCCTGAGGTGGATGCCATCGGGGCGCGCGTAGATCCCGAGGTAAGGGTTCTCTTTTCCAAAGAGGTGAGCCAGCATTTCATCGATCCCGCCCTCGGTGATGCCGAAGGTCTTGATCGTGCGCGTGGCGACGGCTCCCGCGCCGACCGCACGGGCGAGGCCGGGACCGACCGTCTGCTCCCACATCAGCTGGAGCTCGCGCGGGGGGCCAGGCAGAAGCACGATGTGCCGCCCCGCGTGTTGCGCCCACCACCCGGGAGCGGTCCCGGTCGGATTGGGGATCGGCGCAGCCGAAGGGATCAGCGTGGCCTGCTTCAGGTTGGTCTTCGGCATGGCGATTCCACGCTGACGAAAGACCCCTTCCAGCCAGTCCAACTGCGAGGGGTCAACCTTCATCTCCTCGCCAAGGACCTGGGCGACCGCTTCCCGGGTCAGGTCATCCGAGGTCGGACCGAGGCCTCCGGTTGAAACGACGACGTCGGAGCGGGCATGGGCGCGTGCGAAGGTCTCCACGAGGTGCTGGATGTTATCGCCGACCTGGCAGGAGTAGCGCGGCGTGATCCCTAGATCGACCAGGCGTTGCGCCAGATAGGCGGTGTTCGTGTCGACGATTTCGCCCATCAGGATCTCATGGCCGACCGCGATCAACTCGCCGTAAATCAAGCGGCCTCCCGGCAGACTGCCAACGAACCCGGCCTCGGATCGCGCGCCCCCGCCCGCCTGGCCGGCAGAGGTCTGGTTTTAAGGAGCCAGAGAGTCGCGCACGAAGAAGGCCTGAATCAGCTTGCCCCAATCGGCGGTGACCCTGGCGACGGTTGGCTGCTCGTTGGCCAGGACGAACATCTCTTTGCCGTCGGGCGTGAGATTGCCGAGCGTGAGCGTGGTTATCGTCACCTCGGTGATTCCCTGCCGGTTCTGCTTCTCGATGCGCACCGTCACGTAAGGCGAATTCAGATCAAGGCCGTAGTCGCCGTGGCGCGCCTCTTCGATCGATCGCGAGACCTTCTCGGCGCGGGTGAAGCGAGGCGCCGAGACGGCGCTCAGGAAGTTGTTCAGCCGGTCTGCGTTGACCGCTCGGGATCCCTCACACGGATCCCCCGCGATCGGGAGGTCACAGAGAACCCAGGTCTTGGTCTCATCGTTAAACGAGACGCCCTGGATGACGTCGTTCTTGAGGTAGAACAGCACCTCGTGCGCCTTGGACTTGTCGAGCGTGTAGTACCAGAGCGGCAAGGGCGGCTCGGCGACCAGCCTCGTCAGGACGTCGCCCCAGGTGGAGTCCACCAGGACGAGCTCCGGGAAGCCCGCGAGCTGCGCGTAGTGGGCGCCCCGGTCGGGCGTGGGGGCGCCGAGGATCAGGGTCCGCACGCTTCCATCGCGGAGCGTCATCGTGATCTCTGCGGTTGGCCGATTCAGCCCGTACTGCGCTGGATCATCGATGGTTTTGGCCAGGATGCGTTGCGTCTTGGGGCCGCCGAGGAGGAACGTGATGCCGCCCCAGCGGTCGAAGTTAACCGGGATCCCGGCCGGGTCCTCGAAGTACCAGACGCTCGCCACGTTGCGGCCATCGTCCACGAACGTGGCGTAGA
>Ga0194128_10005560_pt1 | contig 17591 bp, 17 predicted proteins | sample TA2KigCa65mmetaG_FD_148650 | JGI IMG/M metagenome (GOLD analysis project Ga0194128, IMG submission 148650) | Freshwater microbial communities from Lake Tanganyika, Tanzania - TA2015037 Kigoma Deep Cast 65m | ecosystem: Environmental > Aquatic > Freshwater > Lake | place: Tanzania: Lake...
CAGCGGCCGACGAAGCAATCGGGACGTTGCCGGACTCCCCGACGCGCGTCTCATCCACGGGCGTCGACGCTATCTTCGCTGCGGGAGTCGGTGGATGTCACCGACTCGCTCGGATGGCGGCCCTCGGTCCGACGGGCACGTCGGCGGCGCTTGCGGATCGTCGAGATCCACCACCCGGCGAGTATGACGAGCGAGATGATCGACAGAGCGGCACCGACACCCGAGAACCGGGTCGCCTGAACCTGACGCTCGAACGAGGCGATCCCGACGCTGCCGTCCGGCGAGATCACATCGAAGCGGATCGTTGACTCGCCGCTCGCTCGCACGGTGACCGGGAGCTCGATCACGTTGTCGCCCGGTTCGAGTCGCAACAGTTGACGGTCGCCGTCGTCGAACTCGATCCGGTTGCTGCGGATCCGGAGTTCCACGTCGACGGGGTAGGGGAGCGTGTTGTCGAAACGCAGGGGAATGGCGGACTGCTGGCTGCCGAGGACGAGCGACGAGTCTCCCGGAGAGATGATCCGGTCGAGGATGACTCGCGACTGCGAAGCGATTGCGGAGTGGGTCGCGCTGCGGGTCGCCGCATCCATTGACTCGGACATGCTCTGGGTGTTGAGCAGCGTCCAGGTGTCGACGATCGGCTCGGAGATCCCGACGACGCTGCGCACACCGTCGATGGTCGTGAGCGAGGAACGGAATGCCGCCAAGGCCGGGGACTGATCGGGGGGTTCGGTCCCGGGCACGTTCGCCACTGCGTACTCGCCATCGATCGGGACCGCTGGTGGAGGTGCAGCTCGAGGTTCGGAACGCAGGACACCGCTTCCGTCGAGCGCCGGAGCGAGGGCGAGGAGGATCGCCGGGTCGATCATCGGTGGGACGAACATGAACGCCTGGGGTCCGGGGAACGCCGTTGGATCCAGGTCGACGACGCTGAACCACTGTGCGGCGAGTTCGGTCGAGACGCGGTTTGCGGCCACACCCGGGTCAGCTGCGGTGTCGAGTGATTGAAGGGCGAGGAGGGGATCCTCGGCGATCACGGTGAGTGGCGTGAACGGTGGCTCCTCGGTGACGTCCGGTTGGGCATTGGCGAGCACCATGGTTCGCCAGAGGGCCTCAGGGTCGTCCACGTCGCCGGGCCGGATGATTCGATCTGCGGGCAGCACGATCCGTCGGACGCCGAGTCCGTCGAGGGCCGGGAGCGACTCCGGGGAGAGCGAGTCGTCAAGAACCCACGTGTGGTCGACCGGTATCTGCAGCGTCCCGCTCTCCAGCACCTCGCTGCCGACGACGAGCAGATCCTCGAGCACGTCGAGTCCGTTGGCGGCAATGATTCCGCCGGTGTCGACCGGGACGTCGGTCCGGCGGACGCTCACGCCCCGCAGGCCCGGCTGTTGCAGCGCAGATGCCAGCGCCACCGCTGAGGGTGTCTCGGATCGGTCGAGGCCGGAGAGCAGGTTCGGTTCGATCGCCAGGGTGAAGGGGAAGTCGGGAACGGCCTCGAGCAGTCCGCTCACGGCGTTGATGTTCGGGATGATGTCCTCAGGGATGTCAGCTCGTCCGTCCGGTGCGAGTGTGGGCGGGCTGTCGAGAGCCAGAGCGACGGTGACGGCGAGTTCGGCGGGCCGGCCGTCACGGCCGATTGGACGCTCACTCGGGGGTCGCACCAGGAACACGGTCCGGTTCCACAGGTCGCTGCCATCGGGACCCACCAGATCGAGTGACACCGGGATGATGCCGTCGGTCGGGAGGACGATCGCCTGCGGATCGCCCTCGTCGCTGTCGGTCACCGGGAGGGTCACCGCCCAACCGGCGAGCGGGTTGCCGAGCAGTCCGTCGGGAATCCTCACGGGTCGGCGGATTGTGTTACCGGGTGCTGCTCCCGCCGAGATCCGGTTGACCCTGTCCCGCAGGTTCGCTCGGCCGCTGATCAGGCGGTGGAAGCGGATCTCGAGCACCGATCCCGGAGGAACGGCATCGGTCGGTTCGAACCGGAGTTCGAAGGAACCGACCGGGGGGACGAAGGGGGAGACCGAACGCAGACGGAGGCCGACGGCGTCGGCCGGAGCTGCTGGAGAATCCTGGGCGCCGACACCTTCGGCTCCCGCAATGGCGAAGATGCCCAGGGCGACGAGGAGGCTGAGCCGCAGAACGGTCGAGCGGATCACGACAGGATGAGACGGAGGACGACGAGATCGCTCGGCGTGGTTTGGAAACCGAGGTGTCGGTACAGGGCGAGCGCTCGCTCGTTGTCGACCTGAGTGTTCACGAGGAGCCGCCGGCAGCGCCGGTGTGCCCAGACCATGGCGTCGACGCACAGCGCCGTGGCGAGACCGCGACCCTGGTGGTCGGGGTCGGTGGCGAGACGCTGGAGAAAGGCCTGGTTTCCGCTGCGCCCGGTGATGGCGTACGCAGCCACTCCGTCGGGAGCGTCGATCACCCGGAACCGGACCGAGGGGGTGGCTGACTCGGCGTCGCCCAGCGTGGTCTCGTCGAGTTGCCAGAAGTCGGGGAACGCCCGACGGTCGACCTGCAGCGCCACTGGCCGGTCACCTCGACGGGCGCGTCGCATTCGGTACCCCGGCGGGACCACCGGGTCGGCCCGGGAGCCGGAGAGCTCGACGGAGAGAACGCAGAGGCGGTCGAATTCCTCGAATCCGCACCGGAGGAACGGACCGGTCTCATCGACGTGCAGCGCAGAGGTGATGATCGATCGGTACCCCGACCGGGCGAGTTGTTCCACGCACGCGCGCAGGCCGTCCTCCCGAACACGTGACGTGGACGGAGTGAGGGCCAGGTACGCCGTCTCCGGGTCGGCGTGCCACGGGCCGACTCGGTAACGATCACGCCCCAGAGTGAGGGTGGCTCGAGATGTCATGGAGGGTCTGCCCCAGAGAGCGTACGGGGCGAGGACGCCACAGTGCTGCCGCAGTAACGCCTCGGTGCGACTCGGGTGACCCTCGCTACCATCATTTCGTGACCGTGCTCGTGTGTACCGACACCCGGTTCGCTGAACACGACACCGGTCCGCAGCATCCGGAACACCCGGACCGGCTCGCAGCTGTCGAGGCCGGGCTCGATGAGTTCGACCGGGCGGGAGCGCTCGTTCGCTTCGATGCGGTCCCGGCGGCCGACGTCGACCTGCAGCGGGTCCATCCTGCGGAGCACGTGGCGGCCCTTGAGCGGGCCTGTGCTGCCGGGGCGACGCATCTCGATGCCGACACCGCAGTGTGCGAGCGGTCCGCAGATGCAGCCCGGTTGGCCTCGGGGGCGACCATCGACGGGATCAATCGGCTCCGACGGTCCGAGGCCCGAGCGGCGTTCCTCGCAGTGCGGCCCCCCGGGCACCACGCCTCAGGGACCCGGGTGATGGGGTTCTGTCTGTTCAACCACGTCGCTGTGGCCGCAGCGCACCTGGTCGCTGTCGGAGAGCGTGTCGCCGTCGTCGACATCGACGCCCACCACGGCAACGGAACCCAGGAGATCTTCGAGGCGTCTGCGGAGGTGCTCTACGTGTCGTGGCACCAGTGGCCGTTCTACCCGGGTACCGGAGCGGCGACCGAGGTAGGGGTCGGTGCCGGACGGGGCACGACGGTCAACGTCCCCGTCCCAGCCGGCGCCACCGGCGACCGGTACCTCGAGACCTTCGACCGCGTCGTCGGACCCGCGATCGAGCACCACCGCCCGGACTGGTTGATTCTCTCCGCCGGGTTCGACGCCCATCGTCGTGATCCGCTCACGAACCTGGGGCTGAGTTCCGGTGACGTCGGAACGCTCGTGGCCCGGATCTGTTCACTCGTCCCGACCTCGAGGTCGATCGCCGTGCTCGAGGGCGGTTACGACCTCGAGGCGCTGGCCCTCTGCACGCAGGCGACCGTCGGGGCGCTGCTCGGTGAGGGAACCTCCCCCGAGGCGCCCACGACTGGCGGACCGGGCGAGCGAACTGCCGCCGAGGTCCTCCAACTACGCTCGGCCCGTGACGCCTGAACGGGTTCAACAACTCATCGGGACAGCATCCCCGCTCAGCGAGGCGTTCTCTGCGGCTGGTCGGCGGCTCTACCTGGTTGGTGGAAGCGTTCGCGACATCTTCGCTGTTCCGGCCACCGCTCCGCTGTCGACCGACAACGACGCCGACATCGCCTCGGACGACGTCGCTTGGGACGACATCGACTTCACCACCGATGCCGAACCCGGAGAGATCAAGTCGATCGTCGGTCCCTTGGCCGACGCCGTGTGGACCACCGGCGAGCGGTTCGGAACGATCGGCATCAAGATCGGCGAGCGGCGGTTCGAGATCACGACCCACCGGGCCGAGTTCTACCGGCCCGACAGCCGCAACCCCGAGGTGCGCTTCAGCACGAACATCGATGACGACCTGAGTCGTCGGGACTTCACTGTCAACGCCATGGCGCTGGAGGTGACGAGTTCCAGCCCGAAGCTCATTGACCCCTACGACGGTCTGGCCGATCTCCAGAACCGGATCCTGCGGACCCCCCTGGATCCGGAGGTGTCGTTCTCCGACGATCCGCTGCGGATGCTCCGGGCCGCTCGCTTCGCGGCCCGTTTCGAGCTCACTCCAACCGCCGAGGTGGTCGCAGCAGTGCGTGAAGGGGCCGAGCGCTTGTCGATCGTCTCCCCGGAACGGATTCGAGACGAACTCTGCAAGCTCGTCGTCGTGGACGACCCGAGTCCCGGGCTCTGGTTCATCAGCGACACCGGTCTGGCGACGGTGTTCCTGCCCGAACTGACCGACATGCGCGTCGAGCAGGATCCGATCCACCGGCACAAGGACGTGCTGTCCCACACGATTGCGGTGGTGGCACAGTCGGCGTGCCGGCTCGAGGTGCGGCTCTCGGCGCTGTTCCACGACGTCGGCAAGCCGAAGACCCGGGCGATCGGACCCAAGGGGGTCTCGTTCCACCACCACGAGGTGGTGGGAGCCCGCATGACCCGTGACCGCATGCGGGCACTGCGGTTCTCCAGGCAACTCGTCGACGACGTGACGCAGCTCGTCTACCTGCACCTTCGCTTCCACACCTACCAGATGGGTTGGACCGATGCGGCGGTGCGGCGATTCGTCCGTGACGCCGGCCCGCAGCTCGACGATCTTCTGGCACTGACCCGGGCGGACTGCACCACCCGCAACCGGAGGAAGGCCGAGCAGCTGTCCCGGCGGATCGATGAACTCGAGGCTCGGATCGCAGCGCTGCAGGAGGCCGAGGCGGTTCGCTCGATCCGTCCGGACCTCGACGGAGCGGCAGTGATGGAGCACCTCGGCATCCCGCCGGGTCCGGTGGTCGGTGCGGCGCTGGCGCACCTGCTCGAGCTCCGACTCGAGAACGGGCCGCTCTCCCGGGAGGAGGCGATCGCTGCTCTCGACGACTGGTACGCCGTGTCGGGATACGATTCCCGACCGACTGGGGCATGAGGAGCACGAGTTGACGAAGGACGGAACCGAAGGTGGTGGCGGGCGCACCGGGGTGATCGTCGTCGGAGTCGACGGCTCAGAGCACTCCCTGGCGGCGCTCCGCTGGGCCGCTGAGGACGCCCGCCTCCGGGGGTGCACCCTGCGTGTTGTGGCGGCATTCACGACGCCGTTGATGACCACCGGTTACGAGATGATGGCGCCGGACCCCACGGACCTGCACAACGCCACCGATTCGATGCTCAACGCTGCGGTTGCGAGCGTTCGGGCAGAGGGGCTCCTGGAGGATCTCGAGGTGGAGGCCGAGGTGCTTGACGGCCACGCCGCTGACCGACTCATCGTCTGTTCCGAGGCAGCCGACCTGCTCGTGGTGGGATCCCGGGGTCACGGCGGATTCGTCGGAGCGCTGCTCGGGTCGGTCACGACCTACTGCGTGACCCACGCCAAGTGCCCGGTGGTGGTTGTCCGAACCAGGTCCTGATCCGAGCCGTCGGCGCAGTCGACGGCCAACTCGGCGAACGGAGGCCGGGCGGCTGAGTCGGCCCGGTCAGATGCCGAGTTTGCGGGCGCGCATGAGGAGCGTCTCGGGAACCCACTCGCTCAGCGATGAACGATGGGGGCTCGTTTCGGCACCGTCGGTGCGTGGTTCGAGGATGGTGTCGACCCGGAAGCTCGCACGGGTGAGTGTCGTGAAGACCTCGCCCAGGGAGTGCGGGTGGCTCACCCCCTCGTCCACACCGGCTCGCCAGGCTCGTGGCGCTTCGTGCCAGGCCGTGCGGGTCAGCGACGGCGGCTGTTGTTCAGTGTCGTCGTCCTCGAGCATGGCGGCGAATGGGTGTGGGAGCGACAGGATGAACGGCGACTCGGGCGTCAGGACCCGATGGACCTGACGGACGACCCGGCTGAGGTCCTGGACCTCGGCGAGGGCGTAGATCGAGACCACCAGGTCGACGGCGTCGGCCCGGACGAACGCCAGGTCGGCGAGGTCGCTGTGGTGGAACTCGATGCGGACCTCGGCCCGCTCGGCTGCGGCTCGGGCCTGCGCCAGACGGGTTGTCGAGGTCTCGACGGCGATCACACGGGCGCCGCTCCGGGCGAGTGCGATGGACGCTGCACCGGTGCCGCATCCGAGGTCGAGCACGCGACGTCCGTCGACGTTGCCGATGAGCCGGTTGATCTGGTCGTGGTCGAGATCGGGGCCGAACTCGACGACCCGGCCACTGAGTTCGACACCGTGGGGGAAGCTCACCGGGGGCAGCGGCTCGGGGCGCGTGTGTTCGTCGACGAGCCCGGGCTTGACGTTCAGGTTCCCGGCAGAAGGGTGCCGTCGGACTGCGGTCGGGGCCATTGCCAACATTGTCGCCGCTGGACACCCGGCGGACGCGGACCACGGGGCCAGCGGGCAGAGGGGACAATGCCGGTTGCGGCGATGCCGGTCAGGGGTAGCGTGACGAGGTGCCGCTCAGCCAACCGGACTCCACGCCTCGCCCCGGTCGTTCGCCGGGCAGCGTCGACTACCGGTTCGCCCGACGGCAGGTCCTGGGCCGGGTTCGTTCCGGAGCGATTGCCCGGAGCGAGGTCTGCGACGCCCAGCGGGAACTGATGCGGGTCGCCGAGCACTGTTCGCAGAAGGCCACGACGCCATGTCCGGTGTGCGCTGAGAACAGGCTCCGGATCGTCCGTTACGTCTTCGGTCCGCGCCTCCCGGCCGGAGGCCGGGTCGTGACGAGCCGGTCCGAGTTGCGCAAGCTCGCCTCCGGTCGTTCCGGTCTGCGGTGCTACGTCGTCGAGGTCTGCCTGGGGTGTCGCTGGAACCATCTGATCGAGGTGGTGCCTCTGGCCTCCCCTGACCGCTCGATCGCTCCGGCTGGGTCTCCCGGGGGGAGCGGGCGGTCAGCGGCGTCGGGCAAGCGCTGAGCCGCCCGACCGGACACGGCGGCGATCCTCGGGCAGACTCTGGCGTCCCGGTTCGTGCCGGGCCGTTGCGGATCCGAACGGACCGCAGGTGACCTGCCGTGGCTGAGCGAACGATCAAGAGCACCAGTCGGCCCAGTCCGACTGATCAGGACTCTCCGCCACGCCGGGGTTTTCTCTGGCGACTCCGCTACTTGGCGTTCGGGGCCGTGGTCATCGGTGTGGTGGCTGTCGGTGGGGTGTGGACAGCGCTCAACACGCTCGAGCTCCCACCCGAGAAGCGTCCCATCGAGACGTCGTTCGTCTGCGCAGCGAACGTCGCCGCAGGCCAGTGCGGCTTCGACACGGCCATGGCGAAGCTCACAGCCGAGGAGGAGCGGGTTCTCGTCACCTACGAGCAGCTCCCGGACGTACTCGTCCAGGCCGTCCTCGCCGCTGAGGACCGCAAGTTCTTCGATCACAACGGTGTCGATCCACTCGGGATCGGTCGGGCCTTCTACCGGACGGTCTTCGGCGACGGTGACAGCCTCCAAGGTGGTTCGACCATCACCCAGCAGTACGTCAAGAACGTCTACCTCACCTCGGACCGGACGCTCGACCGCAAGGTGCGCGAGGCCATCCTGGCGGTGAAGCTCGAACAAGAGCTCGACAAGCGCCAGATCCTCACCCGATACCTGAACGAGGTCTACTTCGGGCGGGGTGCGTACGGGGTCGAGGCCGCCGCCCGGACGTACTTCGGCCGGGACGTGGAGCAACTCGACCTGGCCCAGGCGACCTATCTGGCCGGCCTGATCCGTTCGCCAGAGACCGCCGACGCCACGCTCGCTCCGGACGTGGCCAGTCGTCGTCGAGCCAGCGTGTTGACCGCCATGGTCGAGGAGGGGTTCATCGACCAGGCGACTGCCGATGCCACCGCCGCCCAGCCGTGGCTGACCGAAGCTCGCATCGAGCAGGACGGACGGGTGATTCCAGCGAGCATCCTTCCCCGGCTCGAGGAACGGTCCGAGCTCGGCACGATTCGTTATGAGGAGATCGGCTCGGACTACTGGGTGGAACTGGTTCGTCGACAACTCCGGGACCGATTCGGGCCCGGAGCGGAGACGCGTGGATTCCGTGTCTACACGACGTTCGATCCGGATGTTCAGGCCGATGCCGTCGAGGCGGTCAACGGCTATGTGAACCAACCGGAGGGACCGCTGGGGTCGCTCGTCTCGGTCGACGAGGAGGGCCGGGTCGTGGCGATGGTGGCCGGACGGGACTACGCCTCGAGTCAGGTCAACCTGGCCCTCGGAGCGGAGGGTGGGGGCGCCGGTCGTTCACCGGGGTCCACGTTCAAGCCACTCGCTCTGGCTGCGTTCGTGGAGGACAATTTCTCCGTCGAGTCGCGGTTCGAGGCGCCCCCGACCACGCAGTTCCCCGGCGTGACCGACTCCGACGGGTCACCGTGGCGGCCGGCCAACTACGACCGCCGGGGCCGAGGGGTTCAGACCGTCGAGCAGGCGACGTGGGGGTCGACCAACACCGTCTACGCGGGGATGGTCGACCAGATCACCCCGGAACGGCTAGCCAGCATGGCCGAGCGGTTGGGAGTGACCGCCGACCTCGACCCGGTCTACTCCCTCGTCCTCGGGGCCGAGGGCGTCTCGGTGATGGACATGACCTCGGCGTACTCGACGTTCGCCCGGCACGGAGTCCGAATCGACCCGTACCTGATCGAACGCATCGAGGACTCCAACGGCAACGTGGTCTTCGATGCCGCAGTCGACGTCCCGCGTCGTCAGGTGATCGCACCCGATGTGGCCGACACGGTGACGTCGGTGCTGACCGGGGTGATCCGGCGCGGGACCGGAACGAACGCTGCGTTCGGTTCGCCTGCCGCAGGCAAGACCGGCACGACCGACAACGCCGAGGATGCCTGGTTCGCCGGCTACACATGTCGCCTCACCTCGGTCGTGTGGATCGGTTACGAGCAGCCCAGGACCATGACGGTCGGGGGCGGCGGACAGATGTCTGGTGGCGCAACGCCGGCACGCATCTGGAGATCGTTCATGTCGCAGGCCACCAGCGGCGACGAGGCGTGCGAGTATGCCGATGTCGACTTCGGCGAGAAGGTGCTCAACCGCAACGTCGCCCCGTCCAGGTCGCAGTCCCCGGGCACGGGCGGCAGATCGTCGAGTTCGACGACTTCGGTTCCGGGGGGGTCGTCGACGTCGGTCCCGTCCTCGTCGACGACGGTACCGCGGCCGTCGACGACGGTGCCCCGGCCGTCGACGACGGTGCCCCGGCCGTCGACGACGGTGCCCCGGCCGTCGACGACTGCCGCTCCAGCACCTCCGACCACATCGTCGTCGCCCTGAGCGCGTTCTGGGCGCCGCCGTTCGGCCGACCCGGCTGACACCGGGCTGTCTGCGACACCTGGCGCCCCGCACCGCCGCAGAGCGGTCGAGGAGGTTCGCCGCCCGATTCCTGAGCAGGTCCTCGGTGGGGCTGGGGGCTGGTAGTTGCTTCCACACGGGTGCCCGTCGTACCGTTGGTGTGTCGGCCGGCAGCCACAGGGCGCTGGACCAACTGAGGAGGTGGGCTCATGGCTCCATCTGCACCAACCGCTCCTGTCCGTCGAACGGTCCCCGCCGTTCGCTCGGCCAAGGTCCGCCAGGGTGACGCCCCGCTGGTTATGGTCACGGCCTACGACGCGCCGGGAGCCCGAATCGCCTCGGCCGCCGGCGTCGACATGATCCTCGTCGGCGACTCCGTGGCCATGGTCGTGCTCGGCTACGACGACACGCTGCAGGTGACCGTGGAGGACCTGGCGCACCACACCGCTGCTGTGGCCCGGGCCAAGCCCGAGTGCCTGATCGTCGGAGACCTGCCGTGGCTCAGCTACCACGTGTCGATCCCCGAGACTGTGCACAACGCTGCTGCCCTCGTCCGAGCCGGGGCGCAGTGCGTGAAGCTCGAGGGCGGACGCAAGCGGGTACCGGTGATCGAGGCGCTCGTCGATGCGGAGATCCCGGTGATGGGTCACCTCGGGCTCACACCTCAGTCGGTGCACGCCATGGGCGGGTTCCGGGTTCAGGCCAAGGAGTCAGAGGCGGCCCTGCAACTCGTCGCCGATGCCAAGGCACTCGAGCACGCCGGTTGCTTTGCGATCGTGCTCGAGGGCGTTCCGGACGAGGTCGCACGGATGGTCACCGCTGCAGTCGACGTCCCGACCATCGGCATCGGAGCGGGACGCCACTGCGACGGTCAGGTACTCGTGTTCCACGATCTGCTCGGCCTGGAGGATCGCCAACTCCCGAAGTTCGTCCGGCGTTACGCCTCGCTCGCCGACGCCGCCATCGACGCCGTGTCGGCGTTCGCTGCCGACGTCCGCTCAGGGACGTTCCCCTCGGCCGAGGAGTCGTACCACCTCGCTGCGGACGAGGCGGAGGCGCTGGCGCTCTACGGCGCAGCGCACTGATCGGATCGATCGAACCGCGCACAACCACCTGGGCAATCACTGGGGCTTGTGCGACCTGGTCAGAACGGCCCGGCTCTCGCTGTCACACCCCCGTCGCATGATCCCGGGTGTGAACCGCAACGCTGTCATCGTTCCCTCCGCCTCACCGACTGGACTCGGCCGCTACCGGAGTGCCTACACTCTCGGGCGCTCGGAGCGGTTTCGTCCCGGGCGCACAGCCCGGTTTCGTCCCGGGCACACAGCCCGGTTTCGTCACCGGGACCCTGTCCTGCAGATCGCAGGACCCTCGTGTCGTTCGGGCCCGCCCGGAGAGTCCCGAGGTCCGAAGGGAGGAGTCAGCGTGGCCGTACGCGTCTACGAACTCATGATCATCGTCGACCGGGACGTCGACGATTCCGCCAACACCGCCGTGCTCGACCGGGTCGGAGAACTCGTCGAGGCGGGTGGCGGCACGGTCGCCACTGTGGACAAATGGGGCCGGCGCCGGTTCGCCTACCCGATCAACCACAAGGACGAGGGCGTCTACTCGGTGCTTGAGATCGTCACTGAGGGCCCGAACCTCGACGATGTCGACCGGTACCTCCGGCTCGCGGACGACGTCGTCCGCCACAAGATCTTCCGACTTCCCGATACCGAAGCCGCTCGTCGCGGTCTGATCGGCGGTGCCACACCGGAACCGGTGAGCGCATCTGCGGGCGTTGCGGCGTCGAGTCGGCAGGCATCGGATCAGGACGAAGAAGGAAAGGACTGACATGGCAGGCAACTACGTCGAACTGATCGGAAACCTGACCCGTGACCCGGAGCTCCGGTTCATTCCCTCCGGAGCAGCGGTGGCCAACTTCGGCCTCGCAGTCAACCGGCGCTGGCGGAACCAGCAGAGCAACGAGTGGGAAGAAGAAGTCAACTTCTTCGACGTCGTCTGCTGGCGCGATCTGGCCGAGAACGTCGCTGAGTCCCTCTCCAAGGGCAACCGGGTGCTCGTCAGCGGGCGGCTCCAGTCCCGTTCGTGGGAGACCGACAACGGCGACAAGCGAATCAAGGTCGAAGTCGTCGCCGACGAGGTCGGACCCAGTCTCCGCTGGGCCACTGCCCAGGTCACCCGGACCGAGCGTCGCGAGGGTGGCGGCGGTGGCGGCTTCGACGCCCCACCGCCAACGAACGAACCCCCGAGCTACGGACAGGACGAGGAGCCCTTCTGATGGCCAAGACACAGCCCCGCCGGGGCAAGCCCAAGGACGCCGGACGCAAGGTCCGCAAGAAGGTGTCGATCCTCGACAGCGAGAACATCGACTACGTCGACTGGAAGGACGTGAACCTCATGCGGCGGTTCGTGTCCGACCGGGCCAAGATCCGAGCACGTCGGGTGAGTGGCAATGACACCCAGCAGCAGCGGGAGGTCGCCAAGGCGGTGAAGAACGCCCGTGAGATGGCGCTCATCCCCTACACCAGTCGCGTCACCACCCAGCGGGGTCGCCGCGGTGATCGGGACGGTGACGACCGTCGTGGTCCGCGCCGAGAGGAGCGCGAGGATCGTCGCCCGCGCTCCGAGAGCGGGCCCGGCACCGATGCCACGACCGATGTGGACACCGATGTGAACGCCAATTCGGACACCGAGTTCACTCCGGTTGACGACGCTGTCGAGTCCACCACTGGGGACGCAACGGACAGCGAGGCCACGTCGTGAGCTCGATCAAGGTCATTCTCCGAGCCGACGTCGATGGGCTCGGCAAACGGGGCGACGTCGTGTCGGTCTCCAAGGGCTATGCCCGCAACTTCCTCGAGCCGCGCCATCTGGCGCTACCCGCCTCCGACGGCTCCCTCCGGCAGGCAGAGTCCATGCGGCGGGTGCGTTCGATCAAGGACGCCAACGACCGGGCCGCCGCTGAGGAGGTCGCACGTCGCTTGGTGGCGGCGACGATCACCATCCCGGTCCGCGCCGGCGAGGGTGGCCGACTCTTCGGTTCGGTGACCGTCGCCGACGTGTCCTCTGCGGTGGCGGAGCAACAGGGAATCGAGATCGACCGACGTCTGCTCGTGCTCGACGAGCCGATCAAGGACCTCGGAACCTTCATGGTGCCGGCGAAACTGCATGCCGATGTCGAGTTCCCGATCACCGTCGAAGTCGTCGCCAACTGACCGGTCGCCGCTGTCCCGGTTGGATCCACAGTCCGTCCCCAGCGGATCCAGAGGAAAACTCGGGGTCGTCCTCTAGATGGCCACAGGGCGAACCCAACAGGATGGTCGGCGATGTCAGATCAATCAGCCAGCTCCGGACGCCCGGCTCGGGTCCCTCCGAGCAATCTCGATGCCGAGCAGTCGTTGCTCGGTGCGATGTTGCTCGCCGAACACGCCATCTCGGCGTCGTCGACGATCGTCCAGGCCGACGACTTCTACAAGCCCGCCCATCGGCACATCTTCGAGGCCATCCAGTCGCTGTACGGCTCGGGTCGCGGCGTCGATCCGCTCACCGTCGCCGATGAACTCGACCGGGCCGGTGTGCTCGAGGCAGTCGGAGGCCCGGCCACGCTGTTGAGCCTGCAGGCCAACACGCCCGCGATCACCAATGCCGAGCACTACGCCCGGATCGTCGAGGAGAAGGCTCTCCTCCGGAAGTTGATCGGAGCGGCCAACGACGTGGCCGAACTCGGCTACAGCCCCCTCGATGACATCGAGAAGACGATCGACACCGCTGAGAGCATGATCTTCTCGGTGGCGCAGCGGCGCACCACCGACACCCTCGCTGAGCTCGCCCCACTGCTCGACCGGACCCTCGAACAGCTCGAGGAGCTCTACGAGCGAGGCGACGCCATCACCGGCACGCCGACTGGGTTCACCGACCTGGACTCGATCCTGTCGGGCCTGCAGCCCGGGGCACTCATCGTCGTCGGCGCCCGGCCGGCCATGGGAAAGAGCGCCCTCGCTCTGGGACTCGCCTCACACGCCGCCGTCCGTGAGCAGCTACCGGTCATGTTCTTCTCGCTCGAGATGAGCCACCTCGAACTCACTCAGCGGCTCCTCGCCGCCGAGGCCCGGGTCGACGCGACCAAGCTCCGCACCGGGCGGCTCACCGACGCCGATTGGACCAAGATCACCAAGGCCATGGGCCGTCTCGGCGAGGCTCCGCTGTGGATCGACGACAATCCCGCCCTCACGGTCATGGAGATCCGTTCCAAGGCCCGCAGGTTGCAGGACAAGCTCGGGACCAACCTCGGACTCATCGTGGTCGACTACCTCCAGTTGATGCAGGGCCGGGCTCGGGTCGAGACCCGGCAGGTGGAGGTCGCTGAGATCAGTCGGGGGCTCAAGGTGCTCGCCCGTGAGCTCGAGGTGCCCGTGGTGGCGTTGTCGCAGCTCTCACGCCAACTCGAACTGCGCGCCGACAAGCGCCCGATGCTGGCAGACCTCCGGGAGTCGGGTTGTCTGACCGCATCGACCAAGGTGCTGCGGGCCGATGACAACAGCGAGGTGAGCCTCGGGGACCTGCTCGCCGCAGGCGAGCGGGACGTGCCCGTGTGGAGCCTCGATGACGACTGGAAGCTGGTTCCGGCGACCATGACCCACGTGTTCCCCAGCGGGGTCAAGGACGTGTTCCGGCTCCGGCTGTCCTCCGGACGCACCGTGGACGCATCGGCCAACCATCCGTTCCGGTGCCTCGACCGATGGGCCCGACTCGACGAGCTCAGCGCCGGTGACCGGGTGGCCGTCCCGCGCCGTGTCGGGCGTCCCGAGTCGACCCGTGCGCTGGCCGACGTACTCGGCGCTCACCTACCGGTCGACGGACTCGAACGGGTCGAGGAGATCGCTCGGCTCGCCGATGCCGCCGCTCGTTCCGGCTTCCTCGTCGATGGGATCGAGTCGCTCGCCGATGAGGATCTGGCCGAACTGCTGGCGCACCACTGGACCCGCCTCGGTGCGATCAGCACCGGAACCCTGCGAGGCCGACCGCTTGTTCGTCTCTACTGCACGAGTCGCCATCGGGAACTCCTGATCGAGATGCAGCGCTGTCTGCTCCGCTTCGAGGTCCATGCCCGCCTCGTGGCGGTCAGCGGCCGGGCGCGCTCCTGGAGGCTCTGGATCCACGGCGTCGACGATCAGCGCCGGTTCCTGCGTCAGGTCGGACTGGTCGGCCCGACGGTGGAGCTCGCCCGTGAGGCGCTCGGTGCCCTCAGCGACGTGGAATCCAACAGCAACGTCGACACGATCCCACCGTCGGTCCGGGACCTGATCGTCGAGGAACTCGCCCGTCTGGGGACGACTCAGCGGGAACTCGCCGCTGCGATCGGCGAGGCGTACTGCGGGAGCTACTTCCTCGGGACCGAGAGCCGGCCACGGTCGACCAGCCGGGCCCGACTCGGCCGGATTGCAGCTGCGTGTGACAGCAAGGAGCTGGCGGCGGTTTCCGAGTCCGACGTCCTCTGGGACGAGGTCGTGTCCATTGAACCGCTCGGTCCGCAACCCGTGTTCGACGCCACCGTTCTCGGCACCCACAACTTCGTCGCTGACGGTGTGATTGTGCACAACTCCATCGAGCAGGACGCCGACGTGGTGATGTTCCTCTACCGGGACGAGGTCTACCACCCCGACTCACCCGACAAGGACACCGCCGAACTCCTCATCACCAAGCACAGGTCCGGTCGCACCGGGATGGCTCGTCTGGTGTTCCTCGACTACTGCACGATGTTCGCCAACATGGCGAGCGGCGACTGAGGCAGTCCGTCCACCTGCTCAGTCCGGGTGGAGCGCCCACTCCGGTTGGCGGGTCGGGTCGGCGGGAAAGTGCTGGACATCGCTCGGGGGTTCCTCGAGTGCCGGTGCGGGATCGCTGATCGCCTTGAGCGCTTCGATGCGGTCGTCGTCGTCGAGCTCACGGAGGTCACAGCACCATTCCACGAGCGTTCCGTTGGGGTCGTGGGTGTAGACCGATCGACAGAAACCATGGTTGATCTCGAACACCTCGAGACCGAGATCGGTCCACCGTGACCGTCGTCGTTGGAGGTCCTCGGCGCTCGTGGCATGGAACGCCAGGTGGTTGACCCATTCGGGGAGACCGACCGAACGTGACATCCCGTTGGTCGGGACGGGGTAGTCGCCGTGGAGATCCCAGAACGCAATCATCCCAGGGGCGCCCTCGGTGATGTCGGGGTTCCGGTAGAAGACGTGTTTGGCCCAACCTCCCTCCGGCGTGAGAGCGGTGACGCACTTGACGAGTTCGAAGCCCATGGCCTCGGTGTAGAAGCTGTCGGTGCGGTCGAGGTCCGCTGTCGCGAGTGCGATGTGATGCACACCCATGTGGTGCCCTTCTGTTGTGTGCAGCCGGATGCGGGCCGGATGCTGTGGAGGTGATGGTAGGCGTCGATCCGACCGGCCGCCCCTACAATCACCTCGTGGGCGACAGCGGAACCGGCGCCTCCGGCGGGCACACCCCTGAGCGGGACTCACCCGACCCCACCCAGGCCGGCGGTCCCAGCTCGGTGAATGCCGCTGTGAATCCCGACGGCGGAACGCCGCCGACCTCCGGAGGTGGCCTCGACTGGCGCAAGCAGTTGCTCGCCGGGGTGATCACGCTGGCGGTCCTCGTCGTCGTCTTCTACGGGATCTTCCCCAAGTTCGCCAACTACGGCGAGGCGTGGTCGTCGATCCAGCAGATGTCGATCGTCTCGCTGGTGGCGCTGGGTGCGGCCACCGTGGTCAACATCGTCGTGTACGTCTTCCCGTACATAGCCGCCCTGCCGGGTATCCGGTTCCGGGACGCGTTCGTGGTCCGGCAGACGTCGTTCATGATCTCCAATGCCGTCCCGGCCGGTGGGGCATTCGGCCTCGGGGTCCAGTACGCCATGTTGAACGGCTACGGGTTCAGCGCTGCATCTGCCACGTCGGCGATCGCCGTCACCAGCGTGTGGAACACGCTCGTCACCCTGGCGCTCCCGGCGCTGGGCCTGACGGTTCTGCTGGTACAGGGCGACGCCAATCAGAACCAGATCCTCGGGTCGGTCCTCAGCCTGGTCGCTCTGGTGGCGATCGTCGGCGCCATGGTGGTCGTGCTCCGCAGCGAGGGCTGGGCCCGCCGTCTGGGGGGGTGGGGCGACGCCCTCGTCCACCGGGTCCGGCCGTCGACGAAGCCGGGACTGTTGGCCGACGGGTTGTCGAACTTTCGTGAACAGACCTATGACGTGGTCGCCAAGCGCTGGGGTCCCCTCACGGCGACGAACTTCGCCCAGCAGTTCAGCCAGTTCTTCGTGTTGCTCGTCGCAATCTACGGGCTGGGTGGGGCGAGTACCGGAGTGAACCCGGCAGAGATCTTCGTCGCGTTCGCAATCGCCCGACTCGCCGGCTTCATTCCGATCACCCCCGGTGGTCTCGGGACCGTCGACGCTGCGCTGGTCGGACTCCTCTCGGCGTTCGGCATGAACAAGGACGAGGCGCTCGCCGCCGACCTGCTCTGGCGGGCGGCGACGTTCGTGCCGCAGGTGGTCATCGGTGTGGTGACCTTCATCATCTGGCGGATCCAGGCCGCCCGTCGCTCAGCTGGGCACAGCGCTTCGGCAGCGACCACTTCACCCGCAGTGTGAGATCGACCTGAGCCGATCCGCCCCGACCGCTACGGCGCCGGGTCGAGGAGGTCCACCTCCGCAGACCAGTCAGGTCCCACCGAATCGACCGCCGGGGCGAGTCGGCTCAGGTACGCCGCCCGAGAGACCTCGACGACGCCCATCATTCGCAGGTGATCCGTTGCCCACTGAACATCGAACAGCGAACCACGCACGCTCCCGACGATCCGGTCGGTGGCGATCATGA
>Ga0194128_10005561_pt1 | contig 17587 bp, 15 predicted proteins | sample TA2KigCa65mmetaG_FD_148650 | JGI IMG/M metagenome (GOLD analysis project Ga0194128, IMG submission 148650) | Freshwater microbial communities from Lake Tanganyika, Tanzania - TA2015037 Kigoma Deep Cast 65m | ecosystem: Environmental > Aquatic > Freshwater > Lake | place: Tanzania: Lake...
CATTTCTCACCAGATCACGTCGCGAGGCGGTCGAGAGTGCCGAAGATTCGCGAGCCTCGGACCGGAGGGCGACGCAGGCGTACTTGAACAGTACGTCGAGGAGCCCGGAGGGAGAAGCTCGCGAAGACTCGGTGCTATCGGCCGCCGCAGTAGGGATCTGGTGAGAAATGCAGGCTAGCTCACGAGCGTGTCCCGCAGCTCTCGCACGGTGGCTGCGCGGCGAAGAAGTCCCAGATCTGATCCGTCGCGTCGTACGCGCCCGACGGGTTCGTCGCTCCGCCCGGCCAGACGTGCGAGATGCCGCCGATCGCGCAGAGCTCCGTCGTCGCCTCGTCGGTGCACGCCTGCGCGGTCTCGCACGTCGCGTTCGCCGCAGGCTGGCTCTCGACCGGCGTGCCGCTGCACTCGTGCAGGATCTGGAACCGGTTGAACCCGGCCGGACCGAGCGGGAACGGGGCAATCGGATCCTCGACGTTCTGGATGATGAGGATCGGCGCGGGACGGGACGGCTCGCAGTCGGCGAGGAGCGCGCTCGCGACGGGCGCCGTCGCGGAGAAGACGTCGGCCATCTCGCACGCGAGCCGGTAGGTCATCACGCCGCCGTTCGAGAAGCCGGTCGCGAAAACGCGCTCCGGATCGATGCAGAGCTCGTCGGACACCGTCTCGATCATGTCGCGCGTGAAGCCGACGTCGTCGACGCCGAGCGCCGCGGCGGGATCGCAGCAGCCGCCGCCGTTCCACGTGTTCTCGATACCAGCGCCCGCGACGGTGATGAAGTCCGCCTCCGCGCCCTTCTCCGCGAATCTCGTGTTCGCGAGGATCACCTCCGGCGTGGCGAGAGCGCCGTGGAAGAGGACCACGAGCGGCGCCGGCTCGCCTTGCACGGCGGACTCGGGCACCTCGACGACCATGCGCCGCTCGCGGCCGCCCGACTGGATCACGATCTCGCGCGTCCCGGCTTCCTGGCTCTTTCCCGCGCACGGATCGTCGACGACGCTGTCGCTCGAGCCGCAGCCGAAGAGGGCGGCGAGCGCGAGCGAGAAGAGGAGCTGCTGGGCGTTGCGTGCTGTCATTCCTCGGCTCCTACCGCTCGCTGCACGGAGCAAGCGTCTCCGTCCGCGGGGGGACGTAGAGCGTGCTGCGCAGGCTCGCGGCGCTCTCGTCGTGCATGTCGTTGATGATCCGGATCGCCGCCCGCGTGAGCGGGACGAGGCTCGGCTCGTGGATCTTGTCGATCGTGTCCTGCGCGTCGAAGAGGTACATCGGCGCCGTCAGGAAGCTGACGATCGGGCTCCACGGATGGAAGAAGGCCGCGTCGGTCGGCGGATTCATGCTCCCCGGCGGGAATCCCTCGACAGGCATGAGGAAGGATCGGCCGAGCTCTTCGGCGCAGATCGCGTCCGCGACCGCCTCCTCGAGCGGCGGCATGAAGCTCGTGAACCACCAGCGCACCTCCGGCGCGTCCGTCGGAACGAGACGGCCGTCCTCGCCGCGCGCTTCCCGTGCCGCGTGCTCGAGGTGGACCTCGACGACGACGTCGCGCTCGAGGAACGCGCGGTTCGTGTTCACGAAGTGATGCAAGCCGGCACCGCCCGACATGTGCCCGCCGTTCAGGAGGAACATCAGGTTGTGCGGCCGTTTCCGCTGCGGCACCTGCGACCAGTACTTCGCCTGCGCGAGGACGAGCGCCACGCCGGACGCGTCCTCGACCGCGGAAGCCCACGGTCCGTCGTGATGCGAGCCGATGATGATCCACTCGTCGGAGGCGCCGCGCAGAACGCCGGTGACGTTGTGCGACGTCGCCTTCTGGAGATCGCGCTCGAGCACGAGGCGCCCCTCTGCGGGCCCTTCCTCGAGGAACTGGAGCAGGCGGTCGCCGTTGCTCGAGCTGAGCCAGGCACCGGGGATGGGACGCTCGAGCGCGTCGTAGGGCACGTAGTACTGGTCCGTCTCCCACGGGAGGCCGCGCAGGATCCCGAGGAAGCCGATCGCGCCGGCTTCGATCGACGGGCCCATCGCGTCCTGGAACGCGCCGCTGAACGGCAGCGTCTGCACCAGGTTGTCGAACGCGCCCTCCGGGTCGTACTCCCAGCGCGCGAAGAGCGCGCGCATCACCGACTGCGGCAGTGCGAGGAACTCGTTCTCGACGATCGCGATCTTGCCGGTCAGGTCCTCCGGCTCCTCGCCCTCGGGTGTGGAGAAGACCTCGAGCTCGCCCGTGACGCCGTCGGGGGACGTGTTCCCGGAGAACGGCACGGCGTAGCACGGAATCGTCAGCGTCTCGTTCGGAGTCTCCGGGTGCCACACCGTCAAGGACCAGCGAAGAGGCTCCCAGCGATCGACCTCGACGGGATCGAGCGTCACCTCCTCGAGGCCGAGCGCGACGAAGTGGTCGCGGGCCCAGCCCTCGATCCAGTCGTCGGCGGGGTAGCCGGGACGACGGATGCCCTGCGCGACGATCTCCTCGGCCCAGCCCATGATCTCGGCGGTGCCGGGGACGAGCTCGTCGTCGATCGACGGTGTGCTCGAGCCGTCGCTGGAGCTGCAAGCCGCGGCGGCGGCGAGGCAGCACGCGAGGAGCGCGCTGGCGATGACTGCGTTCGCCCTTCCAGTGGCCTTCTTCATCGCTTGGGCCTCCCTCGCGTCGCGCGTGCGACGCCCTGGACCTTCGGCGTCTTCTTCGCCTGCGACTTCGGTTTCGGTTTCCCCGTCGACGCGGCTTCGACGGCGAGCGAGCGGACGAGCGCCTCGGTGTAGCTCTCGAAGATCGCGATCGCGTCGACCTCCGGATCCAGGAGCGCATGCAGCTGCGCGCCGTCCATGAACGCGACGACCTCGTCCGCCTTGCGTCTCGCGTCGACGTCGAGCCGGATCTCGCCGCGCTTCTTGCCCGCGTCGATCGCGCGCTCGATGCGCCCGCGGACGCGCCGGCGCCGCCACACGAAGTACTCGTGCGCCTCCTGCTCCTCGTCGACGTTCTCCGCCTGCAGGACCGAGTAGAGCTTCGCGAGCTCGCGGTTCGCGAGGTTCCACTCCGCGACGCGCGGAAGCTGTGCCAGCGCCACGAGTCCGTCCTTCCCGACCCAGCCCTCGGCGGTATCGCGCCAGAAACGCCGGTCGCGTTCGTCGAGCACCGCCGCGAGGAGATTCCGCGCAGAGCCGTAGTGATAGAGGACGCCCGCGTGCGTCACGCCCGCGCTCTCGCCGATCGCGATGAGCCCGGTCCCCTGGTAGCCGCGCTTCGCGTAGAGCGACATCGCGGCGTCGAGAATGGCGCGCTTCGTCGCCTCTCCGCGCGGACTGCGCGGGGTCGCGGACGGTGTGCTCACGCGCGCTTACAACCTTGTAAGAACATCCGGGGCCGACCTTACAAGGATGTAAGTGAAGGGGTCAACCTTCATTCTGCGGGCAAAGCGGGCACCTGCTCCTGCAGCTTCGGGCGACGCCGCCCGAAGTCGGTCCGCGCGGCGAACCCGAGGATGCGCTCGAAGTACTCGCTGACGGGCGGCGCCGCGACCCCGGCCTCCCGAGCGTTCGCATCGTCGAAGAGCGGCATGCCGAGCCCGTACGCGTACGTCACGGAGAGCACGTTGTGCAGCTTCGGCGCGAAGCGCGCGAGCGCCGGCGCAAAGGCGTTGCCGAGCCGGCGCAAGCCTGGACCGGGCTCGACGCAATGGACCCGCGGTGTCCCGTAGTGTTCGCAGGCAAGGGTGACGAGCTCGCGGAGCCGTGCCGCGCCGCGTGGACCGGCCGCGAGATGGAAGCATCCTCCCGCCGCCTCGGCGCGCGACGAGAGCATGACGATCGCGTCTGCCACCCAGTCGACCGGGACGAGGTCGACGTGGAGATCCGGAGGTAGCGGCAACGGAACGATCCGGTTCAGGACCGCGGGGCAGAGGTCGTACGCGCCGATCAGGAGCCGCATCGGTCCGTACGCCGCCTTGTAGCTCGTCGTCTCCCCGGACGTGCGGCGCCCGACGACGATCGAAGGGCGGTAGATCACGACGGGAATCTCGCCACCCGCCTCGCGGCAGAGCAGCTCGGCTTCGAGCTTCGTCCGCTCGTAGGTGTTGCGGTGCTCCTGCCCGACGTCGAGCTCGTCCTCGTGGACGAGCCCCTTGCGCCGGCCCGCGACGAACGCGGTGCTCACGTGATCGAGACGCCCTTCCCTGCCGCGCGATCGGATCTGCCGGCAAAGAGAGAGGATCTCCCGCGTGCTCTCGACGTTCTCGCGTCGCGCGACGTGCAAGGGAAGATCGAACCGGACGCTCGCCGCGCAGTGCACGATCCGGTCGATCCGCTCGAGAAGCGCGTCGTGGGCTCGGTCGTCGAGGCCGAGACCCGGCGACGCGACGTCGCCGCGGACGACCTCGAGGCGCTCCGCGACCGAAGGTGGAAGACCGCTCACGATCGACTCGCGTCGCCGCTCCGCGGTCGGATCGTCGGGCGCGCGAACGAGCGCGATCAGGCGACGCTCGGCGTCGCTCGCGAGGAGCCGATGCGCAACCTCGCGTCCGACGAACCCGGTCGCCCCGGTGATCAGCGTCGCGAGATCTCGCGTGGCCATGCGAACCGTTCAGCGGACGTAGCCGAGCGCGCGCAGCGCCTCGACGGGAATCGGCGCCGCATTCGCCCTGAGATGGGACGGATCACCCGCCTCATCGAGCGCCGCGCGCAGCGGCGAGACGAACGCCTCGACGCCCGCGAGATCACGCAACTCCGCCGGATCACGGACGAGGTCGTACGCCTCCTCCTTGCCGTTCGCCCAGCGCACGAGCTTCGTCTCCGCCGTACGGGCCGCGACGCGCTCCTCGGCGAAGAGGAGGTTCTCGCTCAGGACCGTACGCGGCGGCATCGCGTCACCGCGGATCGCGGGAACGAGCGAAATGCCGTCCGTCGCGAGCGGCGGCTCGAGCCCGAGGAGCTCGTGCAGAGTCGGCACCAGATCGACGAGGCTCACGAGCGAGCCGACGCGCGCCCCCGCGGGGAGCTCGCCGGGCCAGCGCAGCAAGAGGACGACGCGAAGCACCTCGTCGTAGAGGGAGTGGCCATGCTCGACGCCGCCGTGCTCCCAGAACTCCTCACCGTGGTCGCTCAAGATCACGACGAGAGTCGACGCGCGAAGCCCTCGTGCGTCGAGCGCATCGAAGACGCGTCCGACCTGGCGATCGACCTCGGCGACCTCGGATCGATACAGCGCGCGCACCGCTTCGCGCTCCTCGGGCCCGAGCCGCACCTCGCCGCTTCGCAGGCGCACTGGCTCGGGCGAGCGAACGTCGAGCGGAGCCGCGCTCGTGGCCGCACCGAAGAACGAGTCGCCGCGAAACGACTTGTGACGCGTCGTCCCGGCGCCGCCGTAGGGGCCGTGCGGATCGATGTAGTGCAGCCAGAGGAAAAACGGCCTGCCCCGGTCCGCGTCGGCGAGCCACCGCACGGCGCGCTCGCTCACCTCGCTGCCGCGATCGCCCACGACCAGGCCCGGCGCGAGACGTCGCAGGAGCCACTGACCGGCGTTGGTTCTTCCCGCGATCGCCGCCTCCGAGAGGAACGTCAGATTTTCGTAGGCTGCGAAGCCGGCGCCGAGGCCGAACTGCGGAAGCAGGTACGGGTTCGTGACGATCGCCTGCGTCTGCCACCCGTTCGCGGCGAGCGTCCGGGCAAGGGTCGTCACCGACGTGTCGAGCGCTGCGCGACCGAGAGGGTCGAGCCGATTCGTGATGGCCCCCGCGCCGTGGTTTCGCGGCAGAAGGCCCGTCATCGCGGAGGCGAGCGCGGGCAGCGTCCACGGAGCCGGAGTGAGCGCCGACTCGAAGACCACTCCTTCGGCAGCGAGTCGGTCCAGCGCCGGCGTCGTACCGACACGCCCGCCGTAGGCGCCGAGCACATCGGCACGCAGCGTGTCGATCGAGATCAGAACCACGTTCGGCGCATTCACGGGAACGTCCCGAGCGTGCTCGGCGCCGCTCTCGACTCGCGCGGGCGCGACACCCTCCCGCGAAGCGAAGGCGTCGGGCGGAGAAAGGCGAGCGAGCACGAATCGGCCTGTCCAGCCGAGCGACAGGACGGCCACGATGGCTGCCGAGACCGCAGCGCAGCGAAGGAGACGAGGAGAGGAGCGCTCCCATGCCTCGACGGCCGCGCGCACGACGAGCGCCACGGCCAAGCTCGCGCAGAGCGTGACCGTGCCGACGACGGCGAGAAAGCCCGCGTCGGGCTTCGCGCCCGAGGCATGCATCTGCTCGAGAGCGTCATCGAGCCAGGGGATCAACCCCAGCAGCGTGCCGATCCCCGCGAGCGCGCCGGCACAGGCGGCGACGCCGCAGCCGCCCCAGAATCGCGCGAGGATCGCGACGAGCATCGCGAGCACTGGTCCGAGGATGGACCACACCGCGATCGGCACGACGACGAACGCGAGCGCATGATGCTCGGGATTCGCGAACGCATTCGAGGCGAGCGTCGCGAGCCCCTCCCGACCGCCGAGGAGGACGCCGCACCCCACCCCCGTTGCGAGAGTGACGACGACCTCGCGTCCGAGGCCGCTCCGCTGTCCGCGAGCTGCGGGTGCGACGGCTCCGCCGGATCGAGCCGCCCCTCGGAGCACCGTGTTTCGCACGGCTCCGGAGGATTCACCCGAGAAACGGCGTGCTTCATCGAGGTCTCGAGATCGTCGTGGTTCTTTCACCGAGGACGAAGCTTCAGCAACGACCGCGCCACATCCGTCAGCGCCGACGAGCCGAGGCCTTCCCGGTAGGAGGGACGGCTACGAAAACGGAGAGCCGATGCGGTCTCGATCGGCCGCGGCGCTCTCGGGCCGCGGCCGCGCGTTCGCTTCCGGCTCCGGCACCGCGAAGAACGATCCCTTCCGCACGTTCCAGAACGCGAGCTCCGGCACGCTCCACAGGATCCCGCGCAAGCCCGCCCATGCGGTATCCCCGCGATCCAAGGGCAGGAGCGCCAACCCGAAGGCACTCGCCCCGACCCCCACCACGAGGTTCACCGCACCGAAGAGCGGCCGCGCGAAAAACGCGTCGTCGGTGAAGAACAGAAACGCCGAATCCTCGACGTTCCTCCGATAGACCGTCGACGTCAGCACGTTCGACTCGCGGAGTGCTGCGACGAAGCCCTCGCTCTCGGTCCTCTCCGCGACGCGCGCTCGTCGATACGAGTACGAGACCTCGACGCCGTCGACGCGAAGCTCCTCATCCACCGCGTCCGCGGCGACGAACGGTATGAACTCGAAGCCGCGGTTCGGCGGGACGTGGCCGCCGAGGTGCTCGACGGCGAGCCGCTCGACGGCGGCTTCACGCGCTTCGGACGAAAGATCCGGCTCGGCCTTCTTCTCGAGCGCGCGGTCGATCTCGACGAAGATCTCGGACACGCAGTTTCGCGTCAGGAGATCATAGTCGTACGTCGCCACGAGCTTCTCCCGGCGCGTCGTCTCCTCTCGCTCGAGGCGCGAGATCGCGGCGCTCGCGATCGACGGCTCGATGCGCCCTTCACCGGGCAGCGATCGGCGCGCCGGACGAGCCGGGAGCAGCCTCTCGGATCGGATGCGGATCGGTCGGTCGCTCCCGATCGCCGAGGCCACCTCGCGATGGCGATTCGCCGCCTCCTCGAGCGCGCCCCAGTCCGGCTCTCGCGGATCCTCCGCGAGCGAGAAGGCCACGCGCGACCGCTCGAGATCGCTCCGCGTGCTCGCGCCGAGCTCGTCGAGCCGTCCGCCCTGCGCTTCGACCTCTTCGCGCGAGAGCGTCCGCACGTCAGGCGGAAGCGGATACGCATCGAGCACCAGAAGGCGCCCTGTCCGGAGCGACTCCTCCAGCGCGAGGAAGCGGGCCATCCCGAGAAGAAGAGCGAATCCGACGTCGGGACGACGCGAGCCCGCGAGATCCACGAGCTCGCGCTCGAGACGGCCCGCGTACGACGCGAGGGAGCGCCGCTCGCGCGCGTCGAGATCGGGCTCGGACGCCGCGGGAGGGACGAGCGCGCCCGTGCGCAGCAGTGACGCCGCATCGAGGACGCGGAACGCCTCGATCTCGCTCGCGAGATCCGCGGCGCGTGCCGCGACACCGTAATCGACGTCCACGTGCCATCCCACGTGCCATCCCACGTGCGATCCGGACGCAATCGGAGTCTCCGCGAGGCGCCGGATCGCTCGCGTCGCCGCTTCGATGCGCTCTTCCGCGTACGCATTCCCGTAGCGTGCGCGCACGGCGGCACGAAGACGGGCGAGCGGAGGATCGGCGACGCTCTTCTCGCGATCGGCGAAGTAGCCCGCCGCGCGGACGTCGACCTCCGGAGACCCCGAGCTCCATCGCTCCACGAGCTCGCGATCCGCGACGATCGAGTCGATCGCCTCTCGCTCGGCGGTCTCGGTGAGATAGCGCTCGTTGAATCCGGCGCGGAGGAGCTCGAAGGTCTCCGCCGAGACCGCGATCCGGCGGCTCTCGATCGTCCGGTTCTCGAGCCCCGTATAGACGCGCTCGAAGTGATCGGAGTCCTCGCGATCGAGGAACAGGAGCCCGGGCCGGTGATAGCCGAAGTGATACGTCTGATCGCCGAGGCGCAGCGCGACGTGGCCGCCGCTCGCCGTGTCCTCGTTCGCGTCGACGTAGAGGAAATCGACGTGCCGGGCTTCGGAGGCGTCCGCGACGTCGGCGATCGCCGCGCCCATCGCCGCGAGCGCGTCCGCGACGTCGGCGATCGCCGCGCCCATCGCCGCGAGCGCGACCGCGACCGCACAGACGAGCCGCGCGAGCCTCCGACGCTCAGGAGCGAACGTCCGCGTACCCCTCCTCGATCAGCTTCGCGCCGGAGCCCGAGTCACCGCCGAGAGACGACTGGAACGCCGACACGTCGTCCGGCGCCACCCCCGCGCTTCGCAGCCCCTGTCCGATGCCGAGGTACGTCGCGCGATCCGCTTCCCAGTTCGTCACGCCGTGCCGCTCCGCGATCCTCGCGAGGCCCTTCTGGAACTCGGCACCGTCTCCAGGATCGCCCTTCGACCGCGCCCAGCTCGCGGTGTAGTCGCCGACGTCTTGCCGGTACGCCTGCTCGTTCTTGCTCTTGCCGTCGGGCGAGCTCGAGCTCAGCGATCTCGAGCTCGCCGCGCTGCTGTCCGAGCTGCTCTCGGAGCTTTTCGAGAACGAGCACGCCGAAGCAAAGAGGGCGAGAACGGCCAGCGTCGCCATCGCCCGGTTCCCACGTACACGCATGCGGATCGCCTCCAGGTTCCGGATGCGCCGCCGCAGCGCATCTCGGCGTCCTGCTACTACGACCCCCGCCGCGAAGCCACCTCGCCGTCGGCCCCGTCTGACCGCCTTGACCTTCCTTCGAAACGGCCGATAACCTTCAGAGCTCACCCCCCCACGAATCGGAGAGAGCAGCATGGCGAGCGCGACGTACCGAACTTTCGAACCCCTGCTCCAGTCCGAGGAAGCCCGCGACATCGTGGCGCTCTGCGAGCGCTTCGGGAGCTACGGGCTGTACTCCGAGGAAGGTCTGAACGAGGGCATCGGCGAGGGTTTGCCGCAGCGATTCGATGCGGCGTTCAACTTCATTCGCACCGGCGGCCGCTTCGGTCGTCGCGAGGACCTGCATTCCCTCGCCGCGCGGACGAACTACTTCCGCGAGACCTACGCGTACGGAGAGGACGTGCGGGCGCCCGGCATCGAGCCCTTCCTCCACTACGAGGGATTCGTCGACGCCGCGCGTGAGATCCACGGCCGCCCGGTGGTCGAGCCCGCCATCGTGTACGCGAACCTCCTGCTCCCCGGACAGGAGCTCGCGGTGCACACGGACGTGCCGGAGTTCCGCGGCATCAGCCGCAAGCTCCATCCGCAGTGGCTGTGCGTCGTGATGCACCACTCGGGACTCTTCGATCGCTGGCGGATGCCGATCGCGACCGCGGTCTCGTGGTACCAGGACAGCCGCGGCGGCGCGTTCGCCTTCTATCCCGACGGCGCCGAAGGCGAGCCCGTCGCACACGCCGTGCGCTACAACACGGCGGTCATCCTCGACACGGACACCGTCTTCCACGGCGTCGATCGCGTGCATTCCCCGGACGACGTCGCGCCGCCCTTCCGACCGGGCATGCGCGTGCACTCCGAGGGCGCCGGTACCGGCCGCTGGCAGGTGCGCGACGGTGACAGCGTGATCGGCCGCTACGGCTGGGACGAGATGCGCTTCTCGATCTCCTGGAAAGCCTACTGCTTCCGGGACGAAGAGGAGCGGCGGAGCTGGCGCGAGAAGTGCGACGACCTGAGCCTCGATTTCGTGCTCGACGCGCTCGAGAAGGATCTGCGCAACCGCGGTCGTATCACCGGCGAGCGGCCGGCGAGCCGCGAGCTCGCGGAGCTCCTCGTCGAAACCTACGTCCACTTCCCGCCGGCCCGTCCAGCGGCCGAGGCGATGTCTGCTTCATGAAGAACGGCTCTCCGCGCCTCGATCTCCTGATCCGGAACGCCCGCATCGTCGACGGGACGGGAGCGCCCTCCTTCACCGGCAGTGTCGGCGTCCGCGGCGACCGCATCGTCGCGATCGAGCCGTCGGACGTCGAAGCCGAGGCGACGGCCACGCTCGACGTCGACGGTCGCGTGCTCTCGCCGGGGTTCATCGACGTGCACAGCCACGACGACTTCGCGGTCGTGTTCGAGCCGGAGATGGGGTTCAAGGTCGAGCAGGGCGTGACGAGCGAGATCGTCGGCAACTGCGGCATCGGCGCGGCTCCGCACGAGTGCGCGCGCGGCTTCTCGAACGCGATCTTTCCCGGACACCAGCTTCCGCCGTGGAACGGCTTCGCCGGCTACCTCGACTACCTCGACTACCTCGACGAGAACCCGCCGAGCTTGAACGTTGGAACCCTTGCGGGTCACGGTGTGCTCCGGCAGGCGGCGATGGAGAACCCGCGCGGGGCGCCGAGCGCGGGAGAGCTCTCTCGTCTGCGGGACAGCCTGCGCTGTGCGCTCGAGGAAGGGGCCGTCGGCTACTCGAGCGGCCTGATCTACGACCCGAGCCGGTGGGCGACCACCGAGGAGCTCGTGGCGCTCGCACGGGAGATGAGCCGCACGGGCGGGCTCTACGCGACGCACATGCGCGACGAGAGCCGGCTCCTGCTCGACTCCGTGGCGGAGGCGATCCGCGTCGGCTCCGAGGGCGGCGTACCGGTGCAGATCTCACATCACAAGGCGTCCGGCCGCGCGAGCTGGGGCCTCGTCCACGACTCGCTACGTCTGATCGAAGAAGCTCGCGCGCAGGGTGGCGACGTCACCGCGGACCAGTATCCGTATACGGCGGGGAGTACGATCCTCTCGGCGGTGCTCGGCTGGCTCACCGGCGAATCCGACGAGGGGCTGCGGATGGAGCCGTGCGACGTCGTGATCGCGTCGAATCCGGACGATCCGTCGCTCGAGGGCCTCTCGATCGCCGACATCGCGCGCCAGTGGGAGATCGCTCCCGCGGACGTGGCGCGGCGCATCGTCGAGCAGGGGCAGCTGCGCGTCTGGGTGGTGCTCCACACGATGTGCGAGGACGACGTGCAGACCGTGCTGCGCCACCCGACGACGATGATCGGCTCGGACGGAATCCAGACGCCGGCGGGGAAGCCGCACCCGCGGCTCTACGGGACGTTTCCGCGCGTCCTCGGCCGCTACGCTCGCGACCTCGCGATCCTCTCTCTCGAGGAAGCGGTGCGGCGGATGACGAGCTTTCCGGCCGAGAAGTTCGGACTGCGGGACCGCGGTACGATCCGCGTCGGTGCGCATGCAGACCTCGTCGTCTTCGATCCGGAGACGATCGCGGACACCGCGACCTGGACCGATCCGCGACGCGCACCCGAAGGCATCCGCCACGTGTTCGTGAACGAAACGTCCGTCGTCCGCGACGGCGCCCACACCGGCGCCCGCCCCGGCCGCTCCCTAAGGGGTCCGGTTCGATAGGTCGCATCTGCACCCAGGCTCACCGACCGGCGTAGCGTCTTGCGCTGCAAGCTCGGAGCCTGGGTGCAGATAGGCGCTAACGAACCGGACCCCCTCGGAAGTGCAATGCGCGGGGGCGGGTCAGGTGGAGGAAGCCGTGGCGTGAGAGGGTCGCGCCGAGGCCGCTCTCACGCGCACCGCTCCACGGCAGCGCCGGATCGACGTAGTCGCATCGGTTCTGGAAGACGGTGCCGACCTCGAGGTCGCGCGCCATGCGCTCGGCTCGCTCCTCGTCCCGCGTCCACACGGACGCCGTCAATCCAAAGCGCGTGTCGCGCATCAGGCCGAGAGCCTGCTCGTCGTCCTCGACCATCCGGACGGGGACGATCGGCGCGAAGCTCTCCTCCTGCATCAGCGACGAATCGTTCGGGACGTCGACGACGAGCGTCGGCGCGAAGAAGCCGCCACCGACGACGGGCGCGCGGCCGCCGCCGAAGAGCACGCTCGCGCCGCGGCGCTTCGCCTCCTCGATACGCGCCTCGAGCGGCCCGATCGCGTCGCGGATCGCGAGCGGTCCGAGCGTCGTCGACTCCTCGAGCGGATCTCCCATCCGGTAGCCGCCGAGCGCTTCGAGGGCGCGGTCGACGAACTCGTCGTACACGGAGCGATGCACGTACACGCGCTCGACCGCGCAGCACGACTGGCCCGCATTGTAGCAAGCACCGTCGACGACGTTCTCGACCGCGAAGGCGAGATCGGCGTCCGCCGCGACGTACGCCGCGTCCTTGCCGCCGAGCTCGAGACCGCACGGCACCATGCGCTCCGCCGCGCGACGGTACACCGCGCGGCCGGTCGCGACGGAGCCGGTGAAGGAAACGTGCGCGATCCGCGGATCGTCGATCAGCCGGGAAGCACCGGCACGCGAAACGACGACGTGCACGAGCACGTCGGGCACGTCGAGCGTGCCGAAAGCGCGCGCGAACACCTCGCCCGTGAGCGGCGTCCGCTCGCTGTGCTTCAGGACGACCGTGTTGCCCGCGAGGAGTGCCGGCACGACGACGTTGACGGGCACGAGGAGCGGATAGTTCCAGGCTGCGATGTCGAGGACGACCCCGCGCGGCACGTGCTCGATGCGCCGGTGCAGATCCCCCGCCGGCGGAACGAGCTCCGTCGCGAGAGCGTCCTCCACCGCGCCGATGGCCCAGCGAGCGCGGTCGAGCATCGTCTCGATCTCGCGCCGTGCCTGCGTGACCGGCTTCCCCATCTGCGACGAGATCTCGCGCGCGATGCGCTCGCCGTCGCGGCGGAACCATTCTAGACCCTTCGCAACGAGACGACAGCGGTCCTCGAGCGGAACGTCTCGCCATCGCCCGAACGCGGCCGAGGCCGCCGCGATCTTTCGCTGCACGGCCTCCGGCCCGTCGAGCGGGAGCGATGCGACGACGGCGCCGTCGTACGGGCTTCGGACCTCCAACACCGCGGCCATGCTGCCTCCCTCCCCGTCTCTCGAACCTCTCAGAGCGGCGTGACGTAGGCGCTCGTGATCCCTCCGTCGACGAGGAAGCTCGCGCCGGTGACGTAGGAGGACTCGTCGGAGGCGAGATAGAGCGCCGCTTGCGCCATCTCGCGCGCCTCGCCGAAGCGGCCCATCGGCACGTGCACGAGGCGGCGCTGCTTCTTCTCCTCGGTGTCGAGGAACTTCATCAGCATCTCGGTGCGGAGCGGGCCCGGACAGAGCGCGTTCACGCGGATGCTCTCGCGCGCGTGCACGACGGCGAGCTCGCGCGTCAGCGCGAGGACGCCGCCCTTGCTCGCCGTGTACGCGAGCTGCGGCGTCGCGGCGCCGAGGACCGCGACGAAGGAAGCGGTGTTGAGGATGACGCCGCCACCCGCGCGCCGCAGAGCCGGAATCCCGTACTTGCAACCGAAAAATACGCCCTTCAGATTGATCGCCATCGTGCGGTCCCAGACCTCTTCTTCGGTCTTGACGGCGTCGTCGTCCGCGGAGTCCATGATCCCGGCGTTGTTGAAGAGGACGTCGAGCTTGCCGAAGGCGCTCTCGGCGGCGGCGACCATGCTCTCGCAATCGGCGGCGCGCGACACGTCCGCGGGGGCAAAGCGCGCCGTGCCGCCGGCGCTCTCGATCTCGCCGACGACGGCCCTGCCGTTCTTCTCGTCGCGGTCGACGACGAGCACGCGAGCGCCTTCCTTCGCGAAGAGGAGCGCCGTCTCCCGGCCGATCCCGCTCGCGCCGCCCGTGATCAAGGCCACCTTGCCGTCGAGTCGCATTCCCACCTTCCTCTCGATTTCCTTCACTCGCTTTCGCCGGCGGCCGATGCCGCGACGAGCGCGTCGAAGAGCCGCTGCTGGACGGGATCCTTCGCTGCCGTCAGCTCCGGATGCCACTGCACGCCGAAGAGCCACGGATGCGTCCGGCTCTCGAGCGCCTCGATGACGCCGTCCGGCGCCTGCGCCACGATCGCGAGCCCGCTTCCCGGGCGGTCGACGGCCTGATGATGCCACGAGGCCGACTCGAACTCCGTCTCGCCGAGAAGACCCGCCAGGCGGGACTCGGGATCGACGCGCACGCGGTGCGAGGTCGGCTCGCGCGGCGGCAGACGGTGCGCCGTCGCGTCGCCGAACGTGTCCGGGACGTGCGTGTGCAGCGTGCCGCCGAGGGCGACGTTCACGATCTGCGCACCGCGGCAGATCGCGAGCGTCGGACGGCGGTTCTCGATCAGGAGACGCGCGAGGGACAGCTCCGCGCCGTCGCGCTCCGCGTCGACCATGTAGACCGTCTCGTGCGGCGAGCCGCCGTAGCGCGCGGGATCGAGGTCGCCTCCGCCCGCGAGGACGAAGCCGTCGACGGCGTCGAGCCAGGCGCCGACGTCGTCCACGGACGGCGGCAGAAGAAACGCCGTTCCTCCGGCGCGCCGGATCGCATCGACGTACTCCGCCGGAAGCGAGAACGAGTTGCCGCGGTCCCGTCCGTACGTGGTGATTCCGATCCTCGGCCGCATGCCGCGGTCACTGTAACAGGCTCGGCGACGGGACGCGCCGCGTTCGGTATGGCGTCCGGGACCGAGGCGCAACGCGCATCGGGATCGGGACGGCAACGGCATGCCGAACGCCATCGAGGGAAAGCGGGTCGCCGTCGTCGGAGCGGCGCTGGGAGGTGCGGGCGCGGCTCTGGTCCTCGCGCTCGCGCCGGCGCGCAGGTGACGTTGATCGAGCGCGTCGCCGAGCCGGCGGCGGTGGGTGCGGCGGCGGAGCCGAGGATCGAGCGGCGTTTCGGCACCGAGCTCGCTTTGGCGGCGCGCGACGGACGCGTGACGCTCGCCGGGGGCGAGGGGCGGCGCCCCTCGCGTTCAATCAAATCCGCTCGAAGTAGCGCTTCCGCTCCCAGTCCGTCACCGCGACGTCGTACGCGGCCTGCTCCGTCCGGAAGAAGTGCGTGTAGTGCTCGACGACGTCCGCACCGAACGCGCTCTTCGCGAACTCGCTCGCCGCGAAGAGGTCCGTCGCATCGCGCAGCGACTTCGGGACCTCGGGCAAACCCTCGGCGACGTACACGTCGCCCTCGAAGACCGGCGGCGGCTCGATCTTCTTCGCGATGCCGTCGAGTCCGGAGGCGAGCGCCGCGGCGTACGCGAGATACGGATTGCAATCCGCACCCGGCAGGCGGCACTCGATGCGGAGGCTCGGCCCGCTCCCGACGACGCGGAAGCCCGCCGTGCGATTGTCGCGACACCACGCGACGCGCGTCGGGGCCCACGAAGCTGCCTGGTAGCGCTTGTACGAGTTCACCGTCGGCGCGTAGAACACCATCGTCTCCGCCGCGTGCGCCATCCACCCGCCGAGGAACCAGCGGAAGACGTCCGAGCACTTCACCCCGCCGAGATCGTTCGTCCCGGGGAAGGCGCTCTTCCCGTCCTTCCACAGGCTCAGGTGGACGTGACAGCTCGAGCCCGCGCGCTCCTGTGCGAGCTTCGCCATGAACGTGACGCTCATGCCGAGGCCGTCGGCGATCTCCTTCAGGCACTGCTTGTAGATCGTGTGGCGGTCGGCCATCTCGAGGACCGGCGCGTGCCGGATGTTGAGCTCGTGCTGGCCGAGCCCCCACTCACCCTTCGAGTTCTCGACCGGCACTCCCGAGCGCGCGAGATGACGTCGCGCGGCCGCGTTCAGCTTCTCGACGCGGGTGCCCTGCAGCAGGTGGTAGTCCTCGAGGTACCAGCCGGACGGATCGAGGCTGGCGTTCGCGTAGCCGCCGCGCGCGGCGTCCCGATAGCTCGTCTCGAAGATGTAGTACTCGAGCTCGGAAGCGGCCTCCGTCTGGAAGCCGGCTTTCGCGGCCGCGTCGATCTGCGCGCGCAGGAGCGAGCGCGGCGCTTCCGGAACGAGCGCGTGCGTCGCGTCGCTCTTCACGTCGCAGAGGACGATCGCGCTCCGATCGAGCCAGTCCGCGCGCCGCAACGTCGCGAGGTCGGGGACGAGGTGGAAGTCGCCGTAGCCCTTCTGCCAGTTGGCGAAGCGGTAGCCCGGCACCGGCTCCATCTCCATGTCGACGGTGAGCAGGTAATCGCAGCCGTGCGTGCCGTCGTGCAGGGCCGAGTCGAGGAAGAAGCTCGCGTCGAACCGCTTCCCCATGAGCCGTCCGTAGACGTCGGAGAACCCGACGATCACCGTGTCGATCTCGCCGGCTTCGACCAGCCCGCCGAGCTGCTCCGGCGAAAGACTCCCCTCGTTCCGCGACATCGTTCGACCCCTCGTCCGCCGCTTCGCGCGGCAGGCCGCCTCTACCACAGGCGCCGTCGTTGCGCGCGCCGCGAAGGCGCAGTACGCGGAGTCAGGCTCGGCGACGAGAAGGAGAACGCCATGGGCGAGGTCAAGGTCGAAGAAGAGGTCGAAGCCGGAGCGGACACCATCTGGAGTATCGTCCGCGACTTCGGCGGGCTGAAGAAGTGGAGCGCCGGTCTCGAGAGCTGCGAGGTCGAGGGCAGCGGCATCGGCGCGGTCCGGACGATCAAGATGGGACCCATCGAGATCAAGGAGCGCCTCGAGAAGCTCGACGAAGCGAAGCGGAGCTTCTCGTATGCGATCGTCGGCGGCCCCGTCCCCGTCGAGAACTACCTCTCGACGATGACGATCTCCGAGGCGGGTCCGAAGCGCGCGCGCATCACCTGGAGCGCCACGTTCACGGCGAAGGGCGCGCCCGAGGCGGACTGCGTCAAGCTCTTCGAGGGAGTCTACAAGGGAGGGATCGCGGGCCTGCGGAAGGCCGTCGCCTCCTGAGCCCGCGGCTCGACTACGATCGCGTCGCGTCGGACTACGGCAAGAGCCGCGCCCTGCCGCTCGACGCGATCGCCTCGTGGCACGACGCGATCGCGCGACATCTCTCTCTGCGACCCGGCCTGCGCGTCGCCGACGTCGGGTCGGGCGCGGGGACGTTCGCGAACGCGTTCGCCGACTGGTTCGGCGCGCGCGTCGTCGCGCTCGAACCGTCGGCCGGCATGCGTCGCGAGGCCGTGCGGAAGGGGCTCCTCCCGGGGATCGTGCAGGTCGGCGCCGCGGGAGAGGCTCTTCCGCTCGCGAGCGGCTCGTGCGACGCGGCGTGGCTCTCGACCGTGATCCATCATCTGCGCGACCGCGAAGCGTGCGCGCGCGAGCTC
>Ga0194128_10005578_pt1 | contig 17524 bp, 14 predicted proteins | sample TA2KigCa65mmetaG_FD_148650 | JGI IMG/M metagenome (GOLD analysis project Ga0194128, IMG submission 148650) | Freshwater microbial communities from Lake Tanganyika, Tanzania - TA2015037 Kigoma Deep Cast 65m | ecosystem: Environmental > Aquatic > Freshwater > Lake | place: Tanzania: Lake...
GCGCGCAACTTCTTGGCCTTCGTCCAAGTCGCGGCGATCACGGTGCTGTTGCTGTAACCTAACCACCCGATTTCTCCCAGCTATTGTCCACACGCCCTAATCTTGTGTCGATTTCTCGAGGGCAGCTTTATGTTCGAATCCGCAAGACTGTCGCGTCGTGAGATCATGAAATTGACGGCCGCCGGCGTCGTGGGATACTCGATGTCGGGCTGGCTCGAAGCCATGGCGCAACAAAACGCCAACAACCCACAACGCCGACGCTCGTGCATCCTGCTTTGGATGAACGGCGGCCCCAGCCAGATGGACACGTTTGATTTGAAGCAAGGCCACATCAACGGCGGCCCGTATCGTTCGATTCAAACGAGCGTCCCCGGTATTCGCATCAGCGAACATCTGCCGCGCGTCGCCCGTCACATGGACAAGATGGCGCTCGTCCGGGCCATGAGCACGCGCGAAGGCGATCATGGCCGCGGCACGTTCTACCTGCGGACCGGATATCTGCCCCAGGGACCGATCCAGTATCCGACTCTCGGTTCGATGGTGTCCAAAGAGATCGGCGATCCCAACCTGCCGCTGCCGAGCTTCGTGAGCATCGCTCCCTATCGCGTGTTCAGCCCAGCTGCATATTCGTCCGGTTTTCTCGGCGCCCAATATGCTCCGCTCATGGTCGGGGAAGTCAACGGCTTCAACCCGCAGGGCGGCGCTGACCAGTATGAGAACAGCCTGCGCGTGCAGGACCTGCTGCCGCCGGAAGAACTTCCCGCCGGCCAGTTCGACGCGCGCGTGAACCTGCTGCAAGACATGGAACGCGATTTCGTGGCACGTCATCAGACGGTCGCGGCTCGTAGCCATCAGACCGCTTATGAACGAGCCGTTCGCCTCATGCGAACCTCCGCTCGCGCCGCTTTCAACCTCAGCGATGAAACCGAAGCGGTCCGCAACGCGTATGGCCGCAACCTCTTCGGCCAGGGCTGCCTCTTGGCCCGCAGACTCGTCGAACGCAACGTGCCGTTCGTCGAAGTCACGCTCGGCTACATGCCGAACAATCCGATCGGCTGGGACACGCACGGTCAGAACTTCCAGAACGTGCAACGCTTGAGCGAAATTCTCGATCCCGCGTGGGGCAGCCTGATGGACGACTTGCGGCAACGCAACCTGCTCGACACCACAACGATTATCTGGATGGGCGAGTTCGGCCGCACGCCGCGCATCAACCAAGGCCAAGGCCGCGATCACTATCCCAACGCCTGGACGACGGTGCTTGCAGGTGGCGGCATCCGCGGCGGCTCGGTCTTTGGCCGAACCAGCGCCGACGGCACGACGGTTGAGGATCCCCGCGCCGTGTCGGTCCCCGATTTCATTGCTACCATCATGGCAGCTCTCGGCATCGATCCCGAATCGACCAACATGTCGAACGTCGGCCGGCCCATCCCGGTCGCCGATCGCACGGCCCAGCCGATTCGCGAGATCTTGGCGTAATCGCGCCGGTTCATACGTTACGGGCAGCGGAAAGTCGGAGCTTTCCGCTGCCCGTTCGCTTTTCCGGAGCAACCGCATGATGTGGGCTCTTCTCGCCGGTGGTCTCGTTTTCGTCGCCATCGCCGGCGGCATGCTCATCTGGTGGGTACGCCGCCCGCGCGACATACGCCTCATCTCTTTTGTCGGCCTTTTGCGAGAGCCTCTGCCGCTCGAACCCTTGGTCGTCGCCAAGATCGCTGGCAAAGCATGGAACGCCGACCTGGGCGACGGCGATTCCGAAGGCGCCGACGGCTTCGTCGTCGGCGCCGGCGAACTCACGACCATCATGCTCGACGGGCGCATGTTTCTCGTCAACAGCTTTCCCGTCACGTATGTCGAGCATCCCGAAGAGATGGCCGAGGAGATCGTCGATTTGCCAATTCACGATCTGTTCTTGCAGCATCGGGCGTGGTTTTCCTGCGACGCGATGGGAGTGGATGACCTGACGTCCGAGCAAGAGGTTCAAGACTCTTATCGCCGTCTGGGCCGACTTTTCGCGGAGCTTCTCGACGACAATTGCTTGCTAATCCTCTTGCCCGACGCCGAGCTGGCGTATCCGGTCAACGGAGACTCCGCGATGGCCCTGCGGTCCAACGATCCGATCGGAACGCTTGAGCAGACACGTAGGGCGCCGCTGCCGGTCAACGGAGACTCCGCGATGGCCCTGCGGCCCAACGATCCGATCGGAACGCCTGAGCAGACACTTAGGGCGCCGCTGGTGGAGATTTCCGAAAGAGATGTCGCCCTGAACGTCGCGGTTGCAAAAGCCCGCCAGCGCTGGCCCGAGTTCGTGGCCTCCTTTGAGCGAGGCATCGGCCAGAACTTCGCGATCAAAGCGCCGATCTCACACGGCGACAAGACCGAGTTCATCTGGATCGCCGTCACCAGCATCGAAGGCGATCGCATCTACGGCGAGCTCGCCAATGAGCCGATGGACCTCGGCGCGTACAAGCTCGGCTCGCGCGTCTCGGTTCCGCTGGACGAGTTGAACGATTGGTGTTATGTTGACGCCGCCGGCAACCTTGTTGGGGGCTTCACCATCGAAGTTCTGCAGCGTGCTTCCCAGCGCGACCGCAACGACCACAAGTGATCCACCAAGGACACCCAGCGGGGGGAATGCTATGACGGTCGCGGATTAAGGCAGTGTCGCCGGAGAAAGAAATGCAGGAACAAAGGGTTGTAGGCCGCAGCCCCTCGGTTGTCGCTCGTTATTTTTTGTCGATTGCCCATTTTTTCCCCTTTCGTGTCCTTGGTGTCCTTCGTGGATGAGTTTCATGGACTACACCGTCGAACTGCCGACGTTTCGCGGGCCGCTCGATTTGCTTCTGTTCCTCGTGAAGCAAAACGAAGTGGACCTCAACGACATCCCGATCGCCATCCTCACCGAGCAATTCCTGGCCTATCTCAATTTGCTTCAGGTCATTGATGTCGAATTCGCCGGCGAGTTTCTGGTGATGGCCGCAACGCTGATGGAGATCAAGAGCAAGATGCTCTTGCCACGCGAAGCGGGCCCGGCCAAGGAAGAAGAGGATCCTCGCCTCGAGCTCGTCAAGCAGCTCATCGAGTACAAGAAGTACAAAGAGGCGGCGAACCTGCTGGAAGAGCAAGCCGAGCGGCAACAGGCGCGCATGCCGCGGGCGCCTCTGGAGATGCCGGCTGCCCCGGACCTGGCGCAGCAGCCATTGCGCAAGGTAGAGCTCTGGGACCTGGTCAGCGCGTTCGGCCGGCTCATGCGTGAAACGGCGGCGCTGCAGCCAAGCCACATCGCCATCGATGAGACGCCGATCCACGTGCACATGGAGCGCATCCTGGCGCAATTGCAGCAGCGCGACCGCCTGACGCTGAGCGAGCTGTTCACGCCGCCGCGAACGCGTGGCCGACTGCTCGGACTCTTCCTGGCCACGCTCGAGCTGATTCGTGCCCGCTCCGTCTGGGTGGATCAGCCCGATCCGTTCGGGGACGTGACCTTGTGCCTGGCGCCTGCGATCGCCGACGAACCGGCAACCGATGCCGCCGTTCCGGCGCTCCCGTTTGACGTGAAGGAGCCGCGCACGGCGTAAGCTCCTGTCCGCGCGATGCTTCCAACGCTTCTCTATCTTGCCGAGCTTACGATCGTTTGGGCAAACTCTTCCGAAGATTCCATTTCCGCCACGAGAATGCCGATGAAATCGCACCGGGATCGATGGGCCGCTGCACTCGGCACTATCGTCATCTCATGAGAGCTCGGAACCCTGCCAATGTACCGAATAGGAATGGCCTTGGTCGGATGGATTGCCTTGACGTTCACTGCCGCGTCCACCGCGGGAGAGCCGGGTGTTCCAATTCCAGCGCCAGCGCATCCCTTCATTCCGAGCGTCGGCCCCGAGGTCCGTTCGTTTCTAGGGTCTAGCCCCGATCCCAAGTCGACCGAAAAGATCGCGGAGGTCAAGATCAGCCCGAACACAAGCATGCCCAGACTCGGACCGCCGCAAGAGCCCCACAGTCCGTCGCTGGTGGATGCAGCGATCGAAAGCAGTCTCTACGTTCATCCGCGCTGCGGCGGCAGGCAGCATGCGCTCGATGAACGTGGCATCTGGGAGCGTGGCCGAGACAACGCACACGATCTGTTTAGTCGGGTCTTCGACGATTATCGGCAATTCTACCTAACACGCGATTTGGCCCATGTCGCGCTTGCATTGGCGGTCGCGGCGCCGATCGCCAATACGCATGCCGATCAGGGGCTGCGCGACTGGTATCAGCGCCGCGCGGGCCAAGGCCAGCATCGCAGCCTCGACGAGACCGCGCGATTCTTCAAACGGTTCGGCGATCACCAATACTTCGTCCCCGGGTACCTCGTTCTGGCGGTGGGCGACACTCTGTTTCCGGAGGTGCCCTGGTTGAATACGGTCAGCACTTTTGGCCGGCGATCGTTGCGAGCGCTGGCCGTCGGGGCGCCGTCGGTTGGCGTATTGCAAGTCGGCCTCGGCGCCAGTCGCCCCTTTACCGAGGACTCGCACTGGCGGCCGTTCCACTCCAGTCACGGCGTCTCCGGCCACGCCTTCGTCGGCGCCGTCCCGTTTCTGACAGCGGCTACCATGACCGATTCCTATGTCCTCAAAGCAATCTTCATCACCGGCTCGCTCGGCACCGCCTGGTCTCGCATTCACCACGACGATCACTATTTCTCGCAGGCCTTGCTGGGCTGGTCGATCGCCTATCTCTCCGTGCATGCCGTCAACCAAACCGACTCGCGCTGGCAAGTCGTGCCGGTCGATATTCCCAACGGCGTCGGCATGGGCGTGATGCTGCGCTACTGAGATGCGAGCCCAAAACTGAGCGACCGCGGATCATTGAGTTCGCTGCGGTTCGGTCTCTGCCGTCCAGGCGGCTGGAAGCCAGATGTCGAAGCGGGTACCCTCGTCGCGTTTGCTGGCCACCTCGATGATGCCGCCGAATTCCTCGATGATCTGTTGGACGATCGCGAGCCCGAGGCCGGTTCCGTGTTCTTTCGTGGAGAAGAACGGCTGGAAGACGCGGGAGCGCACTTCCTCGGACATGCCGGTTCCCGTGTCCTCGATCGACAAGTGGGCCCATGCTTTTCCGTTCGCACCGGCAGGAGCGGAGCAGTCGGTGCGAATCGTCAAGCGTCCGCCGTGGGGCATGGCGTCGCGGGCGTTCAGGATCAGGTTCATGAGGACTTGCTTGAACTGGTTCTCGTCCCCCATGACGATCGGAATCATATCGGCGAGGGATGTTTCCAGAGAAACATTGGCGGGCACGGCGCTATGTGCCAGCCTGGAGGATTGAAGGACGACCGCATTCAGATCGACTGCGGTCCACTGCTTGGGACGCTGCTTGCTGAACGTTAGGAGCTGCCCAGACAGATGGGCTGTCTGCTCACCGACGTCTTCGATTCGGCATAGGAACGGCCAGGCGGGATGATCGGACGCGAGCACGTTCTTGGCGCACCCGGCCAGTCCCATCAGGATCATGAGGAGATTGTTGAAGTCATGGACGATGCCGCTCGCCAAACGCCCGACGAGCTCCAGACGCTTGGCGTTGACGAGTTCCTCTTCGAGCAGGCGTTGCACGGTGACATCCAAGACGAGGCTGGTGGACCCAACGACTTTGCCGTGGTCCCAGTTCGGATGAAAAAAGGCGCCGACGGACTTGAGGCCGCCGTCCTTGGCGTAGAGCCTCGCCTCGATGCGCGTCGACTGGCCCTGAGCGACCGTCTGCGCCGCTTGTTTATACGCAGGCAGGTCGTCGGGATGAATGATGCTTTCGCAAAATCCGGGTTGCATGAACTCGGCGATCGAGTGCCCCGTCAGCTGGAGAGCGGCTGGATTCATGTAGGTGATCTTGAAATCCTGATCGCGCTGGATGAGCATGAAGGGGAGCGTTTCGACCAGGCTTTGATATTTGTCGCAAGCCGACCGGAGCGAGTCTTGCGCCAACACCTGTTCGGTGATGTCGGCAAAAGTCGTGACGAGGCGAACCTTTTGCGAGTTGGGATTTAGTCCGGGAACAAGGGGGAGCGGCAGGGAGTTGACCAGCAGCTAGCGTACTCCGCCGCCGGCGCCCGCCAGGCCGAGGATCATGCCGCGCGTGGCTTGCCCCGATGCCAGGACGCGGCGATCGGGATGCTCGGCAGGGCTCAATGGTGTGCCATCCGCCGCCAAGCAATCGCTGTCAGGAAGCAATCCTGGGCGAGTCAGAATCTGGTCACGCGTTTTTCCGAGAATGGCGCATGCGCCTGGGTTGCAATCGATGACCACGCCGGCTGAATCCTGAAGAAGAACGCCGTCCACCATCGCCTCGATGATGGCGCGGAGCCGAAGCTCGGATTCGCGCAAGGCCGCCTCGGTTTGCTGCATGGCGCTCCAGTCTTCGAGCACCCACACCGCGGCGTCGGGTTTGCCGTTCCCTTGCAGATCGATCGGCGCCGCCCAGGAGTAGAGCGAAATCTTGCGGCCATCGGCGCGATGCACGACGATATCATGGGCCCGGCACGTCATTCCCTGCAACAGCGCCTTCGATACGGGAGCTCTTCCCACGGGTATTCCGAACCATCGGGACGATGCAAGCGATAGACCTTACTCAGGCTTGGCAAGCCGGCCGAGAGATCCTCGCGATGGCCGAGGAGTTGCCGGGCGCGCGCGTTGGCCAGGATCGGATAGCCTTGCGGTCCTTGAACGAAATAGACGCCGGTCGGCAGGTTGGTGATCAGAACCTGCAGCATGGTCGTCATGCGTCGAAGGCTCTGCGACAGCTTTCTTTGCTCGGTGATATCCTCGACGAGGCCTTCCCAGCCATCGAGCATCCCGTCCTCGGAGTAGTGCGGCGTCATCGTGTCGCGCACCCAGCGATACTCCGGCGACGGCGGCAGGCGAGGCGGCGGCGCACCGGCATCGTCCTCACGCTTCGCCACGGGCCCGTTGAGCCGATACTCGCATGTGACCGGCTGCTTTTGCAGGCACAACTGCGTGAGCGAAGCAATGACCAGCTCGCGATCATCGGGAAGAACGTGCGCCAGCCAGCGTTCGAACGCGCCTAGCAATTCCTCCGCTGTGCACGACAGCACGTGCTCGCATGCGGGGCTGACCAGAACGACCGTGGCGGCCTTGCTGATTGCCGGGCCGATGTGAGACTCGTTTCTGCTGTCGCGGCGTGGCTTCCCGGGTTCGGAGGGAGAATAGCCTGGCACTCCATGGGGCATCCGGACGCTGTAAAGCACGAACGGAATCCGCGTCACGATGTGCCGATAGCGTGCTTCATTGGCGCGAATCCAGCTCGCGGAAACGCCGACGAGCAAGGCTACGCTGCAAAACGCGAGCAGATCGCCTTGAAGGTCTGCGCGCAGCGCGGCTGCCACGTTGCCGACTTGCGCCAAGGTCAGCACGATGCCCGACGCAACCGTGGCCGTGAAGCAGCCGCCGGCGATTCCTTGGCGAATGCAGGCCCAGACGATCAGCACGAGGCAGGTGGCCCACAGCATTCCCACCGCGACGGGATTGGCTTGATGAGCCCAAAGCAACAATGCGGACAAACCGCCGGTGGCCAAGGTCAGACCCGCCAATTCGATCCCTTCGCCGAGTTGAGACGGCATCCCGTCGCGTTCCTCGAAGAGCACGCCCGATGTGTCGCCGCTCAGCAGCTGCCTGCGCAACAGGATCGGCGTCACCACCACCGCGAGGAAGGGCGTCACGACGACAAGCCCCACCATGCGGCTGAGCCAGAGCTTCGCTCCAAGAAGCAAAAGCGGCACGTCCTCCGCGCGCGGCGCCCACAGCGTGTGAACCCCTGCACCGGCCGCGGCAATCACGCCAGGGACGAGCACGAGGAACACCGTTGCCGAGCGGGGATCGTCCAGCCAGCGCGATCCGCCGGCCACCTCTTCGAAGAGCCACCAAGCGAGGCCGATCGTGGCGATGTGAAGTACGGTGTCGAGCGCGACGATCGCCAGGTTGTCGCCTTCAGCGAGCCAGCGAGCCAAGAAGATCTCGATAGCCAGAAGGGGTAGGATGCGCCAGCCGAACCAAGACGTCAATGTCGCGCCAAGACCGAGCCCTGGCAGCCAGATGGCGTCCGCATCCCCCTTGAAACACCCAGGCCAAGAAGAATACTGCCGCGCACATTCCCGCAAGCGCCCAAGGGGTTTGTGCAATCTCCGAGTCCGGCAATTGCCGTGGAGGGGGTTCAGAATTGGCCAGAGGATCGCTCATGCCGCCGGGTGCCGGTTCGGAGTGCGAACGGGAGGAACCGTCCCATTCGCACGGGTTTCGCTCAGGGTGTACAGAGTCTAAGGGATTTCCGAGTCGGGAACAAGAGTTTCTTGATCGGATTCCAAAATCGTCGGGCTCGGCGAAAACCCGATAAGGAAAATCACCGTCAAAATTCCAGCGGTCACGGCTGCTATCCCGTACGCCGCCTCATAGTTCTCTGCTGTCGCGTCGCGGAGCCAGCCAACGAGCAAGTGCCCCAGAAGCAGCCCCGATCCGCTAATCAATAGCAGCACGCCCTGAGCGCTCGCGCGTATGTCGTGCGTCGCCAGGCGATTGACGAAAACTTGGCCCGCAATGAAAAAACAACAAATGAACACACCATGAGTCAACAGCGATGCCAACACCAATCCCACCGGCGAGCCCACGCTCAGAAGCCCCAATCCGAGCGTCCACGACATGCCTCCCACGATCATCACGGCCTTCGACCCGAACCGCATGAGCAGCATCGGCAACAAGAAAAGGAACAGCACTTCCGTCGACTGCGCAATCGACAGGCACATCGACGACATGCGTGCATCGATCTCCAGCTTCGACAACAACAGCGGGTTGAGCTGAATGGTGAACGGCAACGTCACGTTGAAGCCGAACATGCACACGCAATACACGACAAATGAACGATCTTCAAACAGGTGCAGCGTGCTTAACGGGGCGTCGATCAGCCGAGCGTACCAGGCTCGCGGGGCGGCTGCTGCCGACATGGGCGGCGTGTGCGGCAAGGTCCAGGCGTAGACGGCCAGCGCCAGCGCCGCCAGTGCCCCAAGCCGGAGACTGTCCGCGAAATCCGCCGCCGACTCAGGTTCGCCGCCCCAGCGTTCGATCCACAGCCAACCGGTCAAGCTCCAGCTCGCCGCCATCCAGCCGACGGTGCCCCACATGCGGATTTTTCCGTACTCATGTTCCCGGTCGGTCAGTTGCCGAAATGTCAAGGAGGTCGTCAATCCGATTGCCGGAATCAAGAAGAACCACATCGCGATGCAGGCGGCCATCATTATCCATGCCGTGTGGACTTCCGCCATCAGCCACAATCCGCCGGCCGTCGCCAAGGCGCACAGGCTGATGCACCGTTGCATGGGCATCCAGCGATCCGCGACCTGCCCCCACACCACCGGCGCCAACAGCGCGCCGATGGCGTTCGCCGCCGATGCCCAGGCCGTCGCCGTCGCCGAAAAATTGAGGTTCTTCAGATGCAGCGAAAAAACGGGGACCCACGCCCCCATGATTGCGAACGCCAGGAATATCAACACCGACAAGCGCGCAATCAAAAACCGCGGCTCGGCCAATTCGGTCGGCGTTTCACTGGCGGACGGCGATATGGCTTGGCTGCTCATGGCATCGGCTCGGGACATCCTTCGTCCACGATCCGGTTGCCTGCTCGCTCATGGACATGCATCGATTCAACCAAGAGATCGTTATAATGGTCAAGAGATCCTTGGATAGAGGGGGGTCAGAAGTCAAAGGTCAAGAACCAGGAATCAGAGGTCGGTAAACGGACGTCAATGTTCACGCTTGCCAAACAGGACCGGTTGCTCAGCCCGTACGACTTCAAACGCGTCTACGAGCGCAAATGTTCCGTCAGCAATCAATGTCTGATCGTGTATGCGACCGCTAACGATCTTGGCCGATCACGGCTTGGGTTGTCGGTGTCTCGCAAGATCGGCAACGCAGTTGCCCGCAATCGAATCAAGCGGCTCTACCGCGAGGCGTTCCGAACGCTGCGTGAAGAGCTACCCGTCGGATTCGATCTGGTCCTCTTGCCCCGATCCAGCGCGATGCCGTCGCTGAAGGACATAGAAGGGGCGTTGCGCGACCTGGTTCCGGCGGTGGTGCGCAGGTTGAGACGATCGGAGAAGCCGCAATGATCTACGGTTTGTGGAGCCTGGTGAGTTGGCTTCTCAGCACGCTGCTGATATTGCCCGTGCGTTTCTATCAGATCGCCATCGGACCGATGTTGCCGAAGGTATGCCGCTTTGAGCCAAGTTGCAGCGTCTACTTCATCGCAGCGGTGGAAAAGCACGGCCCGTGCAAGGGATGCATGATGGGGATCTGGCGTCTCTGCCGATGCGGCCCGTGGTGCAACGGCGGCTATGACCCACCCTGACCCGAGGAGAACAAAAAAAACCCGCTGACATTCGCTGTCAACGGGTCCGACGAATGGGCGTTGAGGGGCTCGAACCCCCGACCTCATGGGTGTGATCCATGCGCTCTAGCCAACTGAGCTAAACGCCCGACACAGTGCTTGCAGTTTGCACTTGGCGAGCGCAAAGCCGCAAGCGGAAGACCGATCAGGGCTGGGGCGGGTTCGCGGTGACCTGGGTGTTGGCCGGCGCGGGTTCTTGCTTGGCTGCCGGCGCGTCGTCGAACTTGGGCGCCGCGGGGGCCACGCGTTGCGGCGGACGAACCGGTTCGGCTGGGGCTGCGCCCGGCGCGGCGGCAGGCTGCTGGCCAGCCGGATTCCCCGTCTCGTCAAATCCCGCCTCCAGGCCGCCCATGCCCTTCTTGAATTCCACGACGCTCTTGCCAAGATACTTGGCCATATCCGGCAGCTTGCGTCCGAACAAAAGCACGGCAATGATGCCGATCACGATCAACTCACCCCAACCTAGACCGAACATGGAATATCCTCGCGTTTGAGATACGTTGAGGTCTCACCGATAGTATACTCGGCGGCGGGCACATCCTCAATGATTTTTTCGCTGAAACGCATGCGCAGGGGAATACTAGGGAGTCGAACCATCCAACAACTCACACCAACGGGACGCCTTGGTGGGAACCGGCAGAATATCGAATGCGCTTCGTTAATGATGTTATTGTACCTCGCGGTAGGCGGTGAAGACAAGCGCAGGGGAAAGAATTGACGGATTTTTCACATGCGCGTAGGTCAGGCTTTCCAGCCTGACTTTTCCGGTGCTTGCGTCAGGCTGGAATGCCTGACCTACGCCAAATGCCCCATTGCCGACGGGTCAGTTTCGCGCCATGCGTCGAAACAGCCAAAGCCCCACGATGAGCATCACCACATCGGCGACATAGATGCCGGCCCACGCGGGGATTTTGCCGTTGCGGGCCATGTTGATCGTGCAGAACATGAGCGGATAGTAGATCGTGACGATCGGCAAGAAACAGGTGATAAACGCGCTAAGGTAATCGCTCTTGCTGAACCAAATGCCGACCGGGCAGCCGACCAGCGCGAAACACAAACATCCGATCGCAAACCCGACGCGCAAGTGCCATTCGCATTGGATGGCGAACAGCTGCTGATCATGGTTCTTTCGTTCGCGAAAGAGATTTGCAACATGCCCGGCAAATCCGCTGTCCCCCTTGCCCAGACTCAGTTGAACCTGGTGACGATCGATTTCACGGCTAACGCGTTCCTTTTCGTGCAAACACTGCTCCTCATATTCGAAGAGCTCGCTCCAGGTCATTTCGCCAGCCCTTTGCTTGAGGGTCCCGGGCGCCAGGAACGCGGGAATATCGACCGGCCAAACGTTCTGCTCAAGGAATCCGACCGTGCTCCCTTTGGCGATCTGACATTGCCACATGACGACAAGAATCTGTTGCGACTCGGCATCGACGTGCAGTTCTGCCTCTCGGGCTCGAGCCACAAGGTCGAAACTCCTGCCATCGGCGGCACGTCTCTTGAAAACTACGTCTTGCAGCTTTGCCCCCCGCACGGCACTAACGTTGATCTCATAGTTCAACTTGGTGTGTTTGATACAACCGTCTTTGCGGAGCAACGTGTAGAGCATCTCTTCAATATCACCGGCGATCTTGCTCTTCATTACGAACGTCGTGTATGGGATGGCATCGAGATAGAGGTAGAAGGTGATGCCGCTGGTGACGGCGCCGAGCAAAAACGCCGGCCAAATGATGTGGCGAATATGCACGCCGGCCGCCTTCAGCGCCAGGATCTCATTGTCCGCGGCGAGCCGGCCGTAGACGACACACGTGGCGAACAGCGTGGTCGTCGGGACGGTGTACGGGAGCAAGCTCGGCAGCATGAGCGGAACGGCGATGGCAATTTGCAGTGGTCCCAGGCCGTTTCGCATCGCTTCGGAGATGATGCCGGCCATCAGGATCAATCCCGTCAGCGCGCACAGCGAAACGAGAAAGACCTTGACGAGCTCAAACAGAATAATGCGATGGATCGTGCCCCAGAACACGTGCGATCCCCCGGCTTGCCAGCGCTGTTTACGTTCAGCGCTCGCATGGCGCTTTGCGAGCGCTAAACGTGAACAGAACGACGTAAACAGGTCTCATCATTCCCAAATCCGAAACACGCGTGGCCGATCGACCGTGCCGCCGTCCCGCTGTCCGCTCCCGATCACGCGGTCGCGCATCAACAAGAGCGGATCGACGATAACCGGGATCGGCTTCAGCATGAACTTCAGATCCTTTGGATTCGTCGTCACTTTGCCGCGCACCTCCACGGTGAGCAGATTCTTGCTGATGTTGGTCGGATAGGGCCGCATGATTGGCGGCAGCAGGTTTTCGATGCGCCCCCACATCGGATAAACGTCGAGTTTCACGTCCTTGGTCGCGAGATCGACGTCGCCTTTGCCCGATAGGCTAATGGCGCTGCCGAGCAGTTCGAGTTTTTGCACGTTGACCTTGGCGCCCTGGATGGCGAAGCTCGTGTGAAATTCCTCGAAGGCAGTGCGATCCGGCCAATGCAGCCCGAGGAACTTGAGCAAGTCGAGCAGGAACGGCAAATTAAGCAGATGCCCGCGGGGGATATCGATGTTGCCATTGCCCTCCAGCGTGTCGATGCCGGAACCATAGCCGCGCAAGTAAAGCCTGGCGCTGGCGAAACCTGAGAGTTGCGATTTCGGTCCGACGTTGAATCGCCCGGCCTCGGCAACGTTGATCTGTGAGAACGTGAAGTTGGTTTCGTAGCGAAGCGACGAATTGACATCGACGCGGACCTGGCCCGTGACATCGCCGCCGAAGATCGGCGCCTTCAGGCCGATGAGAAGTACATCCGGGCTGGAGTCGCGCATCTGAAATTTCGCGTGGACGTTCTTGAACGGCTGACCGTAGCAGGTGGCGCGGTCGAGCAGCAAGTTGCCGTCGACGCCGACGATTTCTTTTCCGTTGACGCGTCCGATGCAGGCGAGCGTCCCCGTGACGTTCGTGAATTCGAGTCCCGCGTTGAAGCGCGAGCCGTACATCCACAGCTGGCCGTCCCAGTAGATGTCGGGCGGCTTCCCGGTCTCCGGCGGTTGTGCGATGACCAGATTCGTCTTCACGCGAAGCGGGTCGTTCAGTTGCAGCGCTTTGGCGGCGTCCTGCAGTTTCTTCGGCAAGGCGTGAGAGAATTCTTCGTCGAAGCGCAGACCTTGCAGGTTGAGGTTGTTGAGCTGCGCATAGTAACCGCCGCGCGAGTTCAGGTCGATGGCGCCGGAGTCGAGAGACAGCATGGTCTGGTCGTGGCGAGCGCGCAGTTTATTGATATCCAGGCGCATCCTGTGAAAGCGAAAGTTACCGCTCAAATCTTGCAAGCGATAGGGGAAAAACGTGGGCTTGGCGTTGCAGCCGCGCGCGTCGACGTGCACTTCGAGATCGTTGATGTCGGCCGTCGGGCGATTGATCGACGCCGTAAAAAAGAGTTGCCCGGTTGGGTTAAACGTCTCCCAGGTTTTGTGCATCTCCTTCATGGGCCTCAATGCGTCGCGCAATTCGTCATCGAGCGGAACATCGCGGCCCGTGATTTCCAGCGAAATGCCGTGGTCGAATCCCTTTTCATCGCGCGGGATCGACTTGCCGTGCATGAGCACGTGGCCGCCTTTGTGCGAGCCCTGGAAGTCGGAAAAGGTCCAATGCTCCGGATAAATATTGATCGTGCCGGAGACGTTTTCGAGCGGATACGGGAAATTGTCCCAGCAGAACGACGCTTCGCGAAAATGCAGGTGGAACACATTGCGAAAACTCTGGCCCGGCTTCCGGTTGATGTTGGCCCAGACCTTGAGCTTTCCTGTGGGATGGAACGATTCGGAGAAGCGGCGGATGTTCTCGAGCGCGTCGGTGTGCAAGCCCTGCCATAGCTTGGCGTCGATTGGGACTTCCTCGGCGACGATGTCGAACTTGACGTCGGCCTGGTCCCCCTCGCCCGTCCAATGTCCACTCAGGATGACCGGACGTTCCGCCGACGCCAGGGCCTTAAGATCGACATCGACGCGCTGGTTGAGCAGGTTGTAATCGACCGTGCCGACTGTTTTCTCCAGCGGATAGGGAAAACCACGGAACGCCAGCGCCACGCCTTCCGGACGCAGCGACACGTGCGATGGTTTTCCCGATGCCAACGTCGTCCACTCGCCCTGCTGTTTGGCACAGGCAACGTGAATACTCGTCGGCCCCTCAGGCTTGAACAGATGGTGCAACTCGCCCAGCTTTTCGGGCAGGCGCTTGGCCAGCTCGTTGCCTAGCATAACATGCTTCAACGTGACGTGTACTTCAAAGTCCTGATCGACGCCCAGAAGCTGCGCCGCTCCACGCGCCTCGATCTCCGTCATCCCCGAGCGTGCGCTGAAGGTCTCGACGTTCAGTTCGCCGTTATGGCAGCGCGCCTTGAGGTGAATCTGATCCAGCGGCAACGGCGCCTTCGGATGCTGGAACTTCCCGTCAGCAACTTCACAACGAATATCGTAATAAATCGGCTGTGGCTCTTTTGGATGATAGGAGACGCGACCATCAACATTGGCCGTCGCCGAAACCTGCAGGCCGATGCGAACATCGCGAGGCAAGTGGATCGGCAGTCGCGTCAGGAGCGTCTGCGTCAACGGAATCTGCGCCGCCTTGAAGGCGCAGTACGCTTCGTTCGTTTCGCGATCGAGGGCCCCGTGCAGGTGCAGCTTGCCCAGCATGTCCGAATTGGCGGCTCCCCGGAAGGCAACGCGCGGCAACGGATCGTTGATCACCGTCAAGCTCACGTCGTTGATCTCCAGCGTCGCCCCTTTGGCATGCTCGCTGAAATCCTCCAGCACGATGGTCCCTTGATGAATCACGATGGCCGGCAGATGCGTCGGCGCTTCGCCCTTCGACGCGCGCAGCAGATTCTGGAGGTTGCATGTGCCGTCGCGCTCGCGACGAATGCGCAAACGCGGACGAATCAACTCGATCTTGCGCAGCGTTAGCTCGCCGTCGAGTATCTTTTCCTTGTCGTGATAAAAGATCGCGGAAGGGACGTGGAGGAAGTCGACCTTCTCCGGATCGTCATTACGCATGAGGCGCAGGCCGTTGAGCTGAATGCCGCCCAAGATGCGCAAACGTGCCGAATCGACGCTGACATGAGCTCCGGGGAACGCCTTGGTGATCTCGGCGATGACCTGTTCGCGGACGGCTTCGGGATTGGTCCAGCGCTGATATGCGACGGCGCCGACGCCGGCGGCACTGATGATGCCCCAGACGATGCCGCGGACAATCCATTTCCGCCAGGCCATGATCGCCTCGAATTCGCTGCCGAGAATCCCCCGTATCGGCCGGGACGATAGGATTTCACCCCGCTGCGGTCAATGGCGGTTTCAACTCTTGGGCTATTGCCTTAATTGCCTAGTTGAGCAGTTTGACGCAGTTGCCCTGGCCGCTTGGATCTTTAGCAAGCCAACCTTCAGCAACGGCTACTGCTGTGTATGCAGGTTTGGCAGACGCAGGCGTGATAAAGTCGTTGGGCGCAGCGCTGGCTATTTCTCACGCGGCCGCAGCACCTTCGCCAGGACAACGCTCGCCCCTGTGCCGTGCCAGACGTGGCCGCCTTCGAAGCGGTCGATGCTGAGGCGGTCGACGGCATTCAGCGCCTTGAACGCTCGGCGTTGGCGGAGCAGGATTTCGTCGGCCCAGAGCGGGTCGATCAGTTTGTCCTGCGAGCCGGCCTCCCAGACGCAGTGCCGCGGAGCGATCAGCGAGGCGATCTCCGGCACGTCGCCGTACTGCAAGAGGCCGGGGATGATCTGGGCGCCGCAACTGTACGGCTTGCTGATCCGCTCCTGCATCACGTTGAGCGCTCCGGAGATCACGCACACCTTGATCCTCGGCTCCAGCGCGGCGGTCAGCATGGTCATGCGGCCGCCGTAGGATAACCCGACGCAGCCGAGCCGATCGGCGTCGACCTGTGGATGCCGGGCCAGCAGCTCGATCGACCACAGGCAATCGCGCAAGTTCTCGGCCATCAACGTCTTGCCCAACAGCGACATGCGGATGAAGGTGTCGGCACAGGCGTCGGCCTTGCCCGGCGACTTGCCGAGCCGATCGCCGAACGGCGTCAAACACGGCACGGCGACGACGTAGCCCTGGCGCACGAGTTGCCGGCCATAGTCATAGTTGTTGTTGCGGATAGCAGCATCGACGCCGGGCAGATCATCGCGGCCGGCAACGGGGTGATGCCCATGAGCACCGTGCCCGTGCAGCGCCAGGATGGCGGGACGTTTGCCCTTCGCCTTCGGGATGAGCAGATACACCGGAAGCGGCGGCTGCCCCTCGGCCGTCAGTAAGAGCTCCTCACGGCGAAAGTCGTCGAACTCCTTGACGCTGACGGTCGTCGGCTTCCACACGGTCGGCGGTGTATGTGGCCCCAACAACGATTTGAGCTTCGCAGCGAAGTCTTTCTGCCAGGTCCGGCAGTCGTCGGATGTCGTCCCCTTGAACCGCATCGACAACGGCGCCGCCACCACGTCCTGTTTGAGCCGATCGTTGAGCGATGGGATTTTCGAGGACTGACCACAGAGCGGACTAACCACAGAGACACCGAGAACGCAGAGAGAAATCAGAAACGTCAGTCGCATCGGCGCCCCTCAGGCATTTCCTCTGTGATCTCTGTTCTCCGTGATGAAACACTACTTGGATAGCGCCCACACATGCACCATGCCGGCCATGTCGGCGGTCGCCAGGCGTCGCCCGTCCGGGGAGATGGAAATGGCGCAGATCCAGTCCTTGAACTGGCCGCCGCGGCCTTGACCGATATCGCGAATGTGTTTGGCGTCCTCAATGCGCCAGATCTTGACGAGGGTGTCGCGGCCAGCGGAGAATATGTGCTTACCGTCCGGGTGGAACGCTAAATCAGTGCCGCCGTCGAGGTGGCCCGGATTAGTCTCGCGGAGTTTCTTGCCCATCGCCGGATCGAGGAGCGTGATTTTGCCGGACAACCCGCCCGACTCGCCGCCGCGCAGGACCGCCAGGTATTTGCCGTCCTTCGAGTACGCGGCCGAGCACATGCGTTCTTTCAGTTCCTTGCTCATGTCGGCTTTGATCTTGCC